>Ga0224557_1000008_pt1 | contig 356577 bp, 328 predicted proteins | sample 714S31014metaG_FD_180677 | JGI IMG/M metagenome (GOLD analysis project Ga0224557, IMG submission 180677) | Peat soil microbial communities from Stordalen Mire, Sweden - 717 S3 10-14 | ecosystem: Environmental > Terrestrial > Soil > Wetlands > Peat | place: Sweden: Norrbotten County, Stordalen... | reverse complement strand
GCCTACCGCCATCTCGCGAAAAATACCAGTACGGGGTTAATCGAGCCCTACGGGGTGATCACGCCTGGGCGATGCCCATGGCGCCGGCGCTTATCTCATCCAACGGGGATGCTGGAGTGCTTACGATCCCTCCTAAGCGGACTGCGATGAAGGCCGCCTCAGATGGGGGCCGCTCCATTCGTCTAACATTGGTCGCACTTATAGGGTGAGCCCAAATCGCTTCTAGGGGTCATCTATTGGAGCCGCCCCAAGGGGGGCGTTGGATTGCGGGATGAGGCAGTGCGCCTCGCCAACGACTCGGAGTACGGACTGTCGGCTGCGGTATTCACGTAAGCGAGAGCTATTTCTACGATCGGCGCTTCATTAACGCCGTGTCGCGAGCGCGAAAAGATCCTTATGGGCTGCGCCACAGTGGAGCACCTCGAATCCCGAGTGTAGTAGTACCTGCTTGATGAGCGGCAAGTCAAACACGTGATGGTGCAGGGCGCGATTCTTGAAGTTGTCGAGACTCCGCGCCTTGAAACTCTCGAGCGTCCCTGCGGGCGGATCGAGGGACAAGTCATGCAGTGCGAGAATTTCATCGAGATGCGTCAGGTCCGTTTCGTCAACATCACGATGCAAATCATCGAGCAAGTGACGAAAAGCAGTCACCGGGCGGCAATGATCGAAATTATAGACTTGGTTGGGCAGTACCAACACGAGCGCGCCACGCTCCCGCAAGACCCGTCGCCACTCGGCTAGCGCCTTGAGCGGGTTGGCTACGTGCTCGAGACAGTTGCTCGAAAGAACGAAATCGTAAGATCCAGAGGCTAATGGCGACAGGTCCGTGGCATCGGCGATGCGTTGTCGACCCGTCCGCTCCCCGTAGTAGCGGAAGCGTCGGCCGGCCTTGAGATCTCCTTCCCAAATCGTCCGGTGCGCAAAATTCACGGCGTCCAGACGATCGATCACCGGGTACAGGGGCAATCGACTTCTGAACAGCTTGCTCGGTCCGCCGATTTCGATTCCGTGCATTCCGCGGACGAAGGACTGATAGAGCCGATAGTTCGGAAATCGCCGACCAGCGTATCGAACGTAGAGGCGCAGTGCCCGCAGACTCTCCGAGGCGTTTCGCCCGGAGACGACATTTCTTAACATGCAGCAACGGTCATGAGACGGCAATACGGCTCCGCGGCCCAAGCGAGATATCAGAGTCATCCCTTGGTAGACGAGCGATCCGCTAAAATCCTTCGCATGGTCGAGGTTTTTGTGGAGGGTTCTGTATTTACGATTGCCGCCGCGGGATCTCGAGCCGGTGCTCAACTGCCGCATCAGCATAGACGGTAAGGGCCGATATCCGCGGCCTTCCGCACGCTATCGAGGCACGGCGTTACTGGACGCCTTTGTCGAACGCCACCTCGATGTCCGGGCCACCCGATCGGTCGACCTGCAGTCTAACGCCGATCGGGTGTACTACTATCTGGAGGCGGCAACGTGCCACGCACTACGACGAATGGTACGCCGTGCGGCGGCATTGCACTTATACGTCCTCTCGTTTCTCACTCAATTAGCAAGACCCATGAAAGATCGCCCCACCCGCTCCTGCCCAGCCCTCCTGCCGATCTCGCTCCTGCTCGCGGGATGCTCCGGCGGCGCCTGCAAGAACGAAGTCGTCTCCGGTCTCCCGTCACCTGACGGTGCGGCCATTGCCTTTGTTTTTCATCGCAGCTGCGGCACGCCGGCCGAGGTCAGCACCGACGTCTCCATCATCGCCTTTCGCGACTCGCTGCATGATGGGCCCGGCAACGTCTTGGTCGTCCCGGACGAACAGCCCGTCAAGGTGTCGTGGCAGAGTCCCAAGAAGCTGCTGGTGACGGGTTTCAGCAATCCCACCCATCAACAGGCACAACAGATCGATTCGATAACCGCCGAATTCAAATGACCCGGACGACGCGAGAGCTGTCTTCGCGCAGCATTCAGCCGCCTAAACCCGCCCACGTCGATTGCGGCACCACGGCCGCCCTTTTTACAACCGATAGTCCTGCTGCTCTCGCACATAGCGAATGAAATGGTCCAGCGATTCCACATTCGCCATGGCCGGCGGTGCGCGATCTACTGGGCGATCCCGTGCTCCTTGAAGGCGTTGGCAATGCCGGGCCACGACGCCACGGCCGCCGCCATGTCCGCCTCGGCCTCGGTCGACTTGCCGCGCCGCGACTCATCCACTCCTCTGCCATAGAGGGCCCACGCATCCTTGGGACGCAGTTTGAGTGCGGCGTCATAGTCGGCGATGGACTTGTCGTAGTCGCCCAGACGCAATCGCACCAGTCCGCGGCCGCTCCAGGTCCGTTCGCTGCTCACGTCTTTTTTATCGTAGCGCCGCAGTGCCATGTTGCAGTCGTCCAATGCCTTGGATAGATCCTGCCCCAGCACCGCTCTCATCCAGCAGCGCTCCGTCAACGCCCCGGCGAGCCGCGCGTCCGCCGCATGCGCCGCGATCCACAAATCCAATTGAGCGATGGCGGGCGCCAGCAGTTTGGCCCGCGCGTACGCCATCGCCATCCGCAGGCGGGCATCCGCCTCCTTGGCCGCGGCACCGTCGGCCGCATTCAAGTCCTCGATTGCCCGCGGCGTATCGCCGTTGTGAAGATGCAATTCCGCGCGCGCCACCCGGGCCGCCACGTGGTCCGGTTTCAGTTTGATCGCCTGATCGAAATCCAACAGCGCGGCAGGCGCGTCCTTGTTTTCCCAATGCGCGAAACCGCGCTCGTAGAAATAATTCGGCTCCTCGGGCGCGAGCTCGCAGGCACGCGTGAGATCGGCGATCGCATGCTCGAAATCGCGGCGCGCCATGAACGCGGTGCCACGCTGGCTGAATTCGGCCGCGGTTTTCGGGCCGTCCGGCCCAGCGGCAGTGGCGGCATCATTCACCGCAGCACCACCACTGCCAGCACCAGCCGCAACCGCAGCCGCACCCGGACTTGCAGCCGCTCCGGCTCCGGCAGATGTGGGGTCTGCGGCCGCGCCCGCGGCAGCGGCCGGCGGCTTGGCCGACGCGGCGACCAGCGTCAGGTTGAACACTGGGCCGCCGTTGTAGGTGAAAAAAAGCTTGTGCTGCTTGCTCGCGACGTAAACCCGGTGCGAGAGAAAGAAATCGGCGCCGATCAACATATCCGTCGCATCGACCAGCGACTCGCTGAGACGCAAGTGCGTATTGTGAATCTCCTCGTTGTCGCCGATTTTGAAACTCACCACCGGAGCGATCCACGACTTGACCTGTTCGCGCCCGATGCCGTGCGACAGCCCGGCGAAGACCACCCCCGGAGCATCGAGTTTGATGCCGGCGCGCTGTGCTGCGCGGACGGAGAGAAAGGACGTGCTCGCGCCCGTGTCGAATATGACGCGTATCGGGGTGCCATTGACCAGCGCCGTGCCAGTGGTATGCGGCGATTGGGGAGTCGTCCACTTGATATCCATGACGGAATAGCGGGCGTCGGTTCCGGCAACCCAATAGGCAAGGTTCGCCTTGCCGCAATCGTCTTCGTGCATGAGCCGGATGATCCCCTTGCCGAGGTCGTACTCCACGTCGCCAATGCGGAATACGTTCTGGCCCAATACGCCGACAGTACCGCCGCCGGCTTCGCCGCCGCCCACCAGGAACTCCACGTTGGGTATGGGCACGCCTGCCAGGGTAAATACCTTGACCCTCGCAACCGAAATGTCCGCAGCGCCGCCGATGCCGGTCACCCGCAGGCCGAACGGAGCAGGATAGGTCTGAAGCTTCAACTGCGCGGCGCTCGCGGGGCTCAGCATGCTGAAGAATGCGCCGCTGTCGGCGGTGAACGTTGCATCCTCGCCGTTGATCTTTGCCGTCACCGTGGGCTTCATATCGACCATGGTGACGGGCAGAACTGCGATTTGCACCAATTTGCAGGCGGCCTGTGCGTGACCCGCCAGCGTCAGGACGCCGAGCACTACGATCGCCGTCCACCGCCCATGAAACATCCCTGTGTCGTATGCCAATCTCGTCTCCTTAGGCTCTCTGCCCGCACTATAAATGACCGGCAAAAGGAAAAATCGTGCACTTGCTCCCAAAGCAGTGACAGTATTTGCCGATGATCACGAAAACGCCTCGTGGACGGTCGACGCCTCGATACGGCGTCGCGCGCGTGATGTCGAAACTCGGATTGGGGTCGCGCACCCAGGCTGCGCGGTGGGTGCGCGAAGGACGGGTTCGTGTGAACGGCGCGCTCGTGCGCGATCCTGAATTTCCCGTGCTGCCCGGGGTCGATCAGGTCTTGTTGGATGATCGCGCCGCTGCGCCCGCCACACGGCTGGTGGTCATGTTGAACAAGCCCCGCGGTCTCGTCACCACCACGCGCGACGAGCAGGGCCGCGACACCGTGTATCGCTGTCTCGAGGGTTCGGATCTGCCCTGGGTGGCACCGGTCGGGCGGCTGGACAAGGCCAGCGAAGGGCTGCTGCTCTTCACCAACGATCCGCTCTGGGCCGCCGGAATCACGAACCCGGCTTCGGGACCCGACAAGACCTATCACGTGCAGATCAACCGCTTGCCGCAACCGGACCTGCTCACGACGCTGACGCAGGGCGTGGCCGTGGACGGCGAGCACCTGCGCGCAAAGCTCGCCCGGGTGCTGCGCGTCGGCGATAAGAACGCCTGGCTCGAGATCGTTCTCGATGAAGGCCGCAACCGTCAGATACGGCGCCTGCTCGCCGCGCTCGACCTCTCCGTGCTGCGCCTGGTGCGGGTCGCGGTGGGTTCGCTGCAATTGGGCGAGCTGGCGAAAGGTCAGTGGCGGCCGCTCACGGAGCCGGAGATCCACGCCGCCGCCGGATCGACATAGGCGCAGTATCGGCTCAACCGAGGACCGGCCTCGGTCGGCGAACTAGCGCGGCCCGTCACGACCTCGCTGACCGGCCTGTGACGTGTGAACGCAGATTTTGATCCGGGCCGTGTCGTATACTTCGAGCCGCCTCATGCCCACTTGTTCACGACGTACGCTGCTTAAGTATTGGTTGCCGACCTACGCGCTGCTGGCCACTCAGGGCACGCGCGCTTTGCAGCGCGATGCTTCCGCACCGGCCGGTGAAACGCTGCCTCACGCTTCGGCTTCACCCGATCTCCTGGGTCGAGCCCACGCACTGTTGACGCGACTTCCTGCTGCAGATCTCACTCCCTTCCTCAGCGAATGGCCGCAGGGGTCGGAACAGCGTGGCGTCTCCCCATCCACGGTGCCCGTGCTGCGGTGGCTACCCTCGATCCAGAAGTCCGCGCCGGCATTCAGCCGACCCTTCGTCGACGCTCTCGTTGCGGCCGCCGCATCGCTTGCGTGGCAGCGCAGTTACTCACCCGCCCTGGTCGGCACCCCGTTTTACGACAATTACGGTTGGACGGAACTGGCGGGTCTCTCGGGACCCACTCCCAGCGAACATCTCGCCTGCGGTTTGCTGCTTCTGGGTTCGGGCATAACCTATCCCTCGCACCGGCACGAGGCCGATGAAATCTATGTCCCCCTGGCCGGCACCGCGGAATGGAAGCACGGCGACGATGAGTGGCGAGAGCGCCCGCCGGGCTCGGTGATTCACCATGGATCGTTCGAGCCGCACGCCATGCGCACCGGACCGGCCCCCATGCTTGCCTTGTATCTATGGCGCAGCGCCAACCTCGCGCAGAAGTCTCAGCTCGACGACGCCGGTATCTCACGCTGAGTGGCGGGGCAAGACCCCTCATGGCATCGTAGATTCCAGAGCACTGCATGCAACCTGCCGGCTCATATTTCATTTGAAACACGCAGCCCCGACATGAATGGCGCGACCGGCGAGTAGCATGAGCCCCCAAGGGTTCATGGACACTCAATCTATGGCGAATTCTTCGACGAGATACCGATGCGACGCGCTGAAGCTCGGTGTCACGCTGCCGGTACTGACGCTGTGGTTAACGTGTATTCTCGCCGGCAACGCCCATGCCGTGAATCAAACCACCGAGTGGAATAAGGCCACCATCCACGGCCACCGGATGTATTACGCGGTGCGGGGTAGCGGCCCCACGCTGGTGCTGCTGCATGGCGGCGGCGATTCCGGCGAGCATTCGTTCGTGCGCCAGCTCGACGTATTTTCCGAGCATCACCATATCGTAGCGCCCGATCAGGTAGGTCAGGGCCGCACGCCCGATGTGAGCGGGCCTTTGAGCTATACCGGCATGATGGAAGACACCGCGGCGCTGCTGAAGAAGCTCAAGCTCTCGCATGTCGATGTCGTGGGTTTCAGCGACGGCGGAATCCTCGCACTCATGCTCGCAGTCCGGCATCCGGAACTCGTGCGCCGACTCGTCATCAGCGGCGTCAATATCGCACCCGAGGGTCTGAACCCTCAGGATCTGGAAGGGCTTCGGGCATCGCAGATCCCGAAGCCGAAGACCATCGACGAGAAGCTCGCGCACCTATGGCTCACCTCGCCCACCGAATCGGAGCTGAGTCTGGCGCTGTTGGCGAAGATTTCCCAACCCGTCCTGGTCGTCTCCGGCGACCGGGATGCCATCACGCTCGAGCACACGCTGAAGATATTTCATGCCCTGCCCACTGCGGAACTCTGCGTGCTGCCCGGTACGGATCACGCCACCTTCTCGGGACGCTCGGAATGGCTGAACCCGATCATCCGCGCATTTCTGGATCGCGTAGCGGATACCGCGACGGGACCGTAGGATCGGGAACGGTCAGCGCGCGCTCACGCTCGGCGCCTCTTCCTCCACGACGGCCCCCGGCGGTTCGCCCAGCGGCAGCGTAAAGGCGAACACCGCGCCGCCGCCAGGACGATTTCTCGCCACGATTTCCCCGTGATGCGCGCCGACGATGGCGCGGCAGATCGCAAGCCCCAGACCCACCCCCGGCGTCGCCGATTCGCGCTCGCCCCGCGTGAACTTTTGAAATACCGCCTCTTCTCCCCCCGGCGGCAGTCCCGGACCGTCATCCGCAACGGATACGCTCAACCGATCGGCTACCACCTCCGCCGACAGGGTAATCACGCTCCCCGGCGGCGTGTATTTCGCGGCATTCTCGAGCAAATTGACCAGCACCCGCTCGATCAATACCGCGTCGAATCGCACCATGGGCAAACCGCCCGGAATGGACAGGTTCAGCGTGTGCCCTTTCAACAGGCCGCGGGTGGCGTTGACCGATGCGCCGACCACCTCTTCGAACGGCTGCCATTCGAGATGCAGCGTCACGTCGCCGCTTTCGATGCGCGCCATATCCAGAAGATTGGTGACCAAGGCGCTCATGCGCCGCGCCTCGTCCTGAATCGCTTCGGCGGTCTCGCGCTGTGCCGGCGACAAGGGCGGCTGACTCGATGCGAGTACATCCCCGAGTCCGACCAAAACCGTCAACGGCGTGCGCAAGTCGTGCGACAGCGCCGCGAGCAGGGAATTTCTGAGGCGCTCGGACTCCATGCTCACCAGGGCGTTCTGCGCCACGTCGACGTAATGCACGCGTTCGAGCGCGATCGCAATCAAGGCCGCGAACGTATCGAGCAGGCGACGCTGCTCGGGTATCCGCAGCAAGCGGCGATTGTGCGCCTTGATGGCGAGCACTCCGCGCGCACGCGAGGGAGCGCGCAGCGGCAGATACAGAATCTCGCTGCCCGGGAGCGTATCCGTACTGAAACCCGCGGGCTGCCCCTTGTCGAACGCCCACTGCGCGATTCCGATGTCCACCGGCAGCGCCACACGGCCGCTTGGCGAGGTCACGCTCAGCTGCCCATTCGCACCGGGCAACAGCAGCGCGGCAGTGGCGTGGAATGTTCTCTCGATGGACTCGCCGCTGATGCCGACCACTTGGTCGATCTGCATGGCGCCCGACAGGTCGCGCGCGATCTCATAGAGAGAACCGGCGCGCTCTTCGCGGTGCGAGGCAACCCGCGCCTGGAAACGCAGCCCTGCGGTCAACTGCCCGGTTATCAGACCGACGGTCAACATGATGAAGAAGGTCAGCAGGTACTGCACATCGCTCACGGCAAACGAGAAGCGCGGCGGCACGAACAGGAAATCGAAGGCGCAAACGCTCAATACCGCGGACAGCGCCGCGGGGCCACGGCCAAGGCGCATCCCCACCAGGACCACCGTGAGAATGAAAATCGCCACGATATTCGAGCGATCGAAGTGCACCGCCAAAGGCAGGGTGAGCAGCGATACGGCGGCGCATCCGAGCGTCGCCCACACGTAACGAAGTCGCTTGGTCTTGCGTCGATCCCCGGGGTCGCCGGGCGCGATCTGCTCCGACAGCACTCTTCGGGCCACTCCGCCCGCCCCTCCCGGGTCCGGCTCGTGGGTTCGGCCAATTTCGACCAGGTCGATATCCGGCGCCAGCAACGACAAGCGCTGCCCGTTCGATCGCTGCCAGGGCCACAGGCGGCGCGCCGGATCCCGGCCGATCACGAGCTTGGACAGATTGTGGTTGCGAGCGTACGCGACGACGCTTTCCGCGACTTGCGCGTTGGCGATCACCGCCGTGGTCGCACCGAGGTCCTGCGCCAGGCTCAAGATTGCCAAGATTCTTTCCCGGTGCGCCGCCGGCAGGCGCTGCAGGCGAGGCGTCTCCACATAGATCGCATGCCAATCGGTACTCAGCTGGGTCGCCAGGCGGGCCGCGGCCCTGACCACGCGTTCGGCGCCGGCGTCGGGGCCCACGCAGGTAAGCAGGGCGTTCGCCGTCTTCCACACGGACCCGATGGCTTTATCCACGCGGTACGCCTGCACATCCCCTTCGACCCGGTCCGCGGTACGGCGCAAGGCGAGCTCACGCAGCGCCATCAAGTTGCCGCGGCGGAAGAAGTTGCTGGCGGCCAGTTCCGCCTGAGGCGCGACGTAAACCTTGCCGGCCTTGAGCCGCGTCAACAACTCGTCCGCGGTGATGTCGACCAGCACCACTTCGTCGGCTTCGTCGAACACGGTATCGGGAACGGTCTCCCACACCCGCACGTCGGTGATTCCGCCCACCACATCGTTGAGGCTTTCCAGGTGCTGAACGTTGAGCGTCGTGAACACGTCGATACCGGCCGCCAACAGTTCATCGACATCCTGCCAACGCTTCGGATGCCGCATGCCAGGCACGTTGGAGTGAGCCAGTTCGTCGATCAGGATCAGCGCCGGATGACGCTGCAGCGCCGCGTCGAGGTCGAATTCCGTGAGCTGCCGCTCGCGATAGCCGATCACCTTGGGCGGGATCACGGTCAGACCCTCGACCAACACAGCGGTATCCGCACGTCCATGGGTCTCCACGACCCCGACGATCACGTCGCGTCCCTCGCTCAAGAGTTTGCGGGCGGCCTCCAGCATCGCATAGGTCTTGCCGACGCCTGCCGACGATCCGAAGTAGATGCGCAGCTTGCCGCGGCGAGCCTGCGCCTCCTGATTCTTGACCTTCGCGAGCAGTACGTCGGGATCCGGACGTTGCTCAACCATACGACGCACCTGCGGTTAAAATACGCCCGGCAGCCATCGCCCGGCCGATGTAATCGGCTTGGCGCAACACCAGCGCGACGACGGTTGGGGTGGGATTGGCTGCTACGGCGCTAGTCTGCACGGTTCCGTCCGAGATGAACAGATTCGGCGCCTCGTGCCCGGCCAGCTGCGGCGCAGATCCCTCGCCCGGGTGCGGCAGCGTCTTGTACGGTCCGCGAGGATTCGGGAGGGCCCGATACGAGTCGGCGTGCGGCGCCCGCCTAGGCCCGTTAGACTGCCATGGCCCCACAATTTCCGACATTCAATCGAGGTCGCCGTGCCCCTGACACAGCTCGAACACTACCTGGTCCTCACCGACGACCTCGCCAGCACGCGCGACTTCTATGCGCTGGCATTGGGAATGCGCGTGGGCCCGCGGCCGCCATTGGGGTTCCCGGGATACTGGCTCTACGTCGGCGACGTGCCATGCATCCACATCGCCGAATGGGAAAGCTATCGCGCCCATTCACAGGCAGCCGGCATCAGCGTATCGACCCGCGCTCCCGGCACCGGCGCGGTCGACCACATCGCGTTCAACGCGGTGAATTGCGCCGCCATCCAGTCGACGCTCACCGAGTACGGCGTGACATTCGCGGTCAACGAGGTGCGGGACATCGGTCTGACACAGCTGTTTCTGCACGATCCCAACGGTGTGAAGGTCGAGATCAACGTGCGCGAGGAGCGATCTCGTTAGGGCGCGCTACGTTATCCTGCCACGCAGCTGATGCAACCGTGTTACCTGCTGACGCCATGAAACCCGCGGACCCCTACGACCTGCAGCGCTTCGTGGACGCTCAACGTACGGTGTACCCGCGAGTGGACCTGGAGCTTCAGTCCGGCCGCAAGACCAATCACTGGATGTGGTTCATCTTTCCGCAAATCGCCGGTCTCGGCCACAGTCCGATGGCCAAGAAATACGCGATCTCCTCGCTCGGCGAGGCGAGAGCCTACTTGGATCACCCGCTGCTGGGCCAGCGACTGCGCCACTGCAGCCGCTTGGTGACCTGCGTGCAGGGCAAGTCCGTCGAGGACATATTCGGCTACCCGGATTACTTGAAGTTCCAATCCTCGATGACGCTTTTCGCGCGCGCCACGACGGACAACCAGGTTTTCCTGAGCGCGCTGGAGAAGTATTTCCGATCGGAATTCGACCAGGCGACACTCGAACGGCTCGGATAGGGCGGACGCAGCGGCCACTCGCTGCCGGCAATCGGCTAGAGTAGCCCACGATCCGGCATCGTCGCCGAATAGGGAGATAACCTTGCGCCTACCCGCACTTCTTCTGATTGCCGCCTTGCATTCCGCCGGGGCAATGGCCTTGCAGCCCGTTCCTGCTGCGGTAATCGCAGACCCGCCTCCGGACTCGAAATTTCCCGCGCGTATGGAGGTGATCCATGTCCCGAGTGGCGGGGTGCAGATCAACGGTGTGGTCTATGTCGCATCCGGACAAAATCCACACCCGGCATTCGTCTTCTTTCATGGTCTTCCCGGCAACGAGAAGAATCTGGATCTTGCACAAGCGGTGCGCCGCGCGGGGTGGACTGTCGTCACCGTCAACTATCGAGGCTCTTGGGGCAGCCCCGGCAACTTCCGATTCGCGCAGAACCTGGAGGATGCGGCGGCGACGCTTGCATTTATTCGGTCCCCTGAAAATGCCAGGCGACTTTCGATCGATGTGAATCGGATCGCCATCGGCGGTCATAGCATGGGTGGATGGGTCGCGGCTGAGACGCTCGCGCACGATTCCAACCTGCTTGGGGCCGTCACCATCTCTGCCGGCGATTTCGGCGCGATCGGTCTGGCGGCGCAACAAGACCGAGACAAGGCGATCGCTCTGATGAACGACAACCGGGAAACCCTTGCCGGCGTGACCGGCGAGTCCATGGCGGATGAGGTCATGGCGCACGCGAAGGATTGGTCATTCAAGACTCTGGCACCGGAACTCGTTCACCGAAGACTCCTGGTTCTTTACAGCAACGACTTCGTGAAGGGCGATTCCCTGGAACTCATCAAGGATGTCGAGGCCGCCGGCGGGACGACGATCGCCGGGAAATATGTCGTGACCGATCACAGCTGGTCCGATCACCGAATTGCGCTCGAGTCGCTGGTCATCAACTGGCTGGGGAGTCTGCCGAATCGTCCCTAGCAGTTCATTGACACGGAATGGCGTGCGTTCGCCCTACCGCTGTCCGACTTGACGGCTGCCAGTCACGACAGGCCGGAAAACGGGATCCTGGCTCATCCGTCATCCGATTTGGTCGACGTGCGTTCATGAATGTGAGCATGGTGCCTCTGAAACGAACGGCGGGTGGAGAAGCGATGTACTCATTACGTGGTTTGAGGACAGGATTGGCGGTGACTCTTGTTGCAGCGGCGCTGCTCGGCGGATGCGTCGTGGTACCTGCGCCGGGCTACTACTACGGCGGCGGCGTGGTCGCCGTGGCTCCGCCGCCTGACCAGGTGGAAGTCGTGGGGGTCGCGCCAATGCCGGGATATGTGTGGTTTGGCGGCTACTGGAACTGGGTTGGCGGCCGGCATGTATGGGCACCCGGTTATTGGGGACCGGGACGTGCAGGCTATCACTGGGTTCCGCATACGTGGGTCCGAGCGGGCGGCGGTTGGCGCATGGCGCGGGGACACTGGGCGCGCTGAAGAACAACGGCTCGATCACACCTACCAGATCAAGTCATCCGGTACGGCAAACTTCTGATAGGCGTCGTCGGGAGGCGTTTCCGGGGCCACGATCAGGGGAACGACCGCGTGCTCGTCGCGCTCGCGAATGCGGGCGGCGATGGCTGCCGGCACCAAGTCGTAGCCGCCGTCGTGGCGCACGATCGTGAGTTCGCCGCGGGCGAGTCGGCCGCGCGCCGCGGCGCCCACCGCGATCCGCCGAATTTTGTTGCCGTCGAGGAAATTATAAGGCTCGTCGCCGTCCGACTGCGGCAGGCGGTTCTGTTCGATCAATTGCTTGATCTGAGCGGCCAGTGCTTTCTTCTGCGCTTTCTCCTGCTGCCGGCGGTTCAAGGCCTGGTCGCGAGCCACTTTCGCCGCGTCCACGGAGCGCGCCGGCGGCTGTTCGGCAACCGGCGGGCGCTTGTGTTTGGGGGCGTGCTTCGCGTGCTGCGCCTGCTGTTTCTGCCGCTGCTCCTGCCGCTCGGCGTCCTTGACCTGCTTTTGACTGACCAGACCCGCCTGCAGCAGCTGGTCGCGCAATGACATGCTCATGGATTGGCCGGCGTGCCGTTCGCCTCGGCGATCTGCGAGCGTCGAAACTTGCCCTGCATCTCGAACATCCAGCCCGGGTACTCACCCGGCAATTGGCTGACCTTGCCGATCTGCTCGAGCTCTGCGGCCGTCAACTTGACGTCGGTCGAACCGATGTTGTCGGCCAGCTGATCCGGGCGTTTGGCGCCGATGATGACGCTCGTGACCTGCGGCTGATGCAGCAGCCACGCCAACGCCACTCTCGCAATGGAAACGCCGTGCGCCTGCGCAATCGCCCGCATGACCTCGATGCAGTCCTTGGCTCGGTTCTTGTCGACCGGCGGAAAATCGAAAGACGAGCGCCGGCTGCCTTCCTCCACCTGGTTGGCGTCCGCGTACTTGCCGCTCAACAGCCCTCCTGCCAGCGGACTCCACACCAACAGTCCCATGCCCGTGCTGCGCAACATCGGAACGAGTTCGCGCTCCAGGTCGCGGCCGGCCACGCTGTAGTAGGCCTGCAGCGATTCGAAATGCGACAGGCCTAGGCGCTCGGCAATGCCCAGCGCAGTGGCGATCTGCCACGCCGCCCAGTTGGAGACGCCCACGTACCGCACGTGACCGTGCCGCACCAGCTGATCGAGCGCGCGGACCGTCTCTTCGATCGGCGTCGCCGGATCGAAGCCATGGATCTGGTAGAGATCGATGTGATCGAACTGCAGCCGCTTCAAGCTGGCTTTCACCCCGTCCAGGATGTGATGCCGGGTGGCGCCCCGCGAGTTGGGGCTCTTGCCCATTTCGCCGAATACCTTGGTCGCAACGACGACATCCTCGCGCGGGATCTTGAGATTCTTGAGCGCCTGCCCGGTGATCTGCTCCGAGGCGCCGGCCGCGTAGACGTCGGCGGTGTCGATGAAGTTGATGCCGGCGTCGATGGCTTGCCCGATGAGCCGTTCCGCATCGTTCTGCTTGAGAGCGCCCAGATTGGCCCACATGCCCTCCGTACCGCCAAAGGTCATCGTGCCCAAACAAAGCTCGGATACGAACAGGCCGGTTTGACCCAGCGGACGGTGGCGCATCGCGTAATTCCTAGTGCAAGCAGCTGTTTAAACCAAAGAATATGCAGGTGGCCGCGAGGAGAAATGGCACCGCGGCAAGCGTCCCAACACGCGGATCCAGCGCGGCGACACGCCCATTGTGCCGCGTCGAGATGACAGGGACAAGGCGACCCGCATCCGGCACTCGGACGATGCGTGCGGCCCACGCCGGGCACCGTCTACCGGGCCTCGCCCCACTCCGGGAACGCCGTCAGGGCGTCCACATAGTTGTGGATGACATCCGTATGAGCATCCTCCTGCCAGCCGCCGGGCGCCGCATTCTTCGAGAAGTCGCGCGGCCGGCCCTGCTCGTCGATGCAATAGAGCGTGAAGTCGAGCGCGCGACGCGCCTGGAGCGCCAGGGCTTCGGCGTCCGTCGCTCGGGCGAACAGCGCCAGCACGGCGCCATAGGTCGAATTGACGCCGCCCCAGGCTTGCCCATCTTCGTCCTGTTCGTGGCAAACGGTGACCCCGAATTCCTCGTGGGTGAAATTGCGCCGCACGAATTCGATCAGCGCGCCGCAATCGGCGCGCCATTCGGGATCGATCAGGTCGCGTTTCTCGAGCAGGTAGCGTGCGAGGTTCAGCGGCGCCCACGCCGTTCGATTGGTCGGCGTGTCGTGATCCTCGAAGAATTGTGCGAACAGCCGTCCCTCGGCCGAGGCGCTCGGGATCTGGCACCGCTTGATCCACCGCCACAACGCCGCGCGCGCCGGCGCGAACTCATCGTAGCCGCTCGACAGCAAGGCATCGTAAAGCCGCAAGATGTACGTCATGTTGCCGGATACCGGACCGCGACCCTCGGCATTGCGATAGTCCACGCGGAACGGCCAGGGTGACCGCGACTCATCGCCCTCGCGCTGATTGGCGGCGAGCACGCGCGCGTTGTGCAGCGCCTGGGTCAAATAACGGCGCTCGCCCGTGGCTTCGGACAGCAGCCACAAGGCATATCCCGCGATGCCGCCCTTGTCCGGCTGGATCTCGTAAGGACGATCGCTCTGCGAGCCCGAGTCCGCGGACAGCGGCAGCTGATCGCGCCGGCCGGTCGACCGCGTGAATGACGCATAGGAACCGACGGGCGGCGTGAGCGTCTCCCGGGTCAGATAGTCACCCATGGTGCAGGCGGTATTCAGATACCGCGGATCGCGTCCACCGCGCAACTCATAATACTTGAGGTACGAGAAAATCCCGGTGCCGTTTTGCGTGGCCGGAATCGTGTCCGTGCGATGGGCATCGAGATTCCACTCGCCGTCCAGGAAGGTGGCGTACACGAAGCGCGGGTACCCGTGATCCACGGGACATTGCTGATAGAACTGCATCTCGCGTTCGAGCGCGGCGTTCCACGAGGTCCAGGGGAGCAAATTGCCGAGGGCATCGAACACGGCCGGATGTCCGGCGATGGTCCAATGTTGCATTGTCATTGGTTCAGTATCTGCCGCGTAGTATCCTTTCACAATAAGGCACCCTTCAAGCGTGTACTTACGGCTGCTTCGGCCATAGTCGATCGCGAGGTACGTTCTTGAGCTTCAATGTAACGATTATCTACGGGAGCGCGGCCATGCGCGTTCCGGCAATCGCCGCGGCGGCACGCCGCTCCGGGGTGCGCCGGTGAACGGCGAAGTGACGGTTCGCCAGGCGGTACTCTCGCTGTTGCGAGAGTTCGGACTGACGACGGTTTTCGGCAACCCCGGTTCCACCGAGCTGCCGATGTTCCGCGACTTTCCCGGCGATTTCCGCTACGTGCTCGGCCTGCAGGAGTCGGTGGTCGTCGCCATGGCGGACGGATTCGCACAGGCGAGCAACGCGGCGGCGTTCGTCAATCTGCACTCGGCGGTCGGTGTCGGCCATGCGCTCGGCAGTATTTTCACGGCCTACAAGAACCAGACGCCATTGGTCATCACCGCGGGCCAGCAAGCACGCTCGATACTACCGTTCGAGCCGTTCCTGCATTCGGACCAGCCAACGCAGCTGCCGAAACCCTACGTCAAATGGGGCGTCGAGCCCGCCCGTGCCGCCGATGTCCCCGCCGCGATTGCGCGTGCGTACTACGTCGCCATGCAGCCGCCGCGCGGCCCCACCTTCGTCTCGATTCCGGTGGACGATTGGGAGCGCCTCTGTCTGCCGGTCAGGGCGCGCGTCGTCAGCCGCTCGATGGCCGGCGATCCGGCACTCCTCGAGCGTGCGGCTCGATTGCTCCGCGACGCGCGGCGCCCGGTGATCGTGGTCGGCGCCTCGGTCGCGCGCGACGACGCCTGGGATGAAACCATCGCCCTCGCCGAACGCCACCAGGCCGCGGTGTGGGTCAGCCCCATGTCGGCGCGCAACAGTTTTCCCGAGCGTCATCCCTTGTTCGCCGGCTTTCTGCCGGCCAATCGGGCGGGCATCGTCGCGTGTCTGCAGGGCGCCGACTTGATCCTGGCATTGGGTGCGCCGGTGTTCACCTACCATGTCGAGGGGCAGGGGCCGCACATTCCCGACGGAGCCGCGCTGGTGCAGCTCACCGACGATCCGGCGGCGGCGGCCTGGTGTCCGGTGGGCATGTCCATCGTCACCCATCTGAAGCTCGGCGTCGCCGCGCTGCTGGCCAATGCACCCGCCGCCCACCGTTCGGCGCCCGCCATCCCGCCGCGAGCCCAGCCGCTGCCGGCCGACCGCCTGAGCGACGGCTATCTGCTGCAGCAGATAGCCGCACTGCGCCCGGCGGACAGCATCATCGTCGAGGAGGCCCCGAGCAGCCGCGGGGCGATGCACGACCATCTGCCCCTGCTCGAGCGCGAGACGTTTTACACCTGCGCGAGCGGCGGCCTGGGACATGGCCTGCCCGCGGCGGTGGGCGTGGCGCTGGCACGGCCCGGCCGTAAGGTCATCGGGCTGCTCGGCGACGGTTCGGCCATGTATGCGATTCAGGGCCTATGGTCCGCCGCCGAACTCAAGCTGCCCGTCGCCTTCGTCGTCGTCAACAACTCGAGCTACCGGGCGCTGGAGGAATTCGGGCGGCACTTCGACATCGGCGTTCTACCCGGCGTCAAACTCCCGCATATCGATTTCTGCGGGCTCGCCGCGGCGCAGGGCGTGAAGAGCATGCGTGTCGAGCGCTGCGAGGACCTGGACGGCGCGCTGCGCGAAATCTTTGGCGCGCAGGTGCCCATGCTGCTGGAGGTCATCGTCAAATAAACGGGCGCACCGGATTCGCGCCGTCCCGGCCGCCGCCGGCGCGCCCCACTCAGCGGAGACCCCAATGACCACATTCGTCCTCGTCCATGGCGCCTGGCACGGCGGCTGGTGCTGGCACCGCATCGTCGCCAACCTGCAGCAGGCGGCACACCAGGTCTTCGCGCCCGACCTCAAATCCCTCGGTGTCGACCGGACGCCGCCCGGCAGCGTGACCCTCGACACGTGGACCGGGCAAATTGCCGCACTCATCCAAGCCCAGGCAGATCCCGTGGTCCTGGTCGGTCATAGCCGCGGCGGTCTCGTATTGTCCGAAGTGGCCGAACGAATGCCGGAGCGAATTCGAACCCTGGTGTACGTGACCGCCTTTCTGCTCGAGAACGGCCGGTCGCTGCAGGATGCCGCCGCCGCGGATCCCGAGTCGCGAGTACCTGCGGCCATGGTACTGGCAAAAGACCATCAGTCCGCCTACATACGCGAGGATGCCGTGCGCGACACGTTCTACGGCCAATGCACCGATGCCGATGTGGCGCTCGCTCGATCGTTATTGGTGCCCGAACCGCTCGCGCCGCTCGCGACGCCGATCAAAATCACCGCCGCGCGTTTCGGGCGCGTTCCTCGCGTCTATGTCGAATGTACCGGGGATAAAGCCATCACGCACTCCGCGCAGCGGCGCATGCAGCAGTCATTGCCGTGTCGAGAGCGCTACATACTTGACGCCGATCATTCGCCGTTCTTCAGCCGCAGCGAGGAACTCAGCGCGGTGCTGCTACGGATGTGATGGCGGGCGCACCAGTCGCCTAACCCGAGGCCGGCCCGCGTAATAGCGACCCGAGTAATCGCCAATGCCCCAGGGGGCCCTGCGGTCAGTGTGAGCCGAACGCGTAATCGCCTCAACGCGCGAGTTCGGGGCCGGGCGGCGCCGTGCTCGGGCTCAGGCGCTCTTCTTGCGCCCCTGGCCGTGCAGGCGAGCCACCAGCTCCGCCTCGCCGCTGCTCAAGCCGAACTGCTCGGTGAGCTTGTCCGAGTCGGCACCGCGGCGCGCCCATTCGATGGCCTGATCGAGCGCGCCCGACCCGGATGCCGCCGGTGCCCGCGACTCCACCACCTCGACGCGGTCCGCCACGTCGGAGTATTCATGCTCCACCCGCTGCACGCGCCGGCCGGTACGGGCGCTGATCGAGGCCACCATCTCGAGTTCTCGGCGCAACGCGGCGAAACTCGTCTCGAGCGAGGCGTAGCGCGCCCTCAAGGTGCGCACGGCCTGCATGGCCATCAGGGCCGTCGCCAATGCGCCAACCGCCACGCACCCGGCGGCAACGCTCAACAAAACGATCAAGGTCATTTACGCATACTCGTCGATGAGAGATTTGGGCGGGCGCTGGGGACCGGGATGGGAGGGGTCGGCCGGCGCTTCCGGCTCGCCGGCGCGCGGCTGCGGTGGTGGTTTACGCGCCGATCCGTCTTGGTCGCGGCGCTGGTCTGCGATGGGTAGCGCGGGATAGAGCCCGGAGTGACTCAAGCGGTCGACTTCGCTCATGTGGCACCTCGATCAATCTGGCTGTGGCGGCGGCTTCTCTACAGGTGTTGCTTGATCCTTGACCAGTACCGTCTTCGCGATGTCGTCAGGCGGTACACGCCATAGTAACCGATTTGCGGCGCTGCTCGAATCCGCGGTTCGCACGCCCGGTGCGGCGGTCGGCGGCGTCTGGTCGCCCGCTCGGGCGGTCACGGTGGCCCCCGGCGCGACTTCCTCCAATACCAGGATCGCGACCCGCCGATTGGCGTTGCGCCCCTCGGGCGAATCGTTCGACTGCCGCGGATGAAATTCGCCGAACCCCACGATCTCGAGCCGCAGCGGATCGATGCCCGTCTTGGTGAACTCATGCACCACGCTCGCGGCGCGCGCCGCCGACAATTCCCAATTCGACAGAAACGCCGCGGTGCGGATCGGCCGATTGTCGGTGTGACCCTCCACGCGAATCGGATTGGGGAAGGGCTTCAAAACTTCCGCCAATTTGTCGAGAACGGGCTCGGCCGCCGGGGTGAAATCGCCGGCGCCGCTGGGGAACAAGATATCGGTATTGATCTCGATCTCCAGCCACATGTTCTCGCGGCGCACCGTGACCATCTTCGCGTCGATCAATGCCTGCATGGCGTTTTGCACCTGGCGCTCCATGCGGATCAGCGCCCCCGGCATGTCCTCGTGCGATGGGCGTCTCTCCACCGCCGGATCCCGGGGAGTCAGCTCATCGCCGGGAGTACTCTTGCCCTGCTTGATCTTCAGCAGAGCGGTGGGCGATACGCCGACCAAGGGCTTGTCGCCGCCCTTGCCGAGCTGCTTCTGGCCGATGTTGACGGGCTGCAGGCTCTTGGGTGCGCCGTTGAACGCGGCGATCATGGAGTCCGACAGCACGCGGAATTTGCCTTCGTTAACCGACGACATGGCATACATCACGGTGAATAGCGCGAACAGCAGCGTCACCAGGTCGCCGTAGGGAATCGCCCAGGCTTCGTGGTTCACATGATCTTCGTGCTTCTTCTTCCGAGCCACGCCCGCCCTCCGACGCCGCCCTAAGGGGACGTGTCAATGATGAAAATAGCCCTGCAGTTTCGATTCGATGTTGCGCGGATTCTCGCCCTGCGCGATCGCGATGATGCCCTCGATCACCATGGTTCGAACCTGCGTCTGGCCGTGAATCACCGCCTTGAGCTTGTTGCCCATGGGCAGGAACAGCAGGTTGGCGAAAGCGATGCCGTAGATGGTGGCGATGAAGGCCGCCGCGATGCCGTGGCCCAGCTTCGACGGATCCGCGAGGTTCTGCATGACGGCCATGAGACCCATGACCGCACCGATGATGCCGAGAGTCGGCGAATAGATGCCCATGGCCTCGAAGACCTTGGCTGCCTGGCTGTCGAAATGCTCCATGGTGTCGAGTTCGATTTCCATGCTGGCGCGGATAGCTTCCGGTTCGCCGCCGTCGACCAGCGACTGCAGGCCCTTCTTCAGGAAATCGTCCTTCTCGCCTTCCACCGCCGATTCCAACCCCAGGAGTCCCTGCTTGCGGGCGATGTTGCTCCACTCGACGATCTTCTCGATCATCGCACTCGGATTGTTGACCGGCGGCATGAACACCCACACGACGATTTTCCACGCGCGCAGGAACGTCGCCATCGGCGTCTGCACGAGGCTGGCCGCCAGGGTGCCGACGATGACGATGACGAAAGCCGCGCTGCCGACCAGCGCGCCGGCGCTGCTGCCCTTCAAGATCGCGCCGCCGATGATCGCGATCAGCGCGAGGATGATGCCAATGATGCTCAGAATATCCATACGTTCAGTTCGGCGTCAGCCACTCCGCGAGGCGGGCGCGCAGGCGAACCAGCGCCTGACCATGAATTTGACACACGCGCGACTCGGAGACCTCGAGAACCGCGCCGATCTCGCGCAAATTCATATCCTCATCGTAGTAGAGCGAGAGCACGAGCTTTTCGCGGTCGGGCAGCACGTTGATGGCGCCCGCGAGGGCATCGCGAAACCCCGCATCCTCGATGTGATCGAACGGACCCGGACCCTCGTCGCGCGCATGATCCGCCGGACTCGATTCATCGTCCCCCGAACCCATTTGATCGAAGCTGAACAAGCGGCAGCTCGCCGCGTCTTGCACCAGCTTGTGATATTCCTCGATGGATACTCCAAGACCCTGCGCGATATCCGTCGGATGCGCATCCTGCCCTTTCGCGTTCTCGATCTTGCGAATGACGTCCGCCATTTCGCGCATGTTTCGGTGCACCGAGCGCGGCGTCCAATCGGATTTGCGAACCTCGTCGAGCATGGCGCCGCGGATGCGGATGCCCGCGTAGGTCTCGAAGTTGGCGCCTTTCGTGGCGGAGTAATGTTTGGCCGCATCCAACAAACCGATCATTCCGGATTGAATCAAATCGTCGACTTCCACGTTGGGCGGCATGCGGCTGACCAGATGGTAGGCAATACGTTTGACCAAATCGGCATGCTTGATGACCAATTCTTGTTGCGGAATCTCGCCGACCGGAACGTCTCCGCCCACGATCGGCTTGGGATTACGCTTCTGCGTGTTTGAATATTGTGTGCTTGCTCTCATTGCAATACCGTCGAAGGACCGATCCGGGCCCCCACCATTCGTTCTATAAAGAACTCCAGGTGACCTCGTGCACCTTGCGGCACAGACCACTTATCGGCCTTCAATGCCAAATTCTTGAGCGCAACGGATGAAATTGAGGCGGGGTACGCTTCGACGACGGCGGACTGCCGCTGCACGGCGCGCCGTAGGTAATCGTCAAACGGTATCGAACCGGCAAACTCCAGCGTGACATTGAGAAACCGGTCACAAACTCGGGAAATTTTCTGAAATAAATCCGGGCCCTCGCCCGAGCGCCGCGTCTGATTGGCCAGAACCTGGAAGCGCTGCACGCCGTGTTCCCGGCTCAACACCTTGATGAGCGCATATGCGTCGGTGATGGATGCCGGTTCGTCGCACACCACCACCACGACGTGATGCGCCGCCTGGCTGAAGGTGAGCACGCTGTCGTGCAGACCCGCGGCGGTGTCGACCACCAGAACTTCCACACGATGATAGAGATCGCTGAACGCGCGAATGATTCCCGCCTGTTCCGCCTCGGTCAGATTCGCCATGCGTTTGATGCCCGACGCGGCAGGGACGATCTGCAAGCCATGCGGACCGGTGACGATCGCCTCTTCCAACGTGCATTCGCCCTTTACCACATGACCCAAATGAAAGCGGGTGTGCAGCCCCAGCATGACGTCGACGTTGGCCATGCCCAGATCGGCGTCGACCAGCATCACGTCCCGGCCCTGGGCGGCGATGGACACGGCGAGGTTGGCCGATACCGTCGTTTTCCCGACGCCGCCCTTGCCGCCGGTGACGGCGATGACCTTGACCGGGCGCGAGGAGTTGAGCTCCTCGAACCTCTCCGCCTGGCTGCGTGAAAGTCGCGTATCACGCATGGGCGGGGGCTCGGCCGAAGTGACGCGCGTAGTAGGCCTCGGCCAGGCGCGGCGGCTTGGCACGCTCCTTCAGTTTGAGAGCGACCCGGATCAGCCATAGGCGGCGCTGGTGCGCTGCGTGCAGATCCTCCGGAACGCGTTGTCCGGTGCACAGATAGGCGATTTTGAGCTTGTGGCGCAGCGTCGTGGAAATCACGGCGCCCAAACTCGCCGCTTCATCGACCTTGGTCAGGATGCAGGCGGCGGGTGAGACCCGCGCGAACGAGTGTACGATGTCCTCCAGCGCTTGGCCCTCGCCGTGCGCCGGCAGCGCCAGGAGGACGCGGGCGCGCGCGGCGCCCAGCTGCAGCGCCGCCAGTTGCTCCGACAGCCGCACGTCCCGCGGACCCATGCCCGCGGTGTCGATCAATACCAGCTTTTTCGATTTGAGACGCTCGAGCACCCGCGCCAGCTCCTTGCCGCTGTTCGCGACATGCATGGGAGCGCCCAGAATTCGCGCGTACGTCATGAGTTGTTCGCGCGCGCCGATTCGATACCCATCGGTACTCACCAGCGCGAGGTCCGTGGCTCCGTGCTGCATGCTCCAACGCGCCGCGAGCTTGGCGATGGTCGTGGTCTTGCCCGCGCCCGTGGGGCCGACCAGGGCGATGACGCCGCCATTCACCGTGCTCAAATCATCGAGCACCGGCAAATGCCGCACCAGCAACGCAAGCGGAATGTGCGACGGGTTCTCGAGGCTGGTCCGCCGTGGGGTGAGCTGCGCCAGCGACAGCGCGATGTCGGGAGCGATGTCGAGCGCCGTGAGTTCCTCCAGTACGCGTGCCTGCAGCGGTTCGCGCCGGCGTTTGTCGTTCCACGACATGTGCGCGAGTTCGCCCTGCAGCATTTCGCGCAGCTGCTTCACCTCCTGCTGCATCGCCAGGTAACCGCCGTCCGGCGCCCGGCTCGACGCCGAGCGAGGCGCGCCAGTGGATTGCGCGTCAGGGCCCGGCGGCAGCGCGGCTCTGCGGGCCTGCGCGACGGTGGGCGCGGTGGCGGCTGTCACAGCTGCGGCAGACAGAGGCGCAACGGGCGCGGCGGGCGCAGGATTCCCCCGCACAGTGCCGCCCGACGCTGCGGCCAGTGCTCGCGGCGCGCCGCGCGCCGCCAGGGCGGGCGCCACTGCTGGCACCGCCGTATGGGGTCTCGCCGGCAGCGGTTCCGGCATCAATAGCGGCACCTCCGGCGGCTCGGGCGGCGCAATGGGAGCCCGTTTCACGGTGGCATCGGCGAACAATGCCTCGTCGTAGTCCACCGCGGCGATGACTTCGACGCCCTCCTCCACCCGGCGGCTCGAGAGGATGACCGCATCGGGTCCTTGTTCGGCGCGAACTTGGGCAAGCGCGGCGCGCATGCTGACGGCCATGTACCGTTTGATCTTCATCTAGAGTCTCCTGATCGAGCAAATCATCAGCGTCCCACCGCGGCGATCACGCGAATGCGGCGGTTCTCGGGAATTTCGTTGTAAGCCAGCACGGACAGCGTCGGCGTTGAATAACGCATCAAGCGCGCAACCCAGGGCCGAATTTTCGGCGCGACCAGCAACACCGCGGGCTCGCCCGCAGCCTCTTGACGGCGAGTGCTGTCGCCGAGCGCGGTTTGCACCCGGTCGGCCAAGCCCGGTTCGAAGCCGGGCGATGTTTCGCCGCCGCCGCCCATCGAATCCTGCAGCAGCTGTTCGAGCGCGGGATCCAGCGTGATCACCGGCAACTCCTCGCGCAGGCCGCCGATGCTCTGCACGATGCTGCGGCCGAGAGCGACGCGCACGCCCGCCACCAATGCCTGCGGATCCTGGGTCTTCGGCGCGAGTTCGGCGAGCGCCTCGCACACCGTGCGCAAGTTGCGAATCGGCACCCGCTCCAGCAACAGATATTGCAGCACCTTCACGACCGCGCTCATCGGCAAGAGCTTCGGCACCAGATCCTCGATCAGTTTCGTCGCGGTCTTCCCCAGGCGATTCAGCAATTGCTGCACTTCCTCGTGGCCCAGCAATTCGTGCGCGTGCGACTGCAAGAGGTGGCTCAAGTGCGTTGCGATCACGCTGCTGGCATCGACGACGGTGTAGCCCTGGGCCTGCGCCTGTTCGCGGCGCGACTTCTCGATCCAGATGGCATCCAGGCCGAAAGCCGGGTCCTTGGTGACCGAGCCCGGCAGCGTTCCGGAAACCTGGCCGGGATTGATGGCCAGTTCGCGATCGGGGAACACTTCGGACTCGCCCACCGGCGCGCCCAGAATGGTGATGCGGTAGGAATTCGGCCCGAGTTCGAGGTTGTCGCGGATGTGGACCGCCTGCACCAGGAAGCCCAATTCCTCGGACAACTTCTTGCGCACCCCCTTGATGCGTCCCATCAACTCGCCGCCCTGATTGCGATCCACCAGCGGGATCAGGCGATAGCCGACTTCGAGGCCGATCAAGTCGACCTGCTCCACATCGTCCCAGGACAGCTCGCGCTGCTCCAAGGGGGTGACCGGCGCCACCTTGGCCGGCGCCGCGGCGGCGTTCCTCTCCAAGGTGCGCTGCTTGCCGAGGAAGTAAGCGCCCAAGCCGCAGCCCGCGGCCATGCACAGGAACACCAGGTTCGGCATGCCGGGGATGATGCCGAGCAGCGCCAGGATGCCGCCGGTGACGCCGAGCGCCCGCGGCTGCCCCAGCACCTGCGACATGATCTGCTGGCTCATGTCGTGCGAGCGCGAGACGCGGGTGACCAGGATGGCCACCGCCACCGACAGCAACAATGCCGGGATCTGCGCCACCAGGCCGTCGCCGATGGTGAGCAGCGCGTAGGTCTTGCCGGCGTCGCCCAACGACATGCCATGCTGCGCGGCGCCGATGATGGTGCCGCCGAACAGATTAATGAACACGACGAGAATGCCGGCAACCGCATCGCCGCGCACGAACTTGCTGGCGCCGTCCATCGCGCCGTAGAAGTCCGCCTCCTCGCGCACTTCCTGCCGCCGCACGATGGCCTCTGCCTGGGTGATGATGCCGGCGTTCAGGTCGGCGTCGATGGCCATCTGCCGGCCGGGCATGGCGTCCAAGGTGAAGCGCGCACTGACTTCCGAGATGCGGCCGGCACCCTTGGTGATGACCACGAAGTTGATGATGACCAGCACCACGAACACCACCATGCCCACCGCGTAGTTGCCGCCGACCACGAATTGCCCGAACGCCGCGATCACATGGCCGGCCGCGTGCCCGCCCGTGTGGCCGTTCATCAGTACGATTCGCGTCGAGGCGACGTTCAACCCCAGGCGCAGCAGCGTGGCGCCCAGCAGCACCGTCGGGAACGTCGCGAACTCGAGAGCGCGCCGCACGTAGATGACGGCGAGCAGAATGATGAGCGACAGCGAAATATTGAACGTGAAGAAAATATCGAGCAGGAACGCCGGCAGCGGCAGCACCATCATGGCGATGACGGCCATCACCAGGATGGGCACGCCCAAGCCGTTGCGGACGAATTCACCGAAAGTGGCGAGCGCGGCGCGTGCGTTCATACGTCCGCATACTCATCGCCGACCGTCGGATTCGGGCGCGCCACGCGCGCCGCGACGGTGGGATTCAGCGTGCGGATCCTGAAGATGTACGAGAGCACCTGCGCCACCGCCACGTACAAACCCGCCGGAATCTCATGATTCAAGTCGGTGGATTTATACAGCGCACGCGCCAGTTTCGGCGACTCGAACACCGGCACGCGGTGCTCCTCGGCGATGCGCCGGATGTTGGCGGCGACCAGATCCACGCCCTTCGCCAGCACGCGCGGCGCGCGCATGTTCTTCGGATCGTACTTGAGGGCCACCGCGAAGTGCGTCGGATTCACCAGCACCACATCGGCCGTGGGCACCTTGTGCATCATGCGCCGCCGCGCCAGCTGCTGCTGCATCTGCCGGATGCGCTGCTTGGTTTCCGGCCGGCCGTCCGATTCCTTGGCCTCGTCGCGCAGCTCCTGGCGCGTCATGCGCAACGCGCGGTGGAATTGGAACAGCTGCAGCGGCACGTCGACCAGGGCGACGATGCCGAGCGATGCGCACAGCCACACGAAAGCCCAGCCCAGCAGATCGGCGCCGCGGCCGATCGCCGCGCGCGGCGCCATATGTCCCAACGACATCACATCCTTGAACAGCCAGGACACGATGGCCGCGCACACGCCACCGACCACGACGCACTTGAGCAGCGCCTTGCCCAGTTCGGTCACGCCGCGCAGGCCGAACAGGCGCTTCAGACCCTCGAGCGGACTCATGCGCGAGAAGTCCGGCGTCATGGCGACCGGGCTGAAGTTCCAGCCGCCGAGCACCACCGAGGCGAGCAATACCAGGCCGATCAAGGTGCCGAAAATCGGCAGCAGCGCGATGAGGGCGCTGGCCGCGGCTTCGCCGAGCGCGGCCGTCATGGACTGCGTGTCGCGCAGGCGCTCGGGATCCACCGACAAGGAGCGGCGCATGATCTGCGACATGCGCCCCGTCAGCGTTCCGCCGATGGCGATCAACGTCGCGCTGCCGCCGATCATGGTGGCGAAGTTGACCAGTTCCCTCGAGCGGGGAACTTGGCCGCGCTCGCGCGCTTGCTGCAGGCGCCTCGCCGAAGGTGCTTCGGTCTTTTCGCCACCCTGCTCGGACTCGGCCATCAGTGCGCTCGCGCCGCGGGCGTGGCGACCAGCTCGACCACGGCGCCCAGCGCCGTATCGATCAAGCTCGAGATGCCGACCATGATGCCGTCGAGTCCCACGATCAGCACGACGAAGCCGCACATCAACGTGATGGTGAAGCCGATGCCGAAGAGATTGAGCTGCGGCGCGGCGCGAGTCACCACGCCCAGCGCCAGGTTGACGATGACCAGCGCGATCACCGCAGGCAGCGCCACCAGCAAACCGGTCTCGAAAATGCGCGTGCCCCAGGTGGCCACCGCGATCAGGAAATCCCGATCGATGTTCGCCGCGCCGATGGGCAGCGTCTGAAAGCTGTTCGCCAGCGCGCCCAGCAGCACCAGGTGGCCGTTGATCGCGAGGTACGTCAGCGTTCCCATGATCATGAACATCTGGCCGAGCACGGGCACGTTCGCGCCGCGCTGCGGATCCACCAGCGTCGCGAAGCCCAGCCCCATGGTCATGGAGATGGTCTGGCCGGCGAAGTTCAGGGCCTCGAACGCCAGCTCCATGACCATGCCGATGGAGACGCCGATCAGGATTTCCTGGACGGCCGTCAACGCGCCGGCCCCCGAGAATATCGACAGCGAGTCGGGCACCTGCGCGAGCGGCGCGATCAGCACGGCGAGTGCCAGCGTCAGCACGACTTTCACATGATTGGGAATGGTCTTCTCGCTCGCGATCGGCGCGGTGGCGACGAAGCCGCCGATGCGCAGCGACGGCCACCACATTTTGCCGATCCAATGCGACACATCGACCGCGTTGATGACGACGGGTTGCATGGTGTCAGCCGACCACGTTGGGGATGTTGGCGTACAGATCGTGCGTAAAGTCCACCAGCACGCGCAATATCCACGGTCCGGCGGCGAACAGCGTCAGCACCAAGAACAGCAGCTTCGGGATGAAACTCAACGTGGACTCGTTGATCTGCGTCGCCGCCTGCAGCATGCCGATCACCAGGCCGGTGATGAGCGCGACCAGCAGCAGCGGCGCGGCGATCATCGACGTGACGAGCAAGGTGCTGTGCGCCAGGTCCATGACGTTCTCCGGCGTCATTGGTGAAAGCTCGAGGCCAACGTACCTATCAAGAGCGTCCAGCCGTCGACCACCACGAACAACATGATCTTGAACGGCAGCGACACCAGCACCGGCGACAGCATCATCATGCCCATCGACATCAGCACGCTCGCGACCACCAGGTCGATGACCAGGAAGGGGATGAACACCATGAAGCCGATCTGGAACGCCGTCTTCAATTCGCTGGTGATGAAAGTCGGCAGGAGCACGGTGAGCGGCACATCGTCGGCGCTCGCGAATTGCGACTTGCCCGACAGTTTGGTGAACATCTGCAGATCGTTCTCGCGCGTCTGCGCGAGCATGAATTTCTTGAGCGGGCCCAGCGTGCGATCGAGCGCGACTTCGCCGGCGATCTGCCCGTCCATGTACGGCTTGATGCCGTTGGCGTACGACTGATCGAGCGTCGTGCTCATGACGAAGAACGTCAGGAACAGGGCGAGTCCGGTGAGCACCTGGTTGGACGGCGTGGTCGCCATGCCCAGCGCCTGGCGCAATATCGACAACACGATGATGATCCGGGTGAACGCCGTCATCGCCAGCAAGATGGCCGGCAACAGGGTCAGCACCGTCATCAAGATCAGGATCTGGAACGTCAAGGAATACGACTGGGCGCCGTCGGCGGCCGTCTTGATGGCCACCGCGGGCAGCGAGACCTGCGCCGTCGCCAGGCCCACGGGCAGCAGCGCGAGCACCAACGCCGTCAGCGGACCCACGGCCAGCAGCCTCGCGCGGCACCCCCGGCCGCGGGCGCTCGTACCGGCAGCCCTCATGCCGGCGGCGTACGTGCCGGTGGCGCTCACCGCGAAGGCATTGCCGGCGGTGTCCGCGCCCGGGGCGCTCATTGCGGCGCTCCCGGCCGCTTCATGAAATCGCGCAGGCGCTCGGCGAACACCGGCCTGGCAGAGGACTCGTCGATGACAATGGGCGTGGCCAACGGCGTCAGGCCCACCATGCCGCCGGGCGCGATCCCGACCAGAACCTGCGCTTCGCCGACCCGGATCAGCAGGATGCGTTCGCGCGGACTCAAGGTCAGCTCGTCGAGCACGGCAATTGCACCGCGGCCGCGCGGTCCCGCCAGCCGGAAGCGCTTCAAGGCCCAGCTGATGGCGAAGATCAGCCCGACGATCGCGATGAGGCTCAACGTGAGCTGCGCCAGGCTGCTCACCGACAGAGGCGAGGCGGGTTGCGCCATCCCGCTCATCGCGCGTGTTCCATCCGCATCGTCGCGCTCACCACGTCGGTCAGACGGATGCCGAACTTGTCGTTGACCACCACCACCTCGCCGCGGGCAACGCGCACGCCGTTGACCAGCACGTCGAGAGGTTCGCCGGCCAAGCGGTCGAGCTCCACGATGGCGCCCGGCGCAAGCTGCAGCAGATCGCGTACCGGCATGCGCGCGCGGCCCACTTCGAGCGCGAGCGTGACCGCGACGTCGAGAATCAAGTTCAGATTCATCTCGCCGCCGCCGCCGGTGACGGCGCCGGGGCCCAGATCGTTGAATTGCGCGCGCGAGACTGCGGCGGTCTTGGGATCGGGAACGCTCATGCGGGGCCTCCAGGAGTGATTTTGAGCGCGTTGCGCCCTTGCGAGACGCCGAAGCGGCCGCGATACAGCGGAATCTCGCCCGCCAATAAAGTGACGTACTGCGGCGCCTCGATGGGGATCACGTCCCCCGGGATCAGCCGCACCAGTTCCCGCAAGCTGATTTGCGCTTCGGCCAGGACGGCGCGCGTCTCGAGCTCCGCATCGCGCAATGCGTTGCCGAGCATGGGCCCCCAGGGGTCCTGTTTGCGTACCGGTGCGGCGCCGCCGTCCAATGCCAGCGCTTCACGGATGGGCGCGAGCAAGTTCTCCGGCAGCAGCCAGTCGATGCGGCCGCTGCGTGCGCCGAATTCCACGGTGAATTTCAGTACCAGCATCGGGTCCTGTGCAACACCCAACTGCATCAAGCGTGGGTTCGTTTCCTGCTTGACCAGTTCCAATTCGAGGGGCGTCACCGGCGTCCACGCCGCCGTCCAGTCCGCCGCCACGCTGCGCAGAAGTAGTGCGAGAAAGCGCTGCGCCGCCGGCGCGATGGCCGCCTGATTGTCGGCGGTCGGCCGCCCCGAGCCGCCGAAGAAGCCGTCCAAGAGCGTCAGCAGCAGCGCGGGCTCGATGCTGACGAAGGCGGTGCCCGGCAGCGGCTTGAGCCGCAGGACGGCGAGGCTCGACGGCACCGGCAGCGCCGCCTGCAGCTCCCCGGCCTTGGCCGAATCGAGCGCCGTGAACTGCACCGCCGCGTCGCGCCCGAGCAAGGTGGAGAGCGACGAACCCATACGGTCCGCGAAGCTCTTGGCCACGATCTCGAGCATGGGCAGCTGCGTGCGGTTGATGCGTTGCGCCGTGAAATCGTAGGGTCGTACGGCGCTGGTCTCGCTCTTTTCCAGGAGCGCCGACACTTCCTCTTCGGAAATCGCGTTGGCCTGCGGCGCTGCGGCTTCGGCGGCCGTCGCGGACTCCGATGCGCCCATCACTGCACCACGAAGCTGGTGAACAGAAGATCCTCGACATCCTCGCCGCCCTGCTTCTTTTGCACCGCGCGGATCTCGGCAAGCGCTTCCTGCCGGAGCTTCTCCTTGCCCTCGCGCGACATCATCGATTGGTAGTCGCGATTGCTCATGAGCAACAGCAAATTGTTGCGGATCAGCGGGATGTTCTTCTGAACGCTGTCGACGCCCTTTTGGCTGGCGCACATGACTTCCATGCTGATCTGCAGAAAGCGCACCACCGAGCCGTCTTCGAAGTTGACCACCAACGGGGGGTCGATGGCGTAGTACGCGGACGATTTGGCGGCGCCCTCTGCGCCGTGCTCTGCGGACGAGGCCGCCTCAGCGACCGCGGTGATCTTGCCGTCCTTGTCCAATTTGAAATCGGGCATGGGGTGCAGCTTGGCGTTGATGGAGCCGCCTACGACGACGGCGCCCAGCGTCAGCACGAAAATGCCGATCCCGTTCGTCAGCTTGCCCATGAAGCCGCCCGACTTTTTGTCGGGAGGGGGAGGAGCTTGATCGGCTGCGTCGGCCATGTTGTCGATTCCTGGCGCGGCGCCACTGCCGCTTCCAGTATCGAGCAAGTTTTATGCCAAACGCCGCTCAGCGCCTTTTATCGCATCTATTCAAGGAGTTGTGAAAACGGCACGCGGCGGAAGCACCGCGCCGCGCCGCGCAATCCGCCGAAAAATTGACGGTGGCCGCCACCTACGGCGCCACCGCCACTGCCGCCCGCTACTGCTACCAGATGGTAACGCGCTGCTCCGGCGGCAAGTACATCTTGTCTGCCGGCTTCACGTCGAACGCCGCATAGAAGTCCGGCTGGTTGACCAGCGGCGCCGTGCCGCGCACCGCGGGGGGCGAATGCGGATCCGTTTTGGTCCGTTCGATCGCTTCGTCCGCGCGCACCTTGCCGCGCCAGACCTGCGCCCAGCCGAGATAGAATCGTTGCTCTCCCGTGAAGCCGCCGATGATCGCAGGCGTCTTGCCCGCCAAGGACAGCTGGTACGCCTTGTAGGCGATCGTCAGCCCCGAGTTGTCGGCAATGTTCTCGCCGAGGGTGAGTTCGCCGTTGACGTGGTAGCCCGGTACCGGCTCATAGGCATCGTATTGCGCCACCAGCGCCTTGGTGCGCGCCGCGAACTTGGCGTGGTCCTCGGGTGTGAACCAGTCGCGCAGATTCCCATCGGCATCGTACTGGCTGCCCTTGTCGTCGAAACCGTGGCTCACCTCGTGGCCGATGACGGCCACGATCCCGCCATAGTTGACGGCATCGTCGGCCTGGGCGTCGAAGAACGGCGGCTGCAGGATGGCGGCCGGGAAGACGATCTCGTTCATGACCGGGTTGTAGTACGCATTGACCGTCTGCGGCGTCATGAACCATTCACTGCGATCGATGGGATGCCCCAGCTTCGCGACGCCGCGACGCGATTCGAATTCCGCAGCGCGCACCACATTGCCCCACAGATCGTCGCGCGTGATGACCAATGCGCCATAGTCCCGCCAATGGTCGGGATAGCCGATCTTGGTCACCAGCTTCGTGAGCTTCTCCTGTGCCCCCTTCTGGGTTTGCGGGCTCATCCAATCGAGCGTCACGAGGTCGCGTCGATACGCCTCGAGCAGATTGCCCACCAGCTGCTGCATGCGAGCCTTGCTCTGCGGCGGGAAGTATTTCTCGACGTACAGCTTGCCGATCGCCTCGCCCATGGCGCCGTCCAGCACCGCCATGCCGCGCTTCCAGCGGGGCCGGTTCTGCGGAATGCCGCGCAATGCCGTGCCGCTGAACGCGAAGCGCTCGTCGACGAACGCCTTCGACAGAAACGGCGCGGCCGCCGACAACTGGCGCCACTTGAAATAGCTCCTCCACACGCCGAGCGGCGTATCGGCGATCAACTCATCCAAACCGGTGAAATAGCTTGGCTGGCGGACGATGACGTAATCGACCTTGCCCGCGATGCCGCTGGCTTGCAGGTAGCTCGGCCATGCAAAGCCCGGCATCAGGCGGTTCAGATCCGCGATCGCGGTCTTGTTATAGGTCTTGTCCGGATCGCGGTTGGCCACCCGCGTCCACTGCAGCTGCGCCATCGCGGTCTCGAGCTTCACGATATCGGCGGCGCTGCGGGCCGGTGTCGACTCGCCGGCCATGCCGAGCATCTTCTCGACGTGCGCGAGATATTTGGCGCGCGCATCCTTGAGCTTGGCGTCGTCCTTCAAGTAATAATCGCGATCCGGCAAGCCGAGCCCAGCTTGCGTGACCGTGACCGCGTAGCGCGTCGAATCCTTCGGATCCGGATCGATGCCGATGTCGTACGGCGCGCCTACGTCCGTCTGATTGAAGCGCGCGATCAGCGCGGGAATGTCGCGCTTGCTCGCCAGCGCATCGATGGCCGCGAAATCGGCGCGCAGCGGCGCCAGCCCCAACGTCTCGAGCCGCGCCTCGTCCATGAAGCTCGCATACAAATCGGCGAGCTTGCGCGCGTCGGCGCTGGTCGAGGCAGCATCCGGCGCGCCGGCGCCCGAGACGGGCCCCGCAGCGGCGGCGCTCGGGGCAGCTCCTCGGTCCGGACCGCCCAGGCTCTCGACGATGCTGCGCAGCTGCTCCTGGGTCTCATCGTCGATGTGGGTGAATGCGCCGTAGGAGCCCTTGTCGGCGGGCAGTTCAAAGGTATCGAGCCACTTGCCGTTGATGTGCCGGTACAGATCGTCCTGCGGCCGTACGCTCGCATCGATGTAGCGCGTCTCTACGCCCGACAGGGGCGGCGTGGGGTGCGTGTGCTCGGGCGTCACGGGACTACCGGCGGAACAAGCGGCCACGGCCAGCGCTCCTGCAGCGCATGCAACGAATCTCGGCATGTAATCTCCTCAGAATTTCAGTGACACCCGCAGACCCGGCCTGGCATCGTCGAGTACCAACCGCGCCCCGTGCAACTTGGTGACGGCCGCCACCAAAGACAACCCCAGACCCGATCCCGGAAATTTCCGCGCCTCATCCAGGCGCACACGCCGGCCCAGTACGATCTCGCGTTTGTCGGCGGGAATGCCCGGCCCGTCGTCCTCCACCACCACCTCCGGCTCGGTACTCGATCCGCGCAGCAGCACGCGAATATGACCGCCGTCGGGCGTGAATTTGATCGCATTGTCGAGCAGATTGGCGAGCGCCTGGGCCAGCAACTGGCGGCTGCCCTGCACATGCGCGCCCGGCGCCACCGAGCTCTGCAGCGCAATGCCGCGCTCCTCACCCACCGGAGCATACAGTTCGACCATGCTGCCCACCAGTTCCGACAGGTCCACGGGTTCGCGCGCCACGGTGCCGGTTTCGGCGAGGGCAATGCGCAGCAGAGCATCCAAGGTGCTGCGCATGTGGTCGACTTCCGTCGAGACGCGTTCCAGCACGCGCCGCTCGACCGACCCGGGCACGAGCTGGCTCATGGCGCCCTCCGCGGTGGCCTGCAGCCGGTTGAGCGGCGTGCGCAAGTCGTGGGCGGCGCTGTCGAGGACGGTGCGCATGCCCAGCGTGAGCTGTTCGATCTTGTCCAACATGCCGTTGATTTCCCGCGCCAGCGTGTTGATCTCGTCGTCCGCCTCGCGAACCGGCAGCCGCTGCGACAAATCGCCGCGCATGATCTGGGTCGCCACCGCGGAGATGGCGCCGGCCTGCGCCAAAATCCGGCGGCCCATCCAAAATCCCCCGCCGAGGCCCAGGAGCAAGGTGAGCACCACCGCGGCAATCAAGCCGCGCATCATCAGGTTCTTCACGTCCTGGCGTTCCTGCACGTCGTGGCCCACCAGCATGCGATAGCCGCCGGGCAGCGGAAAACGCTGCGCGCGCATTTCGTGCTCGCGAGTCTCGTCGCCGAACGGCACGGAGACCTTGAACTGGATCCATTTGCCTTCGTTCGCCGCGATCTTGGGCCATGCCGGAACGTTGCCCGCCACCGGCCGCAGCTGCGGATCCACCATCAGGTACACGGCGCCGCGTACGTCTTGATCCTGCGAGCGCTGTTCGATGAGTTCGATGAAGTCGCCGCGCGACAGCACCAGCACCTGCTCGCGCAGGCCCTGAACCTCGGCCTCGATGAGATTGTCCGTGCTCCCGTCGACGACGCGCGATACGGCAAAATCCACGGCGCCGAGCAGCGCCGCCGCGCCGCACGCGAACACGATCGAATACACGATCGCGATACGAAACGGCGATGTATCGAGCACGCCTAAGAACCGCTGATCGGGACTGACGCTGCGCCGTAATGCGATGTCCACTATTCGTCTTCGCGCAGACTGTATCCCGCGCCGCGCACCGTATGCAGCAAGGGCTTGTCGAAATCCTTGTCGATCGCCTGGCGCAGGCGGCTGATGTGCACGTCGATGACGTTGGTCTGCGGATCGAAGTGATAGTCCCACACGCCCTCGAGCAGCATGGTCCGGGTCACCACCTGGCCGCTATGGCGCATCATGAATTCGAGCAGCTGAAACTCGCGCGCCGTGAGTTCGATCTTCTTGCCGTTGCGCACCACGCGGCGCGTCATGCGATCGAGCTCGAGATCCGCCAGCTTCAGTTTGGTGGCGGTTTCGGCATTCCCCGAGTCGCCACGCCGGGCGAGCGCATCGATGCGAGCCAGCAGCTCCGACATGTGGTAGGGCTTGGTGAGATAGTCATCGCCGCCGGCGCGCAGTCCCGTGATACGGTCGTCGACATCGCCGAGAGCGCTCAGGATCAAGACCGGCATCTTGCGCCCGGTTGCCCGCAGCGATTGCACCAGGGCGAGCCCATCGAGCTTCGGCAGCATGCGATCCACGATGGCCAGATCGACCGCGATCGATGACGCCATGTGCAGGCCGTCGAGGCCGTTGGTCGCGACATCCACGGTGTGCCCCACCTCGCGCAGCGCCTTGGCCAGCGTGTCGCGCGCCACTTCATCGTCTTCGACAATCAAGATGTGCATGACCGCGTATCTTACAGGCGTTGGACCGGTGTTTGTCGGCACGTTAGACTGAAGACGAATTATGACGCCCCATACCGACTCGCTCATCGATCCGCCAACCCGCAGTCGCCCGGGGCCGGGCAAATACGACATATTGATCGTCGGCGCCGGATCGCCCGACGCCGCCACTGCGCCCATGCTGTGGCTGCTGGGCCGCCGGCGCGTCGTCCCGCAGGAGGCCCGGCGTCCGCGCGCTCCCATCGGGGCGAGTCATCGCGCATGACCCGCGGCTGATGCGCGAGGCGCGCCCGGCCCACCGCCGCTCGACACAGCTTGCCGCGGCGGGGCTCACGGCTGCCTATCTCGCGGCGCCGGTGTCGGCCAAGGAGGAGCCGCTGCTCGAGTACGGCCTCGGCATCGGCGCGATCGCCTTCGAGGATTACCGCGGTTCGAATACCACGCATGCGTACCCGTTGCCCATTCCCTACCTGGTCTACAACGGCAAATTCCTCAAAGCCGACCGCGAGGGAGTCCGCGGCACGTTGTTCGATCAAGACTGGGTTGAGCTCAATTTGAGCGGCAATGCCACGACGCCGGTGAAGAACGACCGCGAGCGCGGCGGCATGCCGGACCTCAAGTCGACGCTCGAAATCGGGCCGTCGTTGGACTTTCATCTGCTGCACAGCGACGACAAACACGTCAAATTCGACTTTCGATTGCCGCTGCGCGCGGCGCTCACGGTGCAAGCATCGCCGAAATACATCGGCTGGACGTTGACGCCGCGATTCGCGCTGGATTTCATCGATCCCTTTGGCTATGCGGGCTGGAACGCGGGGGTGCTGGCGGGGCCGTTGTTTGCGGAGCGCCGCTACCACGATTATTTTTATTCGGTCGCACCCCAGTATGCGACGGCGGACCGGCCCGCGTATCGAGCCACCGGCGGCTATGCCGGCACCCAGACCATCACGGCGGTGTCGAAGCGCTTCCCGCGTTTCTGGGTCGGCGCCTACATGCGCTACGATACGTTGTCGGGTGCCGCTTTCGCAGACAGCCCGCTGGTGCAGCGCAAGAGCTACTGGTCCGCCGGCTTCGGGATTTCGTGGATGATCCACAGGTCAACGCAAATGGTCGAAGTTCCCGATTGATTTGAGCCATGCCGCGCCCTTTCCGAATTCTGTATGAATACTTCGCGCTCTATTCGTCGCTGACGCTGCTCGCGCTGATATGCCTGACGTGGTCGGTGTTCGCGTTGCCCTTGTATTTCATCCTGCCGCGCGAGCTCGGCACCGCCGTCGGACGCCGCGGCATCAGTACCGGCTTTCGGCTCTATGCCTGGTCGCTGTCCATCACGGGTTCCTATCGTCTGGACTTGACTGCGATCGATACGCTCAAGGGCGGGCCGCCCTTGATCCTGGCGCCCAACCATCCCTGCTTGATCGATGCCTTGCTCATCCTGACCCGGCACCCGAACATCGTGTGCGTGATGAAGGCGGAGCTGATGAGGAACGTGTTCTTGGGCGCGGGGTCGCGGCTCGCCCGCTACGTGAGAAATGAATCGTCGCGCCAGATGGTCAAGGAATCGGTGGCGCACTTGAAGCGCGGCGGCGTGCTGCTGCTGTTTCCCGAAGGCACGCGCACCACGCGGGCTCCCATCAATAAATTGGTCGCGAGCGTCGGTCTCATCGCCAAACACGCCGGCGTACCCGTGCAGACGCTCATCATCGAAACGGATTCGCCCTATCTGAGCAAGGGATGGCCGCTGTTTCGCCGGCCCACCCTGCCCATCGTCTATCGGGTACGCTTGGGCGAGCGCTTCGCACCGCCCGACGACGTGCCCGCCTTCACCGCGGCACTCGATGCTTACTATCGACGAGAACTCGCCGGTGCGCTGCAGGCGCGCTGGTTGAAGAGCGGCTGATCCGTGGCAGTTCCTTCGGCGACTCACCTGGTGCTGATCCCCAGTTACAACCCGGGGCCTAGGGGATGCGCGACCGTGCGCGCGGCGCTCGAGCAGTGGTCGCCGGTCTGGGTGGTCGTCGACGGCAGTACGGATGGCTCCGGCGAACAGATTTCCGCCATGGCGGCCGGGGCGCCGGGCCTGCATGTCTTGTTGTTGCCGCAGAACCAGGGCAAGGGCGCGGCCGTGTTGCACGGCATCCGCGCGGCCATGCTGGCCGGTTTCACCCACGCACTGACCATGGACTCCGACGGCCAACACCCGCCGGAAAAGATACCGGAATTCATGCAGGCCTCGCTCCGACAGCCTGCCGCCATGGTGCTCGGCTGCCCGGTCTTCGATTCCAGCGCGCCGAATTTACGCGTCCAGGGGCGAAAGGTTTCCAATTGGTGGGCGAACCTGGAAACCCTGTGGTGCGGAATCGGGGACTCGCTATACGGTTTCCGCGTCTACCCCATGGCGGCGCTCGAGCGGGTCATGCGCCGTCAATTCTGGATGCGGCGCTTCGACTTCGACGTCGAAGCCGTCGTGCGCCTGTGCTGGCGCGGCGTGCGGCCGATGAATCTCCCCGCGCCCGTGCGCTATTTCCGCCCGGACGAGGGCGGCGTCTCGCACTTCAATTACTGGCGCGACAATGCCCTGCTCACGTGGATGCATTTCCGGCTGTTTCTGGGCTTTTTGATTCGTCTGCCGGTGCTGCTCACCCGGCGCCTGCGGCGCGCTCACCCGTGACGCATGAGCGCCACGCACCGGATGGGGACGGTGCGGTGGCCGGCACGTGCACGTGCCCGTTTTCCGCTAATCCGGCGGCCGGCGTGCGTGGTACGCCGAGAATACGCCCAGCGACACGACTCTTTCGACGTCGATCAGCCCCGCGTCGCGCATTGCCGCCATGATGACGTCCGGGCTCACGCACGCTTCGATCGTGTCCCAGTAGTAGCGCATCAGCTTCGGCACGTCGCGATGCCGCGCGATGTACTGAGCCATGAAAGGCACCACGCCGCGCAGGTAAGCCTTCAACAGCGCGCGCGCTGCGCGGCCGGTGGGCGAGGTGATTTCGAGCACGCAGATCCTGCCGCCGGGGACCAACACCCGCCTGAACTCGCGAAACGCCTGGGAGAGGTCGGTGACATGGCGCAGCGCATAGCCCATCGAGACGAAATCGACTGCGTCGGACGCCATGGGGACCGCATCCGCGCTCCCTAACAATAATTTAACCCCGGCCGGCACGATGGCGCTTTCCATCATGCCGCTACTGGGGTCGATTCCCGTGACCTGCCCCGATTCCCCGACCAGTCCGGCCGCCTCGCGCGCCGTGAGCCCGGTCCCCACCCCCACGTCCAGGACGCGCATGCCGCTGCGCAGCCCGGCGCGCGTCAAGGCCCGGCGGCGATACCAGGAACCCGACCCGAACGCCATGGCGCGCTCCACCCGATCGTAATCGCCGGCGGTTTGGTCGAACAGACGCCGGACCCAGCCATCTTTGTCCGCTTCGTGGGCATAATAGTCCTTGAGCGGTGGGTGCGGCGCCGGCATGGCAGGGAGCATACCCCGTCCAGTAGCCGGTTGCTGCTCGGGCCCACACCTATATAATGCCGACGAAGAGGCATACTGATGCCCGACGTACTCTCGAAACTCTTATCGAAGCTTAAGCCTATGTCCGACCCTAAGCCTATGTTCAAGAACGGGTCGCTCATGCCAAAGCCGGCGCCTTCGGCCGATGTGGGTCTGGAACGCGAGATAGCCACGCTGTTCGTGCAGGCGTTGAATCTGGAAGTCGCTCCGCAGGATATCGACCCCGAAGCGCCGCTGTACGGCGAGGGTCTGGGACTGGACTCGATCGATATCCTGGAAGTGGCACTGATCGTATCGAAGCAGTACGGCATCCAACTGCGTGCCGACAGCCAGGAAAATCAGCAGATCTTTCGCTCGTTGAGACATCTTGCAGAGTACATCGCGGTACAGAGAACCAAGTGAGCGCGCGCTGGGTGCGTAGGCTGCAGTCCGCTGCGGCCTGCCTGCTCTTCGTCGCTTACGCGGGCCTGTCCCACTATTGCAATTCCACCGGTGAGCACGTTCTGGGGGCCATGCTGGCGCTGACCCCCGTGAGCCTGATCGGGCTGATATTGGCCTGGCGCGGGACGCCGCCCGCGGTTGCGTCGCTATTGTCGGCCGCCCTTGCCGGCCTCCTCTACACCGTGTGGCCGCTGCTGGAGAAGAACTTTTCTCTGTTCTATCTCGTGCAGGAAAGCAGCATTTACTGCCTCCTGGGTTTGACCTTCGGCCGCTCCCTGCTTCCCGGCCATGTCGCGCTCTGTACGCAATTGGCCGACAAGATCCACGGGCCCTTAGGCCCGCGCGAGGTGCGCTACACACGGCGCGTGACGCTGGCCTGGGCGGTGTTCTTCTTCCTGGTCGCCGCGGTTTCGGTGCTCTTGTATGTGTCCGCACCCCTGCGCATCTGGTCGATCTACATCAATTTCTGCGTGCTGCCGTTGGTCGCCGCCATGTTCGTGGCGGAATATCTGGTGCGGCGGCGGGTAGTGCCGCAGGGGGCGCGCGCCGGCCTGCTCACGTCGGTGCGCGTTTACTTTGCGGACCCCCAATAGCGGCATGACGGACACCAGCGCCCTGTTTTCGCACGAATCGCCGGACGCGGTCATTGCGTATCGCCGGGGCGTACCGGTCACAGCGCAGCGCTTCCTGGCCGATGCAACGCGCGTTGCGCAGAGCCTGCCGCCCGGCGAGCATGTCCTGAACGTGTGTCTCGACCGCTATCGTTTCACCATCGGCCTCGCCGCCTGTCTCATGACCGGGCGCGTGAGCTTGCTGCCCTCGACTCACACCCCGGAAGTGATTCGGCAGCTGCTCGAGTTCGCTCCGGATGTCTTTTGTTTGACCGACGAGCCCGCCTGCGCGATCGAGCTGCCGCGATTCCTGTATCCGCCGGACCTGCACGGCGGCATCGTTCCGTGGCGAGTCCCCCGCATCCCGTCGGCGCAGCTCGCCGCCATCGTTTTCACCTCCGGCTCGACCGGAACCCCATTGCCCTACAGGAAAACCTGGGGACGTTTGGCGCGCTGCGTTCGCGACGGTGCTCCGCGGCTGGGCCTGCTCGACGGCCGATCCCACACGCTCATCGGCACCGTGCCGCCCCAGCACATGTATGGCTTCGAATCGACCGTGCTGCTGGCGCTGCTGAGCGGCAACGCCTTCAGCGCCGAGCGGCCGTTCTATCCCGCCGATATCGGCGCGGCCGTGGGTGCGGTGCCGCAGCCGCGGGCGTTGATCTCCACGCCCATCCATTTGCGCACCTTGCTGGCGGACGGAATCGAGCTGCCGCCGGTCGATTTGATCGTGTCTGCAACCGCACCGCTGGCACTCGAGCTTGCGCACGAGGTGGAGGCGACGTTTCGCGCCCCACTGCTCGAGATCTATGGGTCGACGGAAACCGGGCAGATCGCCACCCGCCGGACCGCGGAGTCGCTGAGCTGGCATCTATGGCCCGCCGTGCGTCTCGATGCGAGCGATGGCGCCGTCTTTGCCCACGGCGGCCATGTCGAGCAGCGGACCGCGATGTGCGACGTGCTCGAAATCCTCAACGACGAGGAGTTCCTGCTGCACGGGCGCACCGCCGACCTCGTGAACGTGGCCGGCAAACGCAGTTCGTTCGCCTATTTGAACACGCAGCTGAACGCCATTCCCGGCGTCATCGATGGCGCGTTCTTTCTGCGCGACGCCGCCAGCGCCGGCCGTACCGGCGTCGCCCGGCTGGCTGCCGTGGTCGTCGCCCCGAGCTTGAGCGCGGCACAGCTGACCGAGCAGCTCCGCCGGCGCATCGATCCGGTTTTCCTGCCGCGGCCTCTGTTGCTGGTCGATCGATTGCCGCGCAACGCCACCGGCAAGCTACCGCAGCAGGCGCTGCTCGCGTTCGCCGAGCGCCACCTCAAGGCAAACGGCGCGCAGGCATGATGGCGGAACTGAAGATCGCCGCCGATCATCCGGCCTTCGCGGGCCATTTCCCCGGATATCCGATTCTTCCGGGTGCCGCGCTGCTCGATCAGGCATTGTACGAAATGGCCCGCAGCTACGCTCTCGACTTGACCCACTGGCAATTCGCCACGGTGAAATTTCTTAAGGCGGTGCGCCCCGGCGACACGCTTGGCCTCGAACATTCGCGGCTCGACGCCCGCATCCGTTTCCTCATCCGCAACGCCGATGGCAGTCTGGTGGCTTCCGGCACCCTGTCGGCGGCGGGCGGCAAGCCGGACGAGCCGCATGGCGCTTGAGCGGCAAGATGTCGTTCGGGCGTCGCCGAAGGCGGCCGAATGGATCGGCCACCGCGAGCGCGGCAGCGCCGGTCTGCTGCGTTTCATGGCCTTCCTGTCGCTGCGCCTGGGAAGACCCTTGAGCCGCGTTCCGCTCTACGGCATTGCCCTCTATTTCTTTCTGTTCGCGCCGGGCGCGCGGCGTCAGTCGCGCCGTTACCTGCGCCGAGCCTTGGGCCGGGAGCCGCGCGCATGCGATCGGTTTCGCCATGTCCTGAATTTCGCGTCCACGATTCACGATCGCGTATATCTCATCAACGAACAATACGACGCGTTCAAGATCACCATCGAAGGTGAGTCCCTCATGCAGACGCAGGTGGCATTGGGTCACGGCGCCTTCTTGATGGGCGCCCACATGGGCAGCTTCGAGGTCATCGGCAGCATCGGCCGGCGCCAGGCCGGACTGCAAGTGTCGATGGCCATGTACGAGGACAACGCGCGCAAGATCAACGCCATCCTCGCGGCGATCAACCCCAACGCCAAGCCGGACATCATTTCCCTGGGCCACATCGATGCCATGTTGCGCATCGCGGAGCGCCTGGACCACGGCGCCTTCGTCGGCATGTTGGGCGACCGGACGTTGGGCGACGAACCCGTGCATGAAGTGACCATCTTGGGCGAGAAAGCCTATTTGCCCACGGGCCCGATGCGCGCCGCGGCGCTGCTGCGCTGCTCCGTGGTTTTCATGGTGGGCCTGTATCGCGGCGGCAATCACTATCACGTGGAGTTCGCACCCATCGCAGATTTCACCGAGACAACGGCCAAATCGCGCGACGCGGCGGTGCGCGAAGCCGTCGAGCGCTATGCGGCATTGCTCGATCGGTACTGCCGCAGCGATCCCTACAACTGGTTCAATTTTTTCGATTTCTGGCGCAAACCCACTCGGGAATCCACGCCATGAAGCGACGCGTCGCGCGCATTTCCCTGGCGATTCTAGGATCTGTCGCCGCGCTCTCGGGCGGCGCGGCGCGGGCCGCGACCGACGACCTCGACGAGGTCATGCACCTGCTGGCGGCGCGGCATCACGGCCAGGTGAGCTTCGTCGAGCAGCACTTTTTGTCCCTGCTGAAACGGCCGGCGGAATCCTCCGGCGAATTGATCTACGACGCCCCGAACCGCCTGGAGAAGCGCACGCTCGAACCGCGCCCGGAGAGCTTGGTGCTGGTGGGTGATGTGCTGACGGTGGAGCGCGGCAATCACAGCCGCGTCCTCGACTTGAAGTCCTATCCGCAGGTATGGCCCTTCATCGAGAGCATCCGGGCGACGCTCGCCGGCGATCGCGGCGCCCTGGAGCGGGCGTTCCGTCTTGATTTCTCCGGCAGCGCCGCGCGCTGGACATTGATTCTCGTACCCACGGACGCGCAGGTGGCCAAGAATGTCGCTCGAGTGCAGATCGACGGCGCCGGCAACGATCTGCAGCGAGTGGAAATCCGGCAAACCGACGGCGACCGCTCGCTGATGATCTTGCGGGCGCATGTAGCGCCATGATTTCGCGCCGCGCGCGAATCGTCGCGCTGTGGTCGGTCGGCATCTTGGCGGCTCTCTGGGTCGTCGTTCACGCTCGCTACATCACCGACCTGTCCGCTTTCCTTCCGGCGAGACCGACGCCCATGCAGAAGCTGCTGGTCGATCAGCTGCGCGACGGACCCGCGTCGCGCCTGATACTCATCGCGCTCGAACACGGCGACGGCAAGACGCGCGCGGCACTCTCCGCCGCGATGGCGCAACGCCTGCGGCAAGATCCGACGTTCTCGAACGTCGAGAATGGCGAACCCCTCGACGCCGAACGCGATCGCGCCTTTCTCTTCGATCATCGCTATCTGCTGAGCGACCAGATCACCGCACAGCACTTCTCCCCCGCGGGACTGCAAGCAGCCATCGCCGACACCATCGACGAGCTGTCCTCCTCGGCGGGCCTCATGTTGAAGTCGCTGGTGCCGCACGACCCGACGGGAGAGACGCTGCGCATTCTCGACCGGATGGCGCACGGCCAAGGCCCCCAAACCCAGGACGGAGTCTGGATATCCGCGGACGGCGCGCGCACCCTGTTGGTCACCGAGACCGCAGCCGCGGGCTCCGATACCGACGCGCAGGAGCACGCGCTCGATGCCATTCGCCAGGCTTTCACGGCCGCAGCGGCAGTAGCCGCACGACCCACCGTTCCCGCAACGCCCATCGCCCCCGCACCGCCCGCAGTTCCCGCCAGGCCAGCCGCCACCGCCACGCCGCCCGTTGCCGTTCCCCCTACGCGAGTTGCCACCGTGTCTACTGCGTCCACGGCAACCCCCCCGCCGCCGTCCGACATCAGGCTGAGGCTGAGCGGCCCCGGCGTGTTCGCCGTCGCCGCACGCGCGAAGATCAAGCGCGCGGCGACGCGCCTTTCCATCGTCAGCAGCGTCCTGGTCGTCGCCGTTCTGCTCACGGTGTATCGATCGATTCCCGCGCTGGTGTTGGGGCTGCTGCCCGTGGCGTCGGGAGCGTTGGTGGGAATCGCCGCCGTCGCCTTAGGGTTCGGCGTCATTCACGGCATCACCTTGGGTTTTGGCATCACGCTGATCGGTGAATCCGTGGATTATTCGATCTACTTTTTCATTCAATCGCTGCAGGCGAGTGCGGCCGGCTCGGAATCCGCGAACCGGCAGCGAACGCTCTGGCCCACCATCCGCCTCGGCATGTTGACCTCCGTCTGCGGGTTCGCTTCCCTGCTGCCATCCGGCTTTCCCGGACTTGCGCAGCTCGGACTGTATTCGATCAGCGGGCTGATCGCGGCGGCGTTGGTGACGCGCTTCGTTCTGCCCGAATTGCTGCCGCGCGGGTTCAAGATACGCGATGTGACGCCGCTGGGAATGCGCATCGGCCGACTCCGGGATTCCGTGCGCGGACACCGCCGCGCGATCGCGATCGGATCGTACGTGATCGCCGGCGCCGCGTTGCTGGTGCTTTATCGCCATCACCAGACCCTGTGGAATCGCGAGCTCTCGTCCCTCAGCCCCATCTCGCTCGAGGAACAGCGCTACGATGCGACACTGCGCGCCGATCTGGGGGCAGCCGATGTCTTGGATCTCATCATCGTTTCCGGTACCGACCTGGAAACCGTGCTGCAAGGCGCGGAACGGGTCGGCGACACGCTGCGGCCCTTGCTCGACGCCAATGTCGTCGGCGATGTGGACAATCCGGCGAACTACCTGCCGAGCCTGAAGACCCAACGAGCCCGACGCGACGCATTGCCGGAGAGGCGCGTCCTGCAGGGCAACCTGCGGCTCGCCACGCGGGATCTGAACCTGCAAGAGGATCAGCTGGCACCGTTCGTGGACGATGTCGACGCGGCTCGCAGGGCCTCGCCGGTGACGGCCGAGGACTTGCGCGGCACATCGCTTGCCACGGGCTTTGCATCGTTGATCCTGCATCAGTCCGATCGTTGGAGCGCGTTGCTGCCGCTGCATGCGCCCAAGGGACGCGCGGCGGAGGCCATCGATATCGCGCGCGTCGGCCGTGCGTTGACCGCGGCGCGGCTCGAGGGCACGTCCGTGCTCGATATGAAAGCCCAGACCGATGCGCTCTACGCCGACTATCTGCATGAGGTCATGCGGTTGTCGCTGGGCGGTTTCGCGCTCATCGTGCTGCTGCTGTTGGGCACGCTGCGCTCGCCGCTGCGCACGGCGCGGGTGCTCGCTCCCCTGGCCCTGGCCGTGCTCGTGGTGGCGTCCGCCCTCGTGATCTGCGGGGTGCGGCTCACCCTCTTGCACCTGGTGGGAATGCTGCTCATCGTGGCCGTCGGCTCGAATTACGCGCTCTTCTTCGATGAGGAAGGAACTCACGCGACGCATGCGAGCTCGCCGCTCACGCTGGCATCCTTGGGGATCGCGAACCTGAGCACCGTCATCGGCTTTGGCTTGCTGTCGTTCTCGCAGGTGCCGGTGTTGGAGGCCTTGGGCACGACGGTGGCGCCGGGCGCCCTGCTGGCGCTCGTGTTCTCCGCCTTGATTACCTCGCGTGCCCGCATCCGTGCGTAGCGTGCTGAACGCCGCCGCGCCAGGGACCGCGGCGGCCACCCGCATCGTGTGCCTGCCCGGGGCCTATCACACTCCGGAGGATTTTCTGACCGCCGGTTTCGACCGCAGCATGCGCCGGCGCGGCCTCGCCATCGACCTGCTGTTCGTCGATGTCGAACTGCGGCACCTGGGCGACCGCAGCGTGCTGCAACAGCTGAAACACGAGATCGTGGCGCCGGCCCGCGCGCTCGGCTGCCGCTCGATCTGGTTCGCCGGCATATCGCTCGGCGGATTCATCGCGCTGGACTACGCGGCTTCGAATCCCGCCGACTTGGACGGGCTTTGCCTACTGGCGCCCTACCTGGGCAGCCGCATGCTCATCGCCGACATTGCGCGAGCCCCGGCCGTCGCGGCGTGGACGGCGGGCGAACTTGCGCAAGTCGACGAAGAGCGCCGAGTATGGTGTTTCCTGCAAGGACTGCTCGCGCCGGCGGAGCAGTTGGCGCGACGCGCTGCGATCGCATCGCCGCGGCTGCATTTGGGGTTCGGCAGCGACGACCGATTCGCCGCCGCGCATCGGCTGCTGGCGCAAGCGCTGCCGGCGCGGGCGGTCGATGCGGTGCCCGGCGGCCACGACTGGCGCACCTGGACGATGCTATGGGAGAACTTTTTGGACGCGAATTTTACATGAATTCCCGAGATGCCAAAAAAACGCGGTTGTGGGCGTCGCCGATTCTGGCCGGCTCCGCAGCCGTGCACGTGGGCGCTGCGGCCAGCGTGTTGCTGCAGCCACCGTATTGGCCTTGGGCGCTCGGCGCCGTGGCCGCGAATCATGCGGTGCTCACCGCCGCGGGCCTGTGGCCCAGAAGTCGATTGCTCGGTCCGAATTGGACCCGCCTGCCGGCGGCCAGCGGTGCGCGCGGCCATGTCGCCATCACCATCGATGACGGCCCCGATCCTGTGGTCACGCCGCAGGTGCTGGCGCAACTCGAGGCGCACGGCGCGCGCGCGAGTTTCTTCTGCGTGGGACAACGCGTCGAGCGCCATCCCGAGCTCGCGCGGGACATGGTCCGTCGGGGCCATACCCTCGAGAATCACAGCCAGAGGCACCGTCATAATTTCTCGTTGCTCGGGCCGGCGGCCATGAAAGCGGAAATAGCCCGAGCCCAGGAGGGCATCTCGAGGATCACCGGCAGCGCACCGCGTTTCTTCCGCGCCCCCGCAGGATTGCGCAACCCGTTTCTGGACCCGGTACTGAACAGCCTGGATTTGACGTTGGCAAGCTGGACGCGGCGCGGTTTCGACACCGTCAATGGCAATGCCGACACCATTCATCGGCGTCTGACGGCTTCGCTGCGGGGCGGTGATATCCTGCTGCTGCACGACAGCAACGCCGCGTTGGCTCCTTCCGGCCGCCCGGTGATACTCGACGTGTTGCCGCGTCTGCTCGAGACCGTGCGGGCACGGGGCCTCACGCCCGTGACGCTGCGTGCGGCGCTGTCTTGAATTTCAACCCGCAGGTGCACGGAGCGGATGTTGGCAGCGGCGAGCGCGTACGCAGCCTCGACGTGCGCCGCTGCATTGCATACGCTGATCGGCGCAACAAAGTGGGTATCGATCGATGATACGTCTTCTCCTCAAAAGCTTCACGGCATCCAGCTGCATCGGGCTGGGCAACGATGAAACGCTGGAATCCCTGCTGGCACGACGCAGCGGCCTGAAAATCTGTGCGTTCGAGACCGTGGCCATCGATACCCATATCGGCGAGGTCCGCGGTGTCGACGCGGTACGGCTGCCCGCGGCGCTCTCGCGCTTCGACTGCCGCAACAATCGTTTGGCGGAACTCGCGCTGCGCCAGGACCACATCGAGGACGCCTTGCGGCAGGCCGTCCTGCGTTGGGGCCCCCGACGCATCGGCGTGTTCATCGGAACCAGCACCGCCGGCATTCTGCAGACCGAACTCGCGTACCGCGACCGCGACCTCGTCACCGGTGCGCTGCCGCCCAGCTTCGAATACAGCGGAACCCACAATTCGTTCTCGGTCGCGGACTACTTGCGCCGGCGTCTGCATCTCGAGGGGCCCGCGACGGCGGTGTCCTGCGCCTGCGCATCCAGCGCCAAGGTGTTCGGTTCGGCACGGCGCATGATCGAAGCCGGTCTGATCGATGCCGCGCTGGTGGGCGGCGTCGACTCGCTATGCCTGACCACGCTCTACGGATTTCAATCCCTGCAGCTGTCCTCGCCCGCGCCCTGCCGGCCATTCGACGTCGCGCGCGATGGCATCTCCATCGGTGAAGCGGCGGCTTTCGCGCTGCTCGAACGCCCGGGAGACGATCTCGACGACGACGATGTTCTGCTGCTCGGCGTCGGCGAATCGAGCGACGCCTATCATATGTCGGCGCCGCATCCCGAAGGCCACGGCGCGCGCCGCGCGATGCAGGCGGCCCTGGCCGCCGCGGAACTCGACGCCGGCGCCATCGACTATATCAATCTGCACGGCACCGGCACGCCCAGCAACGACCGCTCCGAGAGCTGCGCGGTGACCAGCGTCTTCGGGCCCACCACGCCCAGCAGCTCCACCAAAGGCGCCACCGGCCATACGCTCGGTGCCGCCGGCGCGCTCGAGGCGGTCATCAGCGCGCTCGCGCTCCAGAATAGCCTGATGCCCGGCGGCGTCCATACCACGCAGATCGACCCTGCCCTCACGACGTTCTATATACGGGAGAATCGGCGCGGACCGCTTTCGCATGTACTGAGCAATTCCTTCGGCTTCGGCGGAACCAATTGCAGCTTGATCTTCGGCCGGGCGGGATGATGCTCGCGGCTTACGTCAGCGGCGTCGGGGTGCTGGGTCCCGGCCTCGCCAATTGGGAGTCGGCCGCCGCCGCCTTGTCGGGAGCGCGAGACTATGTGCAGGCGCGAACGCTGCTGCATACGCCGGCGCTGCTGCCCCCGGCCGAACGACGCCGCACCGGGAGGGTGGTTAAATTGGCGCTCGCCGTCGCGCTCGAAGCGACCGGGCGCGCGGCAACCGACCCTGCGCGGCTCGCCAGCGTATTCTCATCCTCCGGCGGCGACGGTCAGAACTGCCACGAATTGTGCCAGGCCCTCGCTCTGGCCGGCCGCGAGATTTCGCCGACGCGATTCGCGAACTCCGTGCACAATGCGGCGGCCGGATACTGGAGCATCGCCACGGGAGCCAAGTTGGAATCGAATGTACTGTGCGCCTACGACGCCAGCTTCGGTGCCGGATTGCTCGAAGCGCTGACCCAGGTGGCCGTCGACGGCGAATCCGTGTTGCTCGTCGCCTACGACACGGAATATCCGGAACCCATCCACTCCGTGCGCCCGGTGCCCGACGCGTTCGGTGCCGCCCTGGTGCTGACGCCGCAGAGAAGCCCTACGTCGATCGCGCGCATCAGCGCGACACTCGAGGAGGAACCCATGGATACGATGGCGGACCCGTCGCTCGAATGGTTGCGTCGAACGATTCCCGCGGCGCGCTGCCTGCCGCTGCTCGAGCGGCTGGCGCTGGGACGAGCCGCGCGTGTCGTGCTCGAGTATCTGGACGTATCGCGCATCGCCGTGCAGGTGGAACCATGCGTCTAGATCGCGCCTGGATCGAACGCCACATTCCGCATCAGGGCCGCATGTGCCTGTTGGATGAAGTCCTCGAGTGGAGCACGGAACAGATCCGCTGCCGCAGCGCAACTCATCGCGACGCCCATCATCCGCTGCGCGCTCACGGCCGGCTGGGGATTGCCTGCGGCATCGAATACGCCGCGCAAGCCATGGCCGTGCATGGGGTGCTGAGCGGCGGCGCGCTCGCGGGCCGCGAACCGGCCGGCGCCGCCGCGCCGGCCGCGAACGAGCGGCGTGCCGGCTCGCCCACTCCGGCTGCGCCCCCCTCAGGTTTGTCTGCGGCTACGGGCACGCCGCTCGCAGGTTTCCTTGCCAGCGTACGCAGCGTGCAGCCCTACGTGCTGCGCCTCGACGACGTGCCGGGCGATCTGATCTGTGGGGCCACGCGGCTGGCAGGCGACCGGGAAACGGCACTGTATGAATTCGAGTTGCGGTCCGAGGAGCAATGCCTGCTGCGCGGCCGCGCCACTGTCGTGCTCGATGCCACCGGACGGTTGCCCCTGTGAACGGAAGGTCCCTTCGGGCGTTGGTAACCGGCGGCAGCGGCGGCATCGGCGCGGCCATCTGCAAACAGCTGGGCGCCGCTGGTCATTTCGTGTACGTGCATGCGAACCGCGGCCGGGACGCCGCCGAAACGGTCGCGAGCGAGATCATCGCCGCCGGCGGCCAAGCCCAGGCGATCGGTTTCGACGTGACCGACGCGGCGACGACCCGGACCACGCTCGAGGCACTGATCGAGCACGCACCGATCCAGATTCTCGTGAACAACGCGGGCATTCACGATGACGCCGCGTTTCCCGGCATGCGCCCGGATCAATGGCACCGCGTCATCGACGTCGCGCTCGACGGCTTCTACAACGTGACGCAGCCCTTGATAATGCCGATGATCCGGACCCGCTGGGGCCGCATCGTCAATATCTCCTCGGTTACCGCGCTGGCCGGCAATCGGGGCCAGGTCAACTATGCCGCCGCCAAAGGCGCGCTCAACGCGGCCACGAAGGCATTGAGCCTGGAAGTCGCCAGCCGCGGGATCACCGTCAACGCCGTCGCGCCGGGAATCATCGACGCGGGCATGGGGACAGCGGGTACTGGGACGGCCGGTATTGGCACAGCCGGCATCGGCACGGCGGGTATTCGCACGGCCCCTATGAGCGCAGCCGCAACCGATACGGTCGGCGCGGCGGCCGCCGGCCCGGGCACCCGCGGGGTACACGCGCCGGCCTTCGATGCCGCCACGATCGCCAATCTGGTGCCGATGAAGCGCGCCGGCACCGCGGCCGAGGTGGCGAGTCTGGTGGGGTTTCTCGCCTCGCAGGAAGCCGGCTACATCACCGGCCAGGTCATCTCCATCAACGGCGGAATGATCTGACGCGAGCGCTGCCCATTCGCATCGATGTCTACGTTCAGCCCCGCGCTTCCAAGACCGAGATGGCCGGCATGCATGACGGAATGATCAAGATCCGTATCGCCGCGCCGGCGGTGGAGAATGCGGCCAATGCCGCGTTGATCGATTTCGTTGCCGAAATCCTGGGAGTCGCGAAGCGCTATGTCAGAGTCGTTTCGGGAGGCACCAGCCGGCGCAAGGTCCTGGAAATCTCCGGCGTGCCGGCGGAGGAAGTCAAAGCCAAATTGACGCCCAAAGTGTGACGTAGTCGATCTGGATCAGGCCTAAAGATCTCGTCAATCCACGGCGCCGCGTGCGTGCGTTCGCTGCGATCGTCATCTCGTTGCGGCCGTCATCTCGTTGTGATCATCATTCAGGCGTAGGCATCCACCACGCCGAGGGACGAGCGCGGCGTCGCACTCGCGACAGCCGAGACCGGCGCCGCCGCGGCGGCGCCCGCACCCGAGGTCGTCTTTGCATAAGGCTGCGAATACGCGGACCGATCTTGAAAGGAGCGCTGCGAGATATCCACGCTCACCTGGCCGAAGCCCTGGGCGCCCAACATTTCGCGAAGCTTCGGCATACTCGATTCCAACGCATCGCGCGTGACCGCGCTATGCGTGACCATCGACACCTGAGCGTGATCTCCGTTTACTGAGATGCGCAGTTCGATCGGGCCCAATTGGGGTGGATTCACCTGGAGCTTGGCGCCGTTCAAGCCGTTGCCTACCATCCAGGAGACGCGATCGGACAAGCTTTGCGCGAATTCCGAGCTGTCGACGCTGGCGTGGATGGTCACCGAGGGGGTGGGCGCGGCCGGCGTGGCTGCGACGGCAGAATTCGACGCCATCTGCGACGAGGCGGCGACGGCGTCGGCGCTGCCGCCCGCAACGGCAGCAGCGGCGTCACCCTGCGAATGCTTGTCGTCCGCCGTTGCCGAGAGCGTCGACACGCTCTCGGCGGTAGCCGCGGCACGCGCCAACGCGACGGCTTTGGCTGCTGCGGCCGGCGCTGCGGATGCGCCGGCTGCACCCGCTGCGCCGAGGCCCGACACGGCATCGGACTCTTCGGCATCGCCGGAATTCGCCACGGCACTCTGCGCAGCCACCGTGGCGGCGGCCGTTGCAACGGAACCATCTGCCGACGCCGCGGCCGATGCCGCAGCGCTGACCGCGCCGGTTGCCTGAGCCGCGGCATCTGACGTTGCTGTCCCGACCGAGTCCCCTGCAGCGGCATCGCTACCGGCGATTGCGGAATCCGTGTCGGCCGCAACCCGCGAATCGCGGGCTGCAGAGGTCGCTGCTGCCCGCACGGGGACGGGTGCCTTCGCGGCGGGTTTCCCCGCCGCTGCGGCGGTCGATGCCGTGGCAACCGCCGGCAGTGAGGTGGAGGCCGCTGCGTCGGATGCTGCCGCTGGGCGAGTGGGGGCGGCCGCGACCGGCACCGCACCTGCGGCGCCCGAGCCCACGTCGGTCGCAGTTGCACCGGCGTCACCATCATCGCCGGTCGGGAACGCTCCGACCAGGTTCTTGAATGTCGCTGCCGAGGTCGATGATCCCGCCTGCCCAGCGGCAGCCGCGGGCGTAGCCGGCCCCTCCGCTGCGTCGGAGGCGGCGACGTCATTGGCGTGGGACGCAGCGGACGCCACCGGCGTCGCGGCTGCGGCTGCCGCCGCTGCCGATGAAACGCCAGAGGCCGCGCCCGCCGCCGCATCGTTGGCATTCGTCCCCTTGGACGATGCGCCATCCGCACCCGTCACTGAATTTGCCGCCGCGGCCTGCTGCGCCGCAGCCGCCTGAGCCGCGGTCTGCGCCCCGGCCGTTGCTGCAGGCGGCGACTGGTTGCCAGCGGCCGGCAAGTTCCCGCCGGCTCGAGTGTCGTGGGGGGTCCTCGCGGGCGTCGACTTGCGCACCGGTTTCGGGCTCGCCGCCTGCATTGCGCCCGCGAAGGTCGATCCGTCGGCCGGGGCATTAGCGGCATTCGACGTCTGGCTGGCGGATGTGGACGGACTCACGTCGGCGTGGCCGGATGGTGGGAGCACGAGGGATGCTGCATTCATAGAAGGTGAAACTGCAAGCTATGTGCCAACGCCAAGCACTACACGCCCGGCCCTAAGTCGCCAAGCTTAGCCGCTACGACTTTGCAGGCGACGATCAGGTCAGTGAGGATCCGATCGTCGATGTCGAGATCCCCTTCGTACTCACCGAGATTGCGAAGATCGTGGCACTTCGAGAGCACGCGCCATACCTCGGATGCAACTCCAAGCGTGTGGGGCAACGCTTGAAACACGATGTAACGCTTGCTCGGGCGGTAGCCGTGCCAGCGCAGCGCGGCCAGCGATAGCGCGTGCGCCGCGTTATAGGCGAGGTCGAAGCGGCTATCCAACGAGTTCGCCGGATTTTCCGCGTCCTTTAGCCTCACTAAGCCGGATCGTTTCAGGCCGGCAAACTCCTTCGCATCCGCCGGCTCCGCCGCAAGTGCCTTGCCGGGCCCGCTCAGATTTTCAAGCGGTGAGGTCACGCTCGTCTCCAATCAACCAAAGCTTGGGTTGTTTCATCAACCGCGTGACGAAGGACTGACCTTCACGGACTCGTCGATCGAAATCCAGCCCGGTATACACGGTAGGATTCACGGTACGACCAAGATCGATTGAGGCTTGCTCGAGGGCGGAGAAAATATCCGCGTAAGTTAGGCCATCGCTGACGATCATCAAATCAACGTCACTGGTTGCCGTATCTTGAGATTTTGCTATCGAACCATAGACAAATGCAGCACGAATTTGTGGGGCCAACGGCGACAAAGCGATACGCAGCGTGTCAGCAAGGCCGAATGTTTTGAGCACGAGCCCGCGTAGCTCGTTGAAAACGGGCGATAGAATATTGGCCTGGTAATGCTTTTGATTCCCTTGCCGCCGCATGGTGACCAAACCTACCGCAGTGAGTTTAGCCAGCTCTCGCTGCACCGCTCCGGTGCCCGACGCGGCGAGGCCGATGATTTCGTTTCCATAAAAACTGCGATCCGGATTGCCGAATAGAACGCCCAGCACACGCCGCTGGACTCTCGTAAACAGCGCATCGGCTAAGCCTGGGGCTGTCGCATGCTTCGGAGGACTTGACCGGGACTTTATTCCCATATTGGGGTCGATGATACCCAAAATGGGCATTTACATCAAATTCAAGCGCGTCCAAGTCGATGAAATTCGGGGCAGTCTGATGAATACGGAACGGGGCGTTCACGGGCCGCGCGCTCCAGGGGAACAACCTTTCGATTCATCTACAGGGCCCCAACGCCGGATGAGACGGCCAAATAGCCAGGGAATCCCCAGCGAATAGAGGGCGAGGAGGAGAGCCATCCCGGGGGCGTCGGCGGGTCCGGTCGTCTCCGGCCAGACCCTGCTCAACATATGGCCCAGCCACAAACCGTTGGGACGGAAATTGCAGTGCGGCGAAAAGTCCGAGCGCGCTCATCAGCAGAGTTCCCAGCGCCCCGCAGAGGGCCACGGTCACTCCGCTGAGGAAGGCGCGACGTGGAGCGAGACTCATGGCAACCGACCCTGGACGTCGGCGCCTTCGGCGAATCCCCGCGCCGCCGCCGCATGCACGTCGCTCAACGCGAACGTCTCGCGGACGCCGGCACCACCAGGATGGCCACGCTCTCGGTGTCCGGATCGAAGACGATTTGCGCCTCGCGGCGTTCCAGCTGGCGCATCACCTTGGCGACTTTCTGATCGAGCGAGAACTCCTGCTCGCCGTAATCGGTCCCCTCGCGCAGGACGAACGACTCGATCACCGCGCGCAGCAAGTCCGCGGCCAGCTCCGTGTGAGGTACGACTACCGGCTCGGCAGGCTCGGCAGGCGCAGGTTCCGCAGGCTCGTGCTCCATCTAGGATGCACTCCGGCGCGCGAGCCAGCCATCCAGATGTCCGGCAAACGCATTGCGATCGGCTTGGGTCAGCGGCGGCGGGCCTCCGCCCACGTTGCCGCTCGAGCGCATCGTATCCATGAAGTCACGCAAGGTGAGCACGGCGCGAATGGTATCCGGAGAATACAGTTCGCCGCGCGGGTTCAGCGCCGCCCCGCCCTTGGCGATGACCTCCGCTGCGAGGGGAATATCGGCGGTGATCACGAGGTCTCCTGCCACGGCTCGTCTGACGATTTCATTATCGGCCACATCGAAGCCTGAGGATACGTGCAGGGTCCTGAGGCTCGCAATTCTAGGAATCCGCAGCGGCTGGTTCGCCACCAAGGTCACGGGCACGCCGGTGCGCTCCGCGGCGCGAAACAGAATTTCCTTGATGACGTTGGGACAAGCATCCGCATCGACCCAGATTTGCGCAGCCATGATGCGATGATACAGTCCGCAGTAGGCGCCCATTGCAGCGTCTCATGTCAGCGGAGACTGCGAGCACGCTGAACGGTGCTCCGCCATCGTCGACGGAAGGATTCCCTGCGCCGGCGTCTCGCTTAAGGCAAATCCGACCCGTGGTTCCCGGCCAGCGAGATTCGCATCGCAGCATCGTCGCCCTCGCGCTGTTCGCGCTGCTCGGCCACGTACCGTTCTTCTTTGCGGAAACGCTCGATCACGCGACCCAGCGATTCGGCCTCGACGCGCTTCTCGCTCCACAACGCGCGCCGCTTCTCGTATTCGGCCCGCGCTATGTCGAGATTGATGAGGTGTTGGCGCAATGCTTCGCCCAGACGATCGAGAAAGGAGCGATAGTTCTGCAGCCTGACCGCGTCGATGGGGCCGCTCGCCTGGGTGGAGTTCTGCACATATTCGTCGCGGTAGGTCTTCAGCTGTTCGAGCTGGCGCTCCAGATCGCCGACCCGCCGGCCCGCCTCGCCCATCGCCCGACTCAAATCCGCGGCGGAAGCGGAGGCAATTTCCTGGATGGGCTCGAAGCGTTTGGATCTCATCATGGGTGGCTCACTATCGGACGGTTGCGGACGGCTGTGCTGAGAACTGCGTCACGAGTTGTTTCAGATCCGCGTAACTTCTTTCGATGCCCACCGGCTGGTACATGTCCTGCCGCAGAAACTCGAGCATCTTCGGCCATTGATCCATCGCCAGGTCGATCCGCGGATCCGAGCCGCGGCGGTACGCGCCGACGGTGATGAGATCGCGATTCTGCTGGTAGGTCGAGTACACCTGCTTGAAGCGCGTGGCGAGATCCAGCTGCTCGCGCGTCGAGATCGAATGCATGGCACGGCTGATGGACGCTTCGATATCGATGGCCGGGTACAGGCCGCTTTCCGCCAGGCGCCGCGACAGGACGATGTGGCCGTCGAGAATGGCCCGTGCGGCATCTGCGATGGGATCGTTGTGATCATCGCCCTCCGCCAGTACGGTGTAGAACGCGGTGATGGAGCCGACGCCGCGGTCGCTGTTGCCGGCGCGCTCGACCAGCTGCGGCAGCCGTGCGAACACCGACGGCGGATACCCTTTGGTCGCCGGCGGCTCACCGATGGCGAGCGCGATTTCGCGCTGCGCCTGCGCGAATCGGGTGAGCGAATCCAGCAGCAGGAGAACCTTCATGCCGCGGTCGCGAAAATATTCGGCATAGGCGGTCGCCAGCCATGCGCCGTGCATGCGCATCAGCGGCGGCGTGTCGGCCGGTGTCGCCACCACCACGGCGCGCCGCATGCCGTCGGGCCCCAGCGTGTTGCTCACGAAGTCCTGCACTTCGCGGCCGCGCTCGCCGATCAAACCGACCACGGTCACATCCGCTTTCGTGTAGCGCGTCATCATCCCTAGGAGCACGGACTTACCGACGCCGGAGCCGGCGAACAGGCCGATGCGCTGGCCGCCGCCCACCGCGAGCAACGAGTTGATCGAACGCACCCCCACGTCGAGCGGGTCGCGAATGGCGCGGCGCATGAGCGGATTCAACGGCTCCCCGGTCAGCGACATTCGATCGGTGCAGCGGAGTTCGCCGGCGCCGTCGAGCGGGCGCCCCGCGCCGTCGACCACGCGGCCCAAGAGCGCGTCGCCGACCGCCACTTCGCTGACGCTGCGGGTGGGGATGACCCGCGCCCCCGGCATGATGCCGCGGACGTCGCCGGTGGGCATGAGGAATAGCTTGTCGCCCGAAAAGCCGACGACTTCGGCTTCGATCTGCTTGCCTTCGGCCGTGTCGACCAAACATCGGCCGCCGACCGCCGCCTCGCAGCCCACGGCCTCCAGCGTCATGCCCACCATCCGGCTCAACGTCCCCTCGACGACGATCTCGGCCGCGTTCGCCATGCGTTCGCGCGCCCGCGTCAGCGATGCGATCCAGGCTTCGGGCCGCAGCCCCGCCGCCGCCGGACTCATGGTCCGTCCCCGCCCCGCACCAGCGACGTGTGCCGTTCGGTCCCCATCAATTCGCTCAAAATGGCGCCGAGCCGCGTCTCCAAGCGCGCGTCGATGCGCGAGGTCGTGGTCGTGATCCGGCAGCCGCCGCGCGCCATCACGGGATCTTCGATGATGGACCAGGCGCGTTCGCTTTCGGTAGGCGCCAGATTCTGCCGCACCACCGCGGCGTCCTCCGGGTGCAAATGCACGCGCACGTCGCGGGCGGCGACCGGCAACGCGGCGATCGCTTCACGGATGATGCCGATGATCTGCGTGGGGTCGCTCTTGAGCTCGCGCCGCACGATCTGCCGTGCCAACGCCATGGCCAAGGTCAGGAGTTCACGCTCCACTTCGGCGTCCAGCACCTCGAAAGGTTTGGCGAGGTCGTAGAACATTCCGGCCAGCTTTTCGACTTGCGCGCGCACCTCGCCGCGGCCGGCGTCGCGGCCCTCGGCGAGACCCTGCTCGAATGCTTCCCTGTAGGCTTCGGCTTGCAGGTCGGCAAGTCCGCTGACCGTCGGCGGCTTCTGCTGGCTTGCGGGCGCGTTCATGTCGGGCGCCGACCAGACGGCGGCATCGGCGGCGGCAGCCTTGGTGAATACGTTAGACAAATTCGTTCCCGCCCTTGCCGCCCAGGCTGATGGTGCCTTCCTCGGCAAGACGCTGTGCGATGACCACGATTTCCTTCTGGGCCGCCTCGACATCCACGAGCTTCACCGGACCGCGCGCCTCCATGTCGTCCTTGAGAATTTCCGCGGCGCGCTTCGACATGTTCTTCAGAATCTTGTCCTGTACGTCAGGCTCCGCGCCGCGCAGGGCCACGGCCAGCGTGTCCGAGCCCACTTCGCGCAGCAGCGCTTGAATGCCGCGATCGTCGACGTTGAGCAAATTATCGAATATGAACAACAGATCCTTGATCTGGCTGTGCATTTGACCGTCGGCCTTTTCGATCTTGCCGAGTTCCTCGCCGCTCCTGTCCTTCTCCATTGCATTCAAGATGTTGGCGACCGTGCGTGCGCCGCCGATCCGGCGCAGCGATGCCGGAGGTACGGCATTCGCCTGCTTCTCGACCAGCTGATCCAGTTCGGTCAGGGCCGACTGCGGCACCTCGTTGAGCGAGGCGATGCGCATCAACACTTCGGTGCGCATCTCCTCGGTCAGCAGCGGCAGGATGGCGGCCGACTGTTCCGGCTCGAGATGCGACAGCACGATGGCGGCGATTTGCGGGTGCTCGCCGCTGATGATCTGGGCGACGGCTTTGGCCTCCATCCACTTCAGCGCTTCGATGCCCTGGCCTGCTTGACCGCTCGCCACTCGATCGAGCAGCAAATCGGTCTTCTGCTTGCCGACCGCCTGGGTCAACACGCGCCGCACATAGTCCTGCGATCCGGAGGCAATGTCCGACTTGCCGTCGATCACGCCGATGAAGGTCTGGAGCACCGAAGTCATCTGGTCGCGCGATACTTCCTTCAGCTCCGCCATGGCCAGCCCGAGTTTTTGCACATCCTTGGCGTCCAGCTGCTTCAGCAAATTAGCCGCATCCTGCTCACCCAGACTCATCAGTAAGATCGCGGCACGCTGGGTGCCGTCGAGTTCGTCCGGCTTGCTAGCCATCGGCGGCGACCCAGTCCTTCACGACTTGCGCCGCGCGCTTCGGATCCTGACCCACCAACGTTCGAGCGGCGACGATCTGCTGTTCGAAACTGGGTGCGAGTTTGATGGCCGGACCGCCCTTGCCCGACAAGCTGACCCGGTCGCCCGCGAGATCGGTGACCTCCTCGCCGCCAACGGTCACCCGCGACGGCGCCCGCGTCAGCGATTTCATCAGCGGCCGCAGTACCAGAAAGGCAACCACCAGCACCAGGGCCGCGCCGACGATCTGCTTGGCGAGTTGCGTGATCCACGGCGTCTCCCACAACGGCGGCGCCGCGACCGGCCCGATCGGATCGCTGGACTTGAACGCCTGGTTGAGCACATCCAATTTGTCGCCGCGCTCGTCGTTGAGGCCGATCGATTCGCGCACCAGTTGCGTGAACCGCTTGATGTCCGTATCGCTCATCGGCGTGGTCGTGACCTTGCCGTCGGCGCCCAGCTTCTGCCAGTTGTCGAGCACCACCCCGACGCTCAGCCGCTTCAAATTGCCGACGGGCTGCTTGACGTAGGAAAGTGTGCGATCGACCTCGAAGTTGCGCGTGGCGCGTTCCGCATTCGACGACGGGCCGCCGGTGGCGGCGGTTGACTGTGAATTCGGCGAACCCGGGGTGGGCGCCGCGCCCGCGATGACCGGGGCGCCGGAGGTGCCGGGGGGTTGATTGCTGAGCGCGCCCGGAATGCCCTCGGCGCCGTCGCCGCCCTTGCGCATCTCCTTGCTGGTCTGTTCGCTGCGCACCGCGGTCTTCTGCGGATCGTAGTTCTCGCGGGTTTGTTCGGTGACGGTGAAGTCCAAGTCCGCCGTCACGGTCGCGCGCACGCGGCCGGCGCCGATCATCGGTTCGAGAAGTTCGACGATGCGCCGCTGGTAACCTTCCTCGAGCTTGCGCGTGTATTCCAACTGGCGCGTGCTCGCGGCTTGTTCGGCGTTTTCATCCGGAGAATTGAGCAGGGAGCCGGCCTGATCGACCAGCGTCACATCGCTCGCAGAGAGTTCCGGCACGCTCGACGCCACCAAATGCACGATGGCGGCCACCTGGCCCGGCTCGAGCCGCCGGCCGGGATACAGCTGCAACATCACCGAGGCGGTAGCCTTGCGCGCGTCGCGCAGGAACACCGACGGTTTGGGCAGCGCCAGATGCACGCGTGCGCTCTGCACACCCTGGACCTTGACGATGGTTCGCGCCAATTCGGTCTCGAGCACCGACTGGTAGCGGGCGGTTTCCATCATCGAGCTGGTGCCGAGCGCGGAGTCCTTCTGAATCATCTCGATGCCCATCGAATCGCTTTGCGGCAGGCCCTGGCTCGCCAGACGAATGCGCGCCTCCTGCACCTTGGTCTCGGGCACGGATACGGCGCCCGAGGGGTTCAATTTGTATTCGATTCCGGCCGCCGTCAGCGCGTCCATGACCTGCCCGCTCTCGCGTTCCGAGAGCTGGCCGTACAGCACCGTGTAATTCTGGCCCTGGGACCACAATACCAGCCAGATGGCGGCGGCGACCGCGGCGGCGACGCCGGCGAGCAAGCCCACCTGCTTGACGCCGGGAATTTCGAGCAAGCCCCGCGGAGCGGCCGCGGCGGTTGGGACGATGTCAGCCATAAATCAACCTCTCCCGCTAAACCGACATGTTCATGACTTGGGTGTACGCGTCGAGCAGTTTGTTGCGTACTTCGGTCATGGCGCGGAACGCCAATCCCGCCTTCTGTACTTCCAGCATCACCTTGGTCAGATCGACGCTCTTGTCGCCGGCCTCGTAGGCGTCGGACATGGCCGTGGCCTGGTTCTGCATGGTCGAAATTTGATCCACCGAATTCTTCAAGAGACTGGCGAAGTCGGAGGGTTGTGCCGCGGAACTCGCGATGTCGGTGGAAACCCCGGACGCGCGCGCCTGCAATGCGCGCATTTCCGACAGGACCTGTTGAATCTGCATGCTGCTCATGGGTCAGGCCGTCAGCAATTGATGGTCGTGCAAACGCGGCACGCTGACGCCGGCGGCCTTGAGCTGCTGCAGCTTGTGACGCAGCGTTCGCGGGCTGATGCCGAGCCGCTCGGCGGCCAATTTTCGGCTGCCGCCGGTGGCGGCGAGCGTGGCGAGAATCAACTCGCGCTCGCGCTCCTTGAGGTCGTGATCGAGGCCCGCCTCCTGCGCACTCGCGGCGGGCGGCGGGACCGCGGCGCCCATGCGCGCGCCGCTGCCCATGACGGTGCTGGCCGCCGCGACCGCGGCGTCCGCAGCCTCATTCGCACCGGTGTCCAAATCCGCCGCGCGGATTTGGCCGCCCGACGCGAGCCAGGCCGCGCGTTGCACGATGTTGGTCAGTTCGCGCGCGTTGCCCGGCCAGTCATGCTGCAGCAACTTGCGCTCGGCGTCTTCGGACAAGGTCAGGGAGATCTGGCCGCCGCGCGCGCATGCCTGAATGGCGCGCCGGGCCAGGGGCAGGATATCGCCGCGGCGCTCGCGCAACGCCGGCAGCCGCAGCGACATCACATTGAGCCGGTAATAGAGATCGGCGCGAAAGCGGCCCGCGCGCACCTGTTCGGGCAGATCTCGATTCGAGGTGGCTATCAGCCGGACATCGAGGTTGATGGTGCGAGTGCTGCCGAGCCGCTCCACTTCGCGTTCCTGCAGAACGCGCAAGATTTTGGCCTGCAACCCCAGGTCCATCTCCGAGATTTCGTCGAGCAGCAGCGTGCCGCCCTGCGCTTGCTCGAACTTGCCCGCGTGCGATGCGGCCGCGCCCGTGAACGAGCCCTTCTCGTAGCCGAACAACGTTGCTTCCAACATGTTCTCGGGAATGGCCGCGCAGTTGATGGCAACGAAGGGTTTGTCGACGCGCGCCGAATGGTCGCGGATGAAGCGCGCGTAAACTTCCTTGCCCGTGCCGCTCTCGCCCGTGATGAGTACCGTCGCTTCGGTCTCCGCCATCTTGCGGGCGAGTGCGACGATGCGCTTCGATTCCGGATCCGCAGCCACCATCTCCTTCGGAATCACCCGCGCGCTCAATTGACGGCGGGCCATCTCGATCAGCGCCTGCGCATCGAACGGCTTGACGATGTAATCCGTCGCGCCTTCGCGCATGGCGGAAACCGCCTGCGCCACCGTGGCGTAGGCGGTCATCAGCACCACCGGCAAGTCCGGCCGCGAGCGCTTGATGGAGGTCAGCAGTTGATAGCCGTTGAGTCCGGGCATTTGCACATCGGAGATCACCAGCGCGATTTGCTCGGTTTCGAGCAGCTGCAGAGCCTCGGCCGCATCGACAGCCGCCAGGGCCGCGAGACCCGCGGCGCGCAGGGTATCGATCAACGCCTCGCGCAACGCAGCGTCGTCCTCGACCACCAGGACCGATTCGTTCAGATGGTTCATGCCGTTTCCTCTGCGGGTAGATCGATGACGAAAGTGGCGCCGGGGCCTGAAGCGGCCAGCCGTACGCTGCCGTGATGCGCTTCGATCACGGATTTGACGATGGACAGACCGATGCCGTTGCCATGCGCGCGCGTGGTGAAGAAGGGTTCGAAAATGCGCTCGCGCACGTGCGCCGGAATTCCCGGGCCGTTGTCGCTGACGACGATCTGCGCTCGGCCCTCCACGCGGCGCGCCAGCAGTTCCAGGTCCAGGTCGGTGCGGGCCGCCTGCAACGCGTTGGTCGCTAAATTGAGAACCGCCGACACCAGCGACGGCGCATTGGCACGCACTGTTAAATTTGGCGCTTGCGTGCGAATGGTCAGGCGCACGCCGCGGCGCAAGGCAGGACGCAGCCATTGAGCCACCTGCTCGAGCAGCGCACTCACGCTCACCACTTCCCGGGCGGCGCCGCCATGCGTAAAGGCGAGCATGTCGTTCACCAGCCGATCCAGCTGTTTCAAACTGCCGACGGTCCGCTCGCCGCAGCGGTTCAAGTCCTCGAGCGTGCGGCCCGGCAGGGTCATCTGCGATGCGTACAGCAGCGCCGTGGCCAACGGTGTGCGGATTTGATGCGCGAGGCCCGCGGCCAACTCGCCCATGGTCAGCAGGCGTTGCTGCCGCGTCAGGAATACCTGCATCAAATGGGATTCGGTGATGTCGGTCAGCAGCACCACCTCGCCGCCCATCCCCAGCTCCCGGCGCGAGAGATTGACGAAGCGTCCGCTGCGCAATTCCGTATGTTCGGCTGCGGCAGCCGGGCCGACGGCGGCGCGCGCCAGCACGTCAGTGAAGGGTTGGCCCAGGAGCGGCTGGCCCAACAGTTGCGATGCGGCGGGGTTGGCTTCGACGACGACGCCCTGCGCATCGAGCACGACCACGCCGCCGGGGAGGCCTTCGACCAGTGCCGACAAGCGCGCCGCCAGATGTTCCTTGCCGGCGTTCGCCTCGTGCAATTCTTCCCGCAATTGCGCCACTTGATCGCGCAGCGCATCGAATGCGCCGGAAAGCTGTTCGGAGACCGAGCCGAACGCCAGGAATGCGGCCTGCAATTCGTGGCGTTTGGTGTCGAGGGATTCGAGCGTGGTTGCCGACATACCGCAGGAATAAAGCAACTTCTGTGCCTAGGCGGTATTTAGCCGGTGGATCAATCAGTTACATAAAAATCGCGGCGTCGAAAAGCGCCGGCGTCAATAAATTGTCAGGCGCTCAGACGGTATTTGCGCAGCTTCTCGACCAGGGTCGTACGGCGAATCTTCAAAAGACGCGCGGCGCCGGCCACGGTGCCGTCGGCTTCTTCGAGTGCCTGACGGATGAGGCCGATCTCGATCGCGGACAAATGATCCTTCAGGTCGATGCCGCCGCGCGGCAGTGCGGCTCGAACGGTGTCGGAGTCGACCGCATCCGCAGACTCCAACATTTCCGACACCTCCAACGAATCGAGAGTCTCCGTGATGCGCGCGACCGGCGTTACGCGCGGCTGCTCCAGGGGCGCGGCCGCGGGCGACACGATGCGTACGCCGCCGGTTGCCCAACCGGCGGTCCCGCGGCTGCGATATCGTTCGGGCAAATCGTCGGCGGTCACGGTCTGCTCGGGAAACAGGATGGCCAGGCGCTCGAGCAGGTTCGACAGCTCACGGACATTGCCGGGCCAGGGATTTCGCGTCAGGCAATTCATCGCTTCCTTGTCCAGCTTGATGTGCCGCCCGGCGATCTGACCTTGGCGCTGCAGCAGATGTTCGATCAATACCGGCAGATCCTCCAGGCGCTCGCGCAGCGGCGGCATCTGAATGGGGAATACGTTCAACCGATAGAACAGATCCTCACGAAATCGCCCTGCGCCGATCGCCGCATCGAGATCGCGGTGGGTCGCGGCGATGATGCGCACGTTGCAGCGGATCGTTCGATTGCTGCCGACGCGCTCGAAACTGCGCTCTTGCAGGACGCGCAGCAGCTTGACCTGCATCTGCAGCGACATGTCGCCGATTTCATCGAGGAACAGCGTTCCCCCTTCGGCGAATTCGAAGCGGCCCAGGCGGGTCGACAGAGCGCCGGTGAAGGCGCCCTTTTCGTGACCGAACAGTTCACTCTCCAATAAATCCGCCGGTATGGCACCGCAATTCACCGGCACGAACGGATGCCCCGCGCGGCCGGACAATTCGTGAACATGCCGGGCGACCATTTCCTTGCCGGTGCCCGATTCGCCGAGGATCAATACGTTGGTATCGAAGGGCGCTACTTGTTCGATCAGACGGTGGACGTCCCGCATGGCGCGCGACGTGCCGCTGGGACGGAATCGATGCGTGCCCGGTTGAGTGGGATGACCGTTGCGCACGTTCTGCGCCTGATCCAACACCGCGGACAGGCGACGCTGTTTGACGGGGAAATCCAAGTGAAACCAGGCGAGATCGCCGCTGGTCTCGGCAATCTTCGGCAGACCGTCGCCGCTCAGATAAATCAACGGAAGCGCCAGTTCCATGCTGCGCAGATACGCGACGAGCTCCGGACCTTGGGCGGCAACCGCGTCCTTACCGACGATCAGAGCCAGCCAATCGTGCGGCTTGCTCAGATCGTAGCGGCGGAATTCCGCCAAATCGCGAACGTGGATCGGTTCGAGATCCAGAAAACGCAACAATGTCTCCAAGGTTCGCGCTTGCGAATCCGAGGGTTCGATCACAATTACTTTGGCATTCAGCACTGTTCGGGGCTCCTTCCCGGGAAAAAGTGTGACGGACTTTGCAAAATCTCTCGTTCCGTCTGAAGCATTGCCGCTAACCCTTTGACATTGTTAACTCAATACCACTTCGCGGGCCATACTAACTGATCGACTTACGACAAAAGCAGATGGCAAAACCCCGCAACGTGCGTAGGGTAAACCCTTAGTTCCAGGTGAAGTATTTGCCTCAGGGTCGAGAATTGGGGGAGAGCCGCGAGCCCGCGACCAGCCGCCGATGGTGGCGGAAAATCAATTTCTCGATGAGCTCGATGACGTGGTCGTTCAAGCCTGAGAACTGCATCTGCGCAGCGGCTGATTTGGGGTCAGGCCGACGGCCGACGACCGTGGCCGGCAACCGCAAGGGTTGGGGAAGGGTTGTATTGATGTAGAGATCGAGAATGCCGGCGCTGCCCATCGCGGGGGCATCCTCGCCGATCCACTCCAGGCCGCCCGACGACAGCCGGATGTGACGAGGCGGCGGAAGAGAATGGCTGCGCTTGGCCAGTTCGGACGTCAGACGCAACAAGACATTGAGCTTGAATTCCAGCCGTTGCAATTCGTGCAGCAGGGCGGGCGACTCGTCCTTGAGCGCTTCCTGGACACGCACCTCGTCCAGCGAGGACTCGGCGCCCAGCAATTGCTGGTTGTCCGAATTCAATCGGCCCAGTACCACACCCTGGGGGAGTGGACCTGGAGCCCACGCGAGCGGCAGGATATCCTCGAATACCAGACCACCGCCGAGAAACTCAGGCATGGTTTCCTGCCTCGCAAACTTTAAGATTCGGTTAGCGCCGCTGCCGGTTGACCGCATAGGCGGTCACCGCACGTCGGCCCACCGCAGCCAAGTCCAACTCGCGTGCTTTGATGCGGCGGTGATGTTCCATGAGTCCGAGCGCCCGCTCGTTCAACTCGGAAATCTCCTGCAACAACGTCCGGTCGATTGCCGCAACCTGGTGGGTGCCCGACCGAAAAGACTTTAACAGCTGCAGGCGCCGCGCGTCGAGTTGGGCGAGTCCCTGCATGTCGCCCTGATCGGCGGCGGCGACGACGGCCCGCGACAGCGCCAAGGCGGCGGCGAGGTCGGGATGCGCGGCGGCCGGTGTCATCGTGCGCCCGTGACGATCTGATCCCAGCCGCTCTTGATTTCGCGGACCAGTTTGGAGATCTCCGCCACGATCTGCGCATCGTTGGTCGCATTGGCGAGCGTCAGGCGCGACAGCATGTACACGTAGAGCGAACGCAGATTTGCGGCGACTTCGCCGCCGCGCTCCATGTCCAGCGTGGCGTTCAGCTGGCCGATCAGCGCGATCGCCTTGCCGATCGACCGGCCTTTGGTGGTGACATCGTCCAGCGGTCGATTGTTGGTGATGCGGCCCATGCAGCCGCCGGCGGTGGCCAGGTTGGTGAGCACCTGTTCGAACATGATCTGCACCAGCCGCGTGGGGCTCGCGTCGGCGACCAGTCCATGGCTGCGCACGGCGCGATACTGCGCGGCGCCTCGGTTCTGCGAATACATCATGCGCAAGTCCTAACCGCTGACCGAGCCGCTGCTCAGCGACGTGCTGCTCGAGCTGCTGGAGGTCGAATTGAATTCGGCCGTCAAGTAGGTCTGAGTCTGTTTGAGCAGGGCGACGGCGGTGTCCATGGCATTGTACTCTTGGGTGAGCGTCGCGGAATACGTCGCCAGGCGCGCGTTCAATGCAGTCTGTTGGTTCGCTACGTCGGTGAGGCCCGATTGCAGGCCCTGATTCACGCTGTCGAGCAGACCGCCGCTTTGGGTGTAGCTAGTGATGAGCGTATCGAGCTGTGCGGCGATGCCGTTCGGCCCGCTCAACAGGCCCGTCACCGACGACAGATTGCCCGTCAGCGCGTTGCTCAAGGTCGTGGAATTCGTGGAGTAAGAACCGTCCACATTCGCGGTGATGCCCAAGCTCGCGAGCGACGTCGAGACGCTCGCGCCGGAGGTCACTTGGTCGAGCACCTTCGACAGTTGGTTCTGGAAGGACTCCAACGTCGCGTTGCCGAGCAGCGGACCGGCCGTGTTGGTGGACGGATCGTAGCTGGTGAGGCTCTGAATGCTGGTAATCAGCCCATTGAGCGCCGTCACGAAGGTGCCGATCGAAGTTTGCGCGCCCGTGGTATCGGCGCCCACCGTCACGGTCGTCGGCGCATCGGCGGCCGTGGTCTTCAGCAAGTTGATCGTCACGCCGCTGATCGTCGAGCTCACTTGGTTGCTCGAACTGGCGCCGGGGTAGCCGTTGATCGTGAAATTGGCGTCCTGCGCGGCCTGAGTTTGGGTCAGTCCCCCCGGCGTGGTGCTGGTCGTGGTGGTGCCGGTGGTCGTGCTGACGGCGGTGGCCGGATCGTAGGCCAGTACCGACAGGCCCCCATCACCGCCGGATTGGCTTACGGTAATCGCGTTAGCGGCGCCCGTCGATGTACCGGAAAGCACCAGCCGGGATCCCGCCGACGTGGTCAGGATGCTGGCGGTCACGCCCGGATTGTCGGGCGCGCCGTTGATGGCGGCCGCGATGCCGGACAGGGTGTTATCCGTCGAGTCGATGGTAATCGATGAAGTCGATCCGCCCACCGAGATGCTCAGTGTTCCCGTGCCGATCACGGTGTCCCCGCTCGCCACCGGCGCCGACGACAGGCTTGCGGCCGAGGCCAAATTCTGCACCGTGAGCGAATAGCTTGCCGGCACGGCGGACGTGGTCGCGGTCGCGGTCGCGACCGTATCGTCGGACACCGACGCGATACGTCCGGCCAACGATGCGGAGGTCTCCAGTGTTCCGAGCGTCGCCTGCAACGTGTCGAGGGCGCTGGCAAAGGTTCCGTACGCGGACACTTGAGCGGTGAGCGCGGCCTTGCGATCCGACAATTGCGTATTCGCGGCGAGCCCTTCGGCGGTCGTCAAGCCCGCGACGATGCTCGTGATATCGAGGCCCGAGCCGATGCCGGTCGAGGATAAGACGGTGCTACCGGTCGCCGTTGACGAGGCGGCGGTGCTGGAACTGGTCCCGGTGGATGATACGACTGAACTCATGATCTTTCGTCCTGTTGCGAACTGCTTAATCTATCGGCAACTCAGGTGAGGACTTAAGCAAGACGCGTACCAATCCCGAATCGCCCCCGAAACGGGGCCTCACGGTCAGGCGTGGCTATCCACCAATATGCCGGATACCCCCAGACTTCGCGCCAGCGCCGGAAATTCGCTGGCGGCGAACTCGCCGATCACTTCGCCCGTGGCGGGATTGATTTCCTGAATGGTCCGCTCGCGCGAGGCTGGATCGAGGCGGAAAGTATTCGCCCGCCCGGAATCGTTGAGGTACTTGTTCAACTGCTGGACGAGCGCGGCAATGCTGACCTTGCTGGTCGTGGTGGCTGGTGTTGCACTCTCCGCTTGTGCATTCGCACAAACCGTGCGCGTGGGAGCTGTGTCGGCTGACTGGGTAGCGGCGTTGCCGCTTTGCGGCAAGAGTTTGCCGCTGGCCGCCTGAACCGGGTTCGGTGTCGGCGTCTGAGTACTTTGCACGAGATTCGCCGGTACGCTGACCGGAACTGCGTCGCTCATGATGGCACCTACAATCCTAGTTTATTTACAAAACCCGTCTAATACTCCTAAGGTTATAGATCGCTCCGTGCGACCCTGTGCTCGGGCGCTTGCGCGCCCGAGCAGCTCGTTTCAACTAAAGCTTTCGCTCAAAGTCTATAGATCGGCAATTACTGCAGAAGCTTGAGAATCAATTGCGGTTCCTGGTTGGCCTGCGCCAACACCGAGATACCCGCCTGCTGCAACACCTGCGATTTGGTCAAATTGGCGGTTTCGGCCGCAAAATCGGCATCCTGAATCGTGCTGCGCGAAGAGGTCAGGTTCTGGCTGGTGGCCTGAAGGTTGCTGACCGTCGACGTGAAGCGATTCTGGATGGCCCCCAAGGTGCTCTGGAAGCTGCTGACCGTCGCGAGCGCGGAATCGACCGCGGCGATCGTGGAGTTGGCACCCGCCACCGTCAATACATTGGCGTTCGCCAGCGTCGCATTGCCCAGCGAGATGGTTTGGCCGCCAGCCGCGAAGCCGACGTCCGCCGAACCGCCGCCGCCGATCACGATGTTGCTGGACGCGGACAGGTTGATGGTGCCTGTGGTCTGAGCCGCTTCGTGCGCCCCGCCGCCCGTGGCGCCCGCGCCGATGGCTTCCGTCAAGTTGATGTCGCGACCGTCGGAGGCACTCAGCTGCAGCGCGCCGGTCGAACTCAGACCTGCCGTGACACCGGTCTGTGAGGTGTACAGGTTGATCTGTGAAACCACGTTGGCTGCGGTCAATGTTGCCCCGTTGGCGACTGCGGTGCCGGCCGCATAGATGGCCGTGCCATTGATGCTCAAGGCATAGGTGCTGGCCGCGCTCGAGCCGCCGGTGATGGTCCCGAAGGCCGCCGAACCGGTCGCCGTGGTGGTCGCGCTGGCCGTCAAGCCGGCAACGCCCGCCGCATTGATCGCGGCAACCTTGGAATAGGCCGAACCGGCCGCTTCGCCCGCCAGGCTGTTGCTCGCATTGGCGGAGCCGGCGACGCTGGCGCCGATGGCGACCGCCGTGCCGGTGCCGACCTGAATCGTCAGGTTGCTGCCGGTCAACGCGGTGGTGGTCACGTTGCCGCTGGTGGCGGTGGCGACCTGGCCGATCTGGTCGGCGCGCACGCCCTGGGCCAAGTTCACGGAGATGGTGTTGCCGACGTTGGCGCCGACCTGGTAAACCGTGGTGCCGCTGCTGCCGTCGAGCACGTTCTGACCGTTGAAGGAGGTCTGCGACGCGATACGCGTGATTTCCGCGATCTGCTGCTGGACTTCCTGGTCGAGAGCGGCGCGATCCGAAGAGCTGTTCGAGCCGTTGGCCGACTCGACCGCAAGCGTGCGGATGCTCTGCAAATTGTCCGTCAGGGTGGACAAGGCGCCGCCCGCGGTCTGCGCTTCGGAAATGGCGTCATTCGCGTTGTTCACGGCCTGGTTGGTGCCGTTGATCTGCGTCGTGAACTGGCTGGCGATGGCAAGGCCGGCGGCGTCGTCGGCCGCGCTGTTGATGCGCAAGCCCGAAGACAGACGCTGCAGGGACGTCGACAATGACGACTGCGAAGCCGTCAAATTTCGCTGCGCATTGAGCGAGTCGATGTTGGTATTCAATGTAAGTGACATGTATGAGACTCCTGAAAGTTGATCCACCGGCCCTCTCAGGCCCTAACCCGTGTGTTCACTTCACCCGCCGAGCGGGCGGACCGGTGACACATTCAAACTCTTTATCGGAAAGACCAGCCGGTTCTTGAGGAACCTTGAGCGCGGAGCTGGGGTTTTTTTTGTGCGATGTCGCACTTTGGGCGATCGGCGTTTGACTTTCGGATACGGAGGCACGCGGCATCGGGTAGCGCGTGTATTCCTTATCGGCCACGGCTTGCGATTTTGAAGCTCACGATGCGCAGGTCGTGCGCTGGCTCTCGGGCCCGCGCCCCGTGTTAACATAAACTCATGTCGCACGGCGACTCTTCACAACCCCAATTGCTTCCGACGGCCGACGATCGCTGCGGTGAAGCAATGCAGCTGCAGATTGCCGGCCGCTCGGATCAGGCAGAATCGATCTATCGCGAAATACTCGGGGCCGAACCGCGACACGCCGCCGCGAATCATTGTTTGGGAATGCTCGAGGTGCAGCGGCAGCATCCATCGCAGGCCCTGCCGCATCTGCTGACCGCGCTGGAAGAAAACCCGCAGCTACCCGACTACTGGCTCGGCTACTTGGAAGCGCTGCTGCTCGCCGGGCGCGGCGCGGAAGCCCACGAAGTGCTCGCGCTCGGAACCCAGCATGGCCTGAACGGCGCGGCGGTCGCCGATTACCGCAACCGGTTGGCAGGAAAACTCGCCGACGCAACGCCCGCGCCGCCGGCCGCGGCGGCAAAGCCCCGCCCGCCGCCCATGCCCACGCCCCCACACCGGCTCGCGCCCACGCCCATCCCAGTATCCGCGCCGGCACCGCGCAGCGGACCGACGCGAGCCGAGCGGCGCCGCGACGAACAACTCTGCCGTCGCCAGGAGAGCGCGTTGCTCAAACTGGTGGAGCAACACCGCTTCGCCGACGCGCTGCGCATGGCGCGCGAGGTAAGCGAACGCTTTCCTTCGAGCGGCCAGGCATGGAAGATATTGGGCGCCCTGTTGTGGGCGGAAGGCTCGACGCAGCAGTCGCTGGCTGCCATGCAAACCGCCGTCCGCTTGAGGCCGCAGGATGCCGAATTGCATGCGAACTTCGGCGCCGTCCTCACCAAGGCCGAGCGCTTGGGCGACGCTGAAGCCATGCTGCGCCATGCCTTGCGCCTGGATGACCAGGTTCCGGAGCCGCATCTGCACCTCGGCAATCTTCTGCAGCTGCGGGGCCGCTACGCGGAGGCCCAACGGAGCGTGCGAACCGCCATCGCCCTGCGCGCGGACGACCGCAGCGACGACAAGCTGATGTACTCCAGCCTCCTGTTCATGCTCAGTCACGATCCCGCCTTCGACCCGGATGCGCTGTTTGCCGAGCATTGCAAGGTGGGGGCGCTGTTCGAATCGCAGCTGCGCACGCCGCCACGGCGGCTCCATGCCAACGACGCGGACCCTGACCGCCGGCTGCGTATCGGCCTGGTGTCCGGCGATCTGTGCAATCACGCGGTAGCCTATTTCATCGAGTCCTTGATCTCGAGGCTGGGGAGCGACCCGAAGTTCGAGCTGCACGCCTATTACACCAACGTCGTCGAGGATCATGTCAGCGCCCGCATGCGGGCGTATTTCACGAATTGGCAGCAAGCCGCGCCGCTGTCCGACGATGCGCTGGAGGAAAAAATACTCGATGACGGCATCGACGTCTTGCTCGATCTGTCGGGTCATACCTCGCTGAATCGATTGCGGACCTTTGCCCGCAAGCCGGCACCCATCCAGATCAGCTGGATCGGCTATCCCGGCACCACGGGCTTGCGCACCATGGATTACTATCTCGCCGACCGTCATTTCCTGCCGCCCGGCGAATTCGACCGGCAATTCACCGAGAAGCTGGTCTATCTGCCCACCGGAGCGCCGTTCAGACCCTACGAGCGGGCGCCGCCGATCGCGCCATCGCCGGGTGTGCGAAACGGCTACATTACTTTCGGCAGCTTCAACCGGCCCGGCAAGATCAACGCGGCGACGGTCGGCCTTTGGTCGCAACTGTTGCGGGCCGTACCTGCATCACGGATGACCATCGTCGGCGCCGCGCGCGACGACCGCAACCATCGCCTGCTGGAACGGATCGGCGAGAACGGCATCGATCCCGGGCGCTTCAACTTCCACCCGCGCCGCGAGATGGACGAGTATCTTACGCTTCATCACGGCGTCGACCTGTGCTTGGATACCCTCCCCTATTCCGGCGGCACCACGACGTACCACGCATTCTGGATGGGCGTGCCCACGCTCACGATCGCGGGACTCACGCCGGCCTCCCGGCAGGGCAGCGCGATCATGAGCCAGCTGGGTCTGGAGGGCTTCATTGCCTCGAGCGCCGCGGACTTCACCGACAAGGGCGCGTATTGGGCGGCACACCTCGAGGAACTCGCCGCCATCCGCGCCGCGCTGCGCGAGCGCTGGCAGCGCGCGCCGATACGCGATCCCGACGCCGTTTCCGCGGCGCTCAGCGCGGCCCTGCGCCGCATGTGGACCCGCTGGTGCGCCGGGTTGCCGCCCGAGTCTTTCGAAATCTCCGACTCCGCCAGTTGAGGGCTTCGCCATTACCAACTCCAAATCAGATCCGCTCTACGTTACGCGCCCCGACCTGCCGGATCTCGATGACTTCATTCCTTACCTGCGGGAGATTTGGGACAGCAAGGTGCTCACCAACGGCGGCCCGTTTCACCAGCGGTTCGAGCAGCAATTGAGCGAGTATCTCGGTGTCAAACGGATCGCCTTGTTCACCAACGCGACCATCGGCCTGGTCACGGCCTTGCAGGCCCTGCGCATCACCGGGGAGGTCATCACCACGCCCTATTCTTTCGTCGCGACGGCGCACTCGCTGCTGTGGAACGGCATCAAGCCCGTATTCGTCGACATCGACCCCGTCTCTCTCAATCTCGATCCGTCCAAGATCGAAGCGGCGATCACCCCGCAAACCACCGCGATCATGCCGGTGCACTGCTACGGGCACCCGTGCGACGTGGACAAGATCCAGGCCATCGCGGACGTCTATGGCCTCAAAGTCATCTACGATGCCGCCCACGCCTTCGGCGTGCAATGTCACTGCGGCAGCGTCCTGTCGCACGGCGATCTGTCCGTGCTCAGCTTTCACGCCACCAAGGTGTTCACCACATTCGAGGGCGGCGCCATCATCTGCCCGGACGAAAAATCGCGCCAGCGCATCAACTATCTCAAGAACTTCGGCTTTGCCGACGAGGTGACGGTCGTGGCGCCCGGCATCAACGGCAAGATGAGCGAGTTCAACGCCGCGCTCGGCCTGTTGCAGCTGAAGAAAGTGGATCAGGCTCTCGCCAAGCGCAAGGCCATCGATCAACGCTACCGCGCGGGCCTCGCCGGCCTCGCTGGCATCCAGTGCCTGGCCGGCTCCGGCGAACAGCGGCCGAACTATGCCTACTTCCCGGTTCTGGTCCAGTCCGGCTATCCCTTGAGCCGCGACGCGCTGTACCAGAGATTTCGCGACCACGATATTTACGTGCGCCGTTATTTTTACCCGCTCATCAGCGATTTCCCGATGTACCGCGGCCTGCCGTCCGCCGCACACGACAATTTGCCGGTGGCCGCCCGGGTCGCGCAGCAAGTCCTGTGCCTGCCGATCTACCCCGAAATGCCGCACGCTCAAGTGGATCGGGTCCTCGAACTGCTGCGCGGTTGAGGCGCCGATGCTGTTCATCGGTTCGGGTGCCCTGCTGTTTCACGCCGTCGACCACTGCCTGACGAGCGCCCTGCGGGTCGACGAGGTGTGCTGTCCACCCGCGGATCCGGCGGCGCGGCGGCTGCGGGCCCGGGGTATCGAGGTGCTCGAATCCGCCGACCCGAACGCCGATGTACCGGCCCGGCTCGACAAGGTCGGCGACGGCGTCGTCCTGTCGATCAACAATCCCTTCATCCTGAGCGATGCGCTGCTGGACACCCGCGCGGAATTCTTCAATATTCACAACGGCCTGATCCAGGGCTATCGGGGCATCGCCGAGGTGTGCATTTTCGCCGCCCTGTGCCGCGGCGACGCGCAGTACGGAGTCACGTTGCATCGGCTCCTCGCGCGCCAGCGGGTGGATACCGGCCCGGTGGTGGCACAGATCCAGTTCGCCATCGAGCCGCACGACGGTTTTGCGGACGTGTTGCGCAAATCGCTGGATGCCTGCCAGACGCTATTCGCCGCGAACATTCGCGCTATTCTCGACAAGTCGTATACGGCGCGCAGCGTCGAGACGGCAGAGTCGGCTCTGAGTTATAAGGATGTCGCCATGTTGTGCATCGGTTCCGACCCTGAGCGACGGCAGAAGGCCTCGAACTTGGGGCGCTACGCGGGTTTTCTGTCGAAGCTCAAGACCGAGATCGACGCGGTATCCCGGACCCCATGATCGACGCGCAATTCCTGGGCCACGCCTGCCTGCGCTTCGTGCGCGACGAATACACCCATGCAGACTAACGTACTGGAATACTTCGAAGGCGGCGCCTTGGCCGGGCAGCGCCGGCGCACGGCGGTGGTCGATGGGGAGCGCAGCTACTCGTTCGATGAGATCGGGCGCTTCGCCAAGAACTGCGCCGCCTTGATTCTCGAACGCAGCACCGACATCAATCGGCCGATCGCGGTATTCCTCCCCAAGAGCGCGGCCGCGATCGTCGCCGATCTGGGCGTGCTGTATTCGGGCAATTGCTACGCGAACCTCGACATCAAGTCGCCGGTCGAACGCCTCAAAGCGACGTTGGGCAATCTCGGCGCCGGCATCATCGTGACCGCCGCGCCCCACGCCGACGCTCTGCGGGCGCTGGGAGTGCCGGAACGGACCCTGCTGTTCGTCGACGCGGCCATGACCTCGACGCCGTGCTACGACGACGATCTCCTGCTCGAACGGCTCACCCGTCTCATCGATACCGATCCCCTCTGCATCATCCATACGTCGGGATCGACCGGCATTCCGAAAGGCGTGGTGCTGAGCCATCGCGGCACCATCGATTTCATGGATTGGGCGTTCGCCCGGCTGAATCTCGACGGAACCGAAATCATCGGCAGTCTGTCGCCGTTCTATTTCGACATTTACACTCTCGAGCTGTACCTGTGTCTCGCGAAAGGCGCGACCCTCGTCATCATCCCCGAGCAGCACGCAGCCTTCCCGGTCAAGCTGCTCGAATACGTCGCCGCGCAGGCCGTCAATTTCGTGTTCTGGGTGCCGACCATCATGGTGAACATCGCAACCCAAGGCCTGCTGTCGAGATTCGCCCTTACGTCGCTGCGCAAGGTATTCTTCGCCGGCGAGGTATTTCCGACCAAGTACCTGAATCAATGGCGCAAGTTTCTGCCCCACGCCCTGTTCGTCAATTTGTACGGCCCCATCGAGATCACCGTGGACTGCACTTACTTCGTCGTCGACCGCGAAATGGCGGACGATGACAAGCTGCCGATCGGATTTCCGTGCCGAAACAGCGACGTTCTGATTCTCGACGACGAGAATCGGCCCGTGGCAGGCGGCGAATCGGGCGAGCTCTGCGTGCGCGGCAGCTCCCTGGCGCTCGGCTACTGGAACGACCCCGAACGCACCGCTCGTGCATTCGTGCAGAATCCGCTCAATCCCCATTACCCGGAACCGATCTACCGCACCGGCGACATCGTGTACCGCAATCCGCACGGCGAGATCATGATCGTCGGCCGGAGGGATTTTCAGATCAAGCATCTGGGCTATCGGATCGATCTCGGCGAGATCGAACACGCCGCACTGCAGGTAGCCGCGATCGAGAATGCATGCGTCGTCTACGATCACGCCAACAAGATCATCGCATTGTTTTTCGAGTCCGAGCGCGAGCCGCCGGTCGCAGAGACGCGGCGGCGGCTCGCGGAGTTTCTGCCCAAGTACATGCTGCCCACGGCCTTCCACCGCGTCGCTCAGATGCCGCGCAATCCGAACGGCAAGATCGACCGCCAGCTGCTGGCCGAGCGCGTTGCCGCCGCCAATGCGAGGACCCCATGACCGACCGTATCGTCGGGCTGCTGCAGGAGATCAGGCCTGAGTCGGATTTCGCCGCGTCGCGCGATTTCCTCGGCGACGGCCTGCTCGATTCCTTCGACATGATCGCACTGGTGGCCGCCTTGGATGCCGTCTTCCGGGTGTCCATCGAGGGCGTGGATATCGTGCCGCAGAATTTCCAGAACCTGGACGCGATCGCGGCGCTGCTGCGCAAGTATCGCGTCGCCCTATGAAATTCCTTTTTCGAGACAAGCGGATCTCGGGTTTGCTGGCCGTGGTGCCGGCCAACGAGGCTTCGTTCCTCGACGAAATGCGGAACTTCGACTTCCCCGCGCATCGTTCGCTCAAGCTCAAGGAGGTGATGGGCTACGACAAGCATCGGCTGGTGCAGGGCGAGACCTGTGTCTCCGATCTCGCCGTTTTCGGCCTGCAGCATCTGATCGACCGGCGGCTGCTCGATCGCGACGACATCGACGCGCTGATCCTGGTGACGCAGTCGCCCGACCACCTGATGCCGCCCACCAGCAGCATCATCCAGGGACGCCTGAATCTCAAACAGGACATGTTCTGCCTGGATATCAACCAGGGGTGCGCCGGCTTCGTGGTGGGCCTGATCGAGGCGTTCCTGCTGCTGGAACAGGAGTCGATTCGCAAGGTGGTGCTCATCAACGCCGATGTCCTGAGCCGCAGGACGTCGCCGAAGGATCGCAACAGTTTTCCGCTCATCGGCGACGCGGCCTCCATCACGGTGGTCGAGCGCGACGCCGGCGGTGCGGTCATCCACGCCAATCTCAAGATGGACGGCACCCGCAACGAGGCGCTGATGATTCCGGCCGGCGGCATGCGCATGCCCTCCACGGCGGACACCGCCGTCCTCGAGGACGTCGGGGACAACAACCTGCGCGCCAAGGATCATTTGCGCATGGACGGCTCGGCGGTGTTCAATTTCGTGCAGGTCGAAGTACCGCCGATGATCGACGCCCTGCTCGCCGCGGCCGGCGCCACCGGCGATGCGGTGGATTGGTTTCTGTTCCATCAGCCGAACCGCTTCATGCTGCAGAAGCTCGCCGACAAGATGCACGTGCCCCATGCCAAGATGCCGAGCAATGTGGTCGAGAAATTCGGCAACAGCAGCGGCGTGACCATCCCGATGGCCGTCGCGCTGAACCTCGGCCAACGCTTGATTGCGGAACGTTTCCGCGTCTGCTTTGCCGGATTCGGCGTGGGATTGACCTGGGGTTCTATGCTACTTTCGCTCGGCGCGATGAGCTTCTGCGAATTGATCGATTATCCCAACTCGAGCGGGCTGCAAACCGGTGGATGAACTCTATACGAAATTGGCTGAGATCCTGGAAGTCGAGCGCGTCGCGCCCGAGGACGTGTTGAGCCGTTTCGAATACTGGGATTCGCTCACGGTGCTGTCCATCCTGGCGATGCTGGACGCCAACTACGGCGCCAATCTCACGGCGGGCGAGCTCAAGCAGATGACCGCCGCCGGGGACTTGGTCGCGGCGGTCGCGAGTCGACGCCGCAAATGAGCGGCATCGCCGGACCCCTGTCGTTGCGCTCGCGCCGCATCCTCGTGACCGGCGCCGCCTCGGGGATCGGCCGTGCCACGTGCGAATTGTTGAGTCGCCTCGACGCTCGCGTCGTTGCCGTCGACATCGACGGCTCCGGCTTGCAGGCGCTGGAACAGCAGCTCGGCGGGGAAGGACACGCAAGTCTTTGCGCCGACCTTGAAGACCTCGACAGAATTCCGGGCTGGATGGCCGACATCGCCGCCGCGGGCCCGCTGTTCGGATTCGTCCACGCCGCCGGCGTGTCCTGTGTGCAGCCGGTTCGACTGCTGACGCCCGCCGTTTACCGCAAGGTACTGACATTGAACACGGAAGCCGCGCTGGCGCTGGCACGGGGCTTTCAAAAGAAGTCGGTACGCGACCCCGCCGGCGGCTCCATCGTCTTCATCTCCTCCGTCATGGCCGACGTAGGCTCTATCGGGGCGGCCGCCTATTCGATGAGCAAAGCGGCGTTGCACGGCTTGTCCCGCTCGTTGGCGCTCGAGTTCGCGCCCGCCGGGGTCCGCGTCAACTGCGTGGCACCGGGGTTCATCGACACGCCCATGTTCGGCCGCATGTCGGCCTTGTGGGAGCCCGCGCAATTCGCACGCGTTCGAGAGGATCATCCGTTGGGATTGGGGACGGCGCTGGACGTGGCCCACGGCGTGGCCTTCCTGTTGGCGGACACCGGGCGCTGGGTCACGGGCTCCGTGTTGACCGTCGACGGCGGCTATACGGCGCATTGAGGCGCCGCGCACCATGGAGGTCACTACGTTCACCCTGATTACCGGCGCCTCCTCGGGCGTCGGGCGAGAAGTGGCCCGCAGTTTGTCGCGGTCGCGGCGCCTGATTCTGCACGGCCGCGACCCCGCCCGGCTCGGCGAGACCCGCGATCTCTGTGAACGGCCGAACGAGCACCTCCTCTGGAGCCTCGAGCTATGTCCGGTGGAGGCCATCGATGCGTCGCTGGTTGCGCTCATCCACGACCAGCGACTGGCAATCGACGGTTTCGTGCATTGCGCCGGCACGCTTAAGGTCGAGCCGCTGCGCCTGCTCGAGCGCGCCACCGCCCAGGAAATCATGGACGTGAATTTCATGTCGGCGCTGGAAATTCTGCGCTTGCTGGTGCGTCGCAAGACCAACGGCAAACACCTTCGCGGCGTGGTCTTCATCTCCAGCACCGCGAGCGAGTTCGGCGCGCGCGGCTTCGGCGCGTATTGTGCGAGCAAGGGAGCGCTCGACGCCTTCATGCGGGCCGCCGCGGTCGAGCTGGCGCCCCAGGTCCGCGTGAATTCCGTCCTGCCGGGCGCCACTCGGACGGCGATGACCGAGACCATGCTCAGCGACGCGGCGCTGCGCCAACGCATGGAGGCGGACTATCCGCTGGGGCTGGGCGAGCCCGGCGATATCGCGGCCGCCGTCGAGTTCCTGTTATCCGATGGCGCACGCTGGATCACCGGTCAGCAACTCGTGGTGGATGGCGGGCGCACCGTCAACATCACGGCGTGAGGCGCGGCATGCAGCATCTCATCATCGTCAGCGCCGGCAGTTTCGGCCGCGAGGTCTGCACCTGGGCTCGGCAGGCGATCGCCGCCGGCGCTCCCTGGCGTTTGAAAGGCTTCGTCGACAGCCGCACCGACGCGCTCGGCAAGTTCTCCTACGACCTACCGATTCTCGCCAGCCCCGAGGCCTACGAACCCGAGGCCGACGACATATTCCTGTGCGCCATCGGCACGCCGCGCGACAAGCAGCGCTATTGCGCGCTGCTGGACGCCAAGGGCGCGCGCTTCGCCACGCTGATTCATCCGACCGCCTCGGTGGGGCATGACGTGAAGATCGGCGACGGCTCCATACTCGGTCCGTTCACGCAACTGTCCTGCGACCTGCGATTGGGCCGTCACGTCGCCTTCGGCACGCACAGCAACACGGCGCACGACACGAGCATCGGCGACTTTGCGCAGATCAGCGGCTCCTGCGAGATCAATGGCCATGCATCGGTCGAGGAAGGCGCCTTCCTCGGCAGCCATGCGACGCTGTTGCCCCATGCCCGCGTCGGCGCCTGGGCTTACGTGGGTGCGGGCAGCGTCGTTCTGCGGCGGGTCGCACCGGGTATCAAGGTCTTCGGAAATCCCGCGGTGGCGATCGGCCCGGCGTGATGGGCGTGAAACGTACTTTTTGGAGTATGATCCGCCCCCCTCGTCCGCCACGGTTGCAGCAGCTTGAAAACGGTCAAACGCAAGAGCCCCAAGGTGGGCTTCGTGAGCCTCGGCTGCCCCAAGGCGCTGGTCGACTCGGAGCGCATCCTCACGCGGCTGCGGGCCGAGGGCTATGAGGTCGCGCCCAGCTACAAGGCGGCCGATCTGGTCATCGTCAACACCTGCGGCTTCATCGATTCGGCCGTGGATGAGTCGTTGGACGCCATCGGCGAGGCGCTCGCCGAGAACGGCAAAGTCATCGTGACGGGCTGCCTGGGCGCACAGCCGCAGAAAATCCTGGACCGGCACCCCTCGGTGCTCAAAATCACGGGGCCGCAGCGCTACGAGGAAGTCGTGGCGTCGGTGCACGAGCATCTGCCGCCCCAGCACGAGCCGTTCCTCGATCTGATTCCGCCGCAAGGCGTGAAGCTGACGCCACGGCATTACGCATACCTCAAGATCTCCGAGGGCTGCAATCACCGCTGCAGCTTCTGCATCATTCCCTCGATGCGCGGCGATCTGGTGAGCCGCCCGGTGGGCGAGGTGCTGCGCGAAGCGGAAGCGCTGGTGCGCGCCGGGGTGAAGGAGATATTGGTGGTTTCGCAGGACACCAGCGCCTATGGCGTGGACTTGAAGTACGCGGCGCAGCCCTGGCGCGACGTCGAGCGCCGCGCCAAGTTCTACGATCTGGCCGCCGCACTGGGTGAACTCGGGATCTGGATTCGCATGCACTATGTGTATCCCTACCCTCACGTCGACCAGGTCATCGGGCTGATGAAGGAAGGCGGCGTGCTTCCCTACCTCGACATCCCCTTTCAGCATGCCAGCGCCCGCATCCTTAAATTGATGAAGCGGCCCGCCGCCGCTGAAAACACACTCGAGCGCATTGCCGCCTGGCGGCGGGTCGCACCCGACATCACCATCCGCAGCACCTTCATCGTCGGCTTCCCCGGCGAGACGGATGCCGACTTCGAGGAACTGCTCGACTGGCTCGAGGCCGCGCAACTCGATCGCGTCGGCTGTTTCGAGTACTCGCCCGTGGAGGGTGCGGCGGCGAATGCACTGCAACAACCGCCGGTGCCCGACCCGTTGAAACGCGAACGGCGCGAACGATTCATGGAACTGGCCGCCGACATCAGTGCCCAACGCCTGGCCCGGAAAGTCGGACGGACTCTGCAGGTGCTGGTGGATCGCATGGAGGACGGCGTCGCCGTCGCGCGCTCGAGCAGCGACGCGCCCGAGATCGACGGCACCGTCAGGATTCTGGACGCGGCGCACCTGAAAGTGGGCACGTTGACCGACGTACGGATCACCGCCGCGGGCGACTACGATCTCGAGGCGCGGTTGGCGGGGTAGTTGTGTAAGCTTGTGCGCTTTTGCGCAGCAACGAACGGTGGAGATTCTTTCGTGGAAATTATGGCAGATCGGGTTGTGCTCATTCACTACACACTCAAGGATGACAAGGGGGCGGTGATCGACAGCTCCATCGGGGGCGAACCCCTGGCCTACATCCAGGGACATGGCAATCTGGTGGCAGGTCTCGAGAAAGCGCTCGAGGGCAAGCAGCAGGGGGACGTGGCGGCCGTCTCGGTGGCGCCGGCGGAAGGCTACGGGATCCGCGACGAAAAGCTCATCCAGCGCATACCGAAGCGTGCGTTGCAGGGCTCCGGCGAACTGAAAAAAGGCATGCAATTTCAAGCACGTACCGAAGACGGCATGCGGCTGTTCACGGTCACCGCCGTGGTCGGCGACATGGTCACGCTGGACGGCAATCACCCGCTGGCGGATCAGACCCTGAACTTCGACGTGCAAATCGTCAGCGTGCGGGACGCCACGGGCGAGGAGCTGGAACACGGCCACGTGCACGGCGCCGGCGGCCATCACCACTAGCCAAACGCGAGGTCCCAGCCAGGGGGCCGGGGCGCCTTACTGCAGGAATTTGAACAGCGACAAGCCCTGCGTCAGCGTGTAGGCCTGCATCGCCGCGCTGAGCGTGGTGTTCTGCTGATCCAATGTGGTAATGGCCTGCGCATAGTCGAGGCCCTGCAGCGACGAAATGGAGGTTTGCAGCTGCACCTGCTGGCTGCCGGAAACCGACAGCTGCGTGGTGATCGAGTTGAGGCGGCCGCCGATGCTGGCTCGCACGTCGGAGGTCTGATTGAGCGCCTGATCGATGTTGTTGATCGCACTGCCGATCGAATTGTTCAGCGACGCCTGCCCCGCCGTCGACGTGGACCCGCCCTTCAGGGCATCGATGAGGTTCTGAACGGTCGTGAAAACGCTCTGATTCGCGCTCGGGGCGACGGTGAATGTGTCGTTGGCCGCCGGCGTACCGGTCAACGTGACCTGCGTTCCGTCGTAACTGATGGCCTGACCGCTGGTATAGGTGCCGGTGGTCACCACGTTGTTGGCGGCGTCGTTGATGGTATACGCGGTAGGCGACGTGAAATTGATGGAGAACGACTTGCCGTCGTAGGCGGAAGCATCCGCCACGCTGGTCGCACCGAAAATGGCGCTGCCCGTATTGGCGGCGCCCGCAGCGACGGAGAACGTCCCATTCCCGGTCTTGATCTGATTGAACACGGCCTCGCCGCTATCGCCGTCGGCCACCGTCTGGCCGGCCGCGATCTGTATCTGCCGTTGAGCCTGATCGCCGTTGTAGGTCGCACCGGTGGCGCTCGCCGTGAACGGCTGAGTTTGGGCGGCGTAGCCGGCGAAGATGTACTCGCCATTACCGTTCTGGGTGTTGGCGAGAGCCAGCAAGCCGCTTTGAATTTGCTCGGCTTGAGTGGAGATGGAAGTCAAATCCGTATTCGACAGGCCGCCGGTGTTCGCCTGGAGCGCCAAGTCCCTGAGACTCTGCAGCTGCGTCTGCACCGACGCCAGGGCGTTATCTTCGGTGCTGAGATTGGTTTGCGCACTGTTGGCATTGGTGTCGAATTGCTGGCTCTGGGCCAATGCCTGGTTGTAGTTGTTGACGCTGCCGGCGGCGGTGGGATTCTGCGACGCGGTAGTGAACGACAGGTTGCTGGATATCTGATTCTGCGTCTGCGAGAGATTGGACTCCAGAGTGCCGAGGGACGCCAGGAACTGACTCTGATTGAGGCCTTGAGTGATGCGCATCTTGATGTTTCCTAGCTGAACGTCCCGTTGACCGAGTCGATCAGCGTCGTGAATAAGCTGTTGCCGATCGTCAAGGCCTGCGCCGCGGCCTGATAGGCTTGCTGCCATTTCAGGAGATCGGCGGCTTCCTCGTCGAGATTCACGCCCGAGGTCGACTGCACGGCATTCGACGCCTGGGTGTTCACGGCGGTTTGTGCCGTCTGTGCCGTGTTGACCTGCGCCGCTTGACTGCCGATGCCGGTGATCATCGAGCTCACCGCACCGGTAATGCTGGTGGTGCCGCTGTTCAGTATGCCCTGCGTCTGCTGCGCGGCGTTGGCGAGCGCGTTGCGATTGTCGCCGGTGCCGCTGGTGTTTTTACTCACCGTGAATGTGTCGCCGGCGGCCGGGGTACCGCTGATCTGCACTTCCCAACCGTTGGCGTCGATGTTGCCGCCGTCCGTATAAGTGCCCGTGGTGCCGTTCACCGTATAGGTCGTGGGGCTGGTGAAGACGATGTTCGTCGACGCCGTGCTCAAATTCGCCTGGTCGATCACGGTGGGCGCGCTGATGGTGCCGGTGCCCGTATTCGTGGCGTCGGCGGTGGCGGCCACGGGCCCCGCCGCGGCGATCTGGGACGGGTCCGTCAACACGACTTTCAAACTCGACGCGGTCGGCGCGGTCGGCTGGATCAAGAACGAATCGTTCGGCGCCGGCGTGCCCGTCAACGTGATGGAGATGCCATTGGCCTGCAGCGGATCGGTGGACGTGCCGGTGCCGGTCACGGGCACATTGGTCCCGTCGGTCGCGTTTGCCAGCGAGTACGCGCCGCCTTTATACGTCAGGATGTACTCATCCGAGGTCAATGCGCCCACGTCGCTGATGCTGACGCTTGCCGCCGCGGTGCCCGTGTTCTTGGACGACGCCACCGCCGCCGGCGTGGGTGAGGAGAAAATGGCGGCGCCCGCATTGCCCTTGAGGTCGAGGCCCGCTGCTTGCTGCGCATTGACCGACGAGCTCAACGCGGTGGCCACCTGTCCCAATTGGCTGAGCGCGGGATCGATCGCTTGAGTGCGCGCCGCGAACAAGCCGCCCAAGTCGCCCGACGTCAGAGAATCGTTCAGCACGTTACCCGCCGAGGTGGTCGACGACACGTCGAGTTCCGACGCGTTGTATTGATTCGGTACGGTGGTGAGCGCATTGGTCTGCCCGTCGAGCACCAGTGGTTGCCCCTTGCCGACGAACACGTTCAAGCCGCCGTCGCTCGATGCCGTGGTGGTCACGCCGACCAACCCGGACAATTGCGATACCAGCTGATCGCGTTGGTCGAGCAGTTCATTGGGAGCCTGTCCGGCGCCCTGCGTGCTCAGGTCGATCTGCTTGTTCAAGGTGGAAATCGACGTGGCGATCGAATTGATCTGCTGCACGTCGGTGGTGATGCGGTTGTTGACGTCGGTATTGAGCGCGTTCAGCTGCGAGCTGGTGCTCTGCAGGCTCGAGGCGACGCCCTGGGCCGCGCTCAGCAACGCCTGCCGCGAGGCCGTCGACGTTGGATTGTTCGCCACGTCCGACCACGCGCTGTAGTAGCTGGTGAGCGCCGTGCTCAAGCCGCCGCCGGTGGTGCCGAACAGATTGTCGATCTGGGAAGTGTAATTCTGCAGACTGGTCAACTGGCCCAGGGTGCTCTGCGAGGTGTTCAATTGCTGGGTCGCGGCCTGGCTGTACGCGCGTGTGACCCCCGCAACCGCCACACCGCTGCCCACCGTGGCCGAGCCGTTGGCCTGCGGAATGGCCTCGTTGAGAATGACGCTCTCTTTGTCATAGCCCGGCGTGCTGGCATTGGCCACGTTGTTGCTCGTAACCGCAATGGCGTTTTGAAACGCCTGCAGCGCCGAGACACTGATTCCAAACACGTCTGACAATCTATTCTCCGCGCCTAGGTGCCTAGTTCATTCCACTCCCGCACTATCGGCATCCGCTTCGATTTCTACAATTTGACCGTTCGCGACACCAACGCCGCCCGCAGCGCACCGCTGTTCAAGATCCTGTTTAACTTATTCGCGTACTGCGGATCCGTGGCATAGCCGGATTTGCCGATGCTGTCGACGTAGGCTCGAGTGTCGCCGCCGGCCGCGATCACTTCCCGGTAGCGCGGCGAGTTCTTGAGCAACCTCGCGAAATCATTGACACTTTCGTCGATGGACGCGTACGCCCGAAAGGCCGTGCGTTTTTGGGTGGCGACCCCATTGCTGAACTCCACCGTATCGGCCGTGGCGCGCGCTCCCGACCATTCGTCGCCCGCCTTGATGCCGAACAGGTTCAAGCTGGGCGAACCGTCGGCGGTGCGCGGCATGCGCTGGCCCCAGCCGGTCTCGAGCGCGGCCTGCGCCAGCAACCCGTGCGCATCGACGCCGAGTTCGGACGCCGCGCGCTCGATCGAGGGCATCACCTGGCTCACGAACTCGGCCGGGGTAGGGCCGGCATCGGCCGCATGCGCGGCCGCGTGGTCGGTGCCCAGGGAGGACGTCGAGCCCGAGCCGATCGCGATTTTCGACGGCGCGCTCTTGCCGGAAATCTGCCGCTTCAGGAGCGCGCCGATGCCGATGTCCTGATGCTGGCTGATGGTGAGTGCGATCTGCTTGTCGAACATGTCCTGGTACATGCTCATCTCGTTGCCGTCGAGTTCATCGCCCATATCGGCGTCGCGCATGCTCTTCAGCATCATTTGCAGAAACATGGCCTCCACCTGCTGGGCAACCGCACTGATCGACTTTTCCGACGTGGGGTCGCGCTTGAGCTCCGCCAGGCCGTTGATGTCGGTATAGGTGGTGGCTGCGGAAGTGTCCGCCGGCAATGGGCTCAGCGCCGGAATCGGGTTCAGGGATGGCAACGATGTCGTCATTTAGATCACGATGAGCTCGGCTTGCAGTGCGCCGGCCTCCTTGAGCGCCTCGAGGATGGCAACGAGATCGCCGGGCGCGGCTCCGACCTCATTGACGGCACGTACGATCTGTTCGAGCTCCACGCCGGGCTTGAACAGGAACATGCGGTTCGTACCCTGATCGACATTGATGATCGAATTGTTGACCACCGTGGTCTGTCCCTTGGAGAACGGTCCGGGCTGACTGACGGTCTGTTCCTCTTTGATGCTCACCGACAGAGAGCCGTGCGAAACGGCCGCCGGGCTCACGACCACGTGGCTGCTGATGACCACCGTGCCGGTGCGCGAATTGATGATGACTTTGGCGGCGCCACTCGCCGGCTCGACCTCGAGATTCTCCACTGTCGAGAGAAACGCGACGCGCTGCGTGATGTCGAGCGGCGCCTGCACTTTGACCGAGCCGCCGTCGATGATCGAAGCGACGCCCGCGCCCACTCCCTTGTTGACGCTCGCGACCACGCGCGTGGCGGTGGTGAAGTCGGCATCGTTCAGGTTGAGGATGATCGAGTCGCCCTGCGCCAGCTGCGAGCTCACGGCTCGTTCGACGGTTGCGCCGTTCGGAATGCGGCCGGAGCTCGGCACGTTCACCGTGAGCTTCGAACCGTCGGTGCCCTCCACGCCGAAGCCGCTGACGATGAGATTGCCCTGCGCGATGGCGTAGATCTGTCCGTCGAGGCCGCGCAGCGGCGTGACCAGCAGTGAGCCGCCGCGCAGGCTCTTCGCATTGGCGATGGAGTTGACGGTGATGTCGATGGTCTGCCCGGGCTTGACGAAGGCCGGCATCACGGCGTGTACCGCGACGGCCGCCACATTCTTCAGCTGCGGCGTGACGTTGGCGGGTACCGTGACGCCCAGCTGCGCCAGCATGTTGTTGAGCGACTGGACGGTGAACGGCGCCTGGCTGGTTTGATCGCCGGTGCTGTCCAAACCGACCACCAAGCCGTAGCCGATCAGCTGGTTGGTGCGCACGCCCTGAATCTGCGCCAGATCCTTGATCCGCTCGGCGTGGCCGAGCGAGGCGGCCAGCCCCAGCAGCAGCGTCACGATCAGGGATTTTGGCGAGATATGAAAGCGCATGGGAGTCAATAAGGAGCGAATGCGGAGTTGAAGAAGCGTGCCAGCCAGCCCATCCGGTTCGACGAGTCGATGACACCCTTGCCAGAGTAGCTGATGTGCGCGTCCGCGACCTTGTCGGAAGTCACTGTATTGTCGGTCGCGATGTCGGCGCGCCGGACGACGCCGGACAAGTGCACGAATTCGTCGCCCTGATTGAGTTTCAGGGTCTTGTCGCCCTGCACCACGAGATTGCCGTTCGGCTGCACGTCCATCACGGTCACCGTGAGGCTGCCCGTGAAGCTGTTGCCCTGCGTGCTCGAGCCCTCGCCGTCGAAGCTGTCGGCGCCGTTCAATGTGGTCTGGAATATGGGAACTCCGCCCGCCGTGATGGTCTTGCCGAACAGCGTCGGACCCGTATTGGCCACCGCCGTGGTCTTCGCCGTCTTCGTGACGGCGCTCTTGCTGGCGTTGGTGGATTCCGTCAAGCGGATCGTCAGCACGTCGCCCACGCGGCGCGCCTTCAGATCGGCGAACAATTCGATCTGCTGACCCGCCTGATAAATGGCGCCGTCGGTGCGCGGCGTGGGCGGCGGCAGCACCCGCGCGACCACCGGATCCGGCTCGCGCTTCCTCGCCGGCAGCAAGCCGCAACCGGACAGCGCGCCGGTGAGGATGACCGCCCATCCCACGATCCGCAACGATGTCCTGCGTGCCGCCGTCATGAGAGGTTGGTCGTCAAGTACTGCAGCATCTGGTCGGTGGTGCTGATGGCTTTCGAATTCATCTCATAGGAGCGTTGGCACTCGATCATGGACACGAGCTCGGTCACCGAATTCACGTTCGACGTCTCGAGCGTGTTCTGCTGAATCTGTCCCAAGCCGTTGGTCCCCGCCGTGCCCACCTGCGGCGAGCCGCTGGCCGCGGACTCGACCAGCATGTTGTTGCCCACCGGCTGCAGGCCTTCTTCGTTGATGAAATCCGCGAGTTGGATCTGGCCGACCTGCGTGCCCTTGGCATTGGTGGCCGAGGTCACCGTGACCACGCCGTCGGTGCCGATGGTGATGCTCTGCGTGCCGATCGGTATGTTGATGGCCGGCTGCAGGGGATAGCCGGCCGAGGTCACCACGTTACCCTGGTTGTCCATGGTAAAGGAGCCGTCGCGGGTATAGGCGATCGTGCCGTCCGGTTGCGTGATTTGCAGAAAGCCGCGTCCCGAGATCGCGATGTCCAGCGGGTTGCCCGTTTGATTTGCGCTGCCCTGCGTATAGTCCTTCTCGGTTGCCACGATGCGCACGCCGGTGCCCAAGGTGAGACCCGTCGTGTACTGCGTGTTCTGCGTGCTTTGCGCACCGACCTGCCGGATGTTCTGGTACATCAAATCCTGGAACGCCGCCCGGCCCGCTTTGAAGCCCGTGGTGTTGGTATTGGCCAGGTTGTTGGAGATCACCGCCATGCGGGTGTTCTGTGCGTCGAGGCCGGTCTTTGCCGCCCATAGTGCGAGATTCATGTGGGTTCCTTGAAGATTACTGGGTCAGCATCAAGCGCTCTGCGCTTTGCTCGTTGGTATCGGTGGAATTCAAGCTCTTGATCTGGAATTCGTAGAGACGCTGCAGTTCGATCATGCTGATGAGCGACTGCGCCGCATTGACATTGCTCGACTCCAACAACCCTGAGGTGACGCTGACGGTGTCGTCGGTCTTCGCCTTGGCGCCGGATTTGAGGCGCAGCAAGCCGTCATCGCCCTTTTGCAGGTCTTTGGTCGGGGGGTTCACCAATTTGATGCGATCCACCTGGGTCACCGCGAGCGGCTGTGAGCCCTGCGGCAACACCGATATCGTCCCGTCGCTGCCGATGCTCACCTGCGTGGAGGGGGGAATCACCAACGGGCCGGACTCCGACAGAACGGCCAAACCGCTCGCCGTGGTGACGGCTCCCGCCGGCGTAACGCGCAGATCGCCGGCCCGGGTATAGGCTTCCTTGCCGTCGGTGCCGCGCACCGCGATGAAGCCGTTGCCGTTGACCGCAATGTCGAGGTCCCGCCCGGTGCTCTCCATCGTGCCGCTCGAGAAATCCGTGCCGGCGTCGCCCGCCACCGCATTGACGCGAGTGGCATAGCCCGGGCCATAAATCGGTGCGCTGTCGAACGACACCGCGTCGGCCCGAAAGCCGATGGTGCTCAAGTTGGCGATGTTGTGGTTGTTCACGGCCTGCGCTTGCATGATCTGCTTCGCGCCGGTCATCGCTACGTATAGTCCTCGATCCATGATCTATGGCCTTAAGCTGGACTTGCGCTTAATGAGTGATGTTGATGACGGTTTGGGACAGCTGGTTGGCCGTGGTGATGACCTGCGCATTGGCCTGGAAGGCCCGCTGCGCGGTAATCATGTTCACGAGCTCCGTGGTCAAGTCCACGTTCGAGCTTTCGAGCGCGCCCGACTGAATGGTGCCGAATCCCGCGGATCCCGCCGCCCCCGACACCACCGTTCCGGAGGTGAAGGTTTCCGCCCAGTTGGTGTCGCCCAGCTGCTTCAAACCTTGCGGGTTGGGGAAGTTCGCCATGGCGAGCTGGCCCAGCTGGGTGGATCGGCCGTTGGTGTACACCGCCGAGACGATGCCCGAGCCGTCGATGGAAACGGTGCTCAGCTGACCGGTGGCATAGCCGTTCTGCGTGATCGCCGTGACCCCGAAGTCGCCGCCGTACTGCGTGCTCTGCGCGAAGTTCATGCTGACCGTCAGAGGGCTCGCACCGTCCGCGGGCGTATAGCCGCCGAACGAGATCGCTCCCGCGCTGGCCGGCGTCACCGCACCGGCGCTATTGAAGGTCAGCGTCGCCGGTGTGGCGGTAACCGTGGTGCCGTCGATGGCCATGTTGACGTTCCACGTGCTCGTGGTTGCCGTGGTCGTGCCCTGGGAAAAATACAGGGTTGCCGTATGCGCCTGGCCGAGGGAGTCGTACACCGTGGTCGACGTGGACTGGTTGTAGCTCGCCGGGACAGTCGGATCGAATGCGACAGCCGGCGCGGTGGAGTCGGCCGGCAGATTCAGAATCACGTTGCCGCTGGTCGTGGCCTGCGGCGCGCTCTGTGCGGTCTGCAGATTCAGGTCGGTCAGCGCGCCGGTGTTGAAACCGCCCGTCGTCGTCGGGGGGTACACCTGCAGGGCCTGGCCGGTCGCATTCACGACGTTGCCGTTCTTGTCCTCGGAGAACTCGCCGTTGCGCGAATAGACGGTGCCGCTGGCATCCTTCATCGTGAAGAAGCCGTCGCCGCTGATGGCGAGGTCGAGGTTCGAGGACGTGGTGCTGATGTTTCCTTGCGTGAACTGCTGCGCGCTATCGTCCATGCGCACGCCCTCGCCGGTGACCGACATGTTGAGGTTCACCGCGCCCGACGCATACACGTCCGCGAATTCGGCGCGCGAACCCTTGAAGCCGATCGTATCGGCGTTCGCCACGTTGTTGGCGGTGACGTCCAGATCCGAGCTGGCCGCCGTCAGGCCCGATAACGCAATACTGAAAGATGACATTGATGTGCTCCTGATGAATTAGTTGGAGATTTGCTGCAGGGCGCTGATCGCGACGCTGCCGACGCCGGAAACGTTCAAGGTCATGCCGGTGGTCCCCGCTCCCATGCTGACGCTCTCGACCGTGCCGTTGACCGCGGTGGTCGCCGCCGCGCTGCTGGCGGTTTGGCCGCCGTAGGTCGCGCTCAAGGTGTACGTTCCGGTGGGCGCGGCCGTGCCGGTGGAACCCGTTCCATCCCAGGTGAAGCTGGCGAGGCCCGCCGACTGCGCACCGAGATTGATGGTCTTGATCACGTTGCCGGCGCTGTCGGCGACGGTCAAAGTCACGGAGCCTGTGGTCTGCGGCACGGTGACGGCGCCGGTGACGGTGCCGCCGCTCGTCAGATTGGCGGTAGGGGTGGTGACCAGCGCCGTGTGCCCGAGCAGCGATGAGGCCTGCATGGTCTGCGCCGACGTGAGGGAATTCGACAGCGTGCTGAACGAGGTGTTGAGGGTGTTGATGCCCTGCACCTCGCTCAGCTGGGCCAGCTGCGTCAGAAAGGTGTTGCTGTCCACCGGACTGGTCGGATCCTGGTTCTTCAGCTGCGCCAGCATCAGCGTCAGGAAATCCGTGCCACCCAAGGTGGCGGCGCCATTCACTCCCGAGGTGGAACCCGTGCCCGTGCCCGTGCTCGAGTTCGTGCCGGTGGTCGAGCCCGTGCCCGTTGGATTGGTTTGGTTGGTGCCGTTGACCATAAATATATCCTAGGGGTCTAGTGACCCATCGAAATCGTTTTGAGCAGAAGATCGCGCGCCGTGTTGATGGCTTCGATGTTGGTTGCGAAACTGCGATTGGCCGAAATCATGTTGGTCATCTCCTCGATCGAATTGACGTTCGAGGTGAATACGTAGCCATCCTTGTTCGCGAGCGGATTCTCCGGCGCATAGCGCTGCAGAGGCGGCGCGGTGCTTTCCACCACACCGAGCACCCGCACACCCGAGGCGGCGTTCTGCTCTTCGGCGAACGGATCCGAGGTATCCATCATGGCCTGGAACACCGGGTGGCGCGCCCGATAGATCTTGGTCGAGTCGCCGTTGACGCTCTCGGCGTTGGCCAGGTTGCTGGCCGTGGTGTTGAGGCGAATGGTCTCGGCGTTGAGGGCGCTTCCCGAGACGTTGAACACATTGAACAAGGACATGACGATTCTCCTGGTATGCCGCTACTGGCCCATGATGGCGAGCTGCATGTCGGCGATCGTGAGGTTGACGAACTGCAAGCTGGCTTGGTAGCGCACGTTGTTCTCCGAGAACGCGGCCTGCTCGACCGGCATTTCGACCGTGTTGCCGTCGAGAGACGCCTGATAGGGATTGCGATACAGGAGATCCGCCGTGCCGATGCCGTCGCTGCTCAGATCGATGTGAGCCGCCTGAGTCGTCTGCAACGGCAGGGCACCCCCGTCGGCGTGCGAGAGCACGGCGCTGAAGTCGATGTCCCGCGCCTTGTAGCTGGGCGTGTCCGCATTCGCCAAATTGGTGGCGATCACGCCCATGCGCTGGCCATGCAACAACAGTGCTTGTTCGTGGATGCCGAAAATGTTTTGAAACATGTAAATCTCCTCGAAGCAAGCTAAAGCAAGAGCTGTGCCAACGCGGGGAACGGGGCAATCAGCGCCTCGACGACCGCAAGGCGCCGCGCCAGCCGCTCGACGATGGCGGTTCGCGGCAAGGTCTTGCCGGGGGCGCCGCGCCTTGCAGCCGGATCGCGGCCGGTATGCCGCCAGCGCCTCGTCCCCCAGCCGGCGATGCAGGGCGCATGAGCCGCCGCCTGCGCCGGCAGCCGCGAGCGCGGCCTGGCACGCGGCTTGCTTGCTACTCATCTAAGATGAGAACAGCGCCAAAATACCGTCACTGGATACTGTCGTTGAGCCTGGCCGCGGCGGTGGGGCTCACATTCGGGCCGGCGCCGACCGGCGCCCAGGCAACTCAGGCCGAACTTCCGCAGACCGCGGCCGCTACCGACCTGCAAGACATATCCCAGCTCGAGGCCGTGGCCCAGGCCGCCGGTGCCCGGGAATTGCCGCCGCTGACGAACCGGCAGCGCTTTTTGATCGGCCCGCTGCAGCCGCATTTACAGCTGCAGCGCTGCGCCGGTCCGGTCAAACCGGTCATCGGCACCGCGCGGCACATGCAGGACCGCGTCACCGTCGAGCTGCGATGCGCAGGCCCCAGCGCCTGGCATCTATATGTCCCGGTCAGGGTCATCGGCACCACGCCCGTGACGATCGCCGCCCACGCCATCGTGCTCGGCAGCGTGCTGACCGCCGCCGACCTCAAGGTCGAGCAACACGACATGTCCGAATTGCCGCCGGGCTACTTCGACGACCCCGCCATCGCCGTGGGCCTGACGGCGGCCCGCCCCATATCCGGCGGGGCGGTCATCACCAATCAGCAGCTGGTGGCGTCAAAAGCCGTGCAGCGGGGCCAGGCGGTTACCTTGCTCGCCGACGCCGGCGGCATGAGCGTCCGTATGGCCGGCCGCGCGTTGAGCGATGGCTTGGTCAATCAACGGGTTAGAGTCCAGAACCTATCGTCGGGGAAGATCGTCGAGGGGATTGCGCGTTCCGAACAGATCGTAGAAATTATTTTTCAATAGGCCTTCAGTGAACCGCGTCACAGTCGATAACATCCATCACGGGGTTGAAATGAACGAAGTGGTTAAAGTTCATCCAAAACCGGGCGATAACTGGTTATGGGCATATTGCTTGCCCTAGGAGAATTTCGGTGACCAACAAGATCAGTGGATATTCGACAGCCGAACCGGTCGTGCCCATCAAGGGCTCGAACAGCGGCGGGGTCGTTGCCGACAAAGCGCAGAACGACCCGGCCGCGGCGGCCGCTTCGAGCGCGCAGGCCGCGGACCAAGTCACCCTGACCAGCTCCGCCCGTTCTTTGCAGAAGATCGAGGAAACCATCGCCAAGACGCCGGTGGTCAATACGGACAAGGTAAAGTCCATCAAGCAGCAACTCGATGCCGGCACCTACAAGGTGGACGCCGGGCGGGTAGCCGGCAAGCTATTGCAGTTCGAAAGCGGGCTGAAGTAGCACGCCATGAATCAGGATGCGCGCCGCCTCGAGGATTTGCTGGATCGTGAGATCGAGGCCGCACGCCTGTTGTCGATTGCGTTGGCCGCCGAGCGCGCCGCGCTGACCGGCGACACTCCCGACGCAGTGCACGAGACGGCCGCGGAAAAAATTCGTCTGCTCGGCGTGATCGAAGCATTGGAGAGCGAACGCCGTGCGCTCTGGGGCCCCGCCGAGCCGCACGCGCCCGGCATCGCCGGCGCCGTCGCCGAACGCTGGCGCGCGCTGATGCAACTGATGGCCGGCTGCCGCACGGCGAACGAAGTGAACGGCCACATCATCCACATTCGCCAGAATCAGATCCGCCAGCTCGTCGACATCGTGCGCGGTGGAGCTCCCGTGACCTACGGTCCTCAGGGCAAGACTTTCTCAAGGGCGCTGCGAGCCCTGGCACGGGCTTGAGCCATGCTCGTCCTCAGTCGCCGCGCCGATGAATCCATCGTGATCCAGCCCGCGGACGGGGTGGACGGCAGCATGACCATGGAACAGCTGTTCGCCAACGGACCCATTCAGATCACCCTGCTCGGCGGCACCGGCCGCCGCGTCAAGATGGGCATCGAAGCCCCCGAACAGCTGTCGATCCGCCGCAAAGACGTTCCCGCTTAGAACAGCCGGGCCCGAGTCTCCTGCTGCGATTCGACACGCGCCCACTCCCTCGATAGGCTGTGCGCCTTACCTGAATTCGCCTAGAAGAACTCGTTGTCTCAAAGGGGGGCCAGCTCTTTATCTCGGCCATCCTGCGTGACTCGAACTATCTAACGTTTGTTGCTTGCTGTTATGCATTCGGTACAAATGGCTCAATAATAGCGTCAAGCGCTCCACCTCTAAACATTGGAAGATATTGCGTCACGACAGTCTGCGGATTTCCGAGATCAATCTGGCTGACGCGCTCAATTTTCGCCAATTGCTCAGCTGAGAGTGAAATCAGAAGAGCTTTCACATTGTCCTCAAGTTGTTCTGGGCGACTAGCCCCCAAAACTGGAATCAGCGCTGTTGTCGATGCCGTTGCCTTAGCATATGACCACGCAATTGCGACCTGCGAAGGACTGCATCTGAGTTCTTCAGAGATCAAGAAAACCTCGTCTCTGATTCGCGCAGTTTGATCTTTCATCTCAGTTACACGGCCTGCGGCCATACTCTCACTGCTTTTGACAATCTTTGAAAGCTTTCCGTGAGCAAGTGGGGAATAAATCATTACACCAAGACCGAGCCCCTCCGCCATAGGGAGAAGCTCCCGATCAGCACTCCGCTCGACCAAATTATACTCAAGCTGTACGCCAATTATCGGAGTTGAGTTTTTTGCTTCAGCTATCGTTACGCCACGCGAAATTTTCCATGCAGGAAAGTTCGATATGCCAGCGTAAAGGATCTTTCCGTCGCGGCTCAAATCATCAAATGCGCGAAGGATTTCTTCCATTGGAGTAAGTCGGTCCTCGGCATGCACCCAATAGATGTCTACATGATCGGTCTTCAGTCTTCTAAGTGTCCCTTCAATTGCGCGAACCATACTTTTGCGACTGTTGCCGATCGCTGAAATACCTTCTTTGGTAGTCACTCCTCTTGTGTACTTAGACGATATTACTAGCCGATCGCGATCAGCATTTATTAACTCCCCGATTATTGCTTCCGATTGGCCCGCCTTATAGGTCTCTGAAGTATCAATGAAGTTTCCGCCCAAGCTTAGATACTTTTCAAATATGCTTTTTGCTTGTTCGGGGTTTAATCCATTGCCGTCCAAGATCCCAAAATTTGCAGCTCCCAATGCGACTTCTGAAACGCGAAGACCTGAATTGCGACCAAAGATTTTGTATTTCATTCTTTCCTGCTTCTAATCAATGAATCAACAATTTTACCTAGTAAGCTAATTAGCTGACGTTTTTCCTGCGAAGTAATCGCAAGCTCCATCCTGTCTGAAAGTGAGTCGCAGATCTCATCTGCGATTGTCGCCTGCTTCCGACCCTTGGCTGTAAGCTGGATAAACGATTTCCGTCGATCCGCTTTGCCCGCAACTTTGTTAATCCAACCCAGCTTCTCGAGCCCTGCAAGGGTACGACTGGTTGAACTTTTATCTGAAACCGTCAGTTTGGATAAGTCAGAGATCGTCAGAGCGTCACTGCGGCTTAAATGCGAAATGATCGACATTTGATTTAAACTAACTTTATGCGGAAGCAGGAGCTTGCTAGCGGTTAGGCCATGTTCTCGCTCAAATATAGCGAATGACATTGCAAGGTCGTGAGATTTGGTGGACATGTTAACGATTATCTGGCGTAGTTAGGTGACATGTCAATTACTTTTAGAAAGGCAAGTACTTGCTGAATGCTCACTCTTAGATCACTCGTCATTTGACTACTTAGTCAGTCGATGCCCAGTTCCGATGCTTCTTCTTGGCTACGAACATTCATTTGCATACGCGGCCGCAGGAGCGTTGATTGCGCGAGCATTTTACAGCAACACCCAAGCCGATTAGCTGCAACCTTGCTGCGCGAGCACGCCATCGAGCATCTCGATGACCATCTTCTGCTTCGCCTTGGGCAACCCGGACACGGGCCCGCCTGCTCGCGGGCCGCCAATGCATCTGCTTTGAATTGAGCTTCCAGTTAGCGACATTGACCACGGTCGGCCTGGGGTCGATTTGAGGCAGTGGGTGAAATGCGCGGACTCTCTTTGAAATTAAGCCACGCAAGCACGACTTTAACCGAGCACATCAGGAATGAGTTATGCTTAATGACCAGGTTCGGTCATTGCAACGGAGTGCACCATGTGGCAAAGCGCCCATCGTTCAGCTGTTTTGTTTTTTGCCGTAGCGATTTTCACCGCGTGTGCCCATACGCCCGAGATAGCGATATTTAGGATTGACGGATCAACGCCGGAGGCCTTTCAGGCTAGCTGGGATCGACTCCATAGTAGCCTGACGCGGCAGCAGCAATCGCAGCTGGACCTGGCGATACTCCCCATTGCGCTGGGCAAATATAAGAGTTTTACAGAAGTTCCCCCGACTCTCCTTGCCACGGGAATCGGACCACAAACCATTCGCGCCGAAATCGACGGCCTCTCGTTTCGGCAGATCATCGAACTTGCGAATCGGCAACCGATAAAAATGAGTCTGCCGCACCATTCTTCGCAGACCTGAGAGAACTTGATAGCGGGACAGCTTTTTGGGAAAGCCGACGCCACCGGTGGAGCGGATACGGCGGCGGCAGGCGGCCAAACGCGGTCACTTGACGGAAGGAAGTCTCGGTTGCGAAACGCGTCGTCGCCCATCAAACCGCCTCAGAACAGCCGGGCCCCATTGGGCACGGCTTCATCGGGCTCGAACAGCACGACCTCACCCTGCTCGTCGGGAAAGCCCAACGTCAATACTTCGGACATGAACTTGCCGATCTGGCGCGGCGGGAAATTGACCACCGCCGCGACCTGCCGCCCGATGAGCGACTCCGGCGTGTAATGACGCGTGATCTGCGCACTCGACTGCTTCACCCCGATGCCCGCTCCGAAGTCGATGCGCAGCTTGAGTGCCGGCTTGCGCGCCTCCGGAAACAGGTCGGCTGCGAGGATGGTGCCGACGCGGATGTCGACGGCCAGGAACTGATCGAACTGGATGAGCGGCGCCGGCGGCGCCTTAGGGTCGTGGAGCAGGTGCATGCGCGAAGTCTAACGGCGGTTCCCGCTGCTGCCTATGCGGGCGGACGGAAGCGGTGTCATGGCGCTCCGCGTCGATCGACCCGACTTGCGCAATTAATGGCATTTTCTGCGCCCAATTATTGTCCGCTGACCGGCCGCGATTGCATTATTGATGCCTCGGTTAGACGTAATATATTGAAATCTTTGACATAACTTGAAAAATTTTTGCGAACCCTTCGCTAAGCGGAAAGCCGTGTGCATAATGGCGGCGCCCGACAACGAACCGCAAAAAGGGAACACGATGGAGCGCCGCTTACACACCCGCCACAGAGCGCGGACGACCGTATATGTGGTCATGTCGGGACGTAAGAGCCGCATCTGCCGGGCGAAGAACCTGAGCGCCAATGGCGTGTTCGTCGAGACCGAAAATCTGGGCCTGCGCAAGGGTCAGCAAGTCCAGCTCGCCTTCGCCATCAACTTAGGGTTGGTGACCAAAATCCACCGCCGTACGGCCATCGTCGCGCATGTCACGCGCGGCGGCACCGGCCTCATGATGGAGCAATTCGCCGGCCGCTAGTTGTACAGACTGTTCCTGCGAGCCTTTCCCGAAAGTCGCGGTGGGCTTTGCCGGGGACTGTTCCTGCGAGCCTTCCCCCAAAAGTCGCGGTGGGCTTTGCCGGGGACTGTTCCTGCGAGCCTTCCCCCAAAAGTCGCGGTGGGCTTTGCCGGGAAGCGCCTGTAAAATGGCGGGATGCCTCCCCTAGATCCGCCACGCTCGGATGCCATCCGCATCCGGGGCGCGCGTCAGCACAATCTCAAGAATCTCGACCTGGATCTGCCGCTCAACGAACTGATCGTCGTGACCGGCGTCAGCGGCTCGGGAAAGTCCTCGTTGGTGTTCGATACGCTGTACGCCGAAGGTCAGCGCCGCTACGTCGAGACTTTCTCGCCGTACGCCCGGCAATTCCTCGATCGCATGGACAAGCCGCTGGTGGACCGCATCGACGGTATCCCGCCGGCCATCGCCATCGATCAGACCAATCCCGTGCGCACCTCGCGCTCCACCGTCGGCACGATGACCGAGCTCAACGATCATCTGAAACTGCTGTTCGCCCGCGCCGGCGTTCTGCACTGCCGCGGCTGCGGTCACATCGTGCGTCGCGACACGCCCGAGTCCGTCCGCGCATCGCTCGAGCAGCGCGCCCGCGACAGCGGCGACCCCCGACTGGTCCTCACGTTCCCGATCACGGTGCCGAAGAATTTCACCGAAGCCGAGATCAAGGCGCTGCTCTCGGCCCAGGGCTACACCCGCGTGCACGAGCAGCACGGCGATACGCTGCAAGTCATTCAGGACCGCTTTCGCTGGTCCGGCGTCGATCCGGCCCGCGCTGGCGACGCCATCGAGGCCGCGCTCAAAGTCGGCCAGGGTCGGCTGGACGTCTATCCGCAGCGCGAGGTCACTGCGGACGACAGCGCCGTCGCAACCGGCGCCGCGACCCGCGTCGCTAAAGCAGCCCCCACCGCCAAAGCCGCGGCCAACGTCAGCACGACCCCCGCCGGCAACACGGCCACCACCGGCAACACGGCCACCACCGGCAACGCCTCGCGCACCGGCGACGCAGTTCCCGGCGGCGATGCCGGCCCGCCGTGGCGTTTCTCGACGGCGCTGCATTGCCCGGACTGCGACATCAGCTACAAGGACCCCCATCCGAGCACGTTCAGTTTCAACTCGCCCCTGGGCGCGTGCGAGGTGTGCCGCGGCTTCGGACGCAGCATCGGCGTCGACTATGGCCTCGTGATACCCGACACCTCCCTATCGCTGCGCGCCGGCGCCATCAAGCCATGGCAAACCGAGTCGTACAAGGAGAGCCAGGCCGATCTGTTGCGATTCGCGCGCAAGCGCGGCATTCCCATCGACACCCCGTGGCGCGATCTCAACGCCGCCGAGCGCGCCTGGGTGCTCGACGGCGACGGCGAATGGACCAAAAATGTCTGGTACGGCGTCAAACGCTTCTTCGCGTGGCTCGAGACCAAAGCCTACAAGATGCACATTCGTGTGCTGCTCTCGAGATATCGCTCGTACACCGAATGCAGCGCCTGCCACGGCGCCCGCCTGAAGCCCGACGCGTTGCTCTGGCGCATCGGCGACCGGCGAACGGGCAGCGCCGGACTCAATATTCGCGAGTTGATGCTGCTCCCGATCGACAGATGCCTGCAATTCTTCGCCACCCTCGCACTGCCCGCGCCGCTCGACGATGCCACCGACTTGCTGCTGCGTGAAATCCGCGCGCGCTTGAAATATCTCACCGACGTGGGCTTGGGCTACCTCGATCTCGATCGCCAGTCGCGCACGCTCTCCGGCGGCGAAGTACAGCGCATCAACCTCACCACCGCGCTCGGCACGTCCCTGGTCGGTACGCTGTTCGTGCTGGATGAGCCGTCCATCGGCCTGCACCCGCGAGACATCGGCCGCATCGTCGGCGTCATGCAGCGCCTGCGCGATGCCGGCAACACGCTGGTGGTGGTCGAACACGACCCGAAGGTGATGCAGGCCGCGGATCGCGTGCTCGACATCGGGCCCGGCCCGGGCGAGCACGGCGGCGAAATCGTTTTCTACGGACCGGTGGCGGAACTCGCCCGCGCCAAGGGCTCGCTCACCGCCGACTATCTGTTCCGCCGCAAGCGCGTCGAACTGCCCCTGGCGCGCCAGCCTACAGGCAGCGGGACCGCGAAGCGCCCACCGGCCGGGCGCTTGCGCCTCGACGGCGCCACCGAGCACAACCTCAAGAACATCGACGTCGAGATCCCGCTGCAGCGCCTCGTGTGCGTCACCGGCGTCAGCGGCTCCGGCAAATCCACCCTGGTCCACGATGTGCTCTATCCCGCCCTGCTGCGCGCCAAGGGCAAACCCACCGAAAACCCCGGCGCCCACCGCGCCCTCGACGGCGCCGATCTCATCGATGACGTCATCATGGTCGATCAGAGCCGCATCGGCCGCACCACCCGCTCGAATCCCGCCAGCTACGTCGGCGCCTTCGATGCCATCCGCAACCTGTTCGCCAAATTGCCGCAGGCCCAGGAACGCAAGTACACCGCCGGCACGTTCAGTTTCAACTCCGGCAACGGCCGCTGCCCCGCCTGCGGCGGCAACGGCTTCGAGCACGTCGAGATGCAGTTCCTGTCGGATGTGTACCTGCGCTGTCCCGATTGCGATGGCAGGCGCTATCGGGCGGAAATCCTCGAGGTTGAGCTCGCGCGTCCCGGCTTCCCGCCGAAGAGCATCGCCGACGTACTCGACCTCACCGTCTCGGAGGCGCTCGAGTTCTTTGCCGCCGACTCCGAAGTGGGTGTGCGCCTGGCGCCGCTCGCCGATGTCGGCCTGGATTACCTGCGCCTCGGCCAACCCGTGCCGACGCTGTCCGGCGGCGAAGCACAACGCTTGAAACTCGCCGGCCATCTCGCCGACAACGCCGTGCGCGAGCAGGCCGCGAAGCGTAAAGACGATCGCGCCCAAGCGAAGACGGCCGGCGTCCTCAAGGGGGTTGCAGCCCAGCATGGTGCGTCTGCCGCCGACGGCAACCATTCCGCGACCAGCCTCGCGAATGGCGCCGCCGACGCTGTGCACCGGGGCTCTCTCTTCCTCTTCGATGAGCCCACCACCGGCCTACATTTCGACGACGTGGCCAAGCTCCTCAAAGCGTTTCGGCAGTTGATCGACGCGGGTCACTCGCTGCTGGTGATCGAGCACAATTTGGATGTGGTGCGCGCCGCCGACTGGATCGTCGACTTAGGCCCTGAGGGCGGCGATGGCGGCGGCGCGGTGGTGTGCGTCGGCACACCGGCGGATGTCATGCGTGTGCGCGCCTCGCACACCGGAAGGGCGCTGATCGAGGCCGAGCATCCCGCGGCCTTCGCCGCCGGCGTCGAGGACGCGGAGCGCCTCTCGCACCGTGCGGCAGCGCCCAACGCCATCCAAATCCGCGGCGCCCGCGAGCACAACCTCAAGAACGTCGACGTCGACCTGCAACGCAATCAGTTCACCGTGGTGACCGGCGTCTCGGGCAGCGGCAAGAGCAGCCTGGCATTCGATATCCTGTTCGCCGAAGGGCAGCGGCGCTATCTCGAGTCGCTCAACGCCTATGCCCGCCAGTTCGTGCAGCCCGCATCGCGCCCCGACGTGGACGCCATCTTCGGCATCCCGCCGACCGTGGCGATCGAACAACGGACCAGCCGCGGCGGCCGCAAGAGCACGGTGGCCACGCTCACCGAGATCTACCATTTCCTGCGCCTGCTGTACGTCAAGCTGGGCACGCAATACTGTCCGGCCTGTAACGCCCCCATCGAGCCGCAATCGGCCGACGCCATCGCCGCGCGCATCCTCAAGGACTACCGCGGCAAGAAGATCACCCTGCTGGCGCCGCTCATCGTCGCGCGCAAGGGACTCTACACCGCGCTCGCGAAGTGGGCCCGCGGCAAGGGCTATGCGGAACTGCGTGTCGACGGCTCGCTGCTGCCCACCGCCAAATGGCCGCGGCTCGACCGATTCATCGAGCACAGCATCGAATTGCCCGTGTCCACGCTGACCGTGAATGCCGCCCGCGAAGCGGAATTGCGCGAGGCGTTGGAGACGGCCTTGGAGCACGGACGCGGCGTGGTGCATGTCGCTCCCGCCGGCGCCGACAAACCGCAAGCCGGCAGTCGGTCGCCCGCCGATAACTCGGCCGCACGCAAGTCGCGGTGCGCCGGGACATCGACCGTCGACGCATCGGCCGCCGCCAGGTCGCCCGCTGCCGGTCCGGCAGCCGCTGTATTTTCCACCAAGCGCGCCTGCCCCAATTGCGGCACCGGCTTCCCCGAACTCGATCCACGCCTGTTTTCGTTCAATTCTCGCCACGGCTGGTGCAAGACCTGTTTCGGCACCGGTTTGCAAATGCCTGAGTTCGATGCCGAGCAGAGCGGCGAAGAATCGAAGTGGCGCGAGGCCGAAAGTTCGGCCGACTTGGCCTGTCTCGATTGCGGGGGCGAGCGCCTCAATCCCGTGGCGCGTCACGTGCTGTTTCGCGGCCTGTCGATCGCGGCGCTGACCGACCTGCCGGTGCAGGAATTCCAGGCCACCATGTCCAAGGTCAAGCTGGTCGGCCGCGAGCGCGACATCGCCCGCGATCTGGTGGCGGAACTCGCCGCCCGCACCACGTTTCTCTGCGACGTGGGCTTGGGCTACCTGCAACTGAATCGCGCGGCACCCACCTTGTCCGGCGGCGAAGCGCAGCGCATACGCCTGGCCGCCCAACTCGGCTCCAATCTGCAAGGCGTCTGCTACGTCCTCGACGAGCCCACCATCGGCCTGCATCCGCGCGACAACGTCGCCCTGCTCGATACGCTCGACCGGCTGCGCGCCAAGGGCAATACGCTGGTCGTCGTCGAACACGATGAAGACACCATTCGCCGCGCCGATCATGTGATCGACTTGGGTCCCGGCGCGGGGACGCGCGGCGGCCGGTTGGTGGCGCAGGGCACGGCGACCGAACTGGCGCGGCTTGCGAACTCGGCGACCGGCCGCAGTCTCGCCACCCCCTATCAGCACTCGCGCTCCCGCCGCCGCCCCGTCGCTCGCGACACGCCCTTCATCCAAGTCGACGGCGCCACCTTGCACAATCTGCGCAAGGTCGACGCGCGCATTCCGCTCGGCCGCTTGAGCGTCATCACCGGCGTATCGGGATCGGGGAAATCCTCGCTGGCGCGCGACGTGTTGCTGGGCAACCTCAAGCGCCTGCTGACGCGCCCCACCCGCGCGGAACGTGCACAGAAGCGCGAGGTGATGGTCGAGGGCTGCGGCTCGATCACGGGCTGGGAGAGCATCAGCCGCGTGCTCGAGGTCGACCAGACGCCCATCGGCAAGACGCCGCGCTCCTGCCCGGCTACCTATATCGGATTCTGGGACTCGATCCGCCGGCTCTATGCGGAAACCACCGACGCACGCATCCGCGGCTTCACCGCCAGCCGCTTCTCCTTCAACACCGCCGGCGGCCGCTGCGAGGCCTGCGAAGGGCAGGGAATGCAGCGCATCGAGATGAGTTTCCTGCCCGACGTGCAGGTGCTGTGCGACGTGTGCGGCGGGCAGCGCTTCAACCAGGAGACGCTGTCGATTCTGTTCAAGGGCAAGAGCATCGGCGAAACCCTCGCGATGAGCGTGGAGGACGCCCTGGAATTCTTCGCGGCCCAGCGCAGCGTGCAGCACCCCTTGAGCCTGCTTGCCGATGTGGGCTTAGGCTACTTGAGCCTGGGTCAGCCCAGCCCCACGCTCTCGGGCGGCGAGAGCCAGCGCATCAAGCTGGTGGCCGAATTGTCCAAGGTGCGCACCGACGCCCTCGGCGTCGACATCGCCCGCCGCGAGCGCCAGCACACCCTGTATGTGCTCGACGAACCGACCGTGGGCTTGCACATGGCCGACGTCGAAAAGCTCGTCACCGTGCTGCATCGGCTGGTGGACGCCGGCAACACCGTCGTCGTGATCGAACACAATCTCGACATCATGGCCGAAGCCGACTGGATCGTGGATCTGGGACCCGAGGGCGGCTCCGGCGGCGGCCGCGTCGTGGCACAAGGCATGCCCGACAGCATCGTACGCAAGCCCGGTCAGAGCCATACCGCGCGGATCCTGGGAAAGTTCCTCGCAGAACGCGGAGTGCCCTGAGCCTCCGCCGCCAGTTGCGGCACGAGCCCCCTGAACCTCCGCCTCCGGACTGCGACGAGTCCCTGGGCCTCCGCCACCGGATTGCGGCACAATGCGACAGCCCTCAACTCCGAGCGACGATGAACCCGACGGCAGCCAGCATCCTTCGCATCTCCGCCGCGCTCATGGCGACGTTGCTGGTGGGCCTGCCGGCCCTGTGGGGTGCCGCCGCACTGTGGTACCAGGTGCCCGGCGGCCCGGCGCCGAAAGCCGCCATGGTCGTCGCCTGGGCTGTCTTCTCGATCGCCATGCTGGTGCTCCTGTGGCAAGTCCGCGTCGCCTTGGGACTCCTGTTGTTTGCCCTCGTGTTCGCATGCCTGTTGATCTGGTGGACCCGGCTGCCGCCGACCAACGATCACGTCTGGGCCGACGATGTCGCGCGCATCACCACCGGCACGATCGAGGGCAATCGAGTCACGCTGTACAACGTGCGCAACTTCGATTGGCGCGGCAAGACCGACTACACCCAGCGCTGGGATACGCGCAGCTACGATCTCGATCGCCTGCGTTCGGTCGACATGATCATGTCGTACTGGGCGGGTCCCGCCATCGCGCACATGTTGATTTCGTTCGGCTTCGACGACGGCCAGTACGTCGCGTTCTCGGTGGAAATTCGGCGGCAGAGAACCCAGGAGTTCTCCGAGATCGGCGGTTTCTTCAAGGACTTCGAGCTCAGCATCATCGCCGCCGACGAACGCGACGTGATCCGCGTGCGCACCAACATCCGCGGCGAAGAGGACTACCTCTATCAGCTGCGCATGCCGTTGTCGGCCATGCGCTCGCTGTTCTTGGGCTACGTCGGCGAAGCGAACGCGCTGGTCGACGCGCCCCGCTTCTACAACACCGTGACCGTCAATTGCACCACGCTCGTGTACCAGATGATGAAGCGCATCGTCGGCCACCTGCCGCTGGATTATCGCCTGCTGCTGTCCGGCTACCTGCCCGAATACGTCTACAGCGTCCACGGCCTGAATCACGACTATTCGATCGAAGAACTCAAGGCGCGCGGCTACATCACCGAGCGCGCCAGGGAGTCCGATCGCAGCCCGAATTTCTCCGCGGATATCCGCCGCGGCCTGCCCGGCGTGGTGCTGCCGCCTTAGCACCGCCGCCCTGCCCGGACACCGGCACGCTCAATAAGGCGAATTCGCCTTCGGCGAACTTGCGGTCCGCGGTCCCTTGAATGCCGCCGCAAGATCCGAGGCCGCCTTGACCAGCAGCGACGTGTCCACACCCACCGCAACGAACGTCGCGCCCTGCGCCAGATAATCACGGGCGACTTGCGGATTGCCGGTGAGACAGCCCGCGGCCTTGCCTGCCTTGGTCACGGTGGCGATACCTTGCGCGATGGCGGACTGCACCGCGGGGTCCATCGGCTTGCCGATCAATCCCATGGACGCCGACAGATCCGCCGGGCCGAAGAACACGCCGTCGACGCCGGGGACGGCGGCGATGGCCTCGAGGTTCGCGAGCGCCGTGACTGATTCGATCTGCACCAGCACGCACATTTCCTCGTCGCAGCGCTGCAGGTAATCGTCGATCTGATTCCAGCGCGAGGCGCGCGCGAGAGCGCTGCCCACGCCGCGAATGCCGCGCGTGGGATAGCGGGTGGCGGCGACCATCAGGGCCGCCTGGTCCGCGGTTTCAACCATGGGGATCAGCAGCGTCTGCGCACCGATATCCAGATATTGCTTGATGAGTTCCACGCTGCCATGCACCGGCCTGACGATGGGATGCACGGGATATGGCGCCAGCGCCTGCAATTGATGCAGCACGCTGCGTGGATCGTTGGGCGCGTGCTCGGCATCGATCACCAGCCAGTCGAAGCCGGTGCTGGCCAGCAATTCAGCCACATAGGCGTCCGCGAGTCCCACCCATAGACCGATTTGCGGCCGGCCCTGCTGCAGAGCCTGCTTGAACGCGTTGACTGGGATTTGCATCAAGCCTCCGGCATCGGACGAAACGCCGCGAAATCAAACGAAGCGCAAGGAAATGGCGCCGAGCGGGCCATAGTCCGCCTGCAGCACGTCGCCGCGTACGGCCTGCGTCGGCCGCGTGAAAGACCCCCCCAGGACGATGTCCCCGGCATTGAGCTGTTCACCGTAGGGCGCGATCTTGTTCGCGAGCCACGCAACGCCGTTGGCGGGGTGATTGAGGACGGCGGCGGCGAGGCCGCTCTCTTCTATCACGGCATTCTTGTAGAGCAGCGCTCCGACCCAGCGCAGATCGACGGCATCGGGCTTCACCGGGCGGCCTCCCAACACGATGCCGGCATTCGCCGCGAAGTCGGCGATGGTATCGAATACCTTGCGCGGCGCCTTGGTCTCGCGGTCGAACTGCTCGATGCGCGCATCGATGATTTCGAGCGCCGGCGTCACATACTCGGTGGCCTGCAGCACTTGGAACAGCGTCACTCCGGGGCCCTTCAGCGGCTTGCCGAGCACGAACGCGAGTTCCACCTCGACGCGTGGCGCGATGAAGCGGTCGATGGGAATATCGCTGCCGGTTTCGAAGAACATGTCATCCATCAACGGCGCATAGTCGGGCTCGGTGATCTGCGAGGCCTGCTGCATGGCGCGCGAGGTCAAGCCGATCTTGCGGCCGCGGATATGGCGGCCGTCCGCGAGGTCCAGCTTGACCCACTCGCCCTGAATGGCATAGCCGTCCTGAACGGTCATCTCGGGATGTTCTTTGGAAAAGTGCCGCAGCTGCGTGCGGCTCTTGCGCGCGTCGTACAGCCGCTTGGCGAGCGAGACGATGAGTTCCTTGGACAGCATTATTTCTTGAACCGCGCGTGCAGATTGTTGTGTTTCAAGGTGCCCGACTCGCTGAACTCGTTGAGTTCCAGCGACAAGGCCAGACCCCGCTTCGCGTAAAGGTCCGCGAAATGCGCCTTCATGATGTCGAACAAGCCATGGCTGGTGGCTTGCTTGGCCGCTTCGCTGCGGCCGGCGCCGATTTTCAAGACGGCGTGCACGAAACCGGCATCGGCGAGGCCGCCGTCGGCAATGCAGAACTCCTCACAGGGTATGGCGCGCACGCGGACACCGCCGGGCGGGAATACGCGTGCCGCGTCCACCTCGAGCGCCACCATGAATTGCGCGAGCTTGCGGCATAGATCGCTGAAAGCTCCGTCGGCCCGCAGATTGGCGCTGTATTCGAGGGTCATGTGCGACATGCTCAGCTCTCGATGTTCATGCCGGCCACCGTGCAGCCCACCGAGAAGATGGGAATGGGACGGTAGTGCTGCACGGTGCCGCGGCCGCGCGCCGCGGCGGCAACCGCCAGGAACGTACGAATCTCGAATCCTCCTTGGCCTGCGTCGCGATAGGTCGCTTCATCCGTGTATGCCAGCATCGCCTGCTTGTCGTTCGCGCTCCAGTGCTCGAGGAATTCCCGGTCCCAGGCCTCGTTGATCTTGCCGGAATCGGGCGTCGCCGGCCAGTGCGAGATACCGCCCGTGCCGACCAGGGCGACGCGCTCCGGAATGGAGTCGGCGGCGCGGCGGATCGCCTCGCCGAAGGCCCAGGCTCGATGCAGCGGCGTGAGCGGCGGCCCTTGACAGTTGATGTTCATGGGCACGATGCGCACATCGTACCGGGGGGTGAGGAAATGCAGCGGCACCATGATGCCGTGGTCGAACTTCCATTCCTCCGCGTAGGCCACATCCACCGTCTGCATCATTTCGCGGATCAGGCGCTTCGACAGCTCGGCGTCTCCGGGCACCTTGGTACGCGGAATACCGAGCCAGGTCGGGTCCTCGATCGGGCCCTCGTACTCGTCCGACATGCCCACGGCGAACGCCGGCATGTTGTTCATGAAGAAATTCGCGAAGTGCTCGGCGGCCACCACGATCAGGACATCGGGACGCGCCGCTGCCAAGCGCTCGCCCATGGCGCGATACGCACCGTGGAACTCTTGGGCGACGGCAGGATCGGCCATGTGCGCCCGGCCGGTGATGCCCGGCGCGTGACTGGAAATACCGGCGAAGACCAGGCTCATATGTTCGCCACCTTCTCGTCCAACCGGGTAGTCATGGCATAGATGCCGGCCCGCACGGGCCCGTGTTTGGCGACGCCCTCACGCATGGCGCGGATGTAGTCGCCCCACGCCATGCCGAGCAGCGCCGCGAAATGCATCAGCAGCTGGCCGTTTGCGCCCAGCACGTACAGTAATCCCACATCGCCGTCCTTGATGGCGCCCCGCTCTTCCGCGTCGAGCTGGTAGCGCTCGAGGGGCGTGACCCGGTCGCTCGAGAACTCTCTCTGCAAGTTCGGATCGCGATTGAGATCGAAGAGAAACTTCTGCATTTGATACAGGCTCATCAGACTCCCCAATGTGGTATGTGGTGGGAACCCAAACTGACGCAGACGTTCTTCGGTTCCAGAAACACCTCGTAGCTCCAGGTGCCGCCCTCGCGACCCGTCCCCGACGCTTTGGTGCCGCCGAAGGGCTGGCGCAGATCGCGCACGTTCTGGCTATTGACGAAGCACATGCCGGCCTCGATGGCGGCCGCCACTCGATGCGCACGCCCGAGATTCTCGCTCCATACGTAGCTGCTGAGCCCGTAGGAGATGTCGTTGGCGAGCGCGATGGCCTCGGCCTCGTCCTTGAACGGTATCAGACAGGCCACCGGTCCGAAAATTTCGTCCTGGGCGATGCGCATGCGGTTGTCGACATCGGCGAATACGGTGGGCTTGACGAAGTTGCCGTGCCGGAACTTTCCGGGCAGCTCCGGCGCGTCCAAACCGCCGCACAGCAGGCTCGCCCCTTCCTGCGGACCCAGTTCGATGTAGCGCCGCACCTTGGCGAGGTGCTCGGGGCTGATCATGGGACCGATGTTGATTTTCTCGTCGAGCGGATCGCCGACGCTGATGCGCTTGGCGCGCGCCGTGAATTTGTCGACGAAATCGGCATAGATGGATTGCTGGACCAAAATGCGCGAGCCGGCGGTGCAACGCTCGCCGTTATTGGAGAAAATCATGAATACCGCGGCATCCAGCGCACGTGCGGGATCCGCATCGTCGAACACGACGAAGGGACTCTTGCCGCCGAGCTCCATGGAGAACTTCTTCAAGCCGGCGGCCTTGACGATGCGGTTGCCGGTCGCGGTCGATCCCGTGAACGAAATGGCCCGCACGTCCGGGTGCTGGCACAACGCCTCACCCGCCTCCTTGCCGTAGCCGTGAACGATGTTGAGCACGCCCGCCGGTATTCCGGCTTCGAGCGCCAGTTCCCCCAGACGCGACGCCGTCAGGGGCGACAGCTCGCTCATTTTCAGGACGGCGGTGTTGCCGAAAGCCAGCGCCGGCGCGACCTTCCAGGTCGACGTCATGAAGGGGACGTTCCACGGCGAGACCAGCGCACACACCCCGACGGGATGAAACAGCGTGTAATTGAGGTGCGTGGGCGTCGGATAAGTATGGCCGTCGACCCTGACGCACATCTCGGCAAAATAATAGAAATTGTCCGCCGAGCGCGGCACCAGTTGCTTGGCCGTCTGGGTGATGGGCTGCCCTGTGTCCCGCGTCTCGGTGGCGGCGATCTGCGGCACATTCTTGGCGATGAGATCCCCGAGTTTGCGCAGCAGCGCCGCGCGCTCCGTCGCCGGCTTGGCCGCCCACTTCGGAAAAGCGGCTTTGGCCGCGGCCACGGCGGCGTCGACCTCCTTCGCTCCGCCGCGTGCCACCTCCGCCAGGACTTCCTGCGTGGCGGGATTGATGGTTTCGAAGTAGTCCGCGCTGGCTACGGACTCGCCGTCGATCAAATGCTGAATTTTCATGAGGGTTCCTGTCAGCGGCCGAAAACGCCGTCTGCTGCAATGGTATTCACGAGCCTGCCCAGCCCGTCTATTTCGCAGGCCACTTCGTCGCCCGGCATCACATTGGCCACGCCTTCCGGCGTGCCCGTGAGGATCACGTCGCCCGGTGCCAGCGTCATGAACGAACTCAAGTATTCGATGAGGTAGGGAATATCGAATATGAGATCCCGGGTGTTGCCCTGCTGCGTCACCTTGCCGTTGACCGAAGTCCGCAGCCCGAGATTCGCGGGGTCGGCGACATCCGCCGCATCGACGAACCACGGACCGAGCACCGTCCCGCCATCGCGGTTCTTGACGCGCAGATTCGGTCGATACCAATTCTCCAGGTAGTCGCGGATGGCGTAGTCGTTGGCGATGCAATAGCCCGCCACATGCTCCATCGCGGCGGCGCGGCGCACCTGCGTGGCGCGGCGGCCGATGATCACCGCCAGTTCGCATTCATAGTGCATGAATTTGACGTCCGCCGGTCGGCGGGTCACGCCTCGGTGGCCGATCAGACTGCCCGGGCCCTTGAGAAATACCAACGGTTCTTCCTGGGCGTTGAAGGCCAGTTCCTTCGCGTGGTCGGCATAGTTGAGCCCGAGCGCAATGATGGTGCCCACCTCGAACGGCGGCAGCCAGACGACATCCGTTCCCGCGACGCGGCGGCCATCCGCGAGCAGCAGCGTGTTCGCTTCCTCATGCGCTACGGCGCTGTGGATTGCGCCGGCGTAGGCGACCCGTGCGCGCCTCATAGCGCGGCCGCCGCGAACGGATTCGAGAGCGTGCCGATGCCGTCGATTTGGATATCGACGATCTCGCCGGCGCGTACCCGCGGCGACGGCCGCGCCGCGCCGACCGCCAGCACGTCGCCCGGGCCTAAGGTCATGAATTCCGTCACGTCGCTCAGGAGCTGCGCCACCGGCCGCACCAGATCCGTGGTCGTATAGGTCTGCACCAGCACGCCCGCGACATAGGTGCGCACGACCAGCGTATCCGGCTCCGCGATGGCGCTGCGCCGCGCCACCGCCGGTCCCAGCGGGCAGAAACCATCCCGCGCCTTGAGGCGAATCGAGGGACGGTAGAAGGTGTCGTGCGGCACGCTCACGTCGTTGACGATGACATAACCCGCGACATGATCCAGCGCCGCGGCGACCGACACCTTGCACGCGGTCCTGCCGATCACCACCCCGAGGCACGCGCCGACCTCCAGGTCCGGCATACCGGCGGGAATCTCGATCCGTTCGCCCGAGATTGCCAGCGTATTGCGCGGTTTGATGTACAGCACCGGCGCTCGCGGCGGCGCATTGTACGGCGGCAGCGAGGCTTTCTCGCCGAGCTCGGCCAGCGCGGAGCGGTGGTTGAGCAACGTACCGTACACCGTGCCGCTCAAGCGAAACGGCGCCGCATCGAACGGAATCGTACAAATTCCAGCCACTGAACTCGCGCTCCCCTGAAATACTCACTAATATATTAGTAATCGTTCCACTTATCGCAAGGTGTGTCAAGAATGCGCAGCAAACCGCCCGAATCGCCGCCCCTGAAGCGCCGCAATCTGCCGCTCATGATGCTGCAGGCGCGCGAGCAGGTGATTGCGCACTTTCGCCCGGTGCTGAATGCCAACGGCATCACCGAACAGCAATGGCGCATCGTGCGCCTGCTGCTCGAGACGGGGCCGCTCGAACCGCATCAAATCGGCGAGCTGTGCCGGCTCTCGAGTCCCAGCCTGGCTGGGGTGCTGGCGCGCATGGAACAGGTGGGCTACGTCAGCCGCAAACGCTTGGCGAACGATCAACGCCGCGTGCAGGTGTCGCTGACGCCGCGCAGCCGGGCGCTGGCATCGCGCATGGCGCCGCGCATCGAGGCCGTCTACGCCCACATCGAAGAATTGATGGGCAAGGAATTCTCGGAGGTCTTCTATTGCGCCCTGGACGACCTCATCCGGAAGCTGCAGCAGCCGCCGGCGCAGCTCGCGCGCGCAAGCGCCTGAGCGACCCCTCGATCGGTTGATGCGCGAACGCGCCATCGCCTGCAAATGAAAACGCGGCCTCGAACCGCGTGCCGAGAGCCGTATAGGCCTCGGGATTCAAAGGTTCGTCGGACGCGTTGATGAAGAACAGAATGGACAGCGCCGCGACCACCAGCGCAACCAGGACGAGAAGCAACCACCCGAGGGCTCTTGCCTCGTTCATGCGTTCTCCCAGCGATGGCGTGGTGACGTATAGTCGACCCCCTGCCATGCGCGCTCCTCCTACAGTCTACCCAGTATACTGATGCAGAATCGATCGCGTTTCCGGTTTGCGTTGCTATGCGCCTGCCTCGCCGCGAGCGTCGCCGTCGGCTTACTGGGCCGCGGCTATTGGACGCCGGACGAGCCGCGCGAGGCAGACATCGCGTGGCGCATGAGTTGGCAGGCCGGCAAGGCCGTACCCCTGCTCGCCGGCGAGGCCTTTTGCGAGAAGCCCCCGCTTGCATATTGGGTGGCCGGCGCCGCGATCGACCGCTGGGGCGCGGCGGCATGGGTCGCGCGCCTGCCGAACCTGCTCTATGCCTTGGTTACCGCACTCGCCGTGGGCGCCATCGGACGCCGCGCCGCGGGACCGATCGCGGGCATGGCGGCGGCGGCAGCCATCACGACGTTCTTGCTGTCGTACCAGGTGGCGATCTGGCTCGCGACCGACGCGCCGCTGGTGGCCGCGGTGGCGGTGGCGTTATGGGGCCTCTATACCGGCTTCTATGCCGGGCGCCGCCGCGAACGGCTGTACGGCTATACATGCATGCACGCGGCGCTGGCATTGGGGTTCCTGTGCAAGAGTGCGGCCGGCTGGATGGTGCCCGTCCTCACCCTGGCGACCCTCGTGATCTGGGAGAAGCGTTGGCGCGAACTCAGGCGCTGGGAACTGTACGCGGGCTTCGCGGTGCAGGCGGCGCTCATCCTGACCTGGGTGGCTTTCGTCTATGCCGGCCCCGACGGCCCCGCCCACCTCAAAGTATTCTTCTGGAACAATCTGGCCGGCCGCTTCGCCCACGTGGATGCGCCCGAGGAACTGCAATACGCCGCCGCCCATCGCAATACTCCCGGCAAGTATCTGATCGAACTGCCGCTGTATCTTTGGCCGTGGACGCTGTTGGTGCTTGCCGCGATTCGCGCCGCGTGGCGTTCGCGCGGGCGGCCGCACCTGATGCGCTTCCCCAGTCTCGGGCCCGTGCGCGCCGGCAGACCTGAGCCGGCGATACCCGACGAGTGGCGCCTCGCGCGCTTCGCCATGGCTACATTCCTGCCCACCCTGGCCGTCCTGTCCGTGGCCGCGACGGCGCGCAATATCTACCTGGCGCCGGCACTTCCAGGGCTCGCGCTGCTGCTCGGCTGGTGGACACGCCGCCTCGATCGGTGCGACCTGTGGGATGCCCGCGCGATCCGTGCGACCGCGGGCCTGCTGATGTTGGCGGTGGCGGTGCTCACGGCGGCGCTGCTCGTGCTCGGGCGCGACGCGTGGGATACCTTGAACACTCGCACCGCCTTCGTGGCGATCTCCGCGGTCGGGCTGGCGCTCGGCGCCGGGTTCCTGGCATCAGCTTGGTGCGCGGTGCGGCAGGGCCGTGCGCTGCCAGCGCTGTTCGCGCTGCTGCTCGCCTACTGCGCACTGCTGGTGGGGCCCGCGTCGCAGATCTACCGACGCGTCGATCCCTGGCAGGACTTGGCCGTCATCGGCCGGGCGATCGGACGGGACAGCGCCGGCCGGCCGCTGATTTTATTCTCATCGGACGAGACCACCCGGGCATTCATCGACATGTACGCCCGAACGTCGGTCGAGTTCATGGCCGGTCCGATCAACGCGACCTCCACCCAACACCTGAAGGAACGGCTGACCCAGGCGCCCGGCAGTTTGGTCATGACGCAATTGCCGGGTCGCAAAGACAGCCGCACGGTTCGCGAGTTGGCCAGCCTGCTCGGCCTGACGCACAGCGCGGGACTGCCCGCCGATGAATCCGACGCCATGCCCGCTTGGGCATCGGATTCCGGACTGCGCGCACGGCGCCGCTATGCCCTGCCGAACGGTCGCCACTATGCCTTGCTCGAAACCGGCGGCGCCGACACGCCGCGATAGATGCAAACCCGGCACCGGTGGAAGTTCCGGATGCGCGCTGCGCCTCGGCGCGCACAGCGGCATGAAGACGCGAGCGGCATCGCGAACGAAAGTCTGGGAAACGCTCGATAGCAATCGCCAAAAACCTGATGCGGCCCAGGCCTAACTGTGGCACGCTGGCAATGGCTCGGACGCTGGCTCAACGGTTCACGATTAGACCAGGATTGTATGCGACACGCTGCTCGTACTAACACCGGACGCTATGTCAGCCGTTTGACCAGCGGTACGTTGGCGGTGGTCATGGCGGGAGGTCGCGGCGAACGGCTCAAGGCGCTCACCGAACATCGCTGCAAGCCCGCAACGCCCTTCGGCGGAAAATTTCGCATCATCGATTTCGTGCTGTCGAACTGCGTCAATTCAGGCATTCGTCAAATTGCCGTGCTCACCCAGTACAAAGCTCAATCGCTCATCCAGCACATCCAGCGTGGTTGGAGCTATCTGCGCGGCGAGCTCGGCGAGTTCGTGGAATTCATTCCCGCCCAGCAGCAGATCGGCACGCATTGGTATCGAGGCACGGCAGACTCGGTGTACCAGAATATGGAGTTCATCCGATCGCACAATCCCACGCACGTGCTGATCCTCGCGGGCGATCACATCTACAAGATGGATTACGGTCCGATGATCGCCTACCACGAACAATGCGAAGCGGACATCACCGTGGGCGTCGTGGACGTACCCATCGAGCGCGCCAACGAGTTCGGCATCCTCACCACGGACGACACCAATCGCGTCGTGAAATTCGCCGAAAAGCCGCAGGATCCGGATCCCATCATCGGCAATGCGCATCTGGCGCGCGCCTCCATGGGCATCTACTGCATCGCCTTGGACCGGCTGGAGAAATTGCTGACCGACGATGCGGCGAACGAAGACAGCAGCCACGATTTCGGCAAGAACATCATTCCGCCGGCGATCGACCGCATGCGCGTGTTCGCCTATCCCTTCGAGGATGTCGAGACGCGCGCGCAGAACTACTGGCGCGACGTCGGCAACGTCGACGCGCTCTACGAAGCCAACATGGAATTGGTGTCGCTCAATCCCGAACTGAACATCTACGATCACCAATGGCCGATCTGGACCTACCAGGCACAGCAGCCGCCGGCCAAGTTCGTGCTGGATGGAGAAGGCCGGCGCGGCACGGCCGTCAATTCCATGGTCGCCGGAGGCTGCATCATCTCCGGCGCATACGTGGCGCAGTCGTTGCTGTCGAGCGACGTGCGCATCGAGGAATTCAGCGTCATCGACAGCTCCGTGTTGCTGCCCGGCGTGACGATCGGCCGCCGCACCAAGATCACCCGCTGCATCATCGATGAGAATTGCGTCATTCCGGACGGGATGCAGATCGGCCAGGATCCGGACGAAGACAAGAAGCGCTTCTTCGTCACCCGGCGCGGCGTCGTTCTGGTCACTCCGGATATGATGCGCGCGTTGGCCTGAGCCGCAGGGCATCCCAGGCAGCGGCGACCTCGCCGGGTCCGATGCCCAGCATGCTGGGCTCGCCGTCGATCCGGCCGGTGAGCACCTTCACGTCGGCGCCGCTGGTACCCCAGGGGCGATAAAGCGATGTCGAGGCATTGCCGAACAGCACCACCTGGGGACAGCCCACGGCGGCAGCGGCGTGCGCCGGACCCGAATCCACGGTGACGAGACCTTCCGCGCGCGCCAGCAACGCGATCAGGCGAGTAACGGGCAAATCGTCCGCCACGTTGTAGAGCCGAGCGATTCCGGCGAGCGCCGCCAGCTCTTCGTTCAAGCCGTATTCGGGGACGGCGCCCAGCAAAACGATCGCGTGCCCGGGATGCCGTGCCCGCAGATGCCGCAAAACCAGCGCCCAGCGTTCGTTGGGCCAGTATTTGTGGTTGACGGCCAGGCGCCGCAAGCCGCGTCGCATGGTGCGCTTGTTGCCCGCTTGAATCGCGATGAGCGGCGCGGATGGCAGGCGAGTCGGCAGCCAGCGCTCGAGATCGTCACGCTGCGCGTCGCTGACCTCGAGGCAGCAACCGCCGGGAGCGGCTAGGGCCGCGAAGTCCGCGAGGCCGGCCGCGGGTCCAGAGGCGAACGCCGGCGCGCAACCGGAGGCCGGCGCGCGCACGGCGGCGGCGCTGGCGGACTCGGGCGCGGTCGTGAGCGCAGGCGGCATGATGTGCGCGAGGCGCCGCCATTGTTGCGTGGCGTGCTCGCCCGGCAGCAATGGATGATCCTTCACCTCGACGATGAATCGGTCCGGAACACCGGCGCGCGTCAGCAGCGGCCGTGCGGCGTCGTTGCCGTCGCAATACCAGGTGGGGCCTGGGCCGCGTGCGCGCAGCCGGCGCACGACACGTTGCTGATCCACGCTGAGCCAATAAGGTGCCTTGCGGCTGCGAACGCTCAGAATCTCGCCGACACCGGGTTGTCCGCGCAGCAACGGCGCGCTCCACGGTCCCGAGGTCACCACGTCCACCTCGCACCCGAATTGCTGCGCCAGTTCGTGGATCAGCGCCGTGATCAACACCATGTCGCCGAACGCGCCGCAGCGTACCACCAACGGACGTTTGGAGCTTGCGGCGGAGCCCGGCATCGCCGTCACACGCCGGGCGCGGGGGCCTGCGCCTCGGCCACTCCCAATCGAATCTTGCGCCAGCCTCTGAAGCGAAAATAGCCGGCGACGAGGCGCCCTTCCGTCGAGAAAAACTCAGGTTTCACGGACTCTCCGAAGTGCATGGCCGGCGGCAGACCTCGGCCGGTATGCGGTGGTACGAGAGAGTATAATTCAATCGTCCGTACGCCAGGAGTCGACGAGCATGCCGGAGCGGCGATGAACGAAGGAACGCCGAATCGACAATCATGGTTGTCCGCCGCCCTATGCGCAGCGCTCGGAATGACCGGCTGCGCGGCGCCGCGCAGCACGGTGAGCGTGCCCGAACCGCTGAAAACAGCGGCAGGACAGGTGCTCTCCCTCTCCGCGCACGGCATCGGGGCGCAGATCTATGAGTGCCAGGGGGGCACCGGGGACCCGGCCGTATTCGCCTGGACGCTCAAAGCGCCGGAAGCGCAGCTGCGCTACGAGGCCGGCAAGGAATTGGGCAAGCACTACGCGGGTCCCACCTGGGAGGCCAACGACGGCAGCAAAGTGGTCGGCGAGGTGGTCGCGCGCGCCCCGGGGCCGGATCCCTCGGCCATCCCGTGGTTACTGCTGCGCGCCAAGCAAACATCGGGCAGCGGCGTGTTCAGCGACGTGCAATTCATCCAGCGCCTGCATACCGCCGGCGGCAAGGCGCCGTCCACCGGATGTGGTGCGCAATATTCGGGCACGGAAGTGCGGGTCGGCTATTCGGCGGATTATTATTTCTACAAGGCGGCGCCTTGACGCGGCACGGCGCGGCCGTTCGGCCAGCTGCGGTTACGAGGGTCGACATCATGCCTGCTGTCCGAATCGCCTTGCTGACCCTGCTGATGCTCGGCGGATTCCCTGCACTTCCGGTGCGGGCCGCGGACTCGGCATCGCCGCTCGGTCTGTGGAAAACCTTCGACGATAAAACCGGCAATGCGCGCGCCATGGTTCGCATTTACGAGCAGGACGGCAAGCTGTTCGGGCGCATCGAGCAGAGTTTCACGCCCGGCGCGGAACAGCGCGTCTGCGCCGTCTGCACCGACAAACGCAAGAACCAGCCCATCATCGGCCTGGTGATCGTTCGCAACATGCGGGCCGACGGCGGCGAATACACAGGCGGCGACATCCTCGATCCGGAGTCGGGATCGGTGTACCGCTGCAAGATGCACGTGGAACCAGGAGGCACGCGCCTCAGCGTGCGTGGCTATATCGGATTTTCACTGCTCGGCCGGTCGCAAACCTGGCAGCGGCAAGGCTGACCACCGCCAAGCGCCGCGGGCCGTCCGGCTTGGGCTACGGGGTCGCCGCCGGAGTGATGCGCGGCGTATCGGTCCCCGCCGCGTCGATCCAGATCGGATTCGTATACGCTCGCTTGCCCCGCACATCCTCGACCACCAGCGCGTACCACGCGGCGCGCGGCGCGGTCAGCGGAAAATCGACATGCATGCGCTGCGGCGCGCCCTCCAAGATCCTGTTGGCGGCAATCACCCCCGCGCCGATCAGCTCGAGGCTCTTCAAGCCGTCGACCGATTCCAGATCGAAACCCAGCGCCAACGCCTCGCCGGTTTTCACCTTAAGTCGGTCGCCGAACAGGATCGAGGGAACGATGAGCGGGCCGTGAGTCACGTAGGCGTGCCCCGCCTTCAGTCCTTCGGCGAAACTCTTGGCAGTGATCTGGCCATCGACGTGCACCAGAACGCGAACCTCGCCGGACTTGAAATTCCACACATCGTGGGTATCCGTGCCCGCGCTCAGGTAGTAGGGTTTTCCGGCGTTCCAGAAATCCCACAGAGCGTGCGCGACCTTGTCGTCGTCGTCCGGCGCGGACTGGTTGATCTCCATCAGGTCGAAGCCCGGATTGAAACCGCCCGGCGCGACGCCGCCGGCGACGCTGGTGAAATACCCATAAGGAATGAAGGGATGATTGACCTGCACGACGATGGCGCCCTGGCGCCGCGCCTCTTGCAGAATGTCGCCGATGCTCGCGACCGACGTGTCGATCGCCAACCGCTGACCCAGCGTCAGCGGATACGCGTTGAAATGGCCCCAGGAGGGTGACAATTCCACGCCGGGGATGAACGGTACGCCGCGGCGATCGGCGATGAGCTGCAATGCCTGATGATTGACGGTGGAGTCGTGATCGCTGACGAACAGGAGATCCAATCCGGCCGCCAGCTGCGACCGGGCGAGATCGGCGGGTGGGGTCACGGCTTCGGCCTGATCCGCATGATGGTGCAGATCGGCCGCGTACCAGCCTGCGGCGGGCGGATCGAACAGCCGCGTCAGTTCCACGTGCGGGCGATCGACGCCGCCGGGCGCGATGTCGACCGCCACCTGCCGGCTCGGCCCCAGGAAGCCGCCGCCGGACGATACGGAGAAGACGTAGTGGCCGGGCGCGATGGGCACCACGGCGCGTCCTTGGGCCTCGAGCTCCGTGAAGAACGTTTGCCGGCCTAAAAATTCGACGAACGGCTTCTGGCCCTCGACGATCACGATGCGCGCGTCCAGCGGCTTGCCGTCACGTGCATTCGTCACCGCGAACTCGACGCGCCCCGGAGCGCCGAGATCGCGGAAGTCGGCGCGGTTCGAACCGCGCCGCACGTGCAAGGCGAGTTTGCGGCTTTGCGACGTGTTCTTGGCCGTGGCGTACAGAGAGTACTCGCCCTCCGGCAGCTCGATCTCATAGCGGCCGCCGTGTCCGACGACCCACGCATACGGCTTGCCTTGTTTTTCCACGACGACCACCGGCTGCGCGATCGGTTTCGCATCGCGGCCGAGCACGACGCCGTGAACGCTGCCCGCGGCGAGATGGCCGCGCTCGATCTCGGCGCGCACCACCGGCGCCAGATCGCCGCTGGGACGCACCTGCAGCCACCCCTCGAAGCTCACGCTCTGGCCCGGCGCCACCGTGGTGAGCGCATACAGATCCTTCGACCCGTCGCCGATATGATCGAAATAATCCGCATGCAGCGCGATGGCCCAATCTTCATCGTAAGCGACCACGCGGTGCGCGAGCGGCGCGTCGGCCTTGCCCTCCGGCACTCCTTGCAGGCCCGGCACTCCGAACATGAATCCGCTGTTCGGCCACAGCGTCAACCCGGACAGCAGATTGGGCAGAGCCACGTCGCCGCCATTGCGCAGCGTGGTTCGAATTTCCACGTGATCGGAATTCGCCTCGAGCACATACACCGTGACGACCGTGGCCTTGCCCCAGTCGCGCGTGGTGCGAATCTGCACACGCTCGGGGCCCTTCTCCACGATGTCGACGTGCTGATAGGTATTCGGCCAAGCGGACCAATTGTTGGGAATGAAATCCGCGAACACCACACGGTCGCGGCCGATCGTGCCGTCGGTGACCGGCGCCAAGTCGATGAGCGCGCCGCGCGCAACGCCGTAGGGCACCGGCGATTGCACCGCCAGCGCAAACGCCAGTTTTTCGTTGACCACGGTGATGTCGCCCGCCGCTCTCGCATCACCCTTCACGATGGGCGTCGGACCCACGAGTACGCGCACGGCCGCCTGCGCCGAGCAGGCAGCGGCCAGCGCCATGAGGCAGGCGATCAGCAGCCCCTTGGTCATTGAAGCTTCATGCCAGGGAAACTTCTCGGAACATATCTGGGGCCTAGTCGTGCAGGTATCCGCCCAACACCGCGACCACGATGCCGATGCCGAAAATCAATCGATACCAGACGAAAATCCACGTGCTGCGCCGCTCCAGGTAACGCAGCAATCCGTAAATGGCGATGAACGCGGTGATGCTCGCGAACAGCAAACCGATGAGCAGCGTGATCCAGCCATCGGAGCTCAAGCCCGCCTTGAAGAGCACTCGCAGCTCATAGAGTCCGGCCAGCGTCACCGCCGGCAGCCCCAGCAAAAACGAGAAGCGCGCCGCCGTCTCGCGCTGCATGCCGCAGAAAAGACCCGCCGTCAGCGTGGCGCCCGACCGAGACACGCCCGGCACCAGCGCGAAGGCCTGGGCCAGACCGACGATGATTCCGTCGCGCAACGTGATCTCGGCGAAGGGGCGGCGATGCCGGGCCATTTTTTCGGCGAGCGCCAGCAGCAGCGACATGACGATCGACGCGCTACCGACCACCAGCAACCCCCGCAGCGGCGAGTGACAACCGTTGAGCACGGGTTTCAGCAGCAGACCGGCGACGATGAGCGGAAGGGTTCCCAACAGAATCCCGAGCACCACTCGAAAGTCGTGCGAGCCGTAGTCGCGCGATGCGACCGCGCGCGCGGTGGCGCGCCCGAAACTGCCGATGTCCTTCCGGAAATATACGATGACCGCGACGAAGCTTGCCAGCTGCATGGCGGCCGAAAACGCGGAACCCGGGTCGCGCCATCCCAAAATGCCGGGAATCACGCGCAGATGCGCGGTGCTGCTGATCGGCAGCAGCTCGGTGATTCCCTGGATGATGCCTAGAACCGCCATTTGCAGCCACGACAGCTCGACGAAACCCAGATCGACGCTGCCCGCCTGATCGCAGGATGAATGAATATCGGTGGTGTTGTTCACGGCGGCAGATTAACCCGATCGGGACTTTCGCGCACATCGCGATACAAAGTCAGGAATTCGCTCGCCGCTTTGTGCACGTTGCCCTGCCAATCGGCGGCGGCCGCGTGATCGGCGCCGTCGGTCACGTACTTGACGCAGCCGAAGGTGGCCCCCGTTATCCAACACGTCTTGGCAAGCGCATAAGCTTCCATATCCAGAACCCCGCACGCGACATCGCAGTCGCCGGTCGCGAACGAATCCCCGCTGCCGCACACCGCCGCGGGCAGCCGCGTAAACACCGGCTCGAACGTCAACACAGCCGGCGCCGCGTCGAAGGGTGTGACGCCGAGCGCGAATCCCAAGCCGCGCACGTCCATGTCTCGCTGCACGAATTCATGGCACGCCAGCAGCGCGCCGCTCGGGTGCACGCGGCTGCCCGCGGTGCCGAAGTTGAGCACCAGCGGCAGCGGCTCCTGCGCGCGCAGGTAGCGGCAGAGTTCGCGGGTGAGCGCGATGGCGGCATTCACCTTGCCGACGCCGCAATACAGCACGGGCACGGCCGCGGTTTCGAAGACTCCGTCGGACTCGGCCTGCAAGGCCATGACCACCAGCGTTCTCGGCAATCCGGGCATGGCTCAATAGTCGACGCACGACCGCAGGGGCAAATCCCGCCAGCGATAGCCGGGGACGATCTTCAGGTCGATCAGCACGGCGAGCGCACCGACCTCGTAGCCCGCGCGAACGCACAGATCGGCGGACGCCGTCAGAGTGCCGCCGGTCGCGAGCACATCGTCGATCAACAGCACCCGTCCGGAGCCGCGCTGCATCTCCAGCACCCCCGAACCGTATTCGAGATCGTAAGCGACATCGACCACCGGCGGCGGCAGCTTGCCCTGCTTGCGGACCAGCACGAATCCCTTGCCGCGGCGCGCGGCCAAAGCGGCGCCCAGGATGAAGCCGCGCGATTCGATTCCGGCGAGCGCATCGATGCCGTCCCATTCGGCTTCGCTCAGCAAAGCGTCGACGGCCCGGATCGTGGCGTCGAAATGACTGCGCAGCAAGGGCGAGATGTCGCGGAACAGAATCCCGGGCCGCGGAAAATCCGCGATATCGGCGATGAAGCGTTTCAGGTCGGTCACCGGCGGCGGCCCTCGGTGTTTCTGGTGCGCTCCCGCGCCATGGCGATCCTGGCGTCGGGGGCGTCGCCCGGCGACCGTGCGGCCCCGAGGGCAAGCGACGCGGCTGAGGTCGGCAGCAGCACGCCGCACGGACCGCGAAGGCTCATATGCATCATCGTCTCCCTGGTGAATAGCGCATCGAATCATAAACTGCGCGGCTCGCGGCTGCGCGCCGATTTGCGCCGTCTCGTCGGTCGTATCCGAGGTGAGATCGTCCAACAACAAGACGGTGATTCCGAGCCGCGCCGTGTCCCGATGCCGTAGTTCATGTAGCATCCCGCCATGTCAAAATCCGTCCTCCTTTCGGGTTCTGCTCGCGCCGCTCTGGCGTTGGTCACGTTATGGTGCATCGGCGCGGGTGCGCCCGCAGCCGAGCGAAACGGCGCGCCTGTAGCGCCAAAATCGGCGACCGCCGCCGCCGTGGCAGCGGCCGCTCCAACGCAGTCCCCCGTGGCGCTGGCCACAGCAACATCGGCCGCCAGTGCAGGGACCGGCGCAGCCACGGCTGCCGCAGCAGCCTCGGCCCCTGCGGCACTCCCTCCGCTTGACCCCCCCATGACCGCCGCACAGGTCATCACCGTTCTCGATCAAACGGTCGACTGGTATCGCACGCTCGGCCTGCAACAACAGGCCGCGAACGAACCGAGCGACGTCTTGATCCTGTACGACAATCGGCAGACCGCGAACAAGGTCATGTCGTTGGCTTTCGACATCGCCCGCGCCGACGCGGAGATGCTGGGTAAGGAGCCGCCGGTCGCCGAGGATACCGGCGGCGACACGGCGACCTCGTCGCAAGCCTTGCTGCAGCTGCAGAAAAAGCTCGAAGCGCAGACCGCGAGCGTGCAAGCCGAACTCGACACCGAGCGGCGCCAACTCGCCGCAAATAAGAAGAATCGGGTCGGTATCCAGGCGAAGATCAATGAGCTGCAAGGCGAAATCAATCTCATCAACACCAAGAAAAGCATCGTTGCCACGATGCAAGGGCTCGCCACGGATGCGGGCGGTTCCAGCGCCGGCGCACTGAAGGCGCAGATCGACGCCATGGCGGTGGCCATCCCCTCGAGCGCCGCGCCCGCGGCCGGCACCTCTGCCGTGGCGGCCGCATCCTCGGCGGGCGGCGCCTCGACCGCCGCTCAGTCGCCGCTCGCATCCACGAGCGTGAGCGTGGTCGGCCGCTTCGGCTTGTGGGATCTCGCATCGAACGTGTTTCGCCTGTCGGAGAAGCGCGGCACCATCGAGTCGATCGACCGCCGCACCGCCGCCCTGCAGGCGACGCTCACACGGGTACGCGACCCGCTCGTCAATCAGATCAGGGCGCTGTCGGCACGCGGGGACGCGCTGGGCACCGCCGCCGACTCGGCCGACAGCACCGCGCTGAACGGCGTCCACGACCAGCTCGACGCGCTGGCGGAGCAGTTCAAACAAGCATCCGCTTTGCTCATTCCCTTGAGCCGCGAAGCAATCCTTCTCAACCAGTACCGCCGTAATTTGAGCAACTGGCGCGATGCGATCAAGACCCAGTATGGAGAGGCTCTCGAGGCGCTCGGAATTCGCGTGGGTGTGCTGCTCGTGATCCTGGCGCTGCTGTTCGGCGCCGCCGAAGTGTGGCGCAAAGCGGTGCTGCGCTACATCCAGGATTCGCGCCGGCGCTATCAATTGCTGCTGCTCCGAAGGATCGCCCTGTGGTCGCTGGTGGTGGTGGTGGTGGGCTTCGCATTCGCAAGCGAACTCGGCTCCATCGTCACCTTCGCGGGTCTCATCACCGCCGGCATCGCGGTCGCGATGCAAAGCGTCCTGGTGTCCATCGTCGGCTATTTTTTCCTGATCGGTAAGTACGGCATTCGCGTCGGCGATCGGGTGCAGATCGGCGATGTCGCCGGCGAGGTCATCGACTTAGGGTTGGTCAGGATGTATTTGATGGAACTGAGCGCCAAGGGCGCGATGGGGCCCACCGGCCGGGTCGTGGCGTTTGCCAACTCGGTGGTCTTCCAGGTGTCGAGCGGCCTGTTCAAACAGATCCCCGGCGTCAATTTCAGCTGGCGCGAAGCGGTGCTGGATCTTCCGCCGGGCGCGGATTATTCCGCGATCAAGGAGCAGCTCAACGCGGCCATGACCGATGCGCTGAAGGAATATCGTCCCGAAATCCTCAGGCAAACCCAGGAAATCGAGCGCACCACGCTGTCGAGTTCCGCCGGCGACGCGCAGCCGCAGATTCAACTGCATTTCACCGGCGGCGGCGTGGAAGCGCACGTGCGTTATCCGGTGCATCTGGCGCATGCGGCCGAGATCGAGGAGCGCGTCACCGAAGCGCTGGCACGGGTGGTTTCGGGCGCGCAAGCCGATGGGACGCAAGGGATTTCGCGACGATGATATCCTTGCGCGCTTGCGCCTTCGGCACCGTCATCGGGGTAATGGGTCTAGCATGATTCTGGTCATCGACGTGGGCAACACACGCCTGAAGTGGGCATGGTTGACGAGCACCGGCTTGTCCGATCAGCAGGCCATCGTGCACCGCGAGGCGAAACCGGGCATCTGGACGTCGGCACTGTTCGAATCCGGTCAAAAGCCGACACGCGTGCTGGTCTCGAACGTCGCCGGGCCCGCGATGGCAAAGACCCTGACGCACCTCGCAAAAAAAACCTTTCACGTCGATGTCCAGTTCGTCACGGCCGCACGACAGTTCGGCGATCTCACCAGCGGCTATCTCGACCCCTCGTTGCTGGGCGCCGATCGCTGGTTGGCGCTGATCGGCGCATGGACCCGCGCCCGTTCGGCGTTGTGCGTGGTCGATGCAGGCACGGCGGTCAAAGTCGATAGCGTCGACGCCAGCGGTCAGCACTTGGGCGGATTGATCGCTCCCGGCATCCACATGATGCGCGAGGCCCTGATGAGCAAGACCAGCGACATTGCCAGGGCGGTCGAACACAGCACACCCTCCCTGGCGGGCGTGCTGGCGAATAACACCATCGGCGCCGTGTCGCGCGGCGCCGTTTTCGCCTTGGCCGGAATGGCGGACCGCGCCGCCGAGATCATCGAACAAAGCACCGGTACCAAGCCCAAATTGTTCATCACCGGCGGTGACGCCGGCATGATCACGGGCACCATGCGCACGCATGGTGAGATCGTCCCGGATCTGGTGCTGCAGGGACTGGCCGTGATCGCAGCCCAGCCGCAATAGGCCGCGCGTGTTCAGTCCCGGCCCCCGCAACCTCATCACCGACGTGCCCGGCGTCGCCGTGGGCCATGCAACGGATGAACGCACGCGGTCCGGCGTCTCGGTGGTGTTGTGCGGCGGCGAATGGCCGGCCGGGGTCGACGTTCGCGGCGGCGGTCCCGGGACACGGGAGACCGATGCCCTCGCGCCCGAGAATCTCATGGGCCGCGCGCACGCGCTGGTGCTGGCCGGCGGCTCCGTGTTCGGATTGGCCGCCGCCGACGGCGTCGCCGGCGCACTGTCGGCCCGTGGCATCGGGCTGCACCTTCGGCCGGGCTCGCCCGCCATCCCCATCGTGCCGGCTGCGGTGCTGCACGATCTGGGCAACGGCGGCGACAAGGCCTGGGGTCTCGAGCCGCCCTACCGCAGTCTCGGCGTTCGCGCGCTCGACGCGGCGGCAGCGGATTTTTCGCTGGGATCGGTCGGCGCGGGCCGCGGCGCCATGGCGGGCCTCATCAAGGGCGGGATCGGTTCGACATCGATCGATTTGGGCGGGGGACTCGTGGTAGGCGTGCTGGTGGCATTGAATTCGATCGGCTCGGCGTTGATGCCGGACGGCAGAACGTACTGGGCATGGGCATTCGAGTTGAACGCCGAATTCGGCGGCACGGGTCCACCGAGCCTAGCCATGGATCTGAGCGACCCTGCGCCGGACGACGCCAGATTGCTCGCGCTCGGCAGGCTGCAACCGGGCGTCAATACCACGCTCGGCGTGGTGGCTTGCAGCGCGGACTTGACCACCGTCGAGTGCAAGCGCGTCGCCATCATGGCGCAGGACGGCATCGCCCGCGCCGTGCGGCCGGCCCATACCCCGTTCGACGGCGACACCGTATTTTCGGTGGCGAGCGGTGCCGTCGAGCTGGATGACGAGCTGCAGCGTGGCTCGCAGGTCGGCCGCATCGGTTCGGCCGCCGCGGACTGCATGGCACGCGCCATCGCGCGCGCGGTATATCACTCGCGCTGAACGTCAGCCCGCGCCAGGAGTGCGGCGAGCCGCGGCGTGGCGGCGATCAACGACTTCGTGTATGGGTCCTGCGGCGAGCCGAAAACCTCGGCCGTCGCGCCGTGCTCGACGATGCGGCCCCGCTGCATGACGTAGACGCGGTCCGCAATCGCACCGACGACGTTGAGGTCGTGCGATACGAAGAGGTACGTGAGCTTCAGCCGGCTCGACAGCTCGGCGAGCAGGTCCAGTACCTGGGCGCGGACCAGGACATCGAGCGCCGACACCGCCTCGTCGAACACGATCAACGCAGGTTCGGTGATGAGTGCTCGCGCAATCGCGATACGCTGCCGCTGGCCGCCGGAAAACTCGTGCGGATGGCGGCGCGCATCCGCGGGGGCCAGACCCACCTGTTCCAGCACCCGCGCAACTTTGCGCCGCCGTTCCGCGGCGCCCGGCCGAACCTCCATCAGATGGAACGGCTCCGCGATCAAGCGCTCCACGGACCACTGCGGATCGAAGCTGCCATAGGGATCCTGGAACACCGCCTGCATGGAACGCCGCAGGCGCCGCAGCGCCGCGCCGCTCGCCGTCGAGAAAACCTCTCCCAACAATCGAACCTCGCCGGCTCGAGTTCGCTGCAAACCGAGGATGGCCCGCAACAGGCTCGACTTGCCGGACCCGGATTCACCGACCAGACCGACGGTCTCGCCGCGATGAATCGTCAATGACACCCCATCCACGGCGCGCAACGTGGGTGCCGGCCGCCACAAGGAGCGCCGCGGCAACCGATACTCGCCCACGATGCCCCGGACCTCGAGCAGCGCCGCGGACCCTGGCATCCCCACCGCTGATTCGAGCGCCGGCGCGCGACGCTTCGGCGTGAGTTCCGCGGCCGCGAGCAGCGCTCTGGCGTAGGGATGACGCAGATGGCGCAGTGTCTCGAGCGTCGGGCCCTGCTCCACGATGGCGCCCTCGCTCATCACCGCGATGCGATCCGTGACCTGCGCGATCACCGCCAGATCGTGGCTCACCAGAATCAACCCCATGGCGCGGCTTCGTGCCAGGCCTTGCAGCAAGTCCAGAACCTGCGCCTGCGTGCTCACATCCAAGGCCGTGGTCGGTTCATCGGCGATGAGCAGCGACGGGCGCAGCGCGATGGCCATGGCAATCGCGACGCGCTGGCGCTGGCCGCCCGATAGTTCGTGCGGATAGCGGTCGAGCGCGCTGCGATCGCTCGCGAGGCCCACGGAATCGAGCGCCTCGCGCGCCTTCTTGAGCGCCTGCGACGCCGATCCGGACTCATGCAGGCGAACGGTCTCCGCCACTTGATCCCCGATGCGCATCGCCGGATTCAGGGCGCTCATCGGTTCCTGGAATACCATCCCCAGGTCGCGGCCGCGGATGCGCTGCAATTGCGCTTCGCTGCGGCTCGTGAGCACCGAACCCTGCAGGGTCACCACCCCGCTCATGCGCGCCCGCGGCGGCAACAGCTGCATGATGGCGAGCGCCGTCATGGACTTGCCGGAACCCGACGCGCCGACCAAGCCGAGTATTTCGCCGCGGGCCACCTGCAGCGACACATCCTTGAGGATCTGCACCTCGCCGATGGACACCGCGAGCGACTCGATCGACAGCAGCGGCGTCACGAATTCCGCCGCTGTCGCAAGCCATCGCCCAACAAATTCAAGCCAAGCACGAACAGTGCCACCGCAAAGCCCGGGAACAACGCCAGCGACGGCGCCAGGGCGGTCAGGGTTTGTGCTTCGTTCAGCATTCGGCCCCAACTCGGGTTGGGCGGCTGCGCGCCGAGGCCGACGTAGGACAATCCCGCCTCGGCGATGACGCCCAGCGAGAATTGAAGGGTGCCCTGGACGACCAGCAAAGCGACGAGGTTGGGCAGCACGTGCTCGAAGGAAATCCGCAGCGGCGACTTGCCGGCGACGCGCGCCGCCAGAATATAGTCGCGGCTGCCAAGATCGAGCGCACCCCCGCGCGTCACGCGCGCGAACACCGGAATATTGAAAATACCGATGGCGATGATGGCGTTCACGGCGCCGGGGCCGAATACCGCGGTGATCAAGATCGCCAGCAGCAAGGAGGGAAAGGCGAAGATCAGATCGTTGCTGCGCATGATGAGGTCGTCGACCAGGCCGCCGCGGGCGGCGGCAATCAGTCCCGCGGGCACGCCGAGACTTAGGCCGATGAGCACCGACAGCAACGCGACGCCGACGGAGTTCTTGGCGCCCGCCATGATCATCGACAGCACGTCGCGGCCGAGCTGATCGGTGCCGAACCAATGATGCCAGCCGGGCGGCTGCAGCTTGTCGACGATGTCGAGGGATCGCGGATCGTACGGCGTCCAAAAGGACGCGAGCACCGCCATCCCCACGAACGCCAGCGTGATGGCGGCGCCCAGCACGAAACCTCGATGTCGAGGGGAGCGGGCCATCACCGCCCCCGCGCCGTCCGCAAGCGCGGATTCAACAGCGCATGGCACAGATCGACGACGAAAGTGACCGCGACCACGACGATTACCAGCAAGACCACGACGCTTTGCACCACGATCAGGTCACGCTGCACGATGGCCTGAAACACCAGCCGCCCCAGGCCCGGCAGGAAGAAGACGTTTTCGATGATGACGCCGCCCGCCAGTAGAAACGAGAACTGCAGGCCGAGAACGGTCAGCACGGATGGCAGCGCGTTGGGCAGCGCGTGATGCCACAGCACCCGCCATTCTCCGGCGCCCTTGGCCCGCGCGGTGCGGATGTAGTCCTCGTGCAGCGTCTCGATCAATGCACCGCGCAGGACGCGCGCCAGTATCGCCGCCTGCGGCATGGCCAGCGCGATCGCCGGCAGCGTCAAGGCTTGGACCGCAGGTCCGAATCCCGCCGCCCATCCCGGAAATCCGCCCGCGGATACCCAGTGCAGACTCACGGCGAACAACAGCACCAGCAACAGCCCCAGCCAGAAGTTGGGGACCGCAAGACCGAGCTGCGTCAGCCCGGTCGCTATCCAATCGGTCGCCCGGCCGCGCCGCGCGGCGGCGATCAGCCCGACCGGAAAGGCGATGAGCGTCGATATCGACAGGGCATAGAGCGCGAGCGGCAACGACACCTGCAAACGTTCGGCGATCAGCCGTCCTACCGGGATGCGGTAGGTATAACTCAGCCCGAAATCGCCATGCATGAGGCCGGCGACCCAGCTGACATATCTTGCGAGCGGCGCCGCGTCCAAGCCCAGCTGATGGCGCAAGGCGCTCATCGACTGCGGATCGGCCTGCAATCCCATCATGTAGCGCACGGGATCGCCGGGCACCACCTGCACGATGACGAACACGATCGCAGTGGCCGCAAGCGCGGTCCCCACGAGGACGGCAAGCCTGCCGCCCAGGAACGCGGCGCCGAAGCGCCGTGCCGCGAGCACCGAAAGATACGCCACGGCCGCCACGGCCAACCAACCCAGGACGTGAAACGACTGTTGCTCGGCGCGCGGAACCTGGATTCCCGCCACCCTGCCCGCCCGGTCGTCGTAGGCGTCCTTCAGCTCGATGACGCTCAACACATTGTCGAAACCCATGCCGTGCAGGTGCGCGTTCCAGACGGCGAGTTTGGGATATTGGAACAAGAACCCATTGACCGCATCGTCGGCGAGTTTGCGTTGAATCCGTTGCAGAAGCGTGCGCCGCTGCCCAGGATCGATGCTGTCGTCCAGCGCGGCGATCAGCGCCTTGAACTCGGGATTGGAATAGCCGAAATAATAATCGTCGCGTGCATAGATGTCGTAGTCCATGGGTTCCGCGTGAGTCACGATGCTCATGTCGAAATCATGGCGCCCGTAGACTTGGTCCAGCCACTGCGCCCATTCGAGATTCTCGATCGTCGCCCGGATGCCGACTTGCGCGAGCTGCGCCGCGACGATCTCGCCGCCGCGCCGCGCGTAACTCGGCGGCGGCAGCTTGAGCGTCACCGCAAAACCCTGCGGGTAGCCCGCCTGCGTCAGCAGCTGCCTGGCCTCGGCCGTATCGTGCGGATAGCGCCCCGTCAGATCCACGTACGCGGGATTGCGCGGCGGAAAATGGCTGCCGATGGGCGTGCCATAGCCGAACATGGCGCCGTCGATGACGGCGCTTCGATCGAGCGCGTAGGCAATGGCCTGGCGAACCCGCAAATCGGCGAGCGGCGGATTGCGATTGTTGAGCGCCAGGATGGTCTCGCTCTCGGTGGGCCCCACGAAAACGGCAAAGCGCGGATCGGCGGCGAACTGCGCAAAGCTTTCCGGCGCCGGGTAATTGTCGAACGCATCCACATCGCCCGCCATCAGCGCGGCATACGCGGCACTGGGGTCGGAAATGAATTTGAACGTCGCCCGCTCCAGCCGCACCGCGCCGTTCCAGTAGCCCTCGTTGCGGGCGAGGTCGAGCGAGTCGCCGCGTCGCCATTCGACGAACTTGAAAGGGCCGGTGCCCACCGGCTGTTGCGCGTTGTTGTCCGCCGACGGCGGCGCGACCATGACGAACGATCCCCAGGCGAGAGACTGCAGAAGCCCACCCGAGCGGCGCTTCAAGGCGATCCGCAGGGTATCGGCATCGACCGCCTCGACGCCGCGCACCGCCTGCAGGCGCGCACGCTGCGGGTTGACGGAATCGACTGCCAGCGCGCGGTCCAAGGAGAACTTGGCGGTGCCGGCGTCGAACGGGGTGCCGTCATGAAACCGGACGCCGCGACGCAGGTGAAACGTATAAGTGAGCCCGTCCGCCGACACGTCCCACGATTCAGCCAGCTGCGGCAGCACCGATCCATCCGCAGCGAACCGAACGAGGCCCTCGAAGACGTTTCCGTACAGGGCCTCCGAAATGGCGGACGCCGGGTTGGCGGTGGGATCCAATATCGGCGGCTCGAGCTGCATGCCCACGGTGACCCGGCCTCCCGGCGCGATCGTGCCAGGCGCATCGGCGCCCGGCGCACCGGCTTCGCGCGAAGCGGCGTTCGCAGCATCAGCGCCCCGCGCCGGAACACTCGAGCCCGTCAGCAGCATAGCCAGCGCCAGGCACCCCAGCGCAATGCCTCTCATGCGATCCTGTGCAAAAGGGCCCAGGCGGCGAGTGCCATCACTTTCGCCGAGGTCACCATATCGTCGATCGACACGTACTCGTCGGGCTGGTGCGCGAGATCCAGGATGCCGGGTCCGTAGGCGATGCAATCCTTGAGCTTGCCCACGCGATCGATGTGCTTCTGATCGTAGGTACCGGGCGAACAGATGATTTCCGGATCGCGCCCGATCACCCGCCGGATCGCGGCCGCCGTGGTGCGGGCCACCGGGCCGTCGCGGTCGGCCATGGTGGGAATGACTTCGAAGATGTCGCGGATGCTGTAGCTAAAGCCGGCGCGCTCCTCGACCAGCCGGTTCAAGAGATCCACGACTTCACCCTTCACGCCCTCCATGCTCTCCTCGATCAGCAGACGCCGGTCGATCACCATGCGGCAGGAATCGGGCACGCAGGGGGCCGGGTAACCGCCCTGTTGCTCCGCCTGACCGCCATGAATGGAATTGATATTGAGCGTCGAACTGCGGGCACCCGACGGCACCACCGGCATGTCCGTGTGCCGCGCCGCGAGCCGCGGCAGCAAATCCGTCTCGAAACGATCGAGCACCGCGTTCATGTGGCGTACGGCGCAATCCCCCAGGAACGGCATCGAGCCATGTGCGATGCGCCCGTGCGTTTCGATCTCCGCCCACCACACGCCGCGATGCCCGATGCAGACGCGATCGACGTTGAGCGGCTCCGGGATGATGACGTGATCGACCCGGGGCGAGGAGAACCAGCCGCGCTCCGCGAGATAGTGCACCCCGCCGTAGCCGCCCGATTCCTCGTCCACCGTCCCGGAGATTTCGAGGGCACCGGGCAGCTCCACGCCGGAGTCGATCAACGCCTCGACCGCGATGATGGAGGCGGCGAGGCCGCCCTTCATGTCGCTGGCGCCGCGGCCGAATACCTTGCCATCCCTGACCACGCCCGCGAACGGATCCAGCGTCCAACCGCCGCCGGTCTGCACCACATCGATGTGGCTGTTGAAATGCACGCACGGACCGGCGGACGCGCCCGCGCGGCGCGCAATGACGTTGATGCGCGGGTACCGGTCGCTGTCGCCCGGAGTCCCTTGCGCGCGCACGAACTCTATGTCGAAGCCGCGCGCGGCGAGACGCCGGCCGATGAATTCGCCGCAGGGCTGGTAGGCCTCGCCCGGCGGGTTGACCGTGGGAAAGCGAATCAGGTCGCGGGTCAACTCCACGAGTTCCTCGCGGCGGCCATCGATGATCTTGAACAATGTGTCTGAAAAATCGCTGCGCATACCTTGGTCTCAGCTGTGCATCCCCGGTCTCATTCGGAATGCCGGGCGCGGGTGGCACGAGCACGCTGCCGCGCCTGCTCGGCGAGGTCAGGCAAATGGAGCGCCGCATAGACATGGGCAAGCGCCAAATTGACCGGCACTCCGTCGGGATCGGTCATGCGCCGCAGTTCCAGCGCCTGCTGCGCGAGGGCGCTTCGTCCGCTCTTGATCGCGGCATCGAGCAGGATCTGCTCGAACAAGTCGCGCTGCGCGTGGCTGCCGCCCGCCTCCGGCATGCGCGGCATCGCCGCGCTCAGGTGACGCCACGCCGCCTCGAAGTCCGCGTGCACGTAGGCATACAACCCTTCACACGCCGGCAACGCCACGTCCCGCCATGCTTCCTGCGTGAAGGGCGGCGCATGCAGCGCGGTTTGTCGAACCGCGTCCAGCAGCACCTCCGCCTGCGCGCGGCCGGCTCGCGCCAGACCGTACAGGTACTGCAGGGTCAGAAACGGCAGCACGGTATCGTGCGCCCGCGCCATGAGGTGATCGCCGAGGTCCCGCCACCGCTCGCCCACGTCGATGCCGGCGATTTCCATGCGTGCCAGAAGCGATACCGCGCCCACTTGATCCTGGGAGTACTGCTTGGCGACGCCCCAGCAGTGGCGGTCGTAGATCTCGAGCACCCTCGCATGCCGGCCCTGGCTGATATAGAACAAGGCCAGATGCCACCACAGGTGCGTACTCATGAACGAATTGAGGTTGGTCCAGGTGTCCTGCATCCCCTCCAAGAAATGCGTGCCTGCATCGATGCGGCCGCGGGTCAGCATGACATGCGCCAGCGCGTGCTGTGCCCAGGGCTCCTTGCGGCGCAGGGCGATGGCAGCACGAGCCGCGCGCTCCGCCTCGTCCAACAGATGGCATTGTTCGTATGCGAAGGCGGCCATGCCGTGTATGTAGGGCACATCGGCGTTGCGCGCCAACACTTTCAATACCGCCCGCAGCATGGCCGGTGAGTTGCCGCGGTTGAACTCGAAGTACTGATGGGTTTTCACCACGACGAGATCGCGCGGAAATTCGTCCGATATAAGGTCGCAGATCCGCAGTGCCTCGGGCAGATCGTCCGCGACCCACGCGCCCAGCAACGCGACGTTGAGTCGTTCACGCCGGCTGGCGGCCGGTGAGGAGCGCTCCGCCGCCGCGAGGTAGCCGCTCGCGCGCAGCGCCGCGTCGGGTGCCTCCAGGAACATCCATAGCAGACCCGCATACACGTTCGCAATACAGCAATCGGGATCCGCGTCCGCGGCCGCCACGATGCCTTCCGTGCGCGTCTCGTACGCAAGGTAGCCTTCGATGAAATCGTCGACGGCGCGCAACGTGCCCTCGCTCGAGGCGCTTACGGGATTGCCGAGATAGTCGTGTCGCATGGAGGAATGATACCGGAGCGCGAGGCTGATGCCGTGCCGGTTACGCGCTCGCACCAAGTGACGATCGTTGCCAGCGGAGGCAGAGACGCAGACGGTATCAACCTCAGAACTATGCCTGCGTGGGTGTCCACGCGAGCGGCTGTGCAAGTACCCGTGCCAGCGCCATCGCGCGCGACACCGCCGACGGGCCGCTGCCGCGCATCAGTGCACGCTTTGCAGAAACTCTCCGACATCGGCGGCCGAGCGCTGCGGAATCTCGATCTGCGGCAAGTGCCCGACATGCGGATAGGTCACGAGCTTGGCCCCCGGAATCGCCGCCGCGAATTTGGCTCCGCTCGCGGGCTCGATCAGCGGATCCTCATCGCCGTGGAGAACCAAGGTGGGCACGTTGATTGCACCCAGTACGGTGGGTGTCGCCTGGTTGAGTCCGCCAATGTTCACGGACATCAGAATGGCACGATGTCCGGGTGCGCGCTGAAAGTCGGCCCAGCGGTCCACCAATGCCGGCGTGATGATCGACTTGTCGTACACGTCCGTCTTCAGGCCCTCGTCGATCAACGGCCGGTTATCGATGTTGCGCAGCAGGGCGCGGCCGAGGCGGTACCGCAATATCTTGAACGCCAACGGCGTCTCCCCCGGCGGCTTTTCGTTGGGAAAGCCCGCCGCGTCCGCCAGAATCAGCGCGCTCACCCGCTGCGGATGCCGTACCGCGAGCTTCCAGGCCACGCCGCCGCCCATGGAATTTCCCGCCACCGCAAACTTGGGCAGCGCCAGCTGGCCCGCGAACGCATCCACGAAATCCGCCAGTCCGTCGCCCGAAATCGCGTATCCCTCCGGGGCGCGGGTCAGCCCATGGCCGGGAAAATCCAGGCTGATGATGTGAAACTTGCCCTTGAGCGCCGCCACCCATCCTTCCCAGCTGGTGTACGAGTCGCCGAAGCCGTGCAGCAACACCAGCAACGGCAATGCCGGATCGCCGTCGTCCTGATAATGCACGTGAAATCCGCCCGGCAAATCGACGAAACGCGAAGCCTCGTTGCCGTATTTCGCCTCCAGAGTCTCGTACGGAATGTCGGGACCGCGCAGCTTGAGCCAAGCGGCCGCGAGCAGCAGCACGATGATCGCGACGACGATGCCGAGCACTTTCAAATCGCGCTCCTAGTACTTGTAACTGACGCGGATGCCAAACGTCGCCGGCTGCCCGGCCTGCGCCACTTCGGCCGAAGGCAGGAAGAAGTTGCGAGTCACATCATAGCCTTTGTCGAAGATATTGCGGCCCCACAGGGTGAGCGTCCAAGGCGCCCCCGAGGCCGGCGACAAGGATAGGTTGGCGTTCGTGAGCCAGTACTTCGGGATGGTGTAGTCGTCGCTGCCCAGCAGGTAGAACTGGCTGTAAGTGTCGTGGAAGCTGTAATTGGATTCCGCGGTGACTTTGAAGTTGCCGATGTCGAACCCGTAGCTGACATCGCCGCCATACGACCACTTCGGAACGCTCAACGGCCGCCCGTTGTAATCGACGTTGGACGAATCGAGCAGCGGACTCGTGTAGTAGCCCTCGACGAATCCCGCATATTGCGAAACGGACAACCCGCTCACCGGATGCCATTCGACCTCCAATTCACCGCCGCTGAGGCGCGAATTGGAGTTGACGAAACGACCGATGTAGGAACCCGAGACGGTATCGAAGACCTTGCCGAGTATCTGCTGATCGCGGTAACGGTAATAGAATGCCGACGCGTTTACCCGCAAGGTGCGCGTCACGTCCGATTTGATGCCGACTTCGTAGGCCGTGAGCTTCTCCGGTTCGAACGGATCCGCCGCCGGCGCCGACGTGGTGTTGTGCGCGGTGAATCCGCCGGACTTCACGCCGCGGCTGATGCTTTCATAGACCAGCGTACCTTCCTGCGGCGTGTAATCCAGCTCGATCTTGCCGGACGGCAAATTCGACGTGATCGAACGGTTCAAACCGCCGGTGAAAGGCACCACCGGAACGATGAAGCCGGTGCCGAGGTTCAGCAACTCGCGGGTCTCGTGATCTTCGCGTACGCCCAGGGTGCCCTTCAGCACCGAGTTGAACTGATAGCTTAGCTGCCCGAATTCGCCGAACGAATTCGCCTTCTGCTCATAGGTCGTGAGGGCGATGCCCCCCAGCGCGTCCGAGAAATCGGAATAAAAGGCTTCGTCGAGTTTTTGATCCGAGTAGAACAGGCCGCCCACCCAGGCGAACGGGCCGCTGCCGGTGGACGCAACCCGGACTTCCTGTGAAATCACGTCCAGGTTGCTGTCGAAGTATTCATCCGAGTCGTGAAATTGGGTCGCATCCCAGTCGCTGAATTCCCGACGGATCATCTTGTCGTAGGCCGTGATGCTGGTCAGCTTGACAGGGCCAAAATCGATGTTGGCCGCGAGATCGACCCCGTTGTTCGAGTTGTCGACTCCCGGCTTGGCGCCGGCGTCGAGGCCCGTCACTGCGGCGAACGCCGGATTGAGATTCCAATCCGTCACATAACGCGAGGTGTCGGCCGGAATGGTCGTCGTCACCACGCCGTCGGTGGTGCGTGTGTACGGTTTCAGCAGGTGCAATCCGGTCTCGTCGGATTTGTCCTTCGAAAGATGAAACTCCAGCAGGAAATCGATGGCATCCGACGGCTTCCATTCCAGCTGGCCGCGGCCGGCGATCCTGTCTTGGTTGCCCAGCCGTTGACCGGTCTCGCGATTGCGCTGCCAATCGCCTCCTTGCTCGGTGGCGACCGACAAGCGTCCCAACAAACCATCCACGATCTTTCCCGAAACGAAACCTTCCGCATTCACGGCATTGAAGGATCCATATTCCGCCGTGAAACCGGCGTGGGTCTCTTCGGTCGGCCGATTGGTGATGAAGTTGATCTGGCCGCCGGTGGTGTTGCGTCCATAGAGCGTGCCCTGGGGCCCGCGCAACACCTCGATGCGATCGATGTCGAACAGCTGCCCCGCCGTCTGGATGGGCAGTGCCGCCGCCACGTCGTCGACGCTGACGCCGATGGGCGATGCATTGTTCGACGTGTAGTCCAGGAACCCGACGCCGCGGATTCGATATTGGGGCTGACCGCCGCCGAACGCCGGCTCGACCTGCAGACTGGGTAGGGCGTTCTGCAGGTCGACCACACGGGTAATGGCCTTGTCGGCCAGGTCCTGGCCCGAGACCACAGAGAGGGCAATACCCACGGTCTGAGCGGATTCGACCTTGCGCTCCGCGGTGACCACCACTTCGGTGAGGCTATTGGCATCGGCGGGGGCGGCGGCCGCCAGCTCCGCGAAACTCGCCGAATTCACCACCAATGCGCCGGCCCCGAGCACCGCCGCCACGACACGTAAAGACATCCGATTCTCCTCATTGACGACGCCGCGTTCACCACGCGGCGATGGAACCGGGCATGATCGGCGAGTCGGCATCCCGAGTGAACTGATATTTTTGGCGCCGGCGATGCAAAACAGTTATTTGCGTCGGCGCGTCGAGGCTGGGCAGGGGCGCTACGCGCCACTTCGACCCGCTTCGACCCGCTTCGGCCCGCTTCGGCCCGCTGCGCCCATCGCACCGGCGCAAAGCGCCCATCGCTTCGACCCGCCGCGCCGAATGTTCCAGCCCGCTGCGCGCGCCGCCGCAGCCGGCGCGTCCTTATTGCGCCCCTATTCCGGGTAGACTGGGCCACACAGTCGCCCCGGGAAAACGCCAGAATGTCACGCAATCTCTCCTCAATCGTTCTGTGCATGACCTTGCAGCTGGCAGGCGCCGGCCCGGCGGCGGCCGACGACTCGCCGCTGCCCAACGCCGACTACGGGGTCTCGACCCTATGGCAACTGGGCGGCATCGGCGGCTGGGACTATCTCGCGCTCGAACCCAGCGGCGCGCGGCTCTTCGTCAGCCGCGGCGATCGCGTCGATGTGGTCGAGACCGCGACTGGCCGGCGGGCGACCACCATACCGAACACGGCCGGCGTTCATGGCATTGCCTTCGCTCCGGAATTCAAGCGCGGCTACACCAGCAACGGTCGAGCGAACACGGTCACCGCCTTCGAACTCGATACGCTGCGAGTGGTTCAGGAGTCGCCCGTCGGCGGCAAGAAGCCGGACGCCATCCTCTACGATCCGCAAGGCCGGCATGTGCTCACCGCCAACGGCGCCAGCAACGACATCAGCGTGCTCGACCCCAACTCGCTGCAAGTGCTCGCCAACATACCGCTGCCCGGCCCGCCTGAATTCATGGCGACCGACGGCACGGGCACGGTGTTCGTCAACATCGAAACCGAACCCGGCAAACTCATCGCCATCGACGCCAAAACGCTCAAGATCAAGGCGACGTGGGGCCTGCCGGGCTGCGCCAATCCGACCGGGCTCGCGATCGATACCACGCATCGGCGGCTCTTTTCCGTGTGCGATGGCGAGGTCATGGCCGTCACGGACTCGGTGTCGGGCAAGCAGGTCGCTCGAGTGGCCATCGGCGCCGGGCCGGACGCCGCCGCATTCGACCCCGATCTCGGCTTCGTGTTCAGCTCGAACGGGGCCGACGGAACCTTGACCGTCATCCATCAGGACACACCCGATACTTATCGGGTGATCGCGACGGTGCAGACGCAGAAATACGCGAGGACCATGGTGCTCGATCCGGCCACGCACCGCATTTACCTGGCATCGGCCCGGTTCGGGCCCACGCCCGCGGCCACCGCCGAACAACCGAATCCGCGGCCGAGCGTCGACCCCCAAAGCTTCGTGATCCTCGTGGCCGAGCCCAAGTAGGAGCGTTCGATGAGCGACAAGACTCAAGTCGTCTGCGGGCATTGCGATTCCGTGGTTGGCGTCGCCGAGGACCGGCTGACGGGAGCGCCCCGCTGCCCCAAATGCCACTTCCCGCTGTTCGAGGGAAAGCCGGTGACCCTGACCGCGGCGAATTTCGACAAGCATGTGAGCCGCAGCGGCCTGCCGCTGGTCGTCGACTTCTGGGCGCCCTGGTGCGGCCCATGCATCGCCATGGCACCGTTCTTCGAGACCACCACGAAGCAACTCGAACCGGCATTGCGGTTCGCCAAATTGGATACCGAAGAGCATCCGGCTCCCGCCGCGAGATTCAACATCCGCAGCATTCCGACTCTGATCGTATTCCGCGGCGGCAAGGAAATCGCCCGTCAAAGCGGCGCCATGGACGTTGGCGGCCTGACGCGCTGGCTGACTCCCGTCGTCGGCCGTTGACCGCGGTTCCTTAGGGATCACGTCGTCTCCTTGATGAGCAGCAGCGCGATCAGCGTCACCAGGCCCGCCGCCGACAGGTAGTACCCGACGAAACTCAAGCCGTAGGTCGCGGACAGATGCGTGGCGATCAACGGGGCGAGCGACGCGCCCAGGATGCCGGCGAAATTGAAGGTGAGCGAGGTGCCCGTGTAGCGCACCGGAGTCGGAAACAACGAGGCGAGCGCGCTCCCCAGCGGTCCGTACGTAAACCCCGTCAGCGAAAACCCGAGCGCAACGAAGACGCAGACCTTGACGATGTCGTGTTCGCCGAACAGCGGTGCGAACAGGAAGCCGAACAGCATGATGGCAAGCGTCGCGATGATGAGCATCATGCGGCCGCCGATGCGGTCGGCGATGACGGCGGAGATGGGTATGGTCAGCCCGAAGAACAGCACGCCGATCATCTGCACGATCAGATAATCGACGCGCGGAAATTTGAGCGCGGTGGTGGCCCAGCTCAAGGCGAACACGGTCATCAGATAGAACACCACGAAAGTGGTCGTGGCCCCGAGGGTACCCAACAGAAGTTCTCGCGGATGCTGGGTGATGACCGCCAGGAACGGCACGCGCACCCGCTCGCCCTGTTCGATGCTGCGCTTGAACGCCGGTGTCTCCACCAATTGCAGCCGGATGTACAAACCCACCAGCACCAGCAGGGCACTGGCCAGGAACGGCACTCGCCAGCCCCAGCTCAACAGCTGGATGTTGCTCAGGCCCGTGCTGATCAGCAGGAAGACGCCCGTCGAACACAGGAAGCCGAGCGGTGCCCCCAGCTGCGGAAACATGCCATACCAGGCGCTCTTGCCGGGAGGGGCGTTCTCGGTGGCCAGCAACACCGCGCCGCCCCACTCGCCACCCAACCCCAGTCCCTGACCGAAGCGGCACAGGGCCAGCAGCACCGCCGCCATCACGCCGATGGACGCGTACGTCGGCAGCAGGCCGATGAACACCGTGGAAACGCCCATGGTCAGCAAGGCGGTCACCAGCGTCGCCTTGCGCCCGATGCGATCGCCGAAATGACCGAACAACGCCGAGCCCAAGGGCCGGGCGAAGAACGCCAACGCGAAGGTCGCAAACGATTGCAGCGTCGCGGTGGCGGGGTCTTCCTTGGGAAAGAACAAGGTCGGAAAAACCAGTACCGCCGCCGTCGCGTAAATATAGAAATCGAAGAACTCGATGGTGGTACCGATCAAGCTCGCGAACAAGATGCGTCGTGCGGGCTGCGCGGTGGCCAGTAAAGAGGGCTCTTTCAAGGCGGGACACTCCAGCCAGGGTATTGGTATTGTGAGGCCGGATAGTACACCAGAGCGCCGAATCGTCGCGTCGCGCTTGGAGCGCGCATCAGGACCGAACGCCTGCCCCTCGAACCCGTGCCCCGCACCACGCTCACGTCGTCACACGGGATCGAGCAGCACCCTTCGCATTCGGGGTCGTCGCGCTCAAGATCGAGCCGAGAGCCTGGGCTCGAATCATGGCCCCGGAGCCTCGGCGCCGCGCTGCTTGGACTCATGGCGTCGAGCCTCAGCGCTGCGCTGCTTGGGCTCATAGCGTCGGGCCTCAGCGCCGCGCTACTTGGGCGGCGAGGGTGCGTTCGACATCGAGTCCTGATTCTGCTTCAACAGCTCTTCCGGCCGGATCTCGTGAGCCGGCAGGGGCGGCGGGTTCGGCGTACCCAGCTCGGCGCCCGTGGATACGGTGGCACCTGCGGCCGCCGCGGCACCGCCCGGCGCCGCACCATCGCTCGACCCGTTACCGGCGCTCGACGCCGCGCCACCGCCGGACACCGCGCCGCTGCCGTCCCGCCTTCCTGCGTCCATGGCGCTCTGCTCGGTCTGCGTCCACGCCCGCGTGGTCCAGCCCCCGCCCAGATTGTTGATGAGGTTGACGCTCGCGGTCAGCTGTCGCAGCTGCACTTGCAGCTCCGCCTCCCGGTTCGTCAAGAATGTATTTTGAGCGGTGATCACGTTGACGTAGCTGTCGACGCCGTTGCGATATCTCACCACCGACAATTCCACCGTACGCTGCGCGGCCACCGCCGCGTCGTGCTGCTGCTTCAGTTCGAGCGAGAGGATTCTCAAGGTGGCGAGATTGTCTTCCACCGATTGGAAGGCCGTGAGCACGGTCTGGCGGTAATCGGCCGCCGCCGCATCGTTGAGCGCCCGTGCTTGGGCGCTCGCCGCGCGGCGTGCCCCGCCATCGAACAGACTCTGCGCCAGCTCAGGACCGAACGACCAAAAGCGGTTGGGCCAATCGAACAGTTTGCTGAGGGATGCCGATTCGTAGCCGCCGCTCGCGCTCAAGGTGAGGGTGGGGAAATAAGCGGCCCGGGCGATGCCGATGTTGGCGTTGCTCGCCGCCACCTGCCGTTCCGCGGCGGCGATATCCGCACGCCGCTCCAGAAGATCCGCCGGCACACCTACCGGAACGACTGGCAACGCCTGCTGCAAGTGCCGATACGGCAGCGAAAAATTCGCGGGCGCCACGCCGATCAATGTCGCAATGGCGTGCTCGTACTGCGCCCGTGCGACCCCGAGATCGGTGGCCTGCGCCTCGGCCGACGCGAGTTGGGTGTCGGCTTCGGCAATGTCCTCGTCGGACGCCAGGCCATTGTTGAACAGCGTGCGCACCAGGTGCAGGCTCGCCCGATAGTCCTCCAGCGTGGTGTCGAGCAAACGCCGCTGCTCGTCGGTGACGCGCAACTCGAAGTACGCCTGTGCCAGCTGGCTCTGCGTGCTGAGCAGCGCGGTCGCGACCTGCGCCGCGCTGGCGAGCGCGTTGTAGCGGTTCTGGGCCACCGTATTGCGCACGCTGCCCCACAGATCGATCTGGTAGGACGCCTCCAGCGGCAACGAGTAGATCGTGCGAGGAGTCGTCGATGCGCCGGTTGCGGTTCCGCCGCCGGTCGTGGCGCCGGTCGTGGCGCCGGTCGTGGCGCCGGTCGTGATCGCGCCGCCCGCGCCCGTCACCCCTCCCGCAATCGACGAGACCGACGAACTGCTGCGCGAGCGCACCACCGACGGCGCGAGACTCAAGGTCGGGTACAGCGCAGCTTCGGCCTCGGACACCAAGGCTCGCGCCGCTCGATAGTTGGCCTCGGCCGCGGCAACGGTCTGGTTCGACACGGCCACACGCTGCTCCAGATCGTCGAGCTGCGGATCTTGATAAACCTCCCACCAGCGGGTGCCGAGTTCGGCGTCCTGCGGATCGGCGAGCTTCCAACCCTGGTCGGCTTCGTTGGCGGCGCCCGGCACGGCCTCCTTGAACGCCGTCGAGGTCGCCGCCTTCGGCGGATCGTAGGGCGGCGCCAGGTTGCAGCCCGCCAGGATCCCGAATGCCCCCAGGATGGACCAATTCGCCCTGCGTGTTCTCACGGTATTCATTACGCCGCCGGCTGCCGGGCGGATCCGGCACCATCGGACGGTGCCGCAAAGCCGAATTTCGAAATCCACGTGTTCAGCCGATCCATGTACAGGTACACCACCGGGGTCGTGTACAGGGTGAGCGCCTGGCTCACGATCAAGCCGCCCACGATGGCGATGCCGAGCGGCCGCCGCAGCTCCGAACCCATGCCCGTGCCGACCGCGAGCGGCACGCCGCCCAGCAACGCGGCCATGGTGGTCATCATGATGGGCCGGAAGCGCAGCACACAGGCCTGAAACACGGCCTCCTTGGGCGTCTTGTGATCACGGCGCTCCACCTCCAGAGCGAAATCGATCATCATGATGGCGTTCTTCTTGACGATGCCGATGAGCAGGATGATGCCGATCAGCGCGATCACGCTGAGCTCCGTATGGGTCACGAGCAGCGCCAGCAGCGCACCCACGCCCGCCGACGGCAAGGTCGACAAAATCGTGATCGGATGGATGTAGCTCTCGTAGAGAATTCCCAGCACCACGTACACCGCCGCAATCGCGGCCGCAATCAATATCGGCTCGTTCGCCAGCGAGTCGCTGAACGCCTGGGCGGTGCCGCTGAAGGCCCCCGTGATGGTGGACGGCACGCCCGCCGCGCGCTCCGCGGCGTTGATGGCATTGACCGCATCGCCGAGCGCCACGTTCGGCGCGAGATTGAACGAGAAGGTCACGGAGGGAAATACGCTCGAGTGATTGACCGACAGCGGCGCCGTATCGCTCGAGAAGTGCGTGAACGCCGACAAGGGCACCATTCCGCCGCTGGTCGAGGATACGTACACATTGTGCAAGGCCAGCGGGTTCTGCCAAAAGCTCGGGTCCACGACCATCACCACGAAGTACTGATTCAACGGCGTGTAGGTGGTAGCGATCTCGCGTTCGCCGAACGCATCGTACAACACGGCATCGATCGCCTGTGCCGTGATGCCGAGACGCGAGGCGGTGGGACGGTCGATCACCAGATTGGCGGATAACCCCTGGTTCTGAGCGTCGCTGTTCACATCCGTCAACTGATGGATGCCCTTCATGGCCTTCAGCAGCATGGGTCCCCAATGATTCAATGACGCCAGATTGTCGCTCTGAATCGTATATTGGTACTGCGCATTCGATTGGCGGCCGCCGATGCGCACGTCCTGAACGGCCTGCAGGAACAGGGTGGCCCCGCGCACCGCCGCAAGCTTCGGCCGCAAGCGAGTGATGATCTGATCGGCGGTGGCGTTGCGGTCCTCGAGAGGCTTCAATGAAATGAACACGCGTCCGGTGTTGGTCGTGGTGCCGCCGCCGCCGCCCGTGAACGCCAGCACGTTGGCGACCCCGGGATCCTGCATCACGATGCCGGCGAGCGCCTGGATCTTCTTTTGCATGGACTGGAAGGAAATGGCCTGGTCCGCAACGATGTTGCCGTTCAATCGGCCCGTGTCCTGCTGCGGAAAGAACCCTTTGGGCACCACGACGTACAGATAGACGCTCAGCGCCACGGTCGCGATCGCAACCATCAGCACGAAGATCGAGCGTTCCAGCACCCAGGCCAGACTGCGCTCATACCCTTTGAGTATCCACTCGAAGGCGCGTTCGCTCGCCTGGTACAACTTGCCGTGCGTCCGTTCCGTGCGCAACAGCACGGCGCACATCATGGGTGTGGTGGCGAGCGATACCGCCAGCGACACCATGATGGTGACCGACAGAACCACGGCGAACTCGCGAAACAACCGCCCGACGATGCCGCCCATGAGCAGGATGGGGATGAACACGGCGACCAGCGACACGCTCATGGAGACCACCGTCGAGCCGATCTCGGCGGCACCCTTGCGGGCCGCCTCCGGGGCGCTCAGGCCTTGCTCCTGGTACCGCGTGATGTTCTCCAGCACCACGATGGCGTCGTCCACCACGAAACCGGTCGATATGGTGAGCGCCATCAGCGACAGGTTGTCGATGCTATAGCCGCACAGGTACATCACCGCCAGCGTGCCGATGATGGAGGTCGGCACGGCCACCAGCGGAATCAAGGTCGAGCGGAATTCCCGCAGGAACAGGAACACCACCAGCACCACCAGGACGATGGATATCACCAGCGTGCGCTCGATGTCCTTGACCGAGGCGCGAATGGTCTGGGTCTGATCCAAGGCGATGGTCATCTCGATGGTCGGATCGATGCTCGCGTGCAGTTGCGGCAGCGCCGCCTTGATCGCATCGACGGTCGTGATGATGTTGGCGCCCGGCTGGCGAAAAATGATGAGCAGCGCCGCCCGCTTGCCGTTGGCGATGCCGAGCGACCTGACCGTCTGCACGGAGTCGTTCACGGTCGCCACGTCCGAAAGCCGCACCGGCGCGCCGGCACGATAGGTGACGATCAGCGGCCGATAGTCCGCCGCCTTCAGCAGCTGATCGTTGGCGGATATGTCCCAGCGCCCGCCGGCATCCGACAAGTTGCCCTTGGCCTGGTTGGCGGTCTGCGCGGCCACGGCCGTGCGCACGTCCTCGAGCTGCAGCCCGTAGCCGTTGAGCTGCGTTGGATTCACGTTGATGCGCACCGCCGGCGCGGAACTGCCGCCCACCAGCACCTGGCCGACGCCGCCGATCTGCGACAGCCGCTGTTGCAAAATGGTCGACGCCGCGTCGTACAGCCCCGACGGCGGCACCTTGTCCGACGTCAACGCCACGATCATGATGGGCGCATCCGCCGGATTGACTTTGCGGTATGTGGGGTTGTTCGGCAGGTTCGTCGGCAGATAGCTGCGCGCCGCGTTGATCGCCGCTTCGACGTCGCGCGCGGCGGCATCGATGTTGCGGCTCAAATCGAACTGCAGCGTGATGCTGGTTTGACCCAGCGTGCTCTGCGCCGTCATTTCCGTCACCGCGGCGATTCGGCCGAATTCGCGCTCCAGCGGTGTCGCCACCGACGACGCCATGATCTCGGGACTCGCGCCCGGCAACGACGCCTGCACCGATATCGTCGGAAAATCCACCTGCGGCAGCGGCGACACGGGCAAGCCTCGAAACGCCGCGACCCCCGCGAGCACGACGGCGGCGGTAAGCAACGTGGTCGCGATCGGCCGCTGGATGAAAGGCGCCGAGAAGTTCATGCGGGCGTACCGCTCGGGTCGTCCCGGCCGCGGCCGCGCGAGAACCTTGCCGCCAGGCCGTCGAAGAACAGATAAATCACGGGCGTGGTGTAGAGCGTCAGCAACTGGCTGAAGATCAGTCCGCCCACGATGGTGATGCCGAGCGGACGGCGCAGCTCCGAGCCCACGCCATGACCGAACGCCAGCGGCATGGCGCCGAGCAGAGCCGCCATGGTGGTCATCAGGATGGGGCGGAAACGCAGCAGGCACGCCTCGTGAATCGCATCGAACGCACTCTTGTGCTCTTTGCGCTGCGCTTCGAGGGCGAAGTCGATCATCATGATCGCATTCTTCTGCACGATGCCGATGAGCAGCACGATGCCGATGATGGCCACCACCGTCAACTCGTCGCCGCAGATGAGCAGCGCCAGCAGCGCTCCCACGCCGGCCGACGGCAGCGTCGAGAGAATGGTGATGGGATGGATGTAGCTCTCATACAGCACGCCGAGAACGATGTACACCGTGAGCAGGGCGCTCAGGACGAGTATGGACTCGTTGGCGAGCGATCCCACGAAAGCCTGCGCGGTGCCCTGGAAAGTCCCCTGCAATGCCGCGGGCGCCGGCAGACCGTGTTCGACCTTTCGAATGGCGGCGACGGCCGCGCCGAGCGAAGCGCCCGCCGCCAGATTGAACGACACGGTGGTCGCCGGAAATTGCCCCATGTGGCTGATGAGGATGGGCGCGGAAATTTGCGACACCTGCGTGATCGCGCTCAAGGGAATGGAGCCGCCGCCGCCGGTGTGCAGATAGATGTCCCGCAGATTGTCCGGACTGGTCCGAAACCGCGGCTCGACTTCCAGAATCACGTGATATTGATTCAATTGCGTGAACAGCGTGGAGACCTGCCGCTGCCCGAAGCCGTCGTACAGCGTGTCGTCGATGTTCTGCGTCGTGAGGCCGAGCCGCGATGCCGTGGCCCGGTCCAATTCCAATGCGGCCTGGCGCCCTTGAGTCTGTTGATCGCTCGCCACATCCTCGAGCTCCGGCAGCTGCTTCAGGCGCTCGACGAAGCTGGCCGCATACTTCGACAGCTCGTTGGCGTCCGGGTCCTGCATGCTGTACTGGTACTCGGTGCGGCTCACGATGTCCTCCACCGAAATATCCTGCACCGGCTGCATGTAGAGGCCGATGCCTTCGACCTTGCCGACCGACGCCTTCAGTTGGCGGATGACTTGGGTGGCCGAACCGCGCTGATTCAGCGGCTTCAAGTTGATCTGGATGCGGCCGCTGTTCAGGGTGCTGTTCGTGCCGTCGACGCCGATGAACGAGGACAGGCTCTCGACCGCGGGATTCTTGAGTATTTCGGCGGCCAGCTGTTGCTGCTGCTGCGCCATCCTGGCGAACGAAACGCTTTGCGTGGCTTCGGATACGCCTTGAATCTCGCCCGTGTCCTGCACCGGAAAGAAGCCCTTCGGCACGACGATGTACAGCACCACCGTCAACACCAGGGTGGCCACCGCCACCAACAGCGTCAAGGTGCGCCGCTGCAGCACCCAATCCAGGGTGCGGCCGTAGAAATCGATGGTCTTTTGGAATATCCGCTCCGAGACTTGATAGAAGCGGCTTTGCTCCGCGGCCTCCTTGTGGCTGAGGAGCCGCGCGCACAGCATGGGGGTGAGCGTCAGCGAGACCGCCGCCGAGATCAGGATGGTCGCGCTCAGCGTCACCGCGAACTCGCGGAACAAACGTCCCGTGATATCGCCCATGAACAGCAGGGGAATCAGCACGGCGATCAACGAGACGGTCAGCGACATGATGGTGAAGCCGATCTGTTCCGCGCCTTTGAGCGCCGCATTGAGCGGCGATTCGCCCTGCTCCACGTAGCGCGTGATGTTCTCGATCATGACGATGGCGTCGTCGACGACGAACCCGGTCGAGATCGTCAGCGCCATCAAGGTCAAATTGTTCAAGCTGAAGCCGAGCGCGTACATCGCGCCGAAGGTCCCCACCAGCGACAGCGGCACCGCGACGCTCGGAATGATGGTGGCGGCAAAGGTGCGCAGGAAGACGAAGATCACCGCGACCACGAGCGCGATGCACAGCATCAGCTCGAACTCGACGTCCGACACGGAAGCCCTGACCGTCGTGGTGCGGTCGGTCAGCACGGCGATCTTGATGACCGGCGGGATGGTCGCGCGCAGCTTCGGCAGCAATGCCTTGATCTTGTCGACCACGTCGATGATGTTCGCGCCGGGCTGGCGCTGAATGTTCACGATCACCGCCGGGATCCTGTTCATCCACGCCGACTGGTCGTTGTTTTCGATGCCGTCGACCACTGTCGCGACATCGGTGAGCATGATGGGCGCGCCGTTGCGGTACGTCAGCACCAGTTTCTTGTAATCGGCGCTGGTGGTGATCTGATCGTTGGCGCCGATCTGATAGCTCTGCGCCGGCCCGTCGAAGCTGCCCTTCGCCGTATCGAGGCTGGCCGCGGTCAACGCGGCGCGTACGTCCTCGAGATTGAGCCCATAGGAGGAGAGCTGGGTCGGATTGACCTGCACGCGCACCGCGGGTTTCTGGCCGCCGCTGATGGTGACGGCGCCGACCCCGGACAGCTGGGATATCTTCTGGGCCAGGCGCGTGTCCGTGTAATCCTCGACCTGCGACAGCGGCATCGAGTCGGAGGTGAGCGCCAGCGTGAGAATGGGCGCGTCGGCCGGATTCACCTTGCTGTAGACGGGCGGCATGGGCAATTGCGCGGGCAGATAATTCTGCGCGGCGTTGATGGCTTCCTGCACGTCCTGCTCGGCGATGTCGATGTTCAGACTCAAATTGAACTGCAGGGTGATGACGGAAGCGCCGTCCGAACTCGATGACAGCATTTGACTGAGGCCGGGTACTTCACCCAATTGCCGCTCCAACGGCGCGGTAATGGCGGAGGCCACCACTTCGGCGCTGGCGCCCGGATAGAACGTCATCACCTGCATGGTCGGATAGTCGACTTCGGGCAGCGCGGCGATCGGCAGCTGGCGAAATCCGATGATCCCGATCAGCAGCACCGCCGCCATGAGCAGCGATGTGGCGATCGGCCGCAAAATGAACGGTCGAGACGGATTCATCCGGTTTGTGTCGCCCCGCCGTTGGCGGCGGCGCCCTGGTCGGTGCCGCTCTTGTTGGGCTTGGCGCCGTTGCCGTCCTTGGACCCTTTGGCGCCGTTTCCCGCGTTCGCAGCCGGTGTCCGCACCGCCACTTTCGAGCCCGACTGCAATTTATCGAATCCGTCGGTCACCACGTTCTGGGCCGGCTGGACCCCGGAAATGGCGGAGACTTCGCCCTCGCTCGCGAGAATTTTCACATTCTGCGATTTCACGGTGCCATCGGGCTGGACCACGTACACGAAGGCCGCGTCGTTATTGCGCTGGACCGCCGATTGGGGCACCAGATTCACCTGGGTCAGCGTCCTGACCAGCAAGCGCGCGTTCACGAACTGATTCGGGAACAGTTCGCCGTGCGCATTCGGAAAGGTGGCACGCGCCCGGACCGTGCCCGTGGTGGTATTGACCTGATTGTCGACGGTGATGAGGGTGCCGTCGGCAATCTCATGCTCTTTGCTGCGATCGAGAGCCTTCACCGCCAGCGTGCGTCCGGTCGCCATCTGGTCGGTCACGTCGGCGAGGTCGTCCTCGGCGATGGTGAAGATGACCGTGATGGGCTGCAATTGCGTGATGGTCAACAGGCCCGTGGTGCCGTTTGCCGGTACGATGTTGCCCGGGTCCACCGCCCGCAGGCCCACCCGCCCGTCGATGGGCGCCGTGATCCGCGTGTAGTCGACGTTGACCTGCGCGGCGGCCAGATTGCCTTGGTCGACTTTGACGCCGCCCTCATCCTGCTCGACCAAGGCCTGCTGGGTCGCGAGTTGCTGCTGCGGAATCGCATGCTCTTTGAACGAGTTCTCATACCGCGTCAGGTCGAGGCGGGCGTTTTTGAGCAGCGCCTCGTCCCGTTCCAGCTGCCCTTGGGCCTGCACCAAGGCGGCTCGGTAAGGCCGCGGGTCGATGACCGCCAGCAGCTCGTTTTTCTTGACGATCTGCCCTTCGTTGTAGTGGATCTCGGTCAATTCGCCGGCCACACGGCTGGCCAGCGTGACCGTATAGACCGGCGTGACCGTGCCCAGTGCGTCGAGAAAGATATCGATGCTGCCGAGCTTGACCGGCGCCACGGCGACCGGGATGGCCGGCGGCGCGGCAGGCTTCGGCTTGGGCGCGGCAAAGGCGCGCACGATGAGCCAGATCAAGATCAGGGCGGCCAGCGTAACGACGGCCGAAATGACCCAATGTCGTTTTAATCTTTCACTCAAACGGGAATGTTGTGGATCACGCAAGGGCTCGGGCGCATTCGCACCCGAAGAGGTTTCTGTCATATAAAGTCCGGTCTCGGCAGCCTGAACGCATACAACGCCTGCAAACGGCACTCGTACTGAACACTAGGCAGCGCCGAAGGTTCGGCCCGCGCCCATCGCTTCTCGAATCAGCGGCCGCGAGGGCGGCCGGGAATCGACGGCATGGAGCGGCCCGGCGGCGCGGAGCGATACGGATGGCCCCCGCCCCGCCCGGGTCCTGGGCCATGGTCGCCGCCGCGCGGAGGACCCACTCGGTAGCCGTGCCCCCAACCGCCATAGTCGTAACCGTACGGTTCGTAGAAGCCGCCCACGTAGTCCGCCTCGCCATCGTATCCCACGCCGACCCCGGTCACGGTGCACGCACTCGCGCCGACCAGCATCGCCAGCCCGAGAATGCCCAGTTTCCGCTGCAATGTCTTGGCGGTCATTTCGGTTCCACCTTGCTCTGCGACGCGGACCACTCCATCAGTCCGATGGGCGCGCCGGCCGGATCGGCGATCACGGCGGATTTGCCGCCGTGCCGATCCTCATGCGGCTCGACCAGGATGCGGCCGCCCAAGGCCACCGCTTTATCGGCGGCCTCGGTCGCATCGTCCACGCGGATGAAGTTGAGCCAATGGGGGTGACGGCGCGCGGAACCGCCCGGCAACGTGTTGACGCTCGCCCGTGCGTAATCGTCGCTCGACAATACCAGGTGCTCGGCGCCGTCGTCGCTGGGACCCTCGAACACGTCATAGCCGAACAACGTCTGATAGAAGGCCGCGCTTCGACCCGCATCCCGCGCCAGCAGGGCACTCCAAATCCATTCGCCGGGCTCCGCGAGGTAGTCCGGCGGATCGCCGCTTGCCGACGCCAGCACGGCGAACACCGCGCCCTCGGGATCGCTCAGCACGGCTTGCCGGCCCCGGCCGGCATAAGTTTTAGGATCGGACACGCTCTTGGCGCCATGGCCTAAGGCGGTACGGCGCGCGGCATCGACATCGCTTACCGAGAGGAACGTCAACCACGCCGATTGGCGGTGCTCGCCCGCCGGCACCGGCCGCTGCAACAAACCGCCAACCGGCTGTCCCGCAAGCAGCGCGACCGCGTAATCGGTCTTGCCCGCATGGACGTCTTGGAAAGTCCACCCAAACAGACCGCCATAGAAGCGCTCGGCCGCGGCGAGATCGGGCGTGACCAGATCGGCCCAGACCACCTTGCCGGCATGATGCTCGGTGCCGGTGGTGCTGCCGATCGGCGGCAACTCGAAGGCGGCCGACGCCGGCGCGGTGGCGCTCGCCGCCAGCAGAAAAACCAGCACACCTCGAGGCAAAAACGCCAGGGGTCCGCGCGAACGACTGACCATGGACTTAGGCTCCCACGACATTGCGCACGAAGCGCGAGGAGTGGATTGTCCACGTCACGGTCGGCAGGGTAAATACGGATGCGCACAGATCGGCCGTCAGAAAACGCCTACGCGCGACTCCGAACCCCCTCCGGTCCTGCTGCAAAGCGCCGAACGAGCCCGGACCCAAGCCATTCGCCGCAGGGGCGGTGCGCAACGGGAGGCTCACCTCCCCTGCCGTGCCGTGCCGTGACATCGACGGGGCGCGGGCCAACGGCCCGCCCCCGAGGCGCTCAGCGCTTGCGCAAGCCCGCGACCACCAGCACCACGCCGGCCGCAAGCGCGGCGCCGCCCGCCCACGGCGGTATGGTGCGATCCTGCTTCACCGTCGCTTCGACGGACCCCACTTTGAAAAGACTCTTGTCGCTGGAATAGCTGGGCGACTTGATGAGAATGAAAAGTCCGGCCGCGATCAAAATCGCGCCGATGATCTGGATTGCTCGCATGGACGGCCTCGGTGGTAAACGGTGGGAACTCCCGGCAGAGACGATTGTAACGGGCTCAAGGGCCGGCCAGCGTGGTCATCGCGGCCGTCACGACCAATACGGCGCAGGCCGCGGCGATTTCAACGGCGATCGATTTACGGAGGGCGGCAGTGGCGCGCCGATCGCCTGCCAGCAGGCGCGGCGTGACCCGCCGATGATTGAACGCGGCCAGCGCCAGCAGCGCGGCGACGCCCACGAGCTTCAGCAGGACGAGGCGGCCATAGTCCCCGCTCCACAAAGCCGAGAGAGGATGCAACAGCAGCCAGAGCAGGCACACGCCGGCACCCAGCAACGCCAGCACGACCAGGAGGGCGGCGTTGCCGAAGCGTGAGGTCACGCTCGCCACCCGCGACAGATCGGGGTCGCGCGCCACCAGGGCCAACGGCACCAGCGCGCCCAGCCAGAACGCGGCTGCCAGCAGGTGCAGGGCGAGCACCAGCGTCGGCAACGCGGTCGAAGGCAGCGTATGAACATGTCCCACCCAGGCGAACGAAGTCGCGAGCGCGGCGCCGCCCATGAGCGCCAACGCCGGCGCCGGCCGGCCGGCGGCCAAGGCCCCCGCCACACACCCAACACCGAGCAGCCGCACCGCAATCGCCCACCCTTCGCCCGACCGCAGGACCATCGCGTCGAGGGATACATCGAACATGCCGGCCGGCTCGCCGCTCATCGAGGCCGCCATCGCCAGCACTTTCGCGCCGCTGGCGAGCGCCGCGACCACCAACAGTGCGCCGATCCAGCGGCGAATGCGCCTGCCATTCGATGCCTCGAGCAGGGAATGACAGTAAGTCACGAAAAACACGCCGCCGGCGGCACCGAGCGTGGCCGCGTAGCTCAGCGCTTTGGCGATGACCACCGCCGCATCCCATGGGCCGACGCCCGTCACTGCGCGGGAGGCTCCGGGATTGCTAAAGAATCACGAATGAATACGTTCCCTTGACCACGTGCCCATCGTCGACCGTCAACGCGCTCCACCGCACTTCGTAGCGTCCGGGCGCGAGCACCGGCAACGGGATGGTGACCGCCGCGGCCTCGGCGGCGCCCCGATCCAGAGTAACGGGGATCTTGCGGTCCGCGGTCGTCAGCTGCAGCATCGCCAGCCGAACTTTCTCGTCGAATGTCAACGTCAATGCGGCCGGCGATTTGCTGAGGTGTGCTTCAGCGGCGGGCACCGTACTCAACAGCTTGGCATGCCCAAATGCGGCACCGGACGCAAGCAATGCGCCGCATAGGCCGAGAAATGCTGGACTCTTCATACCACTCTCCGTTCGTCGATATGCCCCGGTCCCGAGCGTAGCCGAGAAACCCATCGTCGGCGTGTATTATTCTGCCCAAGACGTGAGTCCCCCATCCGGCACGGTACCTTCATGAAGTTGTCCCTGGTTCGATTCAGTCGGCCCAGCGCTGGGCTGTGCCACCTTTTCGAGCTGGGCTGTGCCGCCTTTTCGAAGGACGGCGGAGGCAGCGTCGCTTACCTTTGGGAGGGCGAGCCGCCGCCGGCGAGACGCGAACCCAGGCCGGGATGAGCGGGGGCGCCCCGGGGAGAGGCTGCGCCGCTCAGCGCGGATCGTAGCGACATGTCAGGGACCTTGGCGTTCGTCGATGCGGTCGCTGCAATAGATGAAAATGCTGTTGCCCAAAATACTGATCGCGAACAAGGCGAGCGAGGCGGGCATGACCTCGAACACCTTGTGCAATCCCAACCAATCCACGGGCGTCTCCAGCCAATGCATCAACGCCGCGAGCCGGCCGGTGTCGCCGTCGCGGACGCAGCAATGCGACAGCGCGACCTGCATGCCGTCGCTCAGGCCGAAATGCGTCCACTCGCCGTCGCGGAACCAGCGGTAGATCTGCAGGCCGATGAGGTACAGGAGCGCCGCGAGAGCGCCGTATCCGACGATGGCGCCCAGCACGCTCGCGATGCGCAGCACGGTGCCGCGCACGCTCACGCGGCTCGCAGCGCTCATGGGGCGCTCGGCGCTCACCGGATCTTCGGCGCTCACGGCTGCGCCGCCGGGGCCGATGGGCATGCCTTGACTTCCAGGCGCGAGATGTGGCCCGCCTCGCCCTGCAAATTCGCCGGGTTCAACGGACCGTCGGTCGACTTCAGGTCGATGTCGATCCAATACACATTGCCGTTGCGCTTACGATCCGCGATTCCGGGATTGAAGCCCAGCGCCTGTGCCTGTGCGACGCGCGCCTGCGCGCGCTTCTGTTCGCTGAACAGCCCCAACGAGATGACCGAGCCGTCGTTCGGGCCCGGCATCTCGAGCGCGTCGTCGATTCCCGCCGCTTTGAGTTTCGTCATCATCTGCTCGCTGAATGCGTGGTTCGCCGGCACCGGCAGGTACACCCACACGCCGGCCCAGACCTCGCCGTCCACCACGCGTTGCCGCGGATCGTAGCCGCCGCCGCGCAAGGTACTGGCCGCGTGCGCCGCTTCGGACACGTCCCTGAACGGACCCACCGTGATGCAGCGCTGCACGTTGGTCAGCAATGCAGGGGCTCCCGCGTCGCTCGGCACATCGCCGGGAGCGCCGCCGCTTGGCCCACTGCCGCCTGCCGCACCGCCGCTCGGCGCCGCGGCGTCGGCGGGACGCGGCGGCTCGGCGACCTCGGATACCAGCTCGAGCGTGCTCGGCGCCGCGACGTTCGGCACGGCCTGCGATTTCGCAATGCCGTGCGTCCACAGGAAATACCCGATATTCGCGAGGGCGAGACACGCGACTAAGCTTTTGAGAACGGTCAAAGATCATCCCCACTCAAACGTAAACTCACTTCCCCGGACACGAATTCTTCGATGCGTCCCACTCGTTCGAGCCGCAACGCGCCGCCGGCATCGACGCCCCGCGCCACGCCGGCGATGCTGTCGTCGCCCCGCAAGACCCGCGCCGGGCGGCCGGCGAGCGCGTCCAGCGCCAACCAAGCCTGGCGAAAAGCCGCGAACCCCTCGCGCTCGAACTGCACCAGCATACTCAAAAGCTCATCGATGATGGCGCCGGCGATGAAATTGCGCGATGGCGACGCCGCACACGCGTCGGCCACCGCGGCGGCGCGCACTCCCGAGGCCTCGATCAGCGCACGGGACGCCGGCGGCAGTGCCACGTTCAGACCCACGCCGATCACCACATGCGCCGGCCCGCTCGCCTCCGCACGCAACTCGATCAACACGCCCCCCACCTTGCGGTCGCCGAACCAGATGTCGTTCGGCCATTTCAACGCGATTCCCAGCGCGCCGGCGCGGGCCAATGCGCGCGCGACGGCGACGCCGACGCACAGACTCAAGGAGGGGCTTGCCCGCGAGGCATCGGCGAACGACCATCCCATCGACAGCGCGACGCTGCCGCCGAACGGTGCGATCCAGGGCCGGCCGCGGCGGCCGCGGCCGGCGTGCTGCAACTCGCTCAAGACGACGTCCGCACTGCCGTACGGCGGCGGCGGCGCGGCGAGCAGACGGGTGTTGGTGGAATCCACGTCGAACAGCACCTCGAGATGGCGCAAGCGCTCCGCCCGTGCCTTATCCAGGGCCGCACGCAGCACCCTTTCGTCCAGCAATTCGACGGCGTGCGGCAGGCAGTAGCCGCGCCGCGGCACGGCCTCGACCTCGATGCCCTGCGCGCGCAGCCGCTCGATGCCCTTCCAGACTGCCGCGCGGCTCATGCCCAGCGCCTGTGCCAGCCATTCGCCCGAACGCAGCCGGCCGTCCGCCAGCAGCCCGAGCAACGGCGGGCTCAAGCCGCCCGCGATCGGAACAGCCATAAGCGGCGCGCGCGGCTCTCGGTGCCGGTGCGCATGCGGGCGATGTTGCCGCGATGCGTATAGATCACGAACAGGGTTACCGCGACGCAAAACGCCAGCAGCGGGGTGTTCTCGGGCTGACGCACGGCGACCGCGATTACCAAGCTCACGCCCGCCAGCATGCTCGCGAGGCCCACATACCCCGTCAGCAGCGCCACCAGCAACCAGCTCGATAACATGGGCAGCAGCAAGCTCGGCTGCAGGGCGCCGATCACGCCGACCACCGTTGCCACGCCCTTGCCGCCCCGAAAGCCGAACCACACGGGATACACATGGCCCAGGATGACGGCGGCGCCGCACGCCAGCGCCAGCCATTGGCGCGACACGTCGAGGTCCACGCTCATTCCCGGCAGCGCCCAGGCGGGCAGCCACAGGACCGCGGCAACGCCTTTGCCGATGTCGACCAGCAATACCGACAAACCGAAGAACTTGCCCTGGGTCCGCAGGGCGTTGGTCGCGCCCGCGTTGCCGCTGCCCAGGGCACGGATGTCCACGCCTCGCAGACGACCGAGGACCAAGCTGCCCAGCAGCGTGCCCAGGAGGTAGGCGAGCAACGTCTTGACTCCGAGTTCGAGCATGGGCTGACGATGATATCAGAGACGCTGCGCGCGCTTGGGCAAGTGGATTTCCGCCAGCATGCAGCGCACCCCGCCGCCCCCTGCGCGCTCGATGACCGGGATATCCACCGTCAGCACGCGGCCGTGATTCTCGAGGCGGCCGCGCTGCGCCGCATCCAAGCTCGACCAGGCGTTGCGGGATAACGCGATGAGGTTACCGGCCGCGGGCGCGAGTTCCAGCAGGTTACCGGCGAACCGCTGCATCTGGCTCATCGATATCTCGATCACGTCGTGCCCGGTGGCGCGCAGCGTATCGATCACCGCCGCACGCTGCGTGCGGTCGGCGATGACTTCACTGCAAAGCACCGCGAAGCGTGCGCCCACCGCCATCAGCACGTTGGTGTGGTACACCGGCCTGGCGCCGCCATCGAAGGCCTCGAAGGTCGCCAACTCGAAGTCGAGCTGCTGCGCGAACTCGCCGAGCACGTCGAGGTCGGTGCGCGGCGACAGCGCCGCGTAGGCGATCCGATTGCAGCGGTCCAGCACCATGCTGCCCGTGCCTTCGAGGAACTGGGCTCGAGCCTCGCGATGACTGAGATCGACGGTACGGCTGATCCGGTAATCGCCCTCCTGCGCGACCTGCCGCAGCAGCTCGTCGCGGCGCTCCAGGCGGCGATTGGGCGCGAGCATGGGGTAGAGAACCACGGTCCCATCGCCGTGGAAGCTCACCCAGTTATTGGGGAACACGGCGTCCGGCTTGACCGGCGAGGGCGTGTCCTGCGCCACGATCACCTCGACGCCGGCTTGCCGCAGCGTCTCGGCCAAGCCGTCGAATTCGCGCAGCGCCTCGGCGGCAGGCGCGCCCCCCGCTCCCGGCACCTGAAACGCGTTGCTGGCGGCCGTCTGTGGATTGAACCCAAATGCCGCCGGCCGCACCATGAGCACGGCGGCGGCGCTTTGCGGTTCGGGGGTGGGAGAGGCCGGATGAGTCATGCCGGTGAACTATACCAGCGCCGCCGTGCGCGCCCGTTGACAGGGCTCGCCAGTTTCATCAAGGTAACGCGAGCCGAAGGGATGGTGGGGCCGCTTGGCGCCGTCCGGCATGACAACGCTGCGCCTTCGGGCTAATTTTGGGGAATCCGTCTTGCCGGTTTCAACGACCAATTCATTCTGGGTGCTCGCAGTCGCCACGTTCGCCGTGAACGCTTACGGCGCGGTCGGGCATCATGGCAAGCCACCCCCGCCGCCCGCACCGCCCGTGGACGACAAAACGGTCGCCTACGAATTCTCGTTCGACACCCTGTTGGCCGACGCCAAGCGGCGCGCGGAAAAGCCCTATGCGCCGCAACGCAGCTCGCTGCCCGCGGGGCTCGATAAGTTGAGCCCGGAGCAATACCGCAGCATTCATTTCAACCCCGACGCCGGCATCTGGCGCGCGCAAGACGTGCCTTTCCGGCTCGAGCTGCTGCGAACCCGTGACAATGGACAGTCGGTCGCCGTGACGGTCTCGACGGTGGAGGACGGCATGGCGCGGGATCTGGTGGCGACGCCGGCCATGTTCCAGATCAGTCCGTCGCTGCTCGGCAGCAAAGTATCGCTGCCGCTCTCGGGCTTTCGCATCCGTAGCCAGATCAATTCCAAGAAGATCTGGGACGAATTTCTGGTGTTTCAGGGTGCGAGCTATTTTCGGGCGGTCGCCCAACACCTGCTCTACGGGCTCTCCGCGCGCGGGCTCGCCATCAACACGGCCGAACCCTCGGGCGAGGAATTCCCGGGGTTCACGCATTTCTGGGTGGAAAAGCCGGCCCCCCACGCCACCACCATCGTGGTCTACGCCCTGCTCGAAAGCGACTCGGCCACCGGCGCGTACCGCTTCACCGTTCAGCCCGGCGTGGCAACGCTGATGGACGCGGAGATGACGATATTTCCGCGCGCCGACATGCGCGTCGTCGGCATCGCGCCGCTCACCTCGATGTTTCTGTTCGATGAGACCAACCGCGGCCGCCTCGACGATTACCGCCCCGAAGTGCACGATTCGGACGGTCTCATGATCGCCTCGAAATCGGGCGAGCAGATCTTCCGGCAGCTGGCGAACCCCATCACGCTGCAGGTATCGAGCTTCACCGCCGAAGCGCCCAATGGCTTCGGCCTGGTACAGCGCTCGCGGCAGCAAAGCGATTTCGAGGATTTTGAGAACCAGTACGAGCGTCGCCCCAGCGCCTGGGTCGAGCCCAAGGGCGATTGGGGACCGGGCGGGGTGGAACTGGTCGAAATTCCGTCGGGACGCGAGAGCAACGACAATATCGTCGCGTTCTGGCGGCCTGCCCACGGCTTGACGGCCGGTCATCCTGCGCACTATGAATATCGCATCACCTGGCTGGCGGAGCCGGCCTTACCCAAGGGCATGGGCAAAGTCGTGGCGACCCGTTCCGGCGCGAGCCTCGATGGCAAACGGCGGGTCTTCATCCTCGACTTCGCCGGCGCCGGCGAGAAGATCGACGGCCTGCATCTGGATCTGGGCGCCTCCACCGGCCGAATCTCGAACGCCACGCTGATGTCCAACAATGCCATCCATGGTCTGCGGGCCAGTTTCGAAATCGACCCCGGCGACGCGGGTCTGATCGAGCTGCGCATGCGCGTGCTGCGCGGCGACAAGCCGGTCAGCGAGACCTGGCTGTACCGGTGGACCGCGACGTGAGTTCCGCCGTCGCATTGGAGCAAGCTCCCCTCTCCGGCGGTATGCCGCCCGACACCCCGTTGGCAATGCCGCCCCAGGACCTGCGCTACAAGCCCTCGCATCGCAGCCGCGCACGCACGGACGCCGCGGTCCTATACGCGCGCTTCATTCTCTTTGCCACGACGTTCGGCGTGTCGACTTACGGCATTTATCAAATGCTGCAAGTCGTGCGCTTCGCGAGCATGACCTTCCTGCAAGGGCTGATGATCTTCTTCTTCGCCGTCTCGCTGGGCTGGATTGCGTTTGCCGCGGGCTCCGTGCTGGCCGGCGCCTCGAAGCGGCGCGACGCCGTCCCGCCCGCAGCGGCCGGCGACGCCTCGCTCACCGCACTGGTCATGCCCATCTACAACGAAGATCCCGTACGCACCACGTCGGCCCTGCAAGCCATGGCGGAGGCGCTCGGCGGCATCGGCGCCGAGCGGCGCTTCGAGATCGTGGTGTTGTCGGACTCCACCAACGCCGACGCCTGGGTGCGCGAGACCGCAGCCATCGATCTGCTGCGTCGCTCGCTGTCGAGCGTCATGCCGGTGTGGTATCGGCGGCGCTGGAAGAACGTCGCCCGCAAGTCGGGCAACGTCGAGGATTTCGTCACTCGCTGGGGCGGCCGCTACGACCACATGATCGTGCTCGACGCCGACAGCCTGATCGATGCCCCGACGCTATGGCGGCTCGTGCAAACCATGCAGGCCGACCCCGCGCTCGGGATATTGCAGACCGCCCCGCAACTCATCGGCGCGCGCACCTTCTTCGGCCGCCTGCAGCAATTCGCGGCGTGCGTCTACGGCCCCGTCATCACACGCGGCCTCGCTGCCTGGTCCGGCGACAGCGGCAATTACTGGGGCCACAACGCCATCATCCGCATGCAAGCGTTCGCCCAGAATTGCGGCCTGCCCGAACTCAAGGGCCGCAAGCCCTTCGGCGGACACATTCTGTCGCACGACTTCGTCGAGGCGGCGCTCATGCGGCGCGGCGGCTGGAAGGTACGCATGGCCGCCGACTGCTGCGGCTCCTGGGAAGAATCGCCGCCGTCGCTGATCGACGTTGCCATTCGCGACCGCCGCTGGGCCCAGGGCAATCTGCAGCACATGAAGATCATCGGCACCGCGGGCCTGAGCTTCATCAGCCGGCTGCACTTGGGCATCGGCATCATGAGTTATCTGTCCTCGCCGCTGTGGCTGTTCATGCTCGCCGTGGGCTTCGCCCTGGCCGTGCAGTCGCACTTGATCCGGCCGGAATATTTCAACCACGACTTTCAACTGTTCCCCACCTGGCCGCGCTTCGACATCGAACTGATGATGACGCTGTTTTGGTTCAGCATGGTGGTGCTGCTGATCCCGAAGATGCTGGGTCTCGTCCGGGCGTTGCTGTCGCGGCGCATTCGCCGCGGCTGCGGCGGCGTCATCGGCGTCGTCGCCAGCGTCTTTCTCGAGACTATTTTGTCGGCGCTGTATGCGCCCATCCTGATGCTGGTGCAGAGCCGCCATGTCTTCGAGGTTTTCATGGGCCGCGATTCGGGCTGGAAACCGCAGCGCCGCGACGGCGGCGGCACCAGCTGGGGCGATGCCTGGAGTTTTCACAAGCGGCATCTGCTGTTGAGCTGCATGACCGCGGCCGTGGTCTATGTTCTATCGCCGTCGCTGCTGGCCTGGGTGTCGCCGGCGCTCCTCGGACTGTTTCTCGCCGTGCCGCTGTCGCGCGCCAGCGGCAGCGAGTCCTTAGGCAAGGCGCTGTCGCGGATTGCGCTGCTGCGCACCCCCGAGGAACTCGACCAGCCCGCCTTGGTGACGCGCCGCAAGGCATTGATCGCGGCCGCGCCGCCGCTGCCCGAGGACGGACTGCGGTATCTCGCGCGCAATCGCGACGCGCGGCTCAGGCACATCGACGGCAACCTGGCGCGGCCGCGCGATCCGCGGGGCCAGCCGGATCCGCATGCGTTCACCGCGGAGCAGAAATTGCTCGATGCACGCGTGCTCGACGAAGTATTGCAGTGGCTGACGCCCGTCGAGCGCGTCGAGGTGGCGGGAGACGCCCGCCTGCTGAATCAGCTCGCCCTATTGCCGGATGCGCAACCCGGTTTCACGATTTAAAGGACACGAATGATCGCCCGACGTTCACTATTGAAATCCGCCCTCGCGCTGGCCGCCGGACAACTCAGCTATGCGGCGCCATCGGGCGCCGTCACGCCCGGTGCGGCGGCCGGTTCGTCGGCGATCGGCGCAAACGGCCCGCCGCAGCCCTTCGATTTTGCCTGGCTCAAGGGTCAAGCCCATTATCTCGCCAGCAACGTGTACCAGGACTCGAAGGACGCGGTGCCGCCCGCCATGGCGAAGCTCGGCTACGATCAGTATCAATCCATCCGGTTTCGCACGGATCATTCGTTGTGGGGCGATGCGGGTTCGGCCTTTCGGCTGCAGTTTTTTCACGTTGGCCGCACCTTCAACGCGCCGGTGCATCTGTACGAAGTGGTCGACGGCCAGTCGCGCGAAATCGTCTACGACCCGGCGATGTTCGAGTGGGACAAGAGCGGCATCGACCCCGCGACCATGAAGGATCACGCGGGCTTCGCCGGCTTTCGGGTGCAATTCGTCACCAATTGGCGCGCCGACGTTGCCGCCTTTCTCGGCGCGGCGTACTTCCGCGCGGTGGGCGGCGATACGCGCCAGTACGGATTGTCGGCGCGCGCTCTCGCGGTGGACACCGCCTTCCCGCGGCCCGAGGAATTCCCGCGATTCACGTCGTTCTGGTTCGAGCGCCCTGGCAGGGACTCCGGCACCATGACGCTGTATGCGTTGCTGGACAGCCCGAGCATCGCGGGCGCGTTGCGCATGCAGATCTCGCCCGGCGGCACGCTCGTCATGAACGTCGATACCGCGCTCTACCCCCGCAAGCCCATCGAACGCTTAGGCATAGCCCCGCTCACCAGCATGTTTTTCTACGGCGAGAACGACCGCCGCGCCGCCAACGACTGGCGTCCCGAGATCCATGACTCGGATGGCATCTCCATGTGGACCGGCGCCGGCGAATGGATCTGGCGGCCGCTCATCAACCCCGCGCAACTGCATTTCAATTCCTATTCCGACGACAACCCGCGCGGCTTCGGCTTGTTGCAGCGTGACCGGAATTTCGAGCACTATCAGGACGACGGGGTCTACTACGACAAGCGGCCCAGCCTGTGGGTGGAACCCAGGAATGGGTGGGGCAAGGGCGCGGTGCAGCTGGTCGAGATCCCGACGGTCGATGAAACCTTCGACAACATCGTGGCGTTCTGGAACCCGCTCGACAAACCCAGACCCGGCCAGGAATTGCTGTTCAGTTACCGTCTGTATTGGGGGACGCGAATGCCCTATGCGTCGCCGCTGGCGACGACGCTCGCGACCCGCACCGGCATCGGCGGCACGGTGGGCGTGAAGCGCCAATATTACTCCTGGCATTTTGCCGTCGATTTCGCCGGCGGCGAACTCGGCGCCTTGGCGAAGGATGCGCCGGTCGAAGCCGTCATCACCACCTCGCGCGGCCAGACCGAGCACGTCACCGCGCATTACGTCGAGGAGTTCAATGGCTACCGCGCCTTGTTCGACGTGAAGCCAACGGACGATACGGTGCAGCCCATCGATTTGCGGTTGTACCTGCGCGTGGATGGCAGGCCGCTGACGGAAACCTGGATTTACCAATGGACGCCTCCCAGCGCCAAGGAACGAAAGCAGGCCATTGCCTGACTCGCCCCGCCGCCGCTAGCCGCGGCTCCGCCGGCGGGACTCCAGGACCGGCATACGCTGCGTATCGCCGGTGGGCGTGCGCAACTCCTTTTCGCGCCGCAAGAACGGCTGCGCGCGGCGCGGATCGAGAATCGCCCAGCGATATTCATTGAGCTGCTTCTTGAGCAGCGGCAGCAAGGCTACCTGCGACAACGCGTCGGCGTCGGGGGATTCGACCAAGCTGCTGCAGTACACGTTGAAATATTCGGTGTACAGGCGTTCGTACTGCTGGATCGGATCGAGGAATGCCGGGTCCTCGACCACGTCGCTGCCCAAGTGGTTGGCACACAGGTAGCTGCAGGCCTTGCGCAGGTACACGTTATGCTCGGCGACCACCGCGTTTTGGTAATTACGTCCGGGGCGAAAGTGCGCCATCACCTGCGCGCGCTCGCGGCCGCGTACCTCGCTGCGCTGTAAATACTGGAATAGCGCCTTGCCATGCAGCAGGCGAAAGGTGGTGTGCTTCAGAGCCGCCACTTGCGCGCGCCGGACGCCGCAATTCGCCAGCTGGCGCATCAGAACCGAATGCTCGCTTTCCCAGTGCGACCAGGTGATCGGATTTTCGAGTATGCGCCGCGCCACCAGCTGCTCATTGTGGTCGGTGCTCTCCAACGCGGCTTGGACGCGATCGGTGGATTCGCGCATGAGTCGGGCGTGGCTGATGGCATGACGAAGCATTCGTCCCTCCTTCGAGCCAGATTCTGGTAAATGCGAAAATATGTCAAAGCGTTGCCATCTGCCGACAGCCGCTTGTGAGCGTCTTGCATCCCAGCGTCTGGTCCACGAAATGCCGCGGGGCATTCTGCCCATCGGAAGAGTCTATCTCACCACGTTTTCCATAAAGCGTCTGTAGGATAGCGGTCCGGTCGCCCCATTAAATCCGCTCAATATCGGCGCGACAGCAGCCAGTCGGCCAGGGCGCGCAGCGGCGCCGCTCGTTCGCCGAAAAGTTCCAGCGCGGCCAGGGCCTGGCCGTGCAGGAGATGTACGCGTTCCTGCGACGCTTCGATACCGATAATGGCCGGATGAGTGGGCTTGTCCCGCTCCCGGTCGGCGCCGGTCGCCTTGCCCAGGGTCGACACATCGCCCAGCACATCGAGCAAATCGTCTTGAATCTGGAACGCGAGACCGATGGCGGTCGCGAAATCGTTGAGAGCGGCATGGGCCTTCGGGTCGAGCCCGGGCACGCATTCGGCCGCCATCAGGACGCTGGCACGGATGATGGCGCCGGTCTTGCGCGCATGCATGTCTTCGATCTGTGCAATGTCGACCTGTCGCCCCTGCACCCCTAAGTCGATCGCCTGTCCGCCGGCCATGCCGAAGGTACCGCTGGCCTCGCTCAACAGATCGACCAGGCGCAGCCGGATCGCCGGCGACGGCGGCAAGGCCGGGTCGCGCGCCAGCAGCTGAAAGGCCAACGGCTGCAGCGCGTCGCCGACCAGGATGGCCGTGGCTTCGTCGAACGCCTTGTGACACGTGGGACGGCCTCGGCGCAGATCGTCATCGTCCATGGCGGGCAGATCGTCGTGGACCAGGGAATACACGTGCACGAGTTCGATGGCGCAGGCCGCGGCCTCCACCTGATCCTCGGTCAATCCCAGGGTTCGCGCCGTGGCGAACAGCAACGCCGGACGTATCCGCTTACCGCCCCCCAGGACGCTGTAGCGCATGGCCTCGTGCAGCCGCGCGGGTACCGCCGTGGCCGGCGGCAAGCGCGATTCCAGCGCCGCTTCGATGCGCAAGCGCCACGTCTCCAGTTGAGCCCCAAAGACATCGGGCGTGCTGGCGGCCACGGCCACCCGGTTGGCTACGTCGTTCAAGCGCGTTCTCCCCTCCAACTCTGCGCTCAGCGCGGCTCGACGGTGCTGTCTTCCATCTCGCGGCGATTCCGCGTGACTTGCGCCACCGGAATGGCCGTGACCGTGGCATTGGCAGGCGAATATCGGGCGGACTCGCTGTAGAGAATCGGCAGCTCAGGCGCCATGGCGCCGGTGACCTTCGGCCCACGCAACGAAACCCACATGGCCTTCAGCGGATGACTGAACGCGTCGTTGACCGCCGTTCCTTCGAAGCCGCAATGCGCCATGCAGTTGTCGCAGCGCGGATTCTTGCCCACGCCGTACTTGTCCCACTCGGTGTCATCGATCAACGACTGGTAAGTATCCGCATACCCTTCATCGGACAACAAGTAGCAAGGCCGCTGCCAGCCGAACAAGTTGTAGGTCGGCGTGCTCCACGGCGTGCATTGATAATTCTGATTGCCGGCGAGGAAATCCAGGAACAGCGCCGAGTGATTGAAGGACCATTTGATCCCGTCCGGCCGGTTCTTGCGCCGGCTGAAAATGCCGCGGAACAGTTCCTTGCTGGCCTTGCGGCCGAGGAACACGTCCTGGCGCGGCGCGTGATGATAACTGTAGCCCGGCGATACCATGATGCCCTCGACGCCGAGTTGCGTCGCCAGGTCGAAGAACTCGGCCACTTCGGCCGGGTCCTCGCCGCTGAACAAGGTGCAGTTCACCGTCACGCGGAAACCCTTGCCGCGCGCCAGCTTGATCGCCGCCACCGCCTTGTCGAACACCCCCTCCTGGCAAACCGATTCGTCATGGCGCTGGCGATTGCCGTCCAAATGGATGGAAAAGGTCAGGTAGGGAGAAGGCTGGTACTCGTCGATGTGTTTCGACAAGAGAATCGCGTTGGTGCACAGGTAGACGAACTTCTTGCGCGCCACGATGCCGGCCACGATCTGCGGCATCTCCTTGTGAATCAGGGGCTCGCCGCCGGGGATGGACACCATCGGCGCGCCGCACTCGTCGACCGCCTTGAGGGCGTCCTCGACGCTCACGCGCTTTTGCAGCGTTTCCTTCGGATAGTCGATCTTGCCGCAACCCGAGCAGGCCAGATTGCACATGAACAACGGTTCCAACATGAGAACCAAGGGGTAGCGTTTGACGCGGCGTAGCTTGCGGCCCGCGATATAACTAGCGACCCGGTACATTTGCAGGAGTGGTATGGCCATACGCTATCTTACCGCGACCGGGCCGGAGATGAACTCAATTTTGCGATTGGAGGGCCAGCACCGCGTCCCGATGATCCCTTAAGATTCGCCGCCATTCCATCAGGAACCACGGAGTGAACTTCTGCCCGCCGTGGGCGGTCAACTCCTGGTCCAGCGCCTCCGGGCCGATCCAGCGCCACGCCAGGATCTCATCGTGATTGATTCTGACGGGATTGCTGCTGCGGCCGATGAAAACCGAACAAAGCTCGTGTTCGGCCCCGGTGGCGTCGAATTGTGCCTGATACTCGAATTTGAACAAAAACTCGAGGGGACAGGCCAGCCCCAGCTCTTCGCGCAGCCGTCGATGGGTGGCCTTCTCGACCGATTCCCCGGCGCGCGGGTGGCTGCAACAGCTGTTCGACCAATACAAGGGCCAGAGGCGTTTGGATGCCGCACGTTGCTGAATCAGCAGCTCCCCGTTGCCGTTGAAAATCAGCAGCGAGAACGCCCGATGCAGCACTCCCCGGCCCTCATGGCACAACGCTTTGCTCAAGGAGCCGACTCTGCGGTCGCCCGCATCGACGAGGATCAGGGCGTCGGAATCTGCGGTGAGGTCCACTCCATTGGAATGATGGTTGTCCTGAATCTCATCCATGATCAATACCCTATTGCACTGCTGCGCCAATCATAGCCGCTTGCGAAACAGCTGTGCCAGCGGCAGCGGCACCAACCAGACCGCGAACTTCAGCATGAGCGCCCATCAGGAGTTCGGCGAGTCGGTCACGCTGCATAAATTGCTGGCGCTGTGCCTCAGCGAGAACGAGCGCCGCCTCGCCGGCTACGATGCCCGCCTGCGGCGGCCGAGGTTGGTGCCGGCGCTCGCGCGCTTTGCCTATCGCATCTTGCCATCAAGCATCTAAAGGACGGGGTCGCATCGACCCCGTTGAAAGTTGCGCGAAGCGCATGACTAGAGTTGCCCGCGCGGTTCTGACGAGTACCTCGACACGCAGCGAATTCGAACCGGTCAACATCACGGTGCCGTGGTACTCCCAAGCCGCCCGCGCTCGCGAAACCAGCGCACCGCATCGTCAAAGGCCTGACCGGGCGGACGCCACCGATAGCCGAGTTCACGCACCGCCTTGGCGCTCGAGAAGAACATGCGCTTGCGCGACATGCGCACGCCCTCCAAGGTGACCCGCCCGCTGCGGCCGGTGATTTTCGCGACCGCTTCGGCCACATACGCGATCGGCAGAATGGCTGCATAAGGCAAACGAACTCGCGGGGGCCGGCGGCCGACATGCTGCGCGATGTAGATCAAGATCTGCTGCAGCGTCATGTCCTCGCCGCCCAGAATGTAACGCTCGCCGATGCGCCCGCGCTGCCAGGCCAACAGGTGGCCGGCCGCGACATCGTCGACGTGGACGATGTTGAGCCCTGTATCGACATAGGCCGGCATGCGTCCCGCCGCCGCATCCAAGACCAGTTGACCGGTGGGCGTGGGCTTCACGTCGCCCGGTCCCACCGGCGTCGAGGGATTCACGATGACCGCCGGCGTGCCCGATGCCGCCGCCTCGAGCACCACTTGCTCCGCCAGAAACTTCGACCGCTTGTAATGGCCGATCATCGCGGCCAGCGACACCGCCGTGCCTTCATCGCCGGGCGAGCCATCGGCCGGGATGCCCATGGTGGCGACGCTGCTGGTGTACACGATTTTCCCAACACCCGCGCGCCTGGCCGCGAGCAACAAATTGCGCGTGCCTTCGACGTTGGTGCGGTACAGCTGCGCGGGATCCGGCGCACCCAGCCGATAGTCCGCCGCCACATGGAACAGCGCCTCGCAACCGTCCATCGCGGCACTCAGGCTCGAGGCGTCGGTCAGGTCGCCGATCGCGACCTCGAGCGGCAACCCCTGCAGATTGGTGCGATCCGAGCCCGCGCGCACCAGCGCACGAACCTGCCAACCATCCTTCACCAAGGCTCTCGCGACCGCCCCGCCGACGAAGCCCGAGGCGCCCGTGACCAACGCTCTCATGCGATGCGGCTCGCCGAGGGCGTTGCAAACGTGGGCGCCAACGCGCCGGTGCGGGCGACGGCCACCAAGGCACGCATCGCCGCTCGATAGCGCCGGGCCAGCCGCAGCAGCGGCAGCAGGTCGCCGGGGCGCCGCAGCAGTTCCTGCAGCAGGCGTGCGATCCGCACCTCACCGCCGCTGCTCGCCGCCAGCACCGCCTCGGGCAAGCGATCGGCGGCGGTGTCCACCACCACCCGCACGACCAGGAACGGCAAACCGCGGCTGACCGCCACCTGCGCCACCCCCAGGCTTTCCATGTCCACCACGTCGGCCCCCGTGTCGCGAAAGGCCGCTGCCTTGCCCGCGACATCCTCGATGGCCAGCGGGTTCGTGAGCAAAGTCCGCCCGACCACCGCACGCCCCCGGAGGATGACCGCGCCCACCAGCTCGCGCCAATGAGGATCGGTGCCAAAACGGGTCCCGTCGCGCGCCGTCACGCTCCCGGGTATGCAAATGGTGCCGGCCGGCAAGGCGGGATCGAGGCCGCCCGCCATGCCCCAGCTGACCAGGCGGGTCGCACCGGCGTCGACCAGGGCGAGGGCAGCGCGGGCGGCGGCCGCAGCGCCGATGCCGCTCACCGCAACCAGAGTCCCGTCGGACAGAATCGATAACCCGTCGCCGCGCTTCACCGACGGCCCCAATGTGCGTGCCTCCGCCGCGAGTGCCGCGACGACGCCCGCACTCAATGAGTGGGTCCGCGGCGGACGAGCGTGCGGAAGGCAGCCAATGCCCACAGCGGGAAGTAGCCGCTGTAGCCGTGATATTTCAGGTAAAAGACCCGCGGAAAGCCGGGTGCGGTGAAGGTCGGATCGCTCCACAACCCATCGTCGGCCTGAGTTCGGAGCAGGTGATCGACGCCGCGCCGCACCGAGTCGGAAGCCACTTCGCCCGAGGAGAGCAGCGCCAGCAGCGCCCAGGCGGTCTGATACGGAGTGCTCGCGACCGGGGTGGCGGCGCGGCGCGCGTAGGTGTCGTTGCTTTCGCCCCATCCGCCGTCCAGGTTCTGGCGGCTCTTCAGCCACTCGACCGCCTTGTGTACCGCCGGATCCTCCGCGCTCACGCCGGCCTGAGCCAGCCCCATCAGCACCGACCAGGTGCCGTAAATATAATTGGTGCCCCAGCGGCCGAACCATGAACCATCGGGCTCCTGCCCGGCGCGCAGGTAGGCGAGCGCGCGACCCAACGCGGGCTCATCCTGCGGGCGGCCGATGCGCGACAACACCGTCACGACGCGGGCCGTCACGTCGCTGGTGGGCGGATCGAGCAACGCGCCATGATCGGCGAAGGGGATCTTGTTCAACGAGAAATGCGTGTTGTCGGCATCGAACGCGGCGAAACCGCCATCCTCGCTCTGCATGCCGACCAGCCAATCCAAGGCGCGGCTCACACTGTCGGTGTAGTCGTCCGAGTTGTGCGCCTGATGCATGGCCCACGCGACCACCGCGGTGTCGTCGAGGTCGGGATAGTAACTGTTGGCGAACTGGAAGGCCCAGCCGCCGCCCGCCACACTGGGCCGGTTTACTCGCCAGTCGCCGGGCTCATCGAGAATCTGTTCGGTTTGCAGCCAATCGAGGGCCCGCGACGAGGCGCCGGCCGCGACCGGATCGGCAGCCTCCTGCATGGCCAGACTGGCCAGCGCGGTATCCCACACCGGGGACACGCAGGGTTGGCAGTAAGCGCTGGTGGGTCCGACCACCAGCAATTTCTGCAAGGCGCGCTTCGCCGTCTCGCGCCGCGGATCATCGTTGGCATACCCCAGTATGGTCATCGCCTCCAACGCGTTGACCATGGCCGGGAAGATGGCACCGAGCCCATCCTCGCCGTTCAAGCGCTCCAACATCCACTCCTCCGCACGGCGCGTGGCGCGCGCGCGCATGCCGCGCGGAATGAGCGGATCGATCATCCGGCCCAGCCGATCTGCCAGCAGGAACGCGCGCGCGACCATGCCGCCTTTCTTGACGACCTCACGAAAGTAGCCTCGTTCGTCGCTGGGCGGCGTGGTGAAGAGTTCCGGAATGTGCATGCTGCGCGGATTCTTCGCGACCGGCTTGCGCGTACAGAGGATGAACAGCGGCACCATGACGGTCCGCGACCAATAGGCCACTTTGTCGAGATGGAAGGGAAACCATTTCGGCAGCAGCATGATTTCGACGGGAATGTAGGGCACGCCCCGCCACGGCAGTTGGCCGAACAAGGCCAGCGCGATGCGGGTGAAGACGTTGGCTCGAGCGGCGCCGCCGTGCTCGAGAATCGCCGTGCGAGCCCGCGCCATGTGCGGCGCGTCGGGATCGTCGCCGGCGAGTTTCAGCGCGTAATAGGCCTTCACCGTGCAGCTGATATTGAAATCGCCGCCGTAGTACAGGGGCCAACCGCCGTGCTCCGCCTGGTGAGTCCGCAAGTACACGGCCAGCTTCTTCTCGAGCGCGGCGTCGATCTCGTCCAGGAAGTGCATCATCATGATGTACTCCGCGGGAATGGTGCAGTCCGCCTCGAGCTCGAACAGCCAGTAACCTTGGGCACTCTGCCGGGCGATCAGCGCATCCCGCGCATCGGCCACTGCGCGATCCAGCGCGGTGGCCACGCTGGTCTTGGTGAGCGAATGCGCCACGATGTCCGCACGCGCCATCCCCGGCGCCGCGGCGGCGCTGCTCTTCTGAGCGGTGCGGCTCACGATGCGGAACTCCCGACCGAACGCCGCAGCGACCGCTCCGGCTCCAGCGGCAAATCACCGGTCACGGCATGCAAATCGACCCGTTGGACCGGCTGCGGACGGCGCGTTTCGCCGACGGGCGTGAACGGCAGCCCGTGGGCCGCATAGGCAAACAAGCTCCGCAACAGCCAATCGCTGCGGCCGGTCACATCAGTCAATAGTCGGGTCATCGCGACCGCTCTGCGGGAAACCTTCACCTGAACACCTGCCGTAAACCTCGGATTCTGATTAATTTTTTGCAATGTGAGCACCGCGAGGCCGATTGCCCACAGGCAAAAGCGCCGAATGCCGGCCTCACCGCTCGGGATCAACAGCGTGTACTCGAGCGCGTTGCGTAGATGTCCATGGGCGATGGCGACCAGTTCACGCATGCCCGCGGCAAACTGCGGGTCGTACGCCTCGGACGACAACTTCGCCAAATCCACCCCGTGACGCGAGAACACTTCCTGCGGCAACCAACAGGCGCCGCGGCTGCGATCTTCCCAGACGTCCTTCAGTATATTGGTCATCTGCAGCCCCTGCGCAAACGACACCGCCAAGCTTTGCAGCCCGGCGCGATGACGGGCGATGAGCGGCGAATATTCGCAGAACAGCTCGGTCAGCATATCGCCCACGACCCCGGCCACGTAGTAGCAGTAGTCGTCCAGATCGGTCTGGCGCGGCAAGCCCCGCAAGCTGGCGATCGATTGAAAACGAGGCATCCCATAGCACATGAGCTCCACGCAGCGGTGAATCGCCGCCCGCTGCGCCTCGCTGAGCGCCGCCGTCACGTTGATGACGCGCTGCATGTTGCCCACCAGGTCGCGCTCGGTGGGAAGGGTGCGGTCCGACAGCCGGGCCTCGAGCGCCCGGGCCAGCGTTTGCGGCTCGCCCAAGCCCGCGACAGCCGCCATGAAGCGCTGCATGAACGACAGCGTTTCGGCCGGCGACAAGGCCGGTTCGTCCTCGATGGTATCGGCGATCCGGCACAGCAGATACGCGTTGGTGACCGCAATCCGCAGTGCAGCAGGCAGCTGCGGAATCGTCAGCGCGAAGGTGCGCGAAACGTGCGGGAGTATTTGGTCTTGATAGACTGCATCGGAAACGCCGGAATCCATGAGGACAGTATCTCGGAAAATAGACGGGATAGCACCCCCCCGGGGAGGTCGGGTGTGGCGCAAATACCCTAAAGCCCGCGCAGGCCGGACCTGGGGTTATTCCGGCGCGGACTATAGCGGCGGCCCGCGTGGGCTGCAACCGCGTAGCAGTTCCGCTACAGATCATCAGTCATGGCAGTTAGGGCCCGCAGCAGTATAAACTGTGACAGATGGCCGAACCTCTCATTAATTATCCGCTCCTCGAATCCATCGACACGCCGGCTGACCTACGCCGCCTGCCGCTGTCCAAACTCACCGAACTGGCCTCGGAACTGCGTGAGTTCCTGATTCACAGCGTCAGCACGCGTGGAGGCCACTTTGCAGCAGGCTTGGGTACGGTCGAACTGACCATCGCCCTGCACTACGTGTTCAACACCCCCTATGACCGGCTGGTGTGGGACGTGGGGCACCAGGCCTATCCGCACAAGGTGCTCACCGGCCGCCGCGGGCGGCTCCATACCATCAAGCAGGCCGATGGCCTGGCGCCGTTTCCGGCGCGTACCGAAAGCGAATACGATACCTTCGGCGTGGGTCACTCGAGCACCTCGATCAGCGCCGCACTGGGCATGGCCATCGCCGCCGCCAAACGCGGCGAGGATCGCCGCGCGGTCGCGATCATCGGCGACGGCGCGCTGACCGCCGGCATGGCCTTCGAGGCGCTCAATCATGCAGGTACGGCGCCCGCCGACTTGTTGATCATCCTGAACGACAACGACATGTCGATTTCGGAAAACGTCGGCGCACTCTCCAATTACCTGGCGCGCGCCTTGTCGGGCCGCATGTACTCGCATCTGCGCGAAGGCGGGAAGAAGGTGTTGCGCCAGATGCCCACGGTCTGGGAACTCGCGCGCCGCTCCGAGGAGCATTTGAAGGGCATGGTATTGCCAGGCACGCTGTTCGAAGAGATGGGTTTCAATTACATCGGACCGGTGGATGGCCACGATGTCAAAGCGCTGATCGCCACCCTCAACAACGTAAAGAAGCTGCATGGCCCCCAGTTCCTGCATGTCGTGACGCGCAAGGGCAAAGGCTATGCGCCGGCGGAAGCGGATCCGATCAAATGGCATGGCCCCGGCCCGTTCGACCCGGCGAGCGGCAAGATTTTCAAGGAAGCCAGCACCGGCCCGACGTATTCGCAGATCTTCGGCCAGTGGCTGTGCGACATGGCCGAGCGCGATCCGAACATCATCGGCATCACGCCCGCGATGCGCGAAGGCTCGGGTCTGGTCGAGTACTCGAAGCGCTTCCCCGACCGCTACTACGATGTGGCGATCGCCGAACAGCACGCAGTCACCTTTGCGGCGGGGCTGGCCTGTGAAGGTTTCAAACCCATCGTCGCCATTTATTCGACCTTCCTGCAGCGCGCCTACGATCAGTTGATCCACGATGTCGCGTTGCAGAATCTGCCGGTGGTGTTCGCGCTCGACCGTGCCGGACTCGTGGGCAGCGACGGCGCGACCCATCAGGGCAGCTACGATCTGAGCTTCCTGCGCTGCATCCCGAACATGGTGATCATGGCGCCGGCCGACGAAAACGAGTGCCGGCAAATGCTGTACACCGGAACCACTTTGTCCTCGCCTTCCGCGATCCGCTACCCGCGCGGCACCGGGCCCGGCGCGACCATCGCCGCCGAGATGACGGCGCTGCCCGTGGGCAAAGGCGTCGTCAAACGCGAAGGCCGCAGTGGTCTCGCGATTCTGGTTTTCGGCACCCTGCTCGAATCGGCGCGCAAGATTGCCGAGCGCCTGGACGCCACCTTGGTCAACATGCGCTTCGTCAAGCCGCTCGACGAGGCGCTGGTGATCGGCATCGCCGCCCGTCATCGCGCCATCGTCACCGTCGAAGAGAACGCCATCATGGGCGGCGCCGGCTCAGCGGTCGGCGAGGCATTGACTGCCGCGGGCGTTCGGATTGCCTTGCTGCATCTCGGCATCCCCGACAAATTCATCGAACACGGTTCGCGCGACACCTGTCTCGCCGCCGCCGGACTGGACCTTGCCGGCCTCACCGCCAACATCGATCGCTGGTGGGCACAGCAGACGCAGGAAAAACTGCGCTCCGTGCGCAGCGTATGAGCACGTCGCGAGGGCTGCCGATGACCGTCAGGAACACGCTCGAGCCAATTTGTGACGCGCACGCCGCGGCCCCAGAGGTTGCGCCCGCTCTGGTCACGGCCCATCGCAGCGCGGCCCTTCGCATCGCCGCCTGCGCCGCGGCCCTGCTTGCGCTCACGCCCGGCCGGCAGGCATTCGCGGCCGACGCCGACTGCAAGCCGCTGTTCGAGGCGATGACGCGGCTGTTCAACACGCCCAGCCATCAATACCTCACGCAGACGAGCGCGGACCCGGGCGAGAAGCCCACGGTCGGGGAGATCATCAACACAGGCAAGATCGTGTACATCCTGGTCGAGGGCAAGTGGCAGAAAAGCACGATCACCGCCGCGCAGCTGCAGGAGCAGGAAGAACAGAATCGGAAGAACGCGAAGGTCAGGATTTGCCGGCTCGAGCGCGATGAATCCGTGGACGGCGTTGCCGTGAAGCACTTCAGTGCGCACACCGAAACCGGCGACGTCATCAGCGAAGAGCAAATCTGGATTTCGAAAAGCGCAGGCCTGCCGGTGCGCGAAACCATCGACATGGATATGGGCGACAAGGGCGGCAAGAGCCGCGCCGAAATCCGCGTGATCTACACGGGCATCGAGGTGCCGGCCGTCGCACGATAGGTGAATCTCGACGCCGGCGAAGCCCGGCACTCGATGCCCACGCCCGTCAATTTACAACGTCCACCAGATAATTGCCGTAAAGATCGGTGGTCGCCGTTTGTCCCTCGAGAAGCAGGAAAGTCGTCGTCGTCTCCTCGACGATCGCCGGCCCGACGATGCGCGCACCCGAACCCAACGCCGACCCGTCGAACACGGGGAGGAGCGCTCCGCTCTTTCCGAGATAAACCGATCGGTGCCGTCCCGGCGTCGGCGGTTCGCTCTGCTCGGCAAGCACTCGGCCGCGGCGACCGCGCCCGCCCGTGTCTCCGATCGCACGGACCTTCCACGTCGTGAACTCGACCACCTCTCCCAGATCTTTGATCGTATAGATGCGTTCGTGTTGAGTATGGAAAGCGCCGGCCAACCGCTCCAGATCGCCCGCCCTCAGGCCCTTCGCCCCACGCTCGAACGTGACCTCAATGTCCCACGATTGATACAGGTAGCGTCCCTGAAAGGCGAATGAGAACGAGCGCGCTTCGGACGCCACGCCGGCTCGATCGAGAAACGCGTCGCCGCGCAGGATGAGCTTCGCGAGCAGCGCTTCGACGCCGGGAGCGTCGAAATTGCGGCTCGTCGTATGCAGCGTCGCGGTCTCCTCCCACCGCAAATCCGACAGGAGACCGCCGTAGGCACTCAGGCCAGCTGCGAGCTTTGGCACCATGAACCGCCGGATCCCGACGATGCGGGCCATATCGCCGATATGGCAGGCCGTCGCTCCGCCGCCGCTCACCATGAAGCTCTCGCGCGGATCGATGCCTTCGTTGATCGTCACGTCCTCGAGGGCTCCGATCATGCTGTGATTGATGGTGGTGTAGATCGCCCATGCCGCATCGAGCAGGCTCAACCGCAACTCGGCCGCGATGGAACCGACGACGGCCTCGGCCTTGGCCTTGTCGAGCTTCATTCGCCCGCCAAGAAAATAATCGGGGTCGATGATGCCGAGAACGAGATTCGCGTCGGTCACGGTCGGCAATGCGCCGCCACGGCCGTAGCAAGCCGGGCCGGGGTAGGCGCTCGCGCTGCGCGGCCCCACCTTGAGCAGCCCGCCGGGATCGACGCTGGCAATGCTGCCGCCGCCGGCGCCTACCGATCGCACGTCGATCTTCGGGATACCCAGCATCTCCATCCCAAACGTGGACTCCGGGGTGACGACGATCTGGCGGCCGCGAATGGCCGAAACATCGAACGTCGTACCCCCCATGTCGACGATGATTACGTCCGCCGCATCGGTCAGATGCAGGCCGGCGATGGGTGCCAGCGTGGGACCTGACATCACACTGTAGATCGGGCGGCGCACGATCTCGTCGGGCGGCATCATGCCGCCCACGCAATTGGCGATGAGCAGATCGCGGGCATAGCCGGCGCTTTTCAATGCGTCGGCGAGTCGGGTCGTATACGAAGCCACGACGGGATACAACGAGGCATTGATGGCGGCGGAGATGGTGCGCCGGTACTCCCTAGGTATGGGATTGATTTCATGGCCCAAGGTGACCGGAATCTCCGGCCATTCGGCGGCAAAGATCTCGCGCACTCGCAACTCATGGGCGGGATTGACGATCGACCACAGCAGGCTGACGGCGATCGCCTTCACGTCGCAGCGCTTGAAATAGGCGATGGCATCCATGACATCCTGTTCGACCAGTGGCTCGATTTCCCGCCCCAGAGCCTCGATCCGGCCGCGAACCTCGTAAGTGCGGTTCCTCGGCACATAAGGCGGCGGATAGTCGATGTGTACGGTGAAAGCACGCTTGCGCGGGGCTTCGCGGATCGTGAGTACATCGGGGTGACCCGCGTTGCAGATCAGGCCGACCGGAGCTGCCTTGCCCTCGACCAACGCATTGGTCGAAACCGTCGTGCCGTGCACGATCAGATCGTTGCGGGCGAGGAATTCGGGAAGACCCATGTCGTAATGGGCTGCCGCCAATCGCAGCGCATTCATAAAACCGACCTCGAACTCGCCCGGTGTGGTTGGAGACTTGAAAATTTCGATTCCCCGGCCGGCGCAATAAACGACCAGATCCGTGAACGTACCGCCGATATCGACACACGATGCGAACATTGAGGCTCCTACGAAGAAGGGGTTGACTTAGGACGGGGGGAACGGCGGCGCAGAAAGTTGCCGAGAACGGTGCCGATTTCGCTGCCGCCGAACAGTCCGTCGGGCCGGAACACCAGAATGATGAGCATGATCAAGGCAAGCGCCACCTCTTGCATGCCGGCTCTGGCGGTGAAGTCGATGCCCCACACCGTGACGCCGTCCTCGAGCGACCTGAAGGTCTCGGAGATCGCCTGTATGATCAAAACGCCCAAGACCGCCCCGGACAGACTGCGGGCGCCGCCCACCACCAACATCGCCAAGGTCAGGAAGGTCGTGTCCAGGTAAAAAGTGTTGGGGTTCAGCGTGCCCAAGAAGTGTGCGAACAGCACCCCGCCCATTCCTGAGATGAACGCGCTGATGGCCAGCGCCACCATTCTTTCACGGGCAATGTGGATGCCGATCGATTCGGCCGCCACTTCATCTTCCCGGGTGCAGCGCAGGAGGGCTCCCCGACGGGTCTGCTGATACCAAGCAGCGATGCCGACCGCCGCCAGAGCGCAGATCAATGCCGTCCAGATCGTGGTATCGAGCGGCAGTCCAACCAGGGCTTGCCGACCTCCCGTGACGCCTTTCCAATTCTGTGCCACCACATGCGTAATGATGAGCAAAGCGAAGGTGGCCATGGAGGGCACCACGCCCCGAAGCCGCATGACGGGCCAGCCGATGACCAACGCAATGAGAGCCGCCGCGGCCGAGGCGATGAGGCCGGCCGGCACGGTGGGGAGGTGAAATCGCTCCAATGCCAGCGGAAGCGCCAGCAATGCGTGCTTCTTGAGCGGCGGCATGGTCAGTAGAGCGGAAATATAGGCTGCCACCATCATGAACGACACGTGTCCGAACGACATGACGCCCGAATTGCCGCTGAAGCTGTAAAGGCCGACGACGATCACGACGTAGATCAGCGCCTCGGTCACGACGCGCTGCATCGCGGGCGCGGCGAATGACGCCGCAAGGGCTGCAACCCCGAGCACCATCGCGAGGATGGCCGGGGTGGCGAAATCACCCTTCAAGCCGCGCATTAAATCCTCACTCGATGCGCCTTGCGAAAGACGAGCCCTTGTGGGCGACCGATGAGAAAGGCGATGAAAAGGCCAAAGAGGAAGGCATCCCGGTAGGGCCGCCAGGTTGGCGGCAGGAACGTCTGCAAGGCGACCGACGTCATTCCAACGAGCATCCCCCCCAGCGCAGCTCCTGTCAGCGACCCCATCCCGCCGACCACGGCGGAGACGAACGCGACCAGGACCAGATCGACACCCATGCGATAGGAAATCGTTCCCGATTGGGCCACCTGATAAAAAGCCAGCACCGCGGCCAGAATCCCCGACATGGCGAAGGCCGCCGCAATGACCCGGTTCGCTTTGATTCCCACGAGCCGGGCCATGGTGAAATCCTCAGCCGCCGCGCGCATTTGGATGCCGAGCGGTCGACGACGGAAGAAGAAAGTCATCGCAGCAAGCAGAGCGAGCGTGACCGCTATCGTGGCAATCTCGAGCAAGGGTAGTCGCAGCTCGCCGAGAGCCGCGCTCTCGGAGAGCTCCGGCAGCAATGACACTCCGATCGGGCGGGCCCCGAATATCAGAACGACCAAGTGCTGCACGAGGTACGAAACGGCGAACGAGGTGACCAGCAGAGTAGCCGGATTCGCCTTGCGAAGCGGGCGAAATGCGACGCGCTCCATCACCAGTGCGAGGCACACCGCGGCCACGACGGCAGCGCCCAAACGGATCCCTACGGGTTGTCCGTCGAGTGCGTAGACGGTGAAGGCCGCCGCCGTGATCAGTTCCCCGTGAGCGAAGTTGATGAGGTTCATGACGCTGAAAATCAGTCCGACGCCGAGTGCGGCCAGCGCATAGATCGCCCCCAGATTGATGGCATCGATGGCCGTCTGAACGAGGTTCACGTCACCGCTCCAAAATAAGCCTGATCGAAATTGTCGACTTGTCGAAGCTCTTCCGAGCGCCCAGACAAGACGATGCGACCGGTGTGCAGAACGTAGGCACGATCGGCGGCGCGCAGCGCGCGGCGAATGCTCTGTTCGACGACGAGCACAGTCAGGCCGCCGGTACGCAGTTCGGTGAAGGTCTCGTAGAGCGCATCGACGATCAACGGCGCGAGACCCAGGGAAGGCTCGTCGAGCAGCAAGAGTCTCGGTGCGGCCATGAGGGCGCGGGCAATCGCAAGCATCTGCTGCTCGCCCCCGGAGAGCTGCCCGGCCCGTTGGCGGAAACGCGCTTTGAGGATCGGAAACAGACTCAGCATTCGTTCGATGTCCGTCTTGACCGCCAGCCTGCCCGTCCGAGTCGTGGCACCGAGCCTTATATTTTCCTCGACGGTCAGCGAGCCGAAGATATGCCGTCCTTCCGGCACGAGACTGATGCCATCGGCAACCAATCGTTCCGGCGCGAGGCCGATGATCGGTTTGCCCCGCAGCAGCAGCGAGCCCTGGCGCGGTACGTTCAAACCCGCAATCGTGCGCAACAATGTGGATTTGCCGGCACCGTTCGGCCCGACGATGGCGACCAGCTCGCCGTCGTCGATCGATATACTCACTCCTTTCAAGGCGGCAATGCCGCCGTAGGAAACGTGCAAGTCGTCCACACTGAGCAGCACGCTCATTCGGTCTCTCCAAGATAGGCACGTCGCACGCGGGCATCCCGCCGAACGGCGTCAGGCACATCGGTCGCGATGGTGCGGCCCTGATCGAGAACCTGCACGCGGTCGCACAGCTCGAATACCAAGGACATGCGGTGTTCGATGAGGAGGATGCCGCAACCCAATTCGGTGCGGATGCGGCGGATCAGAGCGGCCAGATCGTCGCATTCGGCATCATTCAGCCCCGCCGCGGGTTCATCCATGAGAAGAAAATGCGGGCGCGCCGCGATCGCACGGCCAATGCCGATTCTTCGCTCGGCGCCGAACGGCAGCGTGTCGGCTATCTGGCTCCGCAGGTGCGACAAGCCGAGCCAGTCGAGAACTTCGCGGGCGCGCGTGTGCGCGGAGTGCCTGGACTCGCCCTGGGCAAGCGCGCCCGCCTCGATGTTCTCCAGTGCGGATAGTTTGCGGAAAAGCAGCACGTTCTGAAAAGTTCGAGCGAGGCCGGCGCGCGCGCGGCGCCAGGCGGGCCACGCCGTGACCGGCATGCCGGACAGGGTCACCTCGCCCGCGGCGATGGATTGAAACCCTGTCAGCACATTGACCAGCGTCGTCTTTCCGGCGCCGTTCGGACCGATCAGACCGAGGATTTCGCCCCTGGAAACCTGCAGGTCGACGTCTTCCACGGCCCGCAGGCCCTGGAAATCCACCGTGACCCGGTCGACTTGCAGGCGATTGGCCGCCGCCGCGATGATTGCTGGCATGGGTGTTTCCCGGGAGGCGGTGTTTTACTTCGGAACTTCGCGCGCGGCAAAGATGCCGAGGGTCTTGCCTTGTCTGCCGCCTTCGACTTCCATGATCGCCATGTCGCGCCCATCGTTGATATGGGCACGCGGCGTAAAGGTCGTCGGACCGACGAGCAGCGGCTCGTCCTTGAACGCATCGAGGATGCGTCGCACCTTGTCGGCGTCGAGGCTTTTTGCGCGTTCGACCGCCCGCGCCCAAGCTTCGATCACGCTATAGCCGGTCAACGCATTGGACTGCGTCGGCAGGCGGCCGAACTTCGTCTTGAAAGTCTCGAAGAAGCTGCGCATAGCGGAACGCGGATCCGTACCGTACATCGAGGCATACGTGACGAAGTACATGTTGTCGAGTTTCGGTACGCCGCTCAACCAATAGTCGCCGTCCCAAGAGTCGGAGCCGAGGAGCGGCACATTGACGTTCGCCGCGCGCAACTGCTTGATCGCGCCCACCCCGGGCGGCGGAGCCGCCGAAACGACCACGAAGTCCGGTTGTCTGCGCAGCGATTTCAGGCGCGTGATCTGAGTGGAGATCTGCGGATCCTCGCCGCTGAACGTGTCCTCGCCCACCAAGGCGTCCGCACCGCGCAGGGCGACCCAGCGTTTCTTGAACGCTTCGGCGAACGACGAGTCGAACGCCGTGTCGGTCTCCAGCAGGATGTAAGCCGTCTTGAAACCTTTCGAGTTTGCCCACTCGGCCATCAAGGCGGCCTCACCCACGGAACTCGTCGCCATGGTGTAGGCATAAGGCCCAATCCCGTCCGGTCCGAATTTCGGATCGCCGGCGCAGCTCGCAAAAGTGACCAGGCTCTTGGAATTCGCGATGTTCGCCGCCGCGCTCCCGTAATCGTAGTCGCAAGTCACGACCACGACGGAGGCGCCCTTGTCGATCACGTTCTGAGCCGCGGTCGCACCGTAGGAGATATCCGATTTCGTATCGGAACTCACCAGCCTCAAAGGCCGACCAAGCACTCCGCCTTTGGCATTGATGCTCTCTATCGCGAGTTGCATCGCCTTGTAGGGACCGTCGTCGTAGGGGGCCAATGGACCGCTGAGAGCAACCGCGGCGCCGACGATGATCGGAGCGGCGGTTTCGGCGTCTGCGCGCGGCGCGGCGGCGCTTACCAACGTCAACGCCAACGCGAGCAGCCGCGCGGGAAATGTAGGCCGAAGACCCGCTTTCACGTGCTTCGCCGCAATTCGGCGGTTCGAACCGCATCGACCACGTAGTCGATGCCGTTCGACGCGAGGGTGACCGCGACGCCAAATATCGCGGCGGCATTCTCCCGGCTGACCCAAGACCGGTTGACATCCGTGCATACCAGTGCGGCTTCGCGGTCTCTCGGATCGCCGTAGCCGCCGCCCGCACAGCTGCGATAGACCACTTCCTGATCGGTGGTGAAAACCTCGTTGTGAAAGTCGGGAAGCCGCTCCAAACCGTTCGTGGCCGATCGTTTCCAGGTGCCGCTGGTCGCACCGGCGCCGCCGCCAAGAACGCCCCCGGCCGGGAAGGTGCCGCCGTCGCCGCAGTAATAGACCAGAATGTCGCCGTCGAGCGAGCGATACGTGCCCGCGGTGGCGGGAGCTCCGCACCACTGGCCGGGACCTAAGGTGTCGATCGCGATGCGACGCTCTCCGAACACGATGGGATACATGGCTTCGTTTACTTCGACCGAGTCGCAAACCATGATGCCGTTGCCCGAGGAGGCCTCGTAGGTGAGCCACCCGTCATAACCCGACAGGCCGGGGCCGCCCGAAAGGGCCATGATGAATTGGGTGATGTAGGAGACCGGCTCACCGTGGCGGCTGTCATTGCCCGACACCACACCCAGCGCCGCCGAAAAGTTGCCGCCGCCTTCGGCCATGCCGTGAGGCGCTCCCATTTCGCTGAATGAGCACTGCACGGCATTGGCGAGACGTTCCATGCAGTTGCTGGTGGCGACCGATGTGCCGGCCGGGTAAATCGGGCGCCCCACGACGCAGCCATCTCTCAACAGCGGCACGATACGGCTGGCACTGCCATGATTGTGGGGCATTTCCGGATCGACGTTGTAGAAGACGCCGATCCGGCATGCCGCGATCGCGCAGGCTTCCGACAAGTTTAAGCCGCCTTCGACCATATTCGGATTGTCCCGCGCATCGACCGTGACCAAGCCGAGATCGGAATCGACGGTGACTACGGCTTTGATCGGAATTCCCTCATCGGCCACGCCCGGAACCGGATCGTGGCGGACGGCATATGTGTAGGTTCCCGACGGGAGCTTGCGGATCGCCGCGATCGCTCGCCGCTCGCCGTAATCCATCCAGGCCTCGATGAACGTTCTCACCGTGTCGGGACCGTATTTTTCCACGAGTTCCTTCAACCGCCGCTCGCCGGTCCGACAGGCCCCAACCTGCGCCTGGTAGTCGCCGTAGAAAATGTTGCTGACCCGTATCTTCTGCCGTGCGATACGAATGATATCGGCCTTGTCCTTATAGTCCTGTTGAACGCGCACGCAGGGGAAGTGGACCCCTTCCTGATAAATGTTCTTCGCATACGGCAGATAGGTGGTCGGCTCGGGCGCGCCGATGTCTGCGTGATGTGAACGCGACAGCGTCCAAAACAGCGGCTCGCCGTCGAAGTAAACGGGAACGCAGACGGTGAGATCCGCGTGATGCGTTCCTCCGAAATACGGGCTGTTGTTCAAGAAGGCATCGCCCTCCTCGATGTCGTCGAACAGCTCGACGATCGGTCTGGTGGTCAGTTCCAGCGCGGTGACGTGGATCGGCAGGGCCTCCTCGACGCAGATGAGCCGGCTGTCGAAGGTCAGGATGCCGCAGGACATGTCCCGGCCGTTCTTGATGACGCTGGAGCGGCTGGCCTTCATCACGGTGTTGGTCATCTCGCGGATGATCGACTGGATGCGGCTGGAAAGCACCGCCAGGAGGATCGGATCGAAATCCGACCGAGATTCCGTAGTCATGATCTGTCTCCGTCAGAAGTCGCGGCGGATCTGGATGCCGATGGTGCGCGGCCGGGTGACGAACAAGCGCGGCCTGTCCGGCAGCTGGGCGCCGTCGGGCAGCAGATCTCCCGTCACTCCGAGCGTATTGAAAAGGTTCTTCACGAACAGCGCCGCCTGCCAGGGCCCTTGGTTGAAGCCCGCCCGGAGGTTGACGAGGCTGTACGCCGGCAACGACAGCCCCGTCGGCGAATCGTTGTAGCTAACCCTGGAGTCGGTATACGTATATTGACCCATGACGAACCCTGTGCGCTCTCCCAATGGAATGGAATACTGGAGGGTCGTCGCGGCGGTCCATCGTGGCGTGTTCTGCAACGGCTGGCCTTCGATGGTGTCAGACTCTTGCGACGCCTGCGTGACTTTCGCGTCTTCGTAGCCCGTGGAAACGTTCACCGTGAGATGCTCGATCGGAGCGGCGTCGATTTCCAATTCGAAGCCCCTGCTGCTCGTCGAACCGACATTGGCCACGATGCTCCACTCGCAGGGCAGCACCACCGTATGTTGCGTATTCTTCCACTCGATGTCGTAAACCGCGACCCGGGTCTTGATCCGGCCATCCATCCACGAGCTCTTGAGCCCGAGCTCATAGCTCCAGAGCGAATCCGACTTGAATTCATTGCCGTTGGTGATGCCGAGCGATGCCAGGGCCGGACCGCATTGCGGCGGCACATAGGGGTTCGTTCCGCCGATTCTGAAGCCCTTCGCGGCGGATGCGTAGACCATGTGATCGGCGGAGAGCTGATACTTGCCGGTAAATCGGGGGGCCTTGTCGTTCTCCGAGTGGGCGGCATAGTCGGAGGACACCCCACCGTTCAAGGGGCCGCTCGCGACATAGGTTCCGTCGTGTTCCAGGTGCGCTAGGCGCACTCCGGCGGAGAACTCCAGCGCGCGCGTCGCTTGATAGGTCACGTCCGCGTAAGCCGCGCGCTGGCGGTCGGCGTTGGGCGTGTTTTGCAGGAATGTCAGGTCCGTGCCGTAAACGCCGCCCGTGGCTACGTTGAACCCGGGCGCATTGTAATACTGGTGGTAGAAACGATCCTCCTGCGACCAATACACACCGCTCACGAATTGCACCGGCCCTTGGAACGTCGATTCGAAGCGCGCCTCGCCCGTCCAATCCCGGAAGTACAGATGATCGACGATGGGCGCGGGAACATAGTACGGCAGGCCCCAGAACACCACGGCATTGGCGTCGGTCGTGTCCTCGAGATCGTAGCCGTCCCGATAGAAATGATTTCCCAGGACGATGAAGCGGCCGAAGCCCAGCTCCTGCTTGACGGTCAGGCTTTCGAAATTCCACGTGTCGCCCACCGCCTCAGGCACGTCGAGCGGACGAGTCTGTGCGAAATTGTTTGCCGTGTAGTCGGCCAGCGGGTAGCCGTTGCTCGAAGACTTCTGGTAGATGAACAGCGGCGTAACCGTGAGGCCCGGCACGACCTCGGGAGTGAGGTGCAGGGAGGCCATCACTCCGGTGTCCTGCTCGTCACCCACATGCTTTTTCTCTCCGACGGGCGCGCCACCCGGCGGAAACGGCAGAATGGGAGAGCGAGGATCGAGCGGTCCGCCCCAGGTCCGCGTGAACAGGCCGGGGTCGAACGCGCTGAGAGCACTGACCCGCAGTGCGACATTGTCCGCCACCAGCGGAACGTTGAGCGTGGCGTTGACGGAATACCCGCCGCCGCCGCGATCCACATAGGATCCTTCCGCCTCGACCTTGCCGGAGGCTCGATCGGTCGACGCATCGCGCGCCACATAGCGTACGGTGCCCCCCATGGAGCCTGCGCCAAAAAGCGTCCCTTGCGGACCGCGAAGCACTTCCACTCGATCCAACTCGAGCAGGCGCGGATCCATGGATGGCGGCACAGGGCTGTCGTCCAGGTAGACGCCCGTCGTGTTGTCGCCGAACACACCTCGGATGGTGATGGTCTTCGTTGTCGACACACCGAATCCGGTGCCCGCTCCCCCGGAGCCCGCACCGCTTCCCACCGAGAGATTGGGAACCATGCTGGCGTACTCACTGAAGCGTTTGATCCCCAAATTGTCGAGTGAGTCGCCCGTGATGGCACTGATCGAAATCGGCACCACTTGGAGGCTTTCGGTCCGGCGCTGGGCCGTCACGGTGATCTCCTCGAGGCCGGCCCCCGTATCCTTCAACTCATCGGCTAATGCCGGCAGCGCCCATCCGCAGAGGAGGAGAACCAGCGGTATCCGAAGCCGCCCCGGCTGGGCTTGGGCGTGAGTAGTTTGTGACATGGAATCCCCCTGCGAGATACGGCGATCAGCTAATGGATAATTTGGATCAAATATCAAATATTTGATCTAATTTATAGAAGCAAATATGATGCCAATCGACCAGTGAAAACTTAAGGCATTGGTTTATATCGACTTACTGGTAAATTCGGCCGTTGACAGGGCGCGCACCGAGAAGGGGCTGAACCAGTCTGAAGCGCCATGAGACCTTCCGTGATGCACAATGGTGCAGAGTAACCAGGCCTCGGCGCTGAACTTGAGCCGTTATGGCATATGGCATCGCACCGGTCAGCATTACGGGCCGCCGTACTCCAACAGCCAGACAATTTTGTACGGCGCCCGGTCCTTCTCCCTCCATCGGCTGCCTGATTCCATCGCCGGTGCTGAGATGTCCGGGCTGAGACGTCTAGGCTGAGACCTCTAGGACAGGCGACTATTTTGGGGCTGCGGCGATGCTATCCCAGTAGCCTTCGGTTTCATGAATGTCGGACAGATCCAGTTCCATGGCGAGATGCGCGGCTTCGGCGTTGCGCGTTTGGAACGCGCTGAGGAGTTCGCCATGGCGCTGGGTCGCCACTTCATCGAAGCGGCCTGGAACTGTTTTCACCCAACTGATGGTGCGTGAAATGAACGGCGCCATCCGCAGCCATAGCGCTTCGATCAGATCCGCGAGCGGCTTGTTGCCCGCGATGCGATATATCTCGAAGTGAAAAGCCATGTTGAGCTTTTTGTACTCTTGCAGATCGCCGTTGGCGGCGCAGAGAATCATTCCTTCATGCATGCGACGCAGCTGCTCGATCTGGTGGAGATCGATATTTTGAGCCGCCAGAAACGCGGCCTTCGATTCGAGAAGAACACGCAATTCGCACAGCTGCGCGATCTCCTCCCGAGCCAGAACCGGTACACGCGCCGAGCGATTGGGCATGGCTTCGAATGCCCCTTCGGAGATCAGGCGCTTCAGTGCCTCACGTGCCGGCATCTCTCCGACCCCCGCGAATTCGGTCACCATGCGCAATGTGATGGTCTGCGACGGCCCGAACCGGCCCGAGAAAACGGCTTGTTTGAGTAGAAGATAGGCCCGGGTGTTGGCGTTTCCTCCCGCTGCAGGGCGGGCTCGCGAGCCCGAGGGCATCGCCGACTCCGTAGCGCGGGAGGGCAGGTTCGAGGCCGCTTCTTTGGTTTTTTCGCGCATTTTTCCGACGAGACCCGTAAGCGTGTTCCCGGTTCCGTTCCAGCCGAAGAACATATCACTTCCGCCGGCCTAATCCAGGGACGCCAGCAGTTCCGCTACCTTTTCGAGCGCCGCGGACAGCCCTGCGGTCGCATGCGCGAGGGCCTCGGAATTATGTGCCGTCGACAAGCTCATGATACCGCCCGGCCCGATGAGAATACCCTCGCTCAAACAGGCCAGATGAAACAATGCGGCAACGCCGAGAGCCGAGGGATCGTCTTCATGACGCATGGGATCGGCGGCGAAAGCGATCCCCGCCACCGAACCGATTCCGGAAATGACGACATCCAGGCCCAGCTCGGCTGCATGCTCCGCAAGGGCGCGACGGATGACGAGGCCCGCGGCGTCCATCGCTGCTATACGGTCAACGGTCAGGTCGCGCAGCGTCACGATCCCAGCGCTGCAACCGACGGGGTTGCCGTTGAACGAGCCGCCGTGAAAAACGCAACCTCGCTGCGTCGGGTCGAAAATCCTCATGATCTCCCGTGAGCCGCCGAACACCCCCAAGGGGGTGCCGCCGCCCAGAAATTTACCGAGCACCACGAGGTCGGGGGTCAGCGAAAAATATTCGGCAGATCCTCCGACGGCCAATCTCAGCATGAGACAGTCATCGAGGATGGTGAGCGCCCCATGGCGCCTCGCCAACGACTGGAGATCGGAAAGAAAATTCGGTGCCGGCGGCACCACGCGACCCGTCACCAGCACCGGCTCGATGACGATCGCGGCCACCTTTGGGCCGTGCAATGCCATGACCCGTTCGAAACTCGCGAGATCGTTGAAGGGCGCGACCAACGCGCGACCCTCGACGTCACCCTGCCCGTAGAGCCCGGCTTCGAGATCGGGGTAACTGCCGTGATAGGCGCCAATGGATTTCACGATGTAGGGGCGGCCCGTCACGTGCCGGGCCGCCTTGACGGCCAGCATGCCCGCTTCGGAACCGGAGTTCGTGAAGCGCACGAGTTGCATCGCCCTGATCCGATCCTGCAGCGATTCGGCAAAGGCAATTTGCGGATGAGACGCACCGGCCCAAGCAGTTCCCCGTTGAATGGCTGCCTGCATGGCTTCGCGCGCGGGAGCGTAATTGTTGCCGTGTATGAGACTCAACCCGTTGCAGAACAAGTCCAGGTAGCGACGCTGGTCCACATCCCAGAGCCAGGCGCCATCGGCACGCTCGATGACCACGGGATAAGGCGGGTGAAAGCTGGTCGTCCGGGTATTGCCGCCCGGCATCACCCGCGCGGCATGCGCCATCAACGCCGCGGAACCGGGCGTGGCTCTACGGTAGCGATCCTCGATGGATGTTCGGACCGTCAAGGCACGGAGCTTGGCCGAGACGCTGGGGGTGGTTTGGTGATTCAGGCTGCGCCTCGTTGAATTCTGCGGTGTCGGGGCGATCCTAGCACATTTGATCTAATATCTGATATTTGATCTAAATGAAGCCCAGGGCTCACCGCCGCGCTGAGCGAACTTGGCGGGGATTCCCCAAAAAACCGACCTATCGAAGACATCCGCAGCGGATCCTACCGGCGTCGCTAGGCTGAAAGTGGGATGCAAGCCAGCCTGCTCCCGCCATGAGTAAGATCGTCGCTCGAGGGCGCAGAAACGAAAAAACCCCCATCAGCTTTCGCCGATGAGGGTTACCTTTTTCATCTTGATCAAAAGGCATCAAATTAAGAGCCTGGCAGTGACCTACTTTCACATCGACAAAGTCGACACTAGCATCGGCGCAGAGCGTTTTCACTTCCGAGTTCGAAAAGGGATCGGGTGGTTCCCACTCGCTATGGCCGCCAGGCAAAACGGTTGCAGAGGGGCTAGTCATGTCTAGCCCCACCACGAATTCGGACAATTTGTTTCGACCCTTGGGGATTAATCCAAGATCTGTCGCAGTCGAGATCAATCGATCTCTCCCAATACGATGTTGCACGTTAGGGCAAATCGCTTGGGTGTTATATGGTCAAGCCTCACGGGCAATTAGTACTAGTTAGCTGAGCACATTACTGTGCGTACACACCTAGCCTATCAACGTCGTAGTCTTCGACGGCCCTTTAGAGACCTTAAAGGTCTAGGGAGATCTAATCTTGGGGGGGGCTTCCCGCTTAGATGCTTTCAGCGGTTATCCCGTCCGTATATAGCTACCCGGCAGTGCCACTGGCGTGACAACCGGAACACCAGAGATACGTTCACTCCGGTCCTCTCGTACTAGGAGCAACTCACCCTCAAATCTCCAACGGCTACGGAAGATAGGGACCGAACTGTCTCACGACGTTCTGAACCCAGCTCGCGTACCACTTTAAATGGCGAACAGCCATACCCTTGGGACCTGCTACAGCCCCAGGATGTGATGAGCCGACATCGAGGTGCCAAACTCCTCCGTCGATGTGGACTCTTGGGAGGAATAAGCCTGTTATCCCCGGAGTACCTTTTATCCGTTGAGCGATGGCCCTTCCATACAGAACCACCGGATCACTATCACCTACTTTCGTACCTGTTCGACATGTCCGTCTCACAGTTAAGCACCCTTATGCGATTGCACTCTATGCGCGATGACCGACCGCGCTGAGGGTACCTTTGCACTCCTCCGTTACTCTTTGGGAGGAGACCGCCCCAGTCAAACTACCCACCATACACTGTCCCCAACCCAGATAATGGGCCAAGGTTAGAACTGCGAAGTTGTCAGGCTGGTATTTCAAGGTTGCCTCCATGAAGACTAGCGTCCCCACTTCGTAGGCTCCCAGCTATCCTACACAAACAAATTCAAAGTTCAGTGTAAAGCTATAGTAAAGGTTCACGGGGTCTTTCCGTCTTTCCGCAGCTACGCCGCATCTTCACAGCGATTTCAAGTTCACTGAGTCTCGGGTCGAGACAGTGGGGCCAGCGTTACGCCATTCGTGCAGGTCGGAACTTACCCGACAAGGAATTTCGCTACCTTAGGACCGTTATAGTTACGGCCGCCGTTTACCGGGGCTTCGATCAAGAGCTTCGCCTTGCGGCTGACCCCATCAATTAACCTTCCGGCACCGGGCAGGCGTCAGACCCTATACTTCCACTTTCGTGTTCGCAGAGTCCTGTGTTTTTGGTAAACAGTCGCAGCCCCCGATTATCTGAGACCTCTAACAGCTCGAGGAGTAAATCCTCTCACCATCAAAGGCACACCTTCTCCCGAAGTTACGGTGTCAAATTGCAGAGTTCCTTAACCCGAGTTCTCTCAAGCGCCTAAGAATTTTCTTCCTACCCACCAGTGTCGGTTTGCGGTACGGACGACTATTACCTGAAGCTTAGAGGCTTTTCCTGGAAGCGTGGCATCAATGACTTCGGTCTCCGAAGAAACCTCGTACTCACTTCTCGGGATTAACGAGACTCCGGATTTACCTGGAATCTCTCCCTACGAGCTTGAACCGAGAACCAACCCCGGATCATTTAGCCTTCTCCGTCACCCCATCGCAGTAATAATCGGTGCAGGAATATTAACCTGCTTTCCATCGACTACACCTTTCGGTCTCGCCTTAGGATCCGACTCACCCTCAGCTGATTAACATAGCTCAGGAAACCTTGGGTTTTCGGCGTGCGGGTTTTTCACCCGCATTAACGTTACTCATGTCAGCATTCGCACTTCTGATACCTCCAGCAAACCTCGCAGTTCACCTTCGCAGGCGTACAGAACGCTCCCCTACCGCTTGACTATCCGAAGATAATCAAACCCATAGCTTCGGTGCTTGGCTTAAGCCCCGTTAAATCTTCCGCGCAGGCCGACTAGACTAGTGAGCTATTACGCTTTCTTTAAAGGATGGCTGCTTCTAAGCCAACCTCCTAGCTGTTTTAGCCTTCCCACATCGTTTACCACTTAGCCAAAACTTTGGGACCTTAGCTGATGGTCTGGGTTATTTCCCTCTTCACGACGGACGTTAGCACCCGCCGTGTGTCTCCCGTGATAACACTCCTGGGTATTCGGAGTTTGCATAGATTTGGTAGAACGGGATGTTCCCCTAGTCTAAACAGTGCTCTACCCCCCAGGGTGAATGACACGAGGCACTACCTAAATAGCTTTCGGGGAGAACCAGCTATCGCCAGCCTTGATTAGCCTTTCACTCCTATCCACACCTCATCGACGCACTATTGCAACAGCGGTTCGTTCGGGCCTCCGGTAGGTGTTACCCTACTTTCACCCTGGACATGGATAGATCGACTGGCTTCGGGTCTACTCCCAGCGACTGAAACGCCCGATTAAGACTCGGTTTCCCTACGGCTCCCCTATTCGGTTAGCCTTGCCACTGAAAGTAACTCGCTGACCCATTATACAAAAGGTACGCAGTCACCCCTTGCGGGGCTCCCACTGCTTGTACGCACACGGTTTCAGGTTCTATTTCACTCCCCTCTCCGGGGTTCTTTTCGCCTTTCCCTCACGGTACTTGTTCACTATCGGTCGACAGAGAGTATTTAGCCTTAGAGGATGGTCCCCCTATGTTCAGGCAGGATTGCACGTGTCCCGCCCTACTCTTTGTGCTCCATGCGCTTGCCTTTTCGTGTACGGGGCTATCACCCGCTATGGCCAGACTTTCCAGACTGTTCCACTAAGACTTACGCAATTATGAGCACTGGGCTGTTCCGCTTTCGCTCGCCACTACTGACGGAATCTCGGTTGATTTCTATTCCTCCGGTTACTGAGATGTTTCAATTCACCGGGTTCGCTCCCTTAACCTATGTATTCAGTCAAGGGTACCGCCGAAGCGGTGGGTTTCCCCATTCGGAAATCTTCGGATCGAAGCATATTTGCCGGCTCCCCGAAGCTTATCGCAGGCTACCACGTCCTTCATCGCCTTCTGTCGCCAAGGCATCCACCATGTGCGCTTATTCACTTGACCATATAACCCCAAGCGATTTGGAGTCATAACAAAAACTCAATCAACTGGTTCTCGAATGCGACATTCAAACCATAAGCGCAGTCGCTTACGTTTGAGCGTCAAAACAAATTGCCGAATTTTTAAAGAGCACACACGAGTCCGATGACTCGCATGCCATGAGTCATGCGCGGATATTTCCTGCATGACTCATGACACGCCGTGCCTGGTTGGAACCAGGTAGTTGATTGGTGGAGCCAGTCGGGATCGAACCGACGACCTTCGCGTTGCAAACGCGACGCTCTCCCAGCTGAGCTATGGCCCCTTGTCCATTGGCTGAAATCGTCGAGACGACTTCAGCGGACATCACTTCGTCGCCCGCGGGCAAAAAGCGTGGTTTTTGCCCGCTACATCGAGTCGATCCTCCCCCAGCGTCTGATGGTGGGTCTGGGAGGAGTTGAACCTCCGACCTCACCCTTATCAGGGGTGCGCTCTAACCAACTGAGCTACAGACCCGGGGGCCAGCGTCGCCAGTCCCTATGAGGAAAGGCCCTCGATAGGGTACCAACCAACTAAACATTAGAACAGGTAACTTGTGATGGAGACTCGCGCCGCATGTTCTTTAGCGCTGTCTCTTTAAAGGAGGTGATCCAGCCGCACGTTCCCGTACGGCTACCTTGTTACGACTTCACCCCAGTCATTGAACACACCGTGGTACGCGCCCTCCTTGCGGTTAGGCTACGTGCTTCTGGTGCAATCAACTCCCATGGTGTGACGGGCGGTGTGTACAAGACCCGGGAACGTATTCACCGTAGCAATGCTGATCTACGATTACTAGCGATTCCGACTTCACGGAGTCGAGTTGCAGACTCCGATCCGGACTACGATAGGCTTTATGGGATTGGCTCCACCTTGCGGCTTCGCGACCCTTTGTACCTACCATTGTAGCACGTGTGTAGCCCTGGTCATAAGGGCCATGATGACTTGACGTCATCCCCACCTTCCTCCGGTTTGTCACCGGCGGTCTCCTTAGAGTTCCCAACTAAATGATGGCAACTAAGGACAAGGGTTGCGCTCGTTGCGGGACTTAACCCAACATCTCACGACACGAGCTGACGACAGCCATGCAGCACCTGTCTCCAGGCTCCCGAAGGCACCCCCTAATCTCTTAAGGGTTCCTGGGATGTCAAGACCAGGTAAGGTTCTTCGCGTTGCATCGAATTAAACCACATGCTCCACCGCTTGTGCGGGTCCCCGTCAATTCCTTTGAGTTTCAACCTTGCGGCCGTACTCCCCAGGCGGACAACTTAACGCGTTAGCTGCGACACCGAGAGGCAGACCCTCCCAACATCTAGTTGTCATCGTTTATGGCGTGGACTACCAGGGTATCTAATCCTGTTTGCTCCCCACGCTTTCGCACATGAACGTCAGTATTCGACCAGGAAGTCGCTTTCGCCACTGGTGTTCCTTCCGATATCTACGCATTTCACCGCTACACCGGAAATTCCACTTCCCTCTTCGATACTCTAGCCATGCAGTCTCAAATGCAGTTCCCAGGTTGAGCCCAGGGATTTCACATCTGACTTACAAAACCGTCTACGCGCGCTTTACGCCCAGTAATTCCGATTAACGCTCGCACCCTCTGTATTACCGCGGCTGCTGGCACAGAGTTAGCCGGTGCTTTTTCTGTAGGTTAAATCAAGACCACAGAGTATTAGTCCGTAGCTTTTTGTCCCCACTAAAAGTGCTTTACAACCCGCAGGCCTTCTTCACACACGCGGCGTCGCTGGATCAGGGTTTCCCCCATTGTCCAATATTCCCCACTGCTGCCTCCCGTAGGAGTCCGGACCGTGTCTCAGTTCCGGTGTGGCTGGTCGTCCTCTCAGACCAGCTACGGATTGTCGCCTTGGTAGGCCATTACCCCACCAACTAGCTAATCCGACTTTGGCTCATCCAATAGCGCGAGGTCTTACGAGCCCCCGCTTTCCCTTTACAGACGTATGCGGTATTAGCCAATCTTTCGATTGGTTATTCCCCACTACTGGGAAGATTCCAAAGCATTACTCACCCGTTCGCCGCTCGTCAGCATGTATTGCTACACCTGTTACCGCTCGACTTGCATGTGTTAGGCACGCCGCCAGCGTTCAATCTGAGCCAGGATCAAACTCTTCAGTTAATAACACTTAGTCACTGAAGCAATCGAGATCCAGAACTCTCACCCATTCATGACGTGCTTTTGAGGCACGAATGAACGACTGGTCGTTTTGGAACTCATCATCATCAATTGCACTAAAGGCAGATGACGCGAGTCCCCACACAAGTTACCTGTTCGAATTTTTAAATAATGACCCGCGACGACAAAGGTCCGGGGAAAGACTTTCAAGTATAGCCGACTTTCGAGGCCCGTCAACCACCGGGAAGTCTTGAAAACCGCCTTTCACTTGGAAGGGCGCGCAGTATAGCCGGGGGTTCGGCACTGTCAACGCCTTGTCACAAAAGTTTTTGGTGCGCTGCGCGCAACGTTCAACGGGGCCGTGGCGACCCCGTCCATTAGGTGAGGTGCGCGCGCCACGCGCGCGGAAACATCCCAAACCCCTGATTAGTCGATATTTACGAGCTTAATTTTCGCAAATAAGCGCTTGCCGACGGACACGATGTAGGCATTTCCCGCAAGCAGCTCATGGGCATGATTGGTGACCTTTTCCTGGTCGACCCGTACCGCACCTTCTTGGATTTTCCGCGACGCCTCGGAGCTGCTGGCAGCGAAGCCCAGGTCCTTGAGAATCCCGGTCAATCTGGCGCGGGGCGCGGGGATTTCAACCGTTTGTTCGATCAGATCGTCGGGCACGCCACCCTGCTGGAAACGCGTCGTGAAATCGCGCTGCGCGCGCTCCGCCGCCTCCGCGGAATGGAACCGCGCCACGATTTCGCGCGCCAGCTCGAATTTCACGTCGCGAGGGTTCCTGCCCTCGGCCATACTCGAACGCAATGCAGCGATTTCAGCCAGTGGACGGAAGCTGAGCAGCTCGAAATAGCGCCACATCAGCGTATCGGAAATCGACATCAGCTTGCCGAACATGACCCCCGGGGGGTCGTGGATCGCGACATAATTCCCCAGAGATTTCGACATTTTCTGCACGCCGTCGAGCCCCTCGAGCAGGGGCGTGGTCAGCACGACCTGCGGCTGCTGGCCGTAGGCTTCCTGCAGCTGGCGTCCCACCAGCAGATTGAATTTCTGGTCGGTGCCGCCGAGTTCCACGTCGGCGCGCAGTGCGACGGAGTCGTAACCCTGCACCAGCGGATACAAGAATTCGTGAATGGCGATGGGTTGTCCGCTCTTATAGCGCTTTTCGAAATCGTCCCGCTCCAGCATGCGCGCCACGGTGTGTTTTGCGGCCAGCTCGATCAGTCCGGCGGCATTCATCGCGCCAAACCAGGTGGAGTTGAACTCGATGAGCGTGCGTTCCCGGTCGAGGATCTTGTAGATCTGCTCCTGATAGGTGAGCGCATTGGCCGCGATCTCCGCCGCAGTGAGCCGCGGCCGCGTCGCGCTCTTGCCGGTCGGATCGCCGATCATGCCGGTGAAATCCCCGATCAAGAAAATCACGTCGTGGCCGAACTGCTGAAATTGCCGCAATTTGTTGAGGAGGACGGTGTGGCCCAGGTGCAGATCCGGCGCCGTCGGGTCGAATCCCGCCTTGACGCGCAACGGCGTGCCGCGCTCGATTCGCTTGCGCAAATCCGCCTCGTGTATGAGATCGACCGCACCCCGCTTCAGTTCGGCGAGCTGTTCTTCCAAGTGGTTGGGCAAGTCTATTCCTCTGATTTTTAAGGCGTACACTCTACGCGGCGGCTGGAACGGGTGCAGCCATTTGCATGGGCGCGACGACTCCGAGGCGCCGTGTCCGAGCGATTTTAGGCGGGATTCACCTAGGCGCAAATGCGGGTTTGTTCCCTACCCAGAAGTTTTCGCGGCACGTCAGATTAGTCTCATCGCAGTGCGGTCGCGATCTCCAGGCGAGAAGGAACAAGCCCATGCAGGACTGTAAGGGACGGACCCAACAATGCGAAATATCGGGATGCTGCTTAGGCGTCGCGCCGCGCCTGCCCGGGTAGCGGCTACGGTCAGCATTCTATTCGGGCTCGCGTCATTGACCGGCTGGTTGCTCGGCATCCAAGCGCTCACCAGCGTCATCCCCGAGTCGGTGGAGATGAAGGCGAACACGGCCCTATGCGTGGCGGCGAGCGGCATCGCGCTGCTCATGCTGGCCAACGGCGCGTCCACGCGGCTCGACAGGTTGGCGCAGATCTTGAGCGCCGCGGTCGCGGCAGTCGGTCTGGCAACTTTGGCGGAATATTTATTTGGGGTGGACCTAGGCATCGACGAGTTTCTGGTCCGAGACACGCGAAGCGTCTACAACATATTTCATGGACGGATGTCCCCGTTCAGCGCGGCCGCATTCGTCGCGATCGCAGTGTCGCTGGTGGCGCTGCCGCACCGGCGCCTCTCCGGCATGGCCAGGCTGGGTGCGGCTTTCGGTTTGTGCATAGGCTTGGTTTCGCTGCTCGGGTACTTGTGGGACGCGGGTGAACTCGTCACCGGCCGCTGGCTGCCGCCGGTGGCGCTGAACACCGCCGCCTGTTTCGCGCTGCTGGGGGGCGGAGTCTTGCTGGTGCCGCAAAAGACCGGCAAAGGTCTGGACGAGGGGTTCACCGAACTCGCCGCCGTGGAGATCAAGATCCTGGCCGGATTCATCGTCGCGTTGCTGCTGCTGTTGATCGGCGGAAGTTATACGTATCGCACCAACGCCGAGTTCGCCGATGCGGTCGAATGGACCGCCCACCGCCAAGAGGTGCGTGCCGCCGTGGCGTCGATCTACGGCTCGCTCGCCGGTGCGGAAGTCGCCTTGCGCGACTATCTGCTGACCAAGGACGATGCGAACCGCACCGAGTACGAGCGCCAGACCGCCGACGTACAGAGACTGCTCGCCGACGCAAACGCGCTCACGCTGGATAATGCCGCCCAGCAACACAATCTCGCAGTGCTGCGCCCCATCGTGGCGGGCCGTTTGGCGGCCATGGCGAGCGCCCTCACCGCCTTCACGGATTTCGGCCTTCCCGCGGCGCGGGCGGTCATCAACGTGACCCGCAGAAGCGACACCACGCAGGATGTGCATGCGCGTACCGCGATCATGGACGCCGAGGAAGTGCGGCTGCCCGACCAGCGGCAGCGGCAGACGATGAATGCGCGGCACACCACCCTGATCTCGCTGCTGGTTACCCTGACGGTCGCATCGAGTCTGTTCGCCGCCCTGTTCCGCGGAGTCCACAAGGAAATGCGCGCAAGGCGCGACGCAGAAGCCGCCTTGCGCGCGAGCGACGGATACAACCGCAGCATCCTCGATTCATCGCCCGACTGCCTCGGCGTCCTGGATCTCGACGGCCGACTGCGGCGGATGACGCCCCATTCCCTTGCGCTCATGGACATCGACGACTTCGCCACCGTCGAGAATGCGGACTGGGTGAAAATCTGGAAAGGGGGCCACCGCGCCGCCGCCCAAGAGGCGCTGCACAGCGCCCGCTCCGGCATCGTCGGACGCTTCCAAGGTTTCTGCCCCACGGTCAAGGGCACGCCCAAATGGTGGGACGTGATCGTGATGCCCATCATGGGCTCGGACGGGCGGACGGAGCGCCTGCTCGCGGTCGCGCGCGACATCAGCGAGGTGAAAAAGACCGAGGACGATCTGCGGAGCGTGAACCGATTTCTCGATTCGCTGTTCGAGAGCCTGCCCGTCATGGTGTTCGTCAAGGACGCGCGCACGCTGCGCTACATCCGCATGAACCGCGAATGCGAGCGGATGGCCGGCTTCAGCCGCGACGAGATGCTCGGCAAGACGGCGCGCGATCTCCTGCCTGCGGACCAGGCGGAATTCATCGAACTCAAGGATCGCGAGGTTCTCGCCACCGGCAAAATGGTCGAAATCACGGAAGAGACCGTGGACACGCCTGAATTCGGGCAGAGGACGCGGCATACGATGAAGTTGCCGATTCTGGATGAAAACGGCGCGCCGCAATATCTGCTGGGCATCTCCACCGACGTGACCGAACGCAAACTGGCCGAAGATGCCATTCAGGAATTGAATTCCGCACTCGAGGCCAAGGCCTCCCAGTTGCAGGCCACCAACAAGGAACTGGAGAGCTTCAGCTATTCCGTGTCGCACGATCTGCGCGCCCCGCTGCGCGCCATCGATGGCTTCGCCCTGATGATTCAAGAGGATTACCACGAGCGGCTCGACGACGAAGGCCGCCGCTATCTCGCCGTGATCCGCGAGAACAGCAAACGCATGGGCGCGCTCATCGACGATCTGCTGCAATTCTCGCGGCTCGGCCGCCTGCCGGTCCTCTCGCACGACATCAATGTGGAATCGCTGGTGCGGGAAGTCGTCGAGGAAGCGCTGATCGGCCGGCAAAACCCCGCGCTGCGCATCGAGATCGGGCCGCTGCCGGCGGCGCGCGGCGATCCCGGCTTGCTGCGCCAGGTTTGGATGAACCTGATTTCCAATGCCATCAAGTACAGCAGCAAATCGAAATCGCCCACCATTCAGGTGAGCGGCGAGCGCAACGGCACCGAAAATCTCTACTCGGTTCGCGACAACGGCGTCGGATTCGACATGGAATACGTGGAGAAATTGTTCGGCGTTTTTCAGCGGTTGCATCGTGCCGATGAGTTCACCGGCACCGGGGTGGGTCTCGCCATCGTGCACCGGGTCGTGACGCGGCACGGTGGACGGGTGTGGGCCGAAGGCAAGGTAAACGAAGGGGCGGTGTTCGCATTTGCGCTGCCCACGGAGGTCTGCGATGGATGAGTTCGAAGCGGTACACATATTGCTCGTAGAGGACAGCGACGCCGACGCGGAAATGATCGTGCGGGCGCTGCGCAAGGGCAGCGTCGTCAACAAACTCGTTCGCGTCCACGACGGCGTCGAGGCATTGGAATTCGTGTTTCGCGAAGGTGCATTCAGCCAACGCAGCGGCGGACAACCGCGGCTCATCCTGCTGGACCTCAAGATGCCGAGGCTCGGCGGAATAGAGGTGCTGCGGCGCCTCAAGGCGGACGACCGGACGAAGGTGATCCCCGTGGTCATGCTGACCTCTTCGGCCGAGGAGCGCGACATCATCGAAAGCTACCATTTGGGCGTCAATAGCTACCTGGTGAAGCCGGTCAATTTCTCGACGTTCACCGACGTCATTGCGCAGGCCGGCCTGTATTGGGCCGTGATGAACCGGCTTCCCAGTTGAAGGAGCGCCGAAACGCATGAACGACCCGATTGCAAGCGAGATCAAAGTACTGCTGGTCGAGGACCGGGTGGAGGACGCAGAAATGCTGCTGCGCGAAATGCGGCACGGCGGACTGCGCATCGTCAACCGCCGCGTCGAGACTGCGGCCGCCTATGAAGAGGCGCTGGATGGCTTCGCGCCGGATCTGATTCTGTCCGATTACACGCTGCCGAAATTCGACGGGACTCTTGCCCTGCAGATGGCGCTGCAACGACGGCCCGATACGCCGTTCATATTCGTCTCGGGAACCATCGGCGAGGAACGCGCCATCGAAGCGCTGCGGCAAGGCGCGGTCGATTACGTGCTGAAGGACAATCGGGCCCGGCTGGTCCCGGCGATCGAGCGCGCATTGAAGGAAGTGGCGGAACGCGACGCCAGACGCTGGGCGCTGCGCGAACTCGAGGAGAGCGAAGAGCGGTTTCGTTTTGCCATGCACTACTCGTCGGTGGGCACCGCCCTGGTCGCGCCGGACGGCCGGTGGCTGGGAGTCAACCCCGCGCTGTGCGAGATCGTCGGCTACACCGAAAGCGAGCTGCTGCGCGGCGACGTGCAATCCATCACCCATCCCGAGGATCGCGACGTGGACAGCCTGCAGGTCGCTCAGATGCTCGCGCGAAAAATCGAGTCCTATCAAACGAACAAGCGTTACGTCCGCAAAGACGGACGGGTGGTCTGGACGCAGATCAGCGGCTCCTTGGTCTGGCTGCAGACCGGCCGGCCGCATTACTTCATCTACCAGGTCCAGGACGTCACCGACCGGATTCGCGCCGAGGCGGCCCTGCGTGTCAGCGAGGAGCGCTTTCGTTCGATCGCAGAGGCCACGCAAGAATGGATCTGGGAGATCGACGTGCGGGGCGTATACACCTTCTGCAGTCCGGCGGTGGACGCCATCCTCGGCTACAAGCCCGCCGATTTGATCGGTACGAACTGCCTCGACATCGTCTCGCCGGGCACGCGCGCGATGGTGGTCGAGCTGATCCGTCGAGGGGCCAGCGAGAAGCGCGGCTGGCGCGACCTGGTACTGCACCTGCGTCACGCCAAGGGCGGCGTTCGCTGGCTGGACATCAATGCATTGCCGTTGTTGGATGAGCACGAGACCCTCATCGGCTACCGCGGGGTGTCCCGCGACATTACGCAGCGGCGCGTGCAGCAGGAACGCATCGCCCGCCTGAGCCGCATTCAGGCCGTGCTCAGCGGGATCAATTCGACCATCGTGCGCGTTCGCGACCGGCGCGAATTGTTTCGCGAATCGTGCCGCATCGCCGTACAGCAGGGCGGCTTTCGCATGGCCTGGATCGGCCTGGTACAGCCTGGCGGCATGCGCGCAGCGCCGCTGGTGTGGGAAGGAACCGATCAGGGTTATCTGGACGAAGTCAGCGCCGCGCTCGGCGGTTTGGAAGAGGATCCGGGCTCGGTCGGCAAGGCCATTCGTTACAAGAAAATAGTGGTGGCGAACGACATCGAGACCGACCCGCATACGGTGTTCAAACAGGAAGCCCTGGCACGCGGCTACCGTTCCCTCATCGCCATGCCGCTCATCGTGGCCGACGAGGTGGTGGGCGTACTGGTGCTCTACGCGGCAGAAACCGGTTTCTTCGACTACGAAGAGCTGAAACTGCTCAAGGATCTTGCCGGCGACATCTCGTTCGCACTGGATTACATCGGCAAAGAGGAGCAGCTCACCTACGTCTCCTATTACGACACGCTGACGGGTCTGCCCAACCGCCAATTGTTCTTCGACCGTCTGGCGCAGGCCATGCACGTCGCGCGGGCGGAGCGGCGCGAACTGGCGGTCATGCTCATCGATCTGCAGCGGTTCAAGCGGGTCAACGACACACTGGGCCGCTATGCCGGGGATCAGGTGCTCAAGGAGCTCGCGACGCGGCTGCAACGCACCGTCGCCGAATCGGCCACGCCGGCGCGCATCGGCGGCGACCGTTTCGCGGTGGTGGTGCCCAATCTCCCGGGACCCGCCATGGCGCGCTGGATCAACGATTGGATCGTCGACTCCTTCGCCGAACCGCTGGTGATCGACGATATCGAGCTGCGCACGTCGGTGAGGATCGGCATCGCGCTATACCCGGCGGACGCTCAGACGGCCGAGGCCCTGTTCGTCAACGCGGAGGTCGCGCTCAAGCGCGCCAAGGAAGCCGCAGGCCCGTACCTGTTCTATTCGCCGGAGATGAACGCACGCGTGGCGCAGCGCCTGCACCTCGAAACCCGTCTGCGCAAAGCGGTGGACCAAAAGCAATTCGTTCTGCACTATCAAACCAAGGTCGAGCTCGCCACCCGGCGCATTCGCGGCCTGGAAGCCCTGATCCGCTGGCACGACCCCGAGCACGGTCTGGTATCGCCGATGGACTTCGTGCCGCTGCTCGAAGAATCGGGCCTGATCGTCGAGGTCGGCCGGTGGGTCATCGAGCAGGCCGTGGCCGATATGAAGATCTGGCGCCATCTCGATCTGGAAGTGCCGCGGGTCGCGGTGAACGTTTCGGAAGTTCAGCTGCGTCAACCCAACTTCGTGGCCACCGTACTGGGCGCCCTCGGCACCGCGCCGGAATTCGGCGCGGGCATCGACTTGGAAATCACCGAAACCATGCTCGCGCAGAACACCGGCTCGAACGTGCAAAAGCTGTTGCAGCTGCGCGCCGCGGGCTTGCACGTGTTCATGGACGATTTCGGCACCGGTTATTCGGGGTTGAGCCAGATCGCGCATCTGCCGCTGGATGCGCTCAAAATCGACCGCGCGTTCGTTGCCTCCATGACCCAGAGCGCCGAGGCCATGGCCATCGTGTCCGCCATCGTGAATCTCGCCAAGGCGCTCGGCATCTTCGTCGTTGCCGAAGGCGTGGAGACGGAAGAGCAGGCCGCGCGGCTGCACGCTCTGGGGTGCGACGAAGCCCAGGGGTATTTGTTCAGCCGCCCGGTGCCGGCGGACGAGGTTGCCAGCCTGCTGGGGAGAACGCCACCTTGAGCGCGGGGCTCAACCGACGCACGTCGCTTTTTGGTGCATTTTTGGTTGACCCGGCGTAACTCGGCGGCTAGCCTAAGCAGCCGTCCCGCCTGAGGAATATCGTTGGACCGCAAAATCTTCGGAACCTCGAAAATACCTCATCGATTCAACGCGGTAATGACTCGGATCGCGCCTTACGCCGCGGCCGCGAGTGCTGCGCTCGTGCTTTGGCACGCGGCCCGCGACAAGCCGGCCTCGGTGGTCAACGTGCCGGCCCCGCTCATCTACCCGGCGGCTGCGCCGGGTGCGCCCGCGCTCCCCGCTCCCGAGACCGTCCATCCCGCCGCGGCCCCGCCTCTGGCGGTTCAGCAGGCGGGCGTCGCATCGACCATCGAAGTGGTGGTCAGCAGAAACGACACCATGGATGCCATCTTTCGGCGCATGGCGCTCGACAAGTCGGACCTCGCGGCCATTCGCAACTTGCCCGGCATCCGCCAGAGCCTGGACTTCCTCAAGCCGGGCGACGCCATCCAGGTCACTCACACGAACGGCGGCGAGATCAGGGAGCTGTCGCGTAAGGTCAGCGAAACCGAGACGCTGAAAGTCGTGCGCGAAGATGCGGGTTTCGCCGCAAAGATGATCAGCAATCCGGTCGAGACCCAGATTCGCACCGCCGTTGCCGTCATCGATTCCTCGGTATTCCAAGCGGCCGAGGCATCCGGTATCTCGGACGGCGTGGCCCTGAAACTGGCCGGCGTTTTCGCCTGGGACATCGATTTCGTGTTGGACATCCGGGCGGCCGACCGCTTCACCGTGACGTACGAACAGATCTATCAGGACGGCAGGTATTTGCACGACGGCGACGTGCTGGCGGCCGAATTCGTCAACAACGGCAAGGTTTTTCGCGCGGTTCGCTTCACGGCGGACGGCGGCGCAGCCAGCTACTACACGCCGGACGGCAAGCCCATGCGCAAGGCGTTCTTGCGCGCGCCGGTCGACTTCACCCGGGTCAGTTCCGTCTTCGATCCGAATCGCATGCACCCCATCCTGAATCGTATCCGCGGCCACATGGGCATCGACTACGCCGCGCCCACCGGCACGCCCATCCACGCGGCCGGCGACGGCCGCGTCAGCTTCGAAGGCACTCGCGGCGGCTATGGCAACGCCGTCATGCTCCTGCACAGCAACAGCGTTTCGACCCTCTACGGGCACATGTCGCGGTTCGCCAAGAACATCCACTTGGGCTCGCACGTGAACCAGGGCGACATCATTGGTTACGTGGGCATGACCGGACTCGCCACGGGGCCCCACCTGCACTATGAATATCTCATGAACGGCGTGCACATGAATCCGCAGACCGTACGATTGCCCGGCGCCGAACCTCTGCGCGCCGAGGCGTTGAGCCAGTTCCGCGCCATCACGGCACCGCTGCTGAGCACCTTGGCGAGCCCAGCCTCGCCGACGCCCAACGCCCTGGCCGCCGCCCTCCCACCAGTGCCGCCCACCCAACCACCGGGCGCGACCGCACCGACCGCCCCGGCAGCGCCGTCCACGGCCGCGACGCTCGCGTCCCGACCGTTGAGCGATTCGCAATCGAAGACCTCGGTCAATTGACCGATGTAAGTCCCGACGGGCTTGAGGCGCGACCATGGGTCTGTACTTAGGGCTGATGTCGGGAACCAGCATGGACGCCATCGACGCCACGTTGGTCGATTTCAGCGTCACGCCATTACGTATGGTTGCCGCCAGCGCGACCGCCTTCGATGCCGGCCTCAAGCAGCGGATCGCCTCGCTGAGCGAATGCGCCCAGGTGCCGCTGGACGAACTCGGGCAGCTCGACGTCGCGCTCGCGCGCGCCTTCGCCCAAGCGTCGAACCACCTGTTGCGCAGCGCCGGGGTAAGTCCGGGAGCGGTGACGGCCATCGGCAGTCACGGTCAAACAGTGCGTCATCGTCCGGATCTACCGCTGCCGTTCACGCTGCAGATCGGCGATCCCAACACGCTGGCCGAGATGACCGGGATCACCGTGGTCGCCGATTTCCGCCGCCGCGACCTGGCCGCCGGCGGCCAGGGTGCGCCGCTGTTGCCCGTGTTCCACGACAACGTGTTTCGCAGCGACGACGAAGATCGCGCCATCGTCAATTTGGGCGGCATCGGCAATGTCACGATATTGAACCGCGACGCCACCGTCACCGGCTTCGACACCGGTCCCGGCAACCGTTTGCTCGACGCGTGGATCGCGGAGCATCAGGGCCGCGACTTCGATGAAAACGGCGACTGGGCGGCCACCGGCCGGTGCGACCCCACCCTGCTGCAACAATTGCTGAACGACCCTTATTTCAGCCTGCTGCCCCCGAAGAGTACCGGACGGGAGCTGTTCAACATGCCGTGGCTGCGCGGCAATCTCGGCTTGTTCGAGCGCCGCCCGCAGGACGTGCAGGCGACGCTCCTCGAATTCACCGCCGCAAGCGTCGCCGCCGCGGTGCTCCAATATGCGCCCGGCGCGTCGCTCTATGTGTGCGGCGGCGGAGCGCGCAATCGCGGTTTGTTGGCCGCCATCGCCCGGCGGGTCGCGCCGAATCCGGTCGCGAGCACCGAGGAGCTCGGACTCGATCCCGATTTTGTCGAAGCGGTCGCCTTCGCCTGGTTCGCCCAGCGCACCCTGGCCGGCCTCACATCGAGCGCCGCAAGCGTCACGGGGGCGCGGGGCGCCCGCATTCTCGGGGGTGTGTATCGCTATGCGTGAGCGCCGCCGGGCGAAGTCCCCCACCTTCACGGAACTGTCATATTCAAACCCGCAGACTTGCCCTCCTATGAACGACGCCGATCTACAAGCAGCGCAGCTCTACATCAACCGCGAGCTGTCGTTCCTGGAATTCAATCAACGGGTCCTGGAGCAGGCGAAGGATCTGCGCATTCCGCTGCTGGAACGCGTCAAATTCCTGTGCATCTCGTGCGCCAACCTGGACGAGTTTTTCGAAATCAGGGTCGCCGGCTTGAAAGAACTGCTCGAGGTCGGCGCGCTCCAGGTCGCGATGGACGGGCTGGCAGTGCCCGAGATCTTGAGGGCGATCCGCAACCGCGCGGTACGCCTGGTCGACGAGCAGTATCAACTGTTGAACGACTCGCTCATGCCGGAACTCGCCAAGAACGGCGTGGTGTTCGTGACGCCCGACACCTGGACCGAGGCGCAATCCGCCTGGCTGGCCGATTATTTCAGCCGCGAGGTCGAACCCGTATTGAGCCCGCTGGCCCTCGATCCGGCGCGACCGTTCCCGAAAATTCTCAACAAGAGCCTCAATTTTGCAGTGGTCGTCGAGGGCGAGGACGGTTTTGGCCGCAACAGTGGCCTGGCGGTGGTCCAGGCGCCTCGTTCTCTCCCCCGTCTCATCCGGCTACCCGACGAATTGGGCAGCCGCCATTTCGTGTTCTTAGGCACCATCGTCGAAGCCTTCGTCTCGCGGCTGTTCGGCGGCATGCGCATGCGCGGCTGCTATCAGTTTCGCGTCACCCGCAACAGCGATCTGTTCGTCGAGCAGGAAGAGGTCGACGATTTGCTGCGGGCCGTCGAGGGCGAATTGGCCGCGCGCCGCTACGGCGACGCGGTGCGCTTGGAAACCGCGCACGACTGCCCCGACGAGATCTTGAGGTTCCTGCTCGAGCAATTCGGTTTGACGGGCGACGATGTCTACAAGGTGTCGGGGCCGGTCAATCTCAACCGATTGATGGCGGTCTACGACTTGGTCGATCGCACGGAGCTCAAGTACGCCGCCTTCACGCCGAACGTTCCCGAGCGGCTGAAGATTGCCGGCGATATCTTTGCCACGCTGCGCGGCGGCGATGTGTTGCTGCACCAGCCGTTTCAAAGCTTCGGCCCCGTCATGGATTTCATCAAGCAGGCGGCGAACGATCCCCAGGTTCTCGCCATCAAGCAGACCCTGTATCGCGCCGGCAGCGACTCGGCCATCGTCGGGGCCTTGGCGGATGCGGCCGCGGGCGGCAAGGACGTGACCGTCATCATCGAGTTGCGCGCCCGATTCGACGAGGAAGCGAACATCGAGCTGGCCAACAAGCTGCAGGAAGCCGGCGCGCACGTCATGTACGGCGTGTTCGGCTACAAGACGCACGCCAAGCTGGTGATGGTGGTACGGCGCGAAGAGAAGGGACTGCGGCGGTATTGTCACTTGGGTACGGGCAACTACCACCCGAAGACGGCGCGGCTGTACACGGACTACGGACTCATGACCGCCGACGAGGCGATCGGCGAGGACATTCACGAGATTTTCCTGCAGCTCACGGGCCTTACCCGGGTGCCCCGCTTGCGCAAGCTGTTGCATGCACCCTTCAGCCTGCTCAAGGCGCTGATCGCCAAGATCGACCGCGAAGCGGAACATGCCGCAGCCGGCAAGCCGGCGCGAATCATCGCCAAGTTGAACGCGCTCACCGAACCCACCGTGATTCAGGCGCTGTACCGCGCGTCGCGGGCCGGCGTCGTCATCGACTTGATCGTGCGCGGGGTGTGTTGCCTGCGGCCCGGCGTCGCCGGTGTGTCCGAGCGCATCAAGGTGCGCTCCATCGTGGGACGCTTCCTCGAACACTCCCGCGTCTACTCGTTCGAGAATGCCGGCAAGCGCGAGATATACTGCGCCAGCGCCGATTGGATGGACCGCAATCTGCTCCATCGAACCGAAGTGGCATTTCCCATCGAAGCGCCCGAATTGCAAAAGCGCGTCGCGGACGACCTGGATCTGTATCTGGCGGACGATTGCCAATCATGGTCCCTGTCGGCCGACGGCCACTACACGCGGACCAGCACCGAGGGTCATGTGAACGCGCAGTCTCGCCTCTTGAGCATGTTCGACGATCGGGTGGCGCTCACCGAAACGTGACGACGGGCCGCGGGCACACAGCCGCGGCCGACAGCATCAGCCGAGCAGCATCGACGCCCCGGTCACGTACACCCCACCGAGGCACCACGTACCGTGCCCACGGTGCACGACGCAAGCCGCAAGGCGGAATCTCATTCGGTGCTGAGACGAAATCCCGCGTCTTTCAGATAGACGCGTTCTTGTTCCAGGTCCTCGAGCGTCAGCGGATGTTCCTTCATCCATTTCTGCGGCAATTCCAAAGTCAGATTCCGGCCCTTCACGCGCAGCGCGACGTAAGGCAAGGGCTCCGGATTGCGGCCACGATGCAGCAGCACCGCCAACCGCAGCAGCACGATCAGGTACTCCGCGTGGCGATCCCATGGCGGCAGCAGTTCCTCCAACGCTTCCAGGGACAATTGCCGGCGATGTCCGCCCACCAGCGCCGACAACAGCAACTGTTCTTCTTTCGGGAAGCCCGGCATGTCGGCGTACTGCAACAGATACGCGCTGTGCCGGTGATATTTCGAGTGAGCGATGTCGAGGCCCGACTCGTGCAAGCGCGCCGCCCAACGCAGTACGGACTCCGCCAATGGATCTTCCAATCCCCAGTCGTACTCGACCTGTTCGAGCAGGGCGACCGCCGTGGCCTCGACCCGATCCGCCTGCAGCGAATCGACGTGATAGCGCTGCTCCATGGCGCGTACGCTGCGCACGCGCGCATCTTCGTCGGTGAAGCGGCCCATGAGGTCGTACAGCAATCCCTCGCGCATCGCACCCTCGGCCACACGCACGCGGTCGATCCCCAGGTTCTCGACGATTTCCAGGAGAATGGCCAAGCCCGCCGGGAACACCGGCGCGCGCTCCGCATCCACGTCCTGCAGATCGAGGTCGTCGACGTGCCCGGCGGCGATGACCCGATCGGCCAGGCTGCGCAGGTTGTCGAGGGTAATGCGCGGCGAATCCGGATTCAGGCGTCGCACCACGTCGGCAATCACCCGCACCGTGCCCGAGCTGCCGAAAGCCTGCAGCCAGCCGAGTTTTCGATAGCTTTGCAGAATGGGCTCGAGTTCCAGCCGCACCGACGTGCGTGCGCGCTCGAAGCGCCGCTCCGAGATTTTCCCGTCGTCGAAGCAGATGGTGGTCAGGCCCACACAGCCCACCGACAAACTCTCGAGCAGCAACGGGTTGAAACCCTCGCCGATCACCACCTCGGTGGAGCCGCCGCCGATGTCGATGACCAGACGCTTGTCGGGACTCGACGGGCTGGTGTGAATCACGCCCGAATAGATGAGACGCGCTTCCTCGAGGCCGGAGATGATTTCGATGGGATGGCCCAGCGCCGCCCGCGCGCGCTCCAGGAACCAGCGCTTGCGTTTGGCGCGGCGCAGCGCGTTGGTGCCCACCACGCGCACGCTATCGGCATGCATGGCACGTAGGCGCTGGCCGAAACGCTCGAGACAGCGCAGCGCGCGCTCGGTGGCGGCATCATCCAGACGACCGCTGTCGCCCAGGCCTGCGGCAAGACGGACCATTTCCCGCAATCGATCGAGGATGACGAGTTGGCCGTGCGAATGACGCGCGACGACCATGTGGAAACTGTTCGAGCCCAGATCGACGGCCGCGAGCACGTCGGGCACGACACGACCGCCGGTCATCTACACGAGCAACATTTCAGGCGGAGAAAGAAGATCCGCAGCCGCAGGTCGTCTTCGCGTTCGGGTTGCGAATGACGAACTGAGCGCCCTGTAAATCTTCCTTGTAGTCGATTTCGGCACCCATCAAATATTGCGCGCTCATCGGATCCACCAGCAGCTGCACGCCATGGTTTTCGACGCAGAAGTCGCCGTCCTCCATCTTCTCGTCGAAGGTGAAACCGTACTGGAACCCGGAGCATCCGCCGCCCGAGACGAATACCCGCAGCTTGAGATTGGGATTCGATTCCTCGCGGATCAATTCGCCCACCTTGCCGGCCGCCGCGTCGGTAAACACCAATACGTCGGGCAGCGGAGGGGCCACATCCGAAGAAAAAGCAGATTCTGAAGTTGCGCTCATGTCGGTAGTGTACTCGGCAGCCCGTGCCCAATCAAAGTGGCGGGTCGTCGCCGGCGTCGGCCTCGCTCTGGCCATCACACGCTGCGCCCGTAGCGGTCCCCGCAGGCTCCGCCCGATGGATCAACTTACCATTAATCTGGGCGCCCACGGCGGTTTCAATGACCGAGTACGTCACACTGCCCGTTACGCGGGCCGTTTCGCCCAGTTCGACCCGGCCTCTCGCCTCGATATCGCCCTTGACGACGCCGTTGAGGATGATGGCCGACACCATGACCGACCCCTCGATTCCGCCGTGCGCGCCGACCCAGAGCGCGGCAGGCCCGGCACCCTCGGCGGCCACATTGCCGTTGATGTAGCCGTCGAGGTGCATACCGCCCGAAAAGGCGACATTGCCGTCGATCCGGGTATTGGGCCCGATCAGCGTGTCGATTTTCTGGTTCTTACTCGGTTTCAACTTGAACATCGCGCTCAGTTCCTCCGTTAGGCGGCCCTAAGCCGGCCGCTGCGGCGCCCGCCTCCGTTTCCATCGACATTCCCTGGGCTTTCCAGACGAATGCCTGTCTGAAGCCGTGGATCGCGTCCTTGCCTGCGCGGATTTCCACCCCGACCCGCGTGGGCTCGAAGCCCTGCGGCAATGCGATCGGCTCGTCATAGTCCTGAAAATAGCGGAACGAATAGGCCACGCCCACACGACGATTCGGCGACACCTGGGCAAAACTCAAGGTGCCCGGCTTGCCGCGCAGCAAGCCGTCGATCGACAGCGTCACGCTGCCGGCGACCGACCTGTCCGGTTTACCGGTCTGCATCAGCACGAATTTCAGCCCAAACTGGCCCGCCGCCGCGCCGGGCACGATCTGCATGGTCTGCACTTTGACATGCACCAAGGAATCAGGCTGCACCAGGCCGCGATAGAACGACAGGTCTTGAGTGAGGCGGGCGATCTGGCTCTGCATGTCCCCGAGGCTCCGCTCCACTTGCTTGTACCCTTCACGATCGACCCGGCGCGCCACATCGGCGGCCTCCAATTCCTCGCGCTGACGGCCGTTCTCCGCCTCCAGATCGCGAATGCGCGCAGCGGCCGCGAGGGCGCCGCGCACCGAATCCACCAGTCGAAAGCCCGCATCGTAGCGGCCCAATTCGAACATGGCATAGAGCACGAAGAGAACGGCCAGGGCTGCCAGCGTGAGCAGCACGGCGCGGCGCTTCGGCGCGTGCGATCGAACCACCAGCTTGCCGAACAAATCCACCATGAACAGTGATTCCCGCCGCAGTTCCGAGGTAACCAACATTATACGGAGCCGGCGCCCACGCGTTATGATCCACGCCCCTCAACAACCCCTGCCCTCGAGCGGCAAAGGAACGGCACTTGCTCTGGTTTAAGGCTTTTCACGTGATTGCGATGGTGACTTGGTTCGCGGGACTGTTTTATCTGCCCCGCCTGTTCGTCTATCACGCGGACGCCGGCGATTGGATCAGTGTCGAGCGTTTTCGGACCATGGAACGCCGCCTGTTCATCATTATGACGGTCGGCGCCCTGCTGACCGTGGCCCTCGGGGTCGCCATGATCGTGGCAGCCCCCGCGTACCTCAAAATGGGCTGGCTGCACGTGAAGCTGACGCTAGTGCTGCTGCTCATCGTATATCACTCGATGTGCTTCAAGTTCGTGCGCGATTTCGCCCACGATCGCAAGACGCGCAGCGCCAAGTGGTTTCGACTGTTCAATGAAGTGCCGTCGCTGCTGCTGATCGGCATCGTGATCCTCGCCGTCGTCAAACCGTTCTAGCGCTGAGCGCGCCGGATTTACGGGGCGGGGCGCCCCGGCCGGTCCGATGTGATTCAACCGCGGACGATGGCGGGCTTGTGGCGGCCGCCGCCACCGGCGCCGCTCACCTCGGCCCACCACTCAGGGTAGGGGGGCAGCCCGTCGGGGAAGATGAGTTTCCCTAGATCGTGCAGGGCCCGCACGTAGACCCGGCGCTTGAAATAGACCACCTCGCGCACCGGCGTCCAATAATCGGACCAGCGCCAGCGATCGAACTCGGGCTGGCTGGTGCTATCGAAGTGCAATTTCGACTCATCGGCGGTGAGGCTGAGCAAAAACCAGCGCTGCTTCTGGCCGATGCACCGATCGCGGACATATTGACGGGGCAGGCGGTAGCGAAGCCAGCCGCGCGTCGATCCCAGCACCTCGACATCCTCGCGCTCCAGTCCGATTTCCTCCTTCAACTCGCGGAATAGCGCATCTTCGACCCGTTCACCTCGGTTGACGCCGCCCTGCGGGAATTGCCAGCCCCGGCCGCCGACGCGGCCGCCCAGGAACAACTGCCCGGTGCCGCGCGTCAGGACGATCCCCACGTTCGCTCGGAATCCGTCCTTGTCGATGTAATCTGTAGCTGGCTGAGCGGACATGGCCTGATTGTTCCACAGTACTGGCCCCTTGTGGCCGTCCGTCGCGGCCGATGCGCCCGGCGGTGGGCTCAGCCAGCGCCCAATTGCACCCGATTGCGTCCCAGCGCCTTGGCGCGGTACAGGGCGGCATCCGCATCCGCCAACAATCGATCGGCTGCCGCCTTCAGGTCCGTCTCGTGACGGCCCGGCGAGAGCGAGGCAACTCCCACCGACACGGTCAAGTACCGTTCGACCCGGGCAGTGAGTGCAAACGGCACGGCGGCGATGACTTCGCGTATGCGCTCGGCCAAGGTCGCCGCCTCCGCCGCACTCGCTTCGGGCAGCAGAATCGCCAATTCATCGCCGCCGAAGCGCGCGGCCGTATCCATGCTGCGAATCTGCGTCTCGACGCGGTGCGCGATTTCCTTCAGGGCGTTATCCCCGGCGAGGTGACCATAACCATCGTTGATGCTCTTGAACCGGTCGATGTCGATCATCAGACAGGCGATGGTGCCGGCGCGGCGCTGTGCCCGCGCCAGTTCTTCCTTCAAGCGCTGCTGCAGATAACGGCGGTTGTGCCACCCGGTGAGGAAATCCGTGATGCCGGCGCGCAGCAACCGCGCCCGGTTGACGGCGTTCTCGATGCAGACCGCGGCGACCGCACCTAAGTGCGCGAGGAAATCGGTGCCATGGTGGCGCGTGAAGCGTGTGGCTTCGCGACTGCCGAAGCACAACGCACCCGTCGCCCGGTCCTTGCGCGGCAGCGGCACCAAGGCGGCACTTTTCAGATTCGCGCTGCCCGGAAACAGCAAGTGATGATCGGCCCCCACGAAGGGTCCCAACCAGGGCTTGTGCAGGGCCGCGAGCTGCGGGGCGAGCCCGACCAACGAATCGACGAAGAAAATCTGCTTGAACTCGTCCGGCCGGTCGCCGCCCGCCAGCAGCAAGTGCCGGATCTCATGCTGCGGATCGAGCAGCACGACGCTGACCGCGTCCAGTCCGTACGACTCGCGCAAGCCATCGACCATCACCCGCAATAACTGTGCCAGTGTATCGGCACGCAGCAAGCTCAGTTCGCGCGCCTGCGTGCGTTTCAGTATGTTCTCGTTGTTGGCCGCCTCCGCGGTCATCTCCCGGAGGCGCCGCCGCAGGTCCTCGTTCTCCTGCGACGTTTCGTCCATCAGCCCGCCCGAACCGCCGCTCGTACGTCCAGATAGGCCTTGCCGCGGTTCATGAGCTCCGTAAATTCCCGAAGGTTGCGGGTTTTCACCGCGCTGACCACACGCTCCACCGCTTCCTGCAACGCCAACAGCGATTCACCGCCGTAGTCGTTCAAGCTCTGGATTTCGTAGTACAAATCCGGACTTTCGGCCGCAACCCGGGCAGCGACCTCCAATTGCGAATCGAACGTCGTGCTCGACAGCTTCGCCAGGCGCAACGCCGCCTCGCCGCTTTCCGCGAGCGCCGTGAAGAACGCGATATTGAGAGCGTGCGACAGTCCGAGAACGAAGGCGATCAAGCGATCGTGCTCGTCCAAGCCCATCACCACCCGCTCCGCCATGGTCGGCGCGAACAGGTCCTGGGCTTCCCGCAACGCCTGCGCATGGCCCAGATCGATGAAAATCACGTGGCGCCCGGACAGCAATTCCGTATCGGGGCCGAACATGGGATGCAGCGATGTCACGCGGCACCCCGCCTTGACCAGCGCATCGAGACCCGCGCGCAGCGGCGTCTTCAGCGACCCCAGATCGAAGATGAGCCCGCGGGGAGCCCGCTCCGCCAGCGTCAGCAACAGCTCGCCGGTGACGCTGAGGGGCGTCGCCAGTACGATCACATCGAAATCGAGCGCATCGCTCTGCCAGTCCTGCAAGCGCTCGAATCCCGGCAGGCCGCCGGAGGGATCGGCAATCGTGACCCGGAATCCTTGGGAGGCCAGGAAATCCGCAAACCAGGCCCCCATCTTGCCGCAGCCACCGATGACCAGCGCTCGTTTACCGCTGCCATGCGCGTGCGCCGCCACGCGCGCATGCTCCTGGGTCGCCAGTGACGATTGGATCAATTGCCGCAACAGGGACTCCGCCAGGTCCGGCGAGACGCCCAGGCGCTGCGCCGTGTTGCGGCCCCGCAGAATGACCTCGCGCTCCCGGCCGAAGTCGCGGGTGGCGCGTCCTGTCGCCCGTTTGACCGACGCCACTTGCTCGCTCAGCGCCTGGCGCTGTGCGACCAGCTCGAGCAACTGCTCATCGAGTTCGGTCAAGGTGGTGCGCAATTCGTCAAGCGTCATATCGGTCGCCAAGATGTCAATCGTTCCAGTTTCGGGCCGGCTTCCCTTTTACTGGCCGAAGACGGCTACCGCAAGCGCCGCGGCGCGGATACCATCGCTCCATGAACTCACCGAAGACGTCCCCCTGGACCGAAACACTGCCCGATCCGCTGCCCGCCAATCCGTTGGACATAGCCGCGCAATGGCTGGAACAGGCGCAAATCGATGCCGCCCAGCCCAACCCCAACGCCATGGTACTGGCCACCGTCGACGGCCGCGGCCAACCCTCCGCGCGGGTGGTCCTGTGCAAGGAGATCGACGCGGCGGGCGGGGCGATCGTGTTCTACACCCACTACGAGTCGCGCAAAGGCCGCGAACTCGCTGGCAACCCGCAGGCCGCCGTGGTCTTTCACTGGGATCACCGCCACCGCCAAGTTCGGGCCGAGGGTCGAGTCGAGCCCCTCTCGGATGCCGAGAGCGACGCGTATTTTCGCGGCCGGGCATGGCAAAGCCGCTTGGGCGCCTGGGCCAGCCATCAGAGCGAGCCAGTGGCATCTCGCCAGGCCCTGATCGATGCAATAGGCGCCGCCGCGCGTCGCTTCGGCATTCCGTATGATGGCCCGGGCTCCGTGGAGCCGGGTGCAATTTCCATCGACATCCCCCGGCCGGCCCGCTGGGGCGGTTTTCGCCTGCGGGTGGACGCCATCGAGTTATGGGTCGAAGGGGAGTTCCGCATCCACGACCGCGCCCGCTGGACCCGGCGATCCGAGCAGACGCCCCGCGGCGCTCCGACCGCGGACCCGACGCCCTCCAGCGCCGATCCGACGCGGGCCGGCGGCGCAGTCGGAGCGGCCGTGCCCGAGTGGTCCGTCACCCGCCTGCAGCCATGAATCTGCTCGAGGGCCATGACTCCACCTGCCCGCATTGCGGGGAAACCATCAATCTCACGCTCGATCTATCGGTGCCCGAACAGTCGTACATCGAAGACTGTCCCGTGTGCTGCAAACCCATGATGGTCTCCTATTCGGCCCATGAGGGTGAGCTCGCCGAATTTCGCCTCGATCCCACCGATTGACCTCGCGCACACCCAACGCTGCGCCCCGCGTCCGCTGGTTCAAAGCGGTCCGGGTCGCGGTATTGCTGCTCGTTCTCGTGGTCGTCGCCCTGACCACCTGGCAGGATCGCTACCGCAGCACCCGCTGGCGCCAACCGCTGTTCGTCGCCCTGTATCCCATCGCCGCGGACGAGAGTCCCGTCACCCGCTCCTATATCGATGCTTTGGATGACGAACGCTTCAAGGCCATCGACCGCTTCTTCATGCGCGAGGCCGCGCGTTATCGGCTGCCCACCGACGAGCCCATCCGGACGCGACTGCAGCCGGAACTGCGCGCGCGCCCCCCGGAACGCGGCGCGCGCGACGGCGCCCTCGCCACCGCATGGTGGAGTCTGAAGCTGCGCTACTGGGCGTGGAGCGTCAGCCGGCACGCGCACGAACCGGAGGACATACGCATCTTCGTGCTGTACCGCGACCCCGCGCTCACGCCCACGGTGCCGCATTCGCTCGGTCTGACCAAGGGTCTCATCGGCGTGGTGTACGCGTTCGCCGCTCCCGAGATGAACGGCGAGAACGATGTCGTGATCGCTCACGAACTGCTGCACACGGTCGGCGCCACCGATAAATACGATCTCGACGACGACGCGCCGCGCTTTCCCGACGGTTACGGCGACCCGCAGCGCAGTCCGCTCTATCCGCAGAGCGCCGCCGAGCTCATGGCGGGCCGGCGCATGCTGAGCCCCACTGGTTGGGAACAAGCGTCGAGCCTGGAAGAATGCGTCATCGGCCCGGCGACGGCGCTCGAGATTCGCTGGCCGTCAGGCTAGCCCAACGCGGCCAATACGGGCGCGTGCAACAACCCGTTGGTGGCCAGCACGGTCTTCGATTGCAGCGTGATCGGTGCGCCGCCAAGTTCCGAGAAGCGGCCGCCGGCCTCGCTGACAATGGCCACGCACGCGGCGATGTCGAGAATGTTCACGTCGGATTCGATCACCGCGTCGATCTTCCCCGCCGCCAGCAAGTGGTAGTGCAGAAAATCGCCGTAACCCCGGATCCGGCCGACCTGCGCCACCAAGGCCCCATAGCGGTTCCAGCCGCTGCCGGAGGCCAAGGACTTCAAGTTGCCCGCCGACAACGCCGCCGCGTCCAATGTCGAAATCCGGCTGACCGATAACCGCTTGCCGTTGAGAAAGGCCCCGCAGCCGCGCTCCGCATGGGCGACCTCGCCGTACACCGGCGCGCTCGACACGCCGAGGACGATCTCGCCACGGCGCATCAACGCGATCTGCGTCGAGAACATGGGATATTCACGCACGAACGCCTTGGTCCCGTCGATGGGATCGACCAGCCACAGATTCTCGGCGTCGATGCCGCGCGAGACCGTCTCCTCGCCGAAGAAACCATACGACGGAAAACGTGCCTCGAGTATCTCCCGGATGGCGTTTTCACAACGAACGTCCGCTTCGGTCACCGGCGACTTGTCGGCCTTGATGTGCACTTCGATATTGTGCTGGTACAGCGAGCGCGCGATGTCGGCGGCACATTCGGCCGCATCGAGCGCCGCTCTCAATTCCGGCGAAGCATTCATGAACGGGTCTCCTGCGTGAAGCGCCACCTTAGCAAACTCTATGCTAACGTCGCACACCGACGAGGAATTAAACCGCCATGGGCAACCGGCTCACCAAAATCTACACGCGTACGGGAGACGATGGCAGCACCGGCCTCGGCGACGGCGCGCGCGTGCCGAAAGAGGGACTGCGGGTCGAAGCCTTCGGCACGGTCGACGAAGCGAACAGTGCGATCGGCGTGGTGATCGCGGTGACGGGACTGCCGGCGCCGATCAAGACCTGTCTCACCGAGGTTCAGCACGATCTGTTCGATCTCGGCGGCGAACTCTGCATTCCCGGACATCGCATGGTCACGGCCGCCTACATCGAGCGTCTCGAAACGACGCTCGACTCTTTCAACGACGAGTTGCCGCCGCTCGAGGACTTCATTCTGCCCGGCGGAGGACCGGCGGCCGCCGCCTGTCATGTGGCGCGCGCGGTGTGCCGGCGGGCGGAGCGTCGCTGCTGGTCGCTGGCGCGCGTCGAAGACGTCGCGCCCGACGCGCTCAAATATTTGAACCGGCTGTCGGACCTGCTGTTCGTCCTGGCGCGGGTGCTGGCGCGCCACGAACGAGGCACCGAGGTCGTCTGGAAACGGCAGCGCGGCTGATTGCCGGCGCGCTTCGGCGCATCAAGCCACGCTCGCGGCCTGGCCCAGGGTGGAATGCAGCCAATCGGTGTGCCACCGTTCCAAGTCGTCGACGGCCAGCGGCCGCCGCAACAGATCCGCCCGCAAATGCAGCAAATTCGTCGCCACATGCATCGCCAGCGCGATGCCGAACGCGGCCATTGCGGGCACCATGATGACCACGCGCAGCTTGCGTTCGATCGGGAGGTCCGAAAACCAGCGAATCAATAGCCCTCCCTGTCAATAAATCGCGAATTCAACGCATTAGGAAGGAATGTCGGCTTTTTGGGGGATTTCTGCTGGGCCGCTTGTGCGAAGCGGGTCACACAGCATTGAAAGCCAGGATTTCCCGGCAAGGTTATGTCCGAGGCGGATGTGCGCTGGCTGCGGCGATCGCCGAACGGGCTCTCCGCCAGTCGAACGCCGGGCCCGGATCGGTCTTGCGTCCCGGGGCGATGTCGCTATGGCCCACCAACCGCTCGGGCGACAATCGCGGATAGGCGGCGCACAGCGCGGCCACCACCGCGGCGAGCGCGTCGTACTGCGCAGCCTCATAGGCGAGGGTATCGGTGCCTTCCAGTTCGATGCCGATGGAAAAATCGTTACATGCTTCGCGCCCGGCGTAGCAGGACTTGCCCGCGTGCCAGGCACGCTCCGTAAATTTCACATATTGAGTAATCGCCGCGTCGCGCCCGATGACCAGGTGCGAGGACACACGCACGCCAGCCAGTTCCGCAAAATACGGATGTGCGTCGGTGGGCAAGGCGTTGGTGAACAGCCGCTCTATCCAAGGGCCGCCGAACTCGCCGGGCGGCAGACTGATGCCGTGCACGACCATCAGGTCCGCCTCCACGCCCGCCGGCCGCGGATCGCAGTTCGGCGAGGCAATCTGCAAGGCTCCATGCAACAGTCCGCTCGAGCGATCGACCCGCAATTCTGCATCCTCGGTGGCCAAGCGAGGCCCGCGTCCTCGGCAATCGGGTGAGCCCAAGTATATGCGACAATTGCAGGCCTATGAACGCAGCCCATCACAATCCGATCGACTCAGGAACGCTCGCCGAACGCGACTTGAGGGTGCTATGGCACCCCTGCACCCAGATGAAGGACCACGAAACGCTGCCGCCGATCGCCATCAAACGCGGCGCCGGCGCGTGGCTCGAAGGCACCGACGGCAAATGCTACCTGGACGCCGTCAGTTCCTGGTGGGTCAACCTCTTCGGCCATGCCAATCCGCGCATCAACGCCGCGCTGTGCGACCAGGTAAGCCGGCTCGAGCACGTCATCTTCGCCGGCTTCACGCACGAACCGGCCGTGCGCCTGGCCGAGAAGTTGGTCGCCCTGACGCCATCCGGGCTCACGCGCTGTTTCTTCGCGGATAACGGCTCGGCCGCCGTCGAAGTCGCCATCAAGATGAGTTTCCACTATTGGCGCAATCGTGGACGGTCGGGGAAAACCCGCTTCATCACCCTCGCCAACGGTTACCACGGCGAGACCCTGGGCGCCTTGGCGGTCGGCAATGTCGAACTCTACAAGGAGTTGTACAAGCCGCTGCTGATGGATGTGCTCACCGCCCCGTCGCCGGATTGTTATTTCCGGGAGACCGGCGAGTCATGGGAGCAGTATTCGCTGCGGCAATTCGAACACATGGAGCGCATGCTCGCCGACCATGCCCACGAGGTCGCCGCGGTGATCGTGGAACCGCTGGTGCAATGCGCGGGTGGCATGCGCATGTACCATCCCATTTACCTGGCCCGCCTGCGCGAGGCCTGCGACCGCTACGGCGTGCACTTGATCGCCGACGAGATCGCGGTCGGCTTCGGCCGCACCGGAACGATGTTCGCGTGCGAACAGGCCGGCATATCGCCGGATTTCATGTGCCTCTCGAAAGGCCTCACCGGCGGATACCTGCCCCTCTCGGCGGTGCTGACCACCGACGACATCTACGCCGCGTTCTACGACGACTATGCCAAGCTGACGGCATTCCTGCATTCTCACAGCTACACCGGCAACCCCTTGGCATGCGCCGCGGCGCTCGCCACCTTGGATATCTTCGCCGACGAGGACGTCATCGAGCGCAATCGGCCCAAAGCCGCTTATCTCGGCGCCAAAGCGCGCGAACTTAAGACCCACGCGCACGTCAGCGACGTCAGGCAATGCGGCATGATCGTCGCCGTCGAATTCGTCAAGGACAAGTCGCGCCGCGAGCCGTACGCCTGGACGGAGCGCCGCGGCCGGCGAGTCTATCGGCATGCCCTCGAACACGGCGTACTGCTTCGGCCCATCGACAACGTCGTGTACTTCATGCCGCCCTATGTGGTCGACGAGGCCGAGATCGATCTCATGGTCAAGGTTGCGGCCGACGGCATCGAGCGCGCCACATGCGACTGACGCGGGTCCACGTCGCGCAGGCCCTGACGCCGGGCAGCATCGTCGAACTGTCTCCCGATACCGCCTCCCATCTCGCGAAGGTGCTGCGCGCGCGCGCGGGCGATGAACTGATTCTGTTCAGCGGCGACGGCCGCGAGTTCTTGGGCGCCGTCGAGACCGTGCGCGGCTCGCGCGTGACCGCCTCCATCGGCAACGGCGCCGAGGTCGACCGCGAATCGCCGTTGGCCGTGACGCTCGTGCAATGCGTGCCGCGCGGCGATCGCATGGATTTCATCGTGCAAAAGGCCACCGAACTCGGCGTGACCCGCATCGTCCCGGTGTTGAGCCAACGCAGCGTGGTGCGCCTCGATGCGGCCCAGGCCGAGTCCAAGGCCGTCCATTGGCGCGCCGTCGCGGTGAATGCCTGCGAACAATGCGGCCGCAACCGGGTGCCCCTCATCGAGGCGCCCACCGCCCTCATCGGCTATCTCGGGAGCTCGACCGGCACCTCGCCGCGGCTGGTGCTGGAACCCGGCTCGGAATCCCACGACGCCCCCACCGAGCTTGACGGCGCGGCGGAAATCGCCGTCGGTCCCGAAGGCGGCTTCGCGCCGGAGGAACTGGAGGCGTTTCGCATTGCACACTTCGCCCGAGTGCGGCTCGGGCCGCGCATCTTGCGTACCGAGACCGCAGCGATCGCGGCGCTCACGTGGCTGCAGACGCGCTTCGGGGACCTGCGCGCGGGGTGAGACGGACATCACCGCGCGAGCGTCAGCTCCTCTCGCACGATACTCCGCACCTGGGCGGCGGTAACCGGCCGCTCGGCGTTGCCGACATGCTTCCCCAGCGCCTCATTAATGAGTGTCTGATATCCCTTGCCGGTGCGCTCGGATTCGGCTTTGAACTTCTCCACTATCACATCATCCAGATAGATCGTGATTCTGGTCTTACCGGCGGTCGATAACACCGGACCGCGCTTGCCGCGGGAAAAATCATACTCTTTCTTCATACGCTCTTCGCTCCTTCGGAGCGGCTTTTCTAGCCGAAATCAGCCGCAAATCGGTTTCTCGTTCAGTCCAAACAACTACCATCAGTGACCCAAAAGAGTTCGTGCCGATCGTAACGTATCGTGCCTCTCCTTCGGCAGAGCCATCCTCGACTGTGATGGCAAGAGGGTCGAGAAGTACGCCGTCTGCCTCGGACAACGAAACTCCGTGCTTGGCGACGTTTGCCTCGTTCTTCTTCGGGTCAAACTCAGGACTCATGAGCAATTATATATGCATGATGTGCATATAGTCCATCCCGGCATCGATTCCGGCCGGCCGCGGGATCCACAGATTTGGGGTCGCTGTCGCGGGCAAAATCGCATTCGATGGTGCGCGTCGAGCTTGCCGAGGATGACGCCTTGCGTACGCCGAATATGACTTCGTGACCGGCGGCGCTCAGCGCGGCCGCGATCTGCCGACCTATGAAGCCTCGAGCCTCTGTGACCAACACGCGCAGCGGGATTTAGCCAAAATCGGCGCCGCTTACGGCATGACCGAAGTTTCTTCTGCGATCATCTCTTCCAAGCGTTGCAGATCGGGAATTAGCGGCGTCTCATTGACCATGCGCACCTGGCAAATGACGGGCGCCCTTTCCGCGAAGCTGCGCGACGGATCGGGACGGATCACATCGGCATTGACGCGCACCAGCTGCGGAAAGCCTTGGGTGAGCATGCCGAAATATCCGGCCTGCAGCTTGCCGCTGGTGGCGTGGAAAATGACGATGCGGGTACGGCTGGATACGGTGGGCAGCGTCTCTCCGAACGCCCCTTCGAACGACACGACGGGCACGCTGCGCCCGCTCCAGCTCACGAGGCCCGCATACCACGGCGGCGCGTTGGTCATTTCCGCGGGCGGTTGGTAGCTGATGACCTCGGCCACGCAGGCGCGCGGCACGATCAGCCGCTCGCCGGCCAACGGCACCAACAAGCTATAGAGTTCGTCGCGCAGATCGGACATGGGCCCTCTAACGCGCGGCCGCGCTGCGCCGATTGACGAGCGGCTCGATGGCATCGAGCAGCTGGCTTTCCTGATAAGGCTTGCCGAGGTAGTCGTCGACGCCGAGTTCGATCGCGCGCGCCCGGTGCTTTTCGCTCACCCTCGAGGTGATCATGACGATGGGAATGTCCTTCAATCGCGGATCGTTGCGCACGTGAGCGGCGACTTCGTAGCCGTCCATGCGCGGCATTTCAATGTCGAGCAGGATGATGTCCGGCAGGTTGTCCTGCAGCAGCGACACGGCATCGACCCCGTCCTTGGCGGTCAACACCCGCATGCCATTGCGTTCGAGCAGACGCTGCGTTACCCGCCGCACGGTGATCGAATCGTCGACCACCAGCGCAAAGGTGCGCCGATCGCGTTGGTCGAGCACCGTCGTCTCGCCCGCCTTCGCGCGCCACTCCGAGCGCACCAGCGAGCCCATGTCGAGAATGATGACGATGCGGCCGTCGCCCAGAATCGTCGCGCCGGCAATACCGCGAATTCCCGACACCTGCGGCCCCAGCGATTTGACGACGATCTCGCGGCTGCCCACCAATTCATCCGTCACCAATGCGGTCGAATGTTCGCCGGCGCGAATCAGCACCACCGACATCGAGACATCCGACTCAGGCAGGCGGGTGGACCCGAGCCCCACGAATGAACCCAGATGCTGGAAGCGATATTTCTGGCCGCCGTACTCGAACAGCGGCGCATCCTTGCCTAAGTGCCGTGCCACGATATTGCGCGGCAGGCGCACCACGCCTTCCACGGTCGCGAGCGGCAAGGCATAGACCTCTTCGGCGACGCGCACGATCAACGCCTGGCTGATGGCGAGCGTAAACGGCAGACGAATCGTGAAGCGCGACCCCTTGCCGGCGGTCGATTCGATGAACAGGCCGCCTCCCAGCTTTTTGACCTCGGTGGCCACCACGTCCATTCCCACACCGCGGCCGGCCGCTTGCGTGACATGACTCGCCGTGGAAAAGCCGGGCTCCAGAATGAGCTGCATGGCCTCTTCGTCGGTGAGCTTGCCATGCCGATCGACCAGCCCGAGCCCTATCGCCTTCTCGCGGATCAGTTTGACATTGATGCCGCTGCCGTCATCGGTGACCACGACGACGACCTCGGCGCCATCGCGCGTCAGACTGACGGAGATTCTACCCACATCCGGCTTGCCCAAGGCGGCGCGGCGCTCCGGGGGCTCGATGCCGTGGACCACGGCGTTGCGCAGCATGTGCTCCAGCGGCGCCACCAGGCGTTCCAGCATCTGGCGATCCAGCTCGGCCGAAGCCCCCTGCACCACCAGTTCGGCGCGCTTGCCGGTGTCGTTGGCCGCCTGGCGCACCAGACGCGTCAAGCGCTGTACGTGGCGCTGGAACGGCACCATGCGCGTTCGCATCAGGCTGTTCTGCAGTTCAGTGATGACCCGCGACTGCCCGGTCAACAGGTTCTGTGCCTCGCGGGTGAGCGTCTCCAATAGACCCTGGATGCTTGCGACGTCGCCGGACGTCTCCGACAGGGCACGCGAGAACTGTTGCAGGGTGGAATAGCGGTCGAGCTCCAGCGGATCGAAGTCGTCGCGACGCGGACCCTCGTCGTGATGCCGGTGCAAAACCTGCGCCTCGGTCTCGATCTCCAGACCTCGCAACTGATCTTTGAGCCGAGTCACCGTGCGCGCCAATTCAGCCAGGTTGAAGTCGATCGAGTTCACCTGCTGGTCGAGGCGAGCGCGGTAGATGCTCACCTCGCCGGCGTTGTTCAGCATCGTGTCCAGCAATTCCGCATCCACCCGCGCCATCTCCACCCGCTCGGCGGGGACGCTCTCGCGACCCGGCAGCACCGGCGCGCTGCTGACCTCGAGGCTGGATATCGATTCCTCGCCGAGCATGGCGGGCACGGCCTGCAACGGGGCCTGCGCCCCCGGCGACTCCGCGTGATCTTCGGATTCGGTGGCGTGCAGCGCAGGCGCGCCCTCCCGCGCCTCGGCCGCCGCCTGCGCGAATGCTGCATCAGCCGGCGCTGCGGCGTCAGAGAAGGGGGTAAGCGGGTTCGGCTTCGGTGGTGCCGAGGGTTCTTCAACCGGCGCGGCGGCCCCCGATGGCGGAGCGGTCTCGGCCGGCGCAGCATCCCACGCGGCAAACGTAGCCTCCGACAGCGACGCGTCGCTTGGCGGGGCGTGCATGGGCGAAGGCGCGATCGACGATGCGCTGAGCGCAAGCGACGAGTCGTCGCCCCCCGATTCCAGACGGCGAATTCGGGCGAGCAGCGCCGTCGCGGCGGGCGGCAAGGTGCCCGCGCTCACCAAATCGCGCATGCGCGCGAGTTCGTCGAGGCTGGCCTGCATTACGGCGTGAGCGTGATCGTCCGCCGGCACCAACCCGCTGTCGATGCTGATGACCAGCGTTTCCAGCTCATGGCTCAAATCGCCCATCGAGGAGATGCCCGCCATGCGAGCGCCGCCTTTGAGCGTATGCAGCTGGCGCTGCAGCTCCGCCACCCGGTCCTTGTCCTTGCGATCGCGATTCCAACCGGTCAGTGAAATCTCGGCCGCCTCGAGCAGCTCGGTGGCCTCCTCGCTGTAGATGTTGGCGATCTCGTGATCGAACGCTTCCGCGATGGGCTCCGGCGCGACTATCTCCGCCAACACAGTCTGTGCCGATGCAGGATAGGTAGCCTCGGTCTCGTCGGGTGCAGCGCTGGATTCGGCGAGCGCCGCGCCGCGCGCAGAGGTCTCGGGATGCTCGAATGTCTCGAGATGCGCGGGTCCTTCGGCCGGCGCCAATGCGTCGGGACGCGCAGGCGCTTCGGCAGGAGCAATTGCGTCAGGGTGCGCGGACTCCTCGGCGGCCGCAAATGCCTCGGGGCGCGCGGACGCTTCGGGATGCGGCGCTTCCGACAACTGCGCCGGCCTGGTGCCGCTGGCCCCATCGGCCGCCTTGGCGAGCTCGGCATCGAGTTCGTGCTCGAGCGTGCGCAGGCGTCCGAGCAGCAAGGGTTGATCGACGAAATACGCCGTGGTCTCGTCGATATGGGCTATGACGTCTTCGATCGCCCGAACCGCGTCGGCCAGTGTGGCGATTCCGCTATCGGACAACCCGTGTCCGCTGTCGTAGACCTTGCGGACGAAATTGTTGAGTGGTTCGGTGATCCGGATACCGTGCCGCGCTTCGGCCATCTTCGAACTGCCGCTCAATGTATGCACTGCGCGATACACCGATTCGGGCAGATGATGAGGCGCGGGCTGGTCCGCGCGCTTGCTCAGGTAATGACGGATTTCAGCGAGGTGGCTGAATGTTTCCTTGCTGTAAATGTCGTGCAGCAACGGATCCATGCCCGGCGGCCGGTCGAGCACGGACGAGGAAGAATCGGCCGACGCTTGGGCGGCTTCGTCCTCCGCAACCGGAAGGCCGTCGAATGGCGGCCCTTGGAGAACATCGAGCGCCTCCGCGGCCGGCGAGGTACTCCCCTCCGGGGACTTCGGCGCGCCGGCGTCCAAGCTCATGGCGTCGAAAGAGGCCGCCTGACCCGCCGCGACCGATTCGATGGAGGCAGCGCTCGCAAGGTCGCCGGCACCCCGGTCTTCCGGCGCCGCCGGCGCGGCGATGTCTTTGTCGCGGCTGTCGGCGAGCGCAAACGCCTGGCTCATGATGTCGTTCGCGGGCGCCAGATTTTGGCGGCCGGTTTCCAACTGTTCGACCAGCTGCGGCAAGGCGGCGACCGCTCGGCGCAGCAACGCCATCATGGTCGGCGTGCGCGACAGGGTTTTGTCGATGAGACGATTCAGGAGATTCTCGACCGACCAGCCGAACTCCGCGATCAGCCGCGCGCCGACCATTCGGCCGCTGCCTTTCAGCGTATGAAAGCTGCGTCGCAAGACGCCGAGAGACTCCAAATCCATGGGGTTGCGGTCCCATAGGGGAAACGTCTCCCGGATCGACGCAATCTCTTCCTTCGCTTCCTCGATGAACAACTCGATGAACTGGGGATCGACCGCGTCCGGCGCGGGAGCCGACGCGAGCGGATGGGTCATCACCTGTGCGCTCTTGGCCTGCTCGAACGCGACCGTGGCGTCGGGCCCCAATTTCATGGACTTGGCGGCCTCGCCCTCCGGCAGCCCCAAGTCGGGCACCCGGGCCAACCCTTCGTCGGCGAGCGCCTTGATGCACATCTCGGCGTTGTCCAACATGTACCAGGGATCGTTGCGGCCATTTTGCAACGTTTCCATGTAGTACTCGATGCTGACGATCGCATCGGCAACGCGCTCGAGACGCAGCGCATCGGGGACCGGTGCGCCGGGTTCGATCAGCTTGCGTACTTCGGTGCCGATGGCGTCCATCAGCTCCACCGCCCGCCCCTTGCCGAGCATCAGCAGGCCGGCGGTGATCCCACGCAGCAGCTGCGGCACGTTGTCCAGACCCTGCGGCGGGAAATCCGTCGGCTTCTGCACGGAGATCGACACCGCCTCCTTGATGCGCGCCAGATTCACGATGCATTCGCGCAGAACCGCCTCGCTGACGAGGTGGAACTCATGATCCTGGTCCGCCGGCAGATCGGTGACGGTCGCGGAAGCCGGCAATATCAACCGGACCAGCTGATCGTCGAGACTATCCTCCACCGACAACAGCACACCCGCTACTTTGATGAGAGCGGTATCGGGCGGCGCGTTGCCGTCTTTGACGATATCGGAGAGCTCCGTGACTTCCTGCTGCACGCGCTGCCGCAGTTCACCGAGTCCGAGCACGCCCAACGTGTCGCTGATCTTTTTCAGCAATTCGAGCTGCGGAACCAGCTCGTCGCTGCGGCCGCCGCCGCGCCGCACGAAAATATCCAGGACGTCCTTGACCTTCGACAGATCCTCTTTGATCGCGGCCGCGACCGTGCGCATCAATTTGACGCTGGGAGCCGACAGACTCTCCCGCTCCTGCTCGATGGAATCATCGACGGGCAACAGCTCGGACAGCTTGAATGACGCGCGTACCGCCGAGATCCGGCCGCCGCTGGTCGACGCTCTGGCCACGTAATACAGCAGATTGTTGAGCAGATCGACGGGCGGGTTTTCGGAGTACCGCGCCTCCCCCGTCTCGTACAGCGCCTTGATCTGCCGGTCGGCCTGGCCGAGCAAGCGCTTCAACGTGGCGCTGCCTTCCAAGCCGTTCGCGCGGACCGCTTCGAGAAGAGCGCCGACCACCCACCACAACTGGAACACCGGCTGGGTGGTTGCCACCTGCTCGAGTTTCTCCGCGACCTTCGACAGGACCTCCAGATTTTGCACGGTGCGCTCGCCACGGATATATCCGAGCAGGCCGACCTGGAATTTAGGCCGCAGCCGCCGGGCCCATTGCACGATGGTGAATGAGGTCTCGCCTTGCGTTTGCGGCTGCGCGGGCTGATCCGATTTGAGGTTCAGCAGCAGCAGCGTTCCCTCCGACAACAGGGGGCTGCCCCGCACCGAGCGCAAATCGTTGAGCAGCGGCAGCAGCACCAGTGCCATATCGCGGCCGCCGGACAGCACGCGCTCCAGATAGGTGGGCAGCTGCACCATCGAGCGCATCAGCGCATCGAGGCCCTCGATCTGCCGCTTTTGATCGGCGCCGGCGGCCAGCAGGTACCGCGTGACCTGTTCCATTTCCTCCGCGAGCAGCGCAGCGCCGTAGACTTCCACCAAGCGCAGGACGCCGTGCGCCACGTGCAGCTGGTCCGCGCACTTCTCCAGAAAGCCGTGCTGATCGGTACGGTCGGCGTACGCTTCGAGCGCGGCGCGTGCCTCATTGAGGGTCACCCCCAGCTCTTTGGCGACGATGTGCAAGGTTTGCGAACTGATATCGGTCATACCGGAATCTTCGACAATCGGCGGCTAGGCGCCGACGCCGCTCGCCTTGCGCAGCCGTGCGGAATTCTGCAAATTCACCGGATCCTCGAGGGACGGCAGGGCCGCGGGGGCGCCCAGCATGGTGGTTCCCTCGCTGTAGTCGGGCAGGCGGAATCCGGCGACGGACTTACGCAGCTGGGCCGACAAGGCAGCGAGCTTGGCGATCGACATGGAGGTCGCGGTCGAGCCCTCGGCCGTCTGCGACGAGATCTCCCGCACCACTTGCATGTTCTTCGAGATGTTCCCGGAGGCCACGGCCTGCTGGCGCGCGCTCGCCGAAATGTTCTGCACCAGGTTCGCGATTTGATTGGACACCTGCTCGATCTCCTCGAGCGCGGCTCCCGCGTTCTCCGCCAGCAGCGCGCCGCCCACCACATCGGTGGTGCTGCGCTCCATCGAGACCACGGCCTCGTTGGTATCCGTCTGGATGGTGCGCACCAACACTTCGATCTGTTTGGTGGCGTTGGCGGCACGTTCCGCGAGCCGCTGCACTTCATCCGCGACCACCGCAAAGCCGCGGCCCGCTTCGCCCGCCATGGAGGCTTGGATGGAGGCGTTCAGCGCGAGAATGTTGGTCTGCTCGGCAATGTCGTTGATGAGTTCGACGATATTGCCGATCTCCTGCGAACTCTCGCCGAGCCGCTTGATCCGTTTGCTGGTCTCTTGGATGGTCTCGCGAATGGCATTCATGCCATCGATGGTACGGCGAACCGCATCGCCGCCCTTGTGCGCGATATCCACCGAGTGGCGGGCCACATCGGAACATCGCTCGGAGTTCCCCGACACCTCCTCGATGGAAGCGGCCATGTCCTCCATGGATTCGCTGGCGGAGGAGATCTGCCGCGACTGCGCCCCGCTCGCCTTGGCCATGTGCGCCGCCGCACCCTGGGTCTGCTTTGCGGCGCTGTCCAGTTGAATGGCGCTGTCGTTGATGGTGGTGACGAGTTCGCGCAACGCTTCGACGGCGTAATTGATCGAATCCGCGATCGCGCCGGTGATGTCCTCGGTCACGGTCGCCTGAACGGTCAGGTCGCCGTCCGCCAAGCTCGACAGTTCATCCAGCAGCCGCATGATGGCTTCTTGATTGCGTTCGTTCTCGCGCACCCGCAGTTCGGTGGTGCGTCGCGCATTCACCGATTTGAGGAATACCCAGGTCAACACCCCGAGCAGTAGGGCGGCCACCCCGAGAAGGCCCACAATGGCCGCCTTGTGGCTGCCGCCGGCTCCGGCAGCCGGCGGTTCGCCCAGTTTGCCCGCCAGCCCGCTGGCCAGCGCCGGCAGGGCCCGTGCCGCGGTCTGCGCCCTCGACAGCGGTTCCGCGGCGCCCATCGCCTTGCGGACGCTGGCCGCAAATTGCTGATTGCGCTGAACCACGGTCTTGAGACGCTGCTCGGCGTCGGCGCCGGTGACCTTGGACAATGCCAGGCCGGATTCCTCCCCCGAGAACCCCCGCATCACCTGATCGAGAAACTCCAGACTGTCCGCCAATCGCTGGGCCGTCGGCGCTGCGTCGCTCACGCCCGCGCCCAGCCCGCTCAATTCCTGCTGTACCCGCTGTACCGTCAGCTCGAACCGCTCCAGGTAACGGCTCATGCCCTCGAGCTTCTGCACGCCGACCGCACTCGCCAGATCGCCCAGCTCGGACAGCAGCTTCGGCGCCAACTCGCGCGCTTCCTGATTGGACGCCTGGATGGTTTCGACCGCGGTCCGCGCATCGGCGACCAAAGCCACGTCATCGCCCACGGTTCTCCATGCCGGATCGCCGGAGATCTTCGGATCCGCCAACGCACCGAGCAGGGTCTTCAACCGCGCGCCGCTCTTGGCCAGCGCATCGAAGGCGCTGGTGTCTCCGCGCAACGCGTTCTGCGCCTCGAAGGGCACGCGCTGCACGACGAACGACAATTGATCGGCGGGCGCGGCCACCGGCCCGCCGGTGCGCGGCAGCAGCGTGAGCACTGCGGCGCCCGCCAGGCACAGCACTATGGCCGCCAGCAGCGCCGGGAACAGAATGGTCTTCGGGGTCGTATTGTCTCGCTTGCTCATTCGCTGCTTCCGGCCGCGGCTTTCAGCTCGCGGCCTGTAAAAAGCTCTGGCTCTCGACCAAACTCTTCAAACTCAACACCGGCCACACTTCGCCGCCGCGCCGAAACGCGCCCGCCAAGTATGTATCGCAGCGGATCACCGTCGGCGGCGGGTCGGCATTGAACTCCGATTCCGCGAATCGCCTGAAGCCCAACACTTCGTCGACCATGAGCCCCGCGGGAATCTCCCGGTGATTGACCACCACCACGCGGGTATTGCGTCCGGATGTGGTGGCGCCGCTGCCCAGGAATTGTCGCAGATCCAGCATCGGCAGGAGTTGCCCACGCACGTTGGCCAGCCCCTTGACCCAGCTCTTCGCCCCCGGGATGCGGGTCACGGCCGCCGGATAACCCAACACCTCCCGGGTTTCCGACCGAGCGACCAGAAAGGTCTCACCACCCATCCGGAACGCAACCCCCACCCATTCCTGCCCCACGGCGGTATCCGGCGCGCTCGCCGCGGCCACGTTGCGGCTGCGCTTCTCGAGTTCCTTGAGCAATTCGAACGGACGGTCGCGCAGACTGCGCAAACTGGTCTCGGTCCCGCTCATCGTGTTGGTCATACGGCCAGTGCGGCCTGTGCCTTCTCGACCAGCGCCTGAGCCGTCACCGGCTTGACGAGATAATCCACCGCTCCCTGGCGCAGTCCCCACACCCGATCGGTCTCCTGGCCTTTCGTGGTCACCATGATGATGGGGATCAGGCTGGTTTCCGGATCGTTGATGAGCATCCGGGTGGCCTGATACCCGTTCACGCCCGGCATGACGATGTCCATGAAAATCAAGTCCGGTTTCATGGCCTTGGCCTTGCGGACACCCTCTTCGCCATTTTCAGCCGCGGCGGTCTTGAAGCCGTGCTTCTCGAGGGCTTTCTGCATCACGAAAACTTCGGTGGGTGAATCGTCGACGATGAGGATCAGTGCCATTTTCGGGTTCTCCGTCATTTCCCGACGTGTGCTTCGATCGCACCAAGCAGTTCGTCCTTGGTGAACGGCTTCGTCAAATAATGCTCCGAACCGACGATGCGGCCGCGCGCCCGATCGAACAGGCCGTCCTTGCTCGACAGCATGATCACCGGAATTTGCTTGAACACCTTGTTGTGCTTGATGAGCGAGCAGGTCTGGTAGCCGTCGAGCCGGGGCATCATGATATCCACGAACACGATATCGGGTTGATGATCGGCTATTTTGGAAAGCGCATCGAATCCATCGACGGCCGTAAAGACCTCGCAGCCCTCCTTGGTCAGCAAAGTTTCAGCGGTTCGCCGGATCGTTTTACTGTCGTCGATCACGAGAACCTTGAGTCCGGTGAGTTTCGGCTTACCGTTGGTGATCACGCTCTCCATGAAACTGGCCTTGGGGATTTGAGGCTACGCATTCGTAGGTGCAGTATTCTTATGGCTTTTTAACATATCCGGTGCCCGCAAGCCACGGTACGGGGCCGTCATTTCGAGGCAAGAGCCCTCAAACGACGATGGCGTGGTTCACAGTTTCCCAACAAGGCTTGCGGCGGGCACCTCGAGCTAGACTGCCGCCCTTCGGCAGGCAACTTGCCAAAGGATTCCTCATGTCGTCCCGAGTCCGCCTCGTCGTGGTCATGGACCCCATCGAAACCATCAAGCCGGCAAAAGACAGCACGCTCGCAATTCTGGTCGCAGCGCGGGCGCTCGGCTGGGAACTATTTTACGCCGCACAGAAGGATCTTTACCTGCGTGATGGGGCGGCGTGGGGGCGCGTTGCCCCGCTTCAGGTATTCGACGATATGCGAACCTGGTTCGCGCGCGGCGCGGCCTCGGTCGGCAAACTAGGCGACTACGACGCGATTTTGATGCGCAAGGATCCGCCGTTCGACATGGAATACATCTACAGTACCTATATTCTGGATCGAGCCCGCGACCAGGGCGCCCGGATCTTCAATAGCCCGCAGGGGCCGCGCGACATGAACGAAAAGATGTACACGACGTGGTTTCCGGAATGCTGCGCCCCAACGCTCGTCACCCGCGATATGCACGACATGAGCGAATTCCTGCGCGAACACGGCAAGGCGGTCTGCAAACCCCTCGACGGGATGGGGGGACGATCCATTTTCGTGCTCGAGCAAGGCGACAAGAACCGCAATGTCGTGTTCGAGACATTGACCGAGACCGGTACCCGCTACGCCATCGTGCAGCGCTACCTGCCTGAAATCGTGACCGGCGGCGACTGCCGCGTGCTCCTGGTGGATGGCGAAGCAATGATCTTCGTCGGGCTGGATGTGATCGGCGACCACGTCACCGAAATCAACGTCACCAGTCCCACGGGCATTCGAGAACTAAACACGAAGCACAATGTCGACATTGGTGGATTGCTGGTGAGCGCGATTTCGAGGAACCAGGACGCCGCGTGACTTCCGAGATGACCCAAGCGGGGGAAATGCTGCAAACCGGGCTGCCGCCTGCGAACGACCGCATGTTGACCACGTGCTTCCTGGCGGCGCTGTTTCACGGGATCGTGATCCTGGGCGTCACCTTCAGCTCACCCAGCAGCAATGCGGGAGCCGAGACCCCGGCGCTGGAGGTGGTGCTGGTCAACGATCAAGCGCCCAGCGCGCCGCAGAATCCCAATGCACGCTACATCGCGCAGCGCACTCAAGTTGGCACCGGAATGCCGAATGCCGAGCGGACGTCGATACCGAAATCCTCCCTGTTGGCGGTCGACCGGGCCGGTATCCCGGATGGTCAAGGCCTTGCCACGCAGCAGATGGCGCAGGATGTCGGCGACGACGAGCTGGTCGCCACCCACGCGCCGGCGGTCAAGATTCTGTATTTCGCGGCGGCCGCGGCCGCCAAAGAGGCGTCCCAGCTGCCGGAACTGCTCGAGAAGAAGCCCGACCTGCAGATGACGCCCAATGACGACGGGATCGAATTGCGCATGCGGGGCGAGGCCAAGCAGCGGCTATGGATCGCCGCCGACACGCGTGAATCGGACGTCGCCGTCTATTTGGATAGCTGGCGGCGTAAAATCGAGAGGGTGGGAACCATGAACTTTCCCGATGTCGCCCGGCGCAGGAATCTGTCCGGCACGCCCGTGATCGAGGTGACGATCGGCGCCGACGGCCGGCTGCTCGAGACCAAGGTGCGTCGCAGCAGCGGGCATGCCGAAATCGACGAGGCGGCCATGCGGATTCTGCGGCTCGCATCGCCCTACGACCCGTTCCCCAGCGAGCTGAATGCCAAGCACGATCAAATTCGCATCGCCTACGAATGGCAGTTCCTGGGCGGCTCGCCGCAAGGTTCGAGCGTGTTTTACTCCGACCAGAACGCGCACGGCGACACGCCGTAACTGGACACGTATGACCGACGCCGGCTATCTGACCAACCAGCTGCTGATCGCCATGCCGGCCATGGGGGATCCGAATTTCGCCCAGACCGTCGCCCTGGTGTGCGATCACAATTCGCGCGGCGCCCTCGGGCTGATACTCAACAAGCCCTTGAGTATGCGCATGGGCGAGGTGTTCGAGCAATTGGAAATCGCGTTGGTCGACGGTCCCTTGAGCGAACGCCAGGTGTTGCGGGGCGGCCCCATGCAGACGGACCGCGGCTTCGTGGTGCACCGAGCAGGCGGCGAATGGGATTCGACGCTCAAAGTCTCCGACACCATTCATGTCACCACGTCACGGGATATCCTGGCGGCCATGGCACGCGGCGAGGGGCCTGGCGAAGCGGTCGTCGCCCTCGGCTATGCGGGCTGGGACGGCGGTCAATTGGAAGACGAAATCCGTGCCAACGCCTGGCTCAGCGCGCCGGTCGATTCCGGCATCATCTTCGATCTGCCCTTCGAATCTCGCTGGCAGGCGGCCGGCCGGCTGTTGGGCGTCGAACTGTCCCGTATCAGCCCCTTGAGCGGCAATGCCTAGACCGGCGGCGCCTCCGGCAGCCGCGACCTCGCCCGGATCGAGTGCGCCAGAGCAAATACCGTCCGCCTCCGTTGCCGCTACGTCCGGGGATACGGCTGCGACTACGGCTACGGCTACGGCTAGTGCCACTGCTGCGACCGCGCATCCCGCCGCTGCTCCTGCCTCGAGTTCACCCCGCCTCGTCCTGGCTTTCGATTTCGGGCGGCGACGCATCGGTGTGGCCTGCGGCGACACCCTGAGCCGCACCGCAAGACCGCTGGCCGGCATTGCCAACGCCGCGGCGGGCCCCCGCTGGGACGCCGTCGATTCCCTCATGCGCGAATGGCAACCCACACTGATCGTCGTGGGCCTCCCGTATAATGTGGATGGTTCCGAAAGTGGTATGAGCGCGGCGGCCCGCGGCTTCGCCGGCGAGGTCGAGCGGCGTTACGCGTTGCCGGTGCATCTGGTCGACGAACGCTATTCGTCTCTCGAGGCCGAGACTCGCCTGCGGTCGGAACGCGAGTCCGGCATGCGCAAGCGGCGGGTGGCGAAGGGGGACGTCGATGCGGCAGCGGCCTGCGTCATCCTGGAGCGCTGGTTTACAGAATCACATTGAGGCGCAGATGCGTTCACAACAAGATAGCGCGGGGGGCCTGCGCCACCTCATCACGCTCGACGGACTGACCCGCGACGCCCTGGGTGCCATCCTCGACCGAGCCGAGAGTTATCGGCGTCTCCCGGGGCAACCTGCCTACGAGGGCCGCGAACTCGCCGGCGTGACCGTGGCCAACCTGTTCTTCGAGCCGAGTACCCGCACTCGTGCCTCGTTCGATCTGGCCAGCCGCCGGTTGGGTGCGCACGTGCTCAATCTCGAACAGCATGCGAGCTCGCGCGTCAAAGGCGAGACCATGCTGGACACGATCTATACGCTCGAGGCGATGAATACCGACGTGTTCGTCATTCGAGACTCCGAAGCGGGGATGCCCGAATTCCTGATAGACCATGTGGCGCCGCACGTCTCGGTCATCAGCGCCGGCGAGGCCCACGTCTCGCACCCCACGCAGGGGTTGCTGGACGCCCTCACCATTCGCACGCACAAGCGCCGTTTCGCGGGGCTCAAGGTTGCCATCGTCGGCGACGTGAAGCACTCCCGGGTGGCACGCTCATCGGCCTACGCCATCATGACGTTGGGGAGCAGCGACTTGAGGCTCGTGGCGCCCGAAGCGCTGCTGCCCTCGGAAGCCGAGTTTCGCGGCGCGCAGCGCTTCACACGGATCGAGGATGGCATTGCGGGTGCCGACGTCATCATGATGCTGCGCATCCAGAGGGAGCGCATGGCGCAAAGCGCATCGCTCGACGATGCAGCCTATTTTCGCGATTTCGGCCTGGACGCGAAGCGGTTGAAACTCGCCAGTCCCAGCGTGCTGGTCATGCACCCGGGTCCGATGAATCGCGGCGTCGAAATCTCCTCGGAAGTCGCCGACGGACCCCGCTCCGTCATCCGCGAACAGGTCAACAACGGCATGGCGGTTCGCATGGCGGTGCTCGCCTCGATCGCGGCGACGCTGACGCGGCATCGGCGGCCGCTGTGATGAGGTGCTCGAATCGATCGACCTGATCGATGTGCATCAGCGCCTGTCCCATGCGAATGGCGCCGCCATCCTGAATCTGCTCGCACAGCGACATCCCCGGCGGCACGAACACGATGATGGTCGAGCCATGCTCGAACCAGCCCATCTCCTCGCCCTTGGCCAAACCCACGTCGCACGGAATCACGTTCGGTCCGCGATACTTGAGGTGCAATTGGACGTCGAGGAAACGCAGGCGAATGCTCGCGACCAGAATCGCGGCGACCGGAACCAGGGTCATGAGCGCGCCGGACGGCAGACGGCAGCGGATGATGGCGCGTTCGTTCTTGCAGAACAGTTTCTCCACCCGCTCGAGCGCGATGGGATTCACGTTCCAGGTATCGCCGGAGACATAGTTCACCTGCTCCACGCGGCAATCGTAGGGCGCGTGGAAGCGGTGATACATGCTCGAGGTCAGCCGCAGTGTGACGAACTGACCGCCGCAGTAGTAACGCACCAACTCCGGATCGCCGAGCAGATCCAACAACGGGTAGGGGAAGCCTTTCGCCTGCAGCACGGCCCCGTCCTTGACCCGGCCGCAAGCGCCCACCAGGGCATCGCAGGGACTGGTCAGCACCTCGGGATCGGGATCGACCGGCCGCGCGCCGTCTTTGAGCTCGCGGGTGAAGCAGTCGCGCAGGCTGTCGAACCGGGCGAGCTTGGCCTCGCTCAAGTCGAGGTCGGAGAACAGCCGCCACAGCCGGATGCAGACGGTGCACACCCAGCGGTTCTCGATGCGGCTCAGGCGGCCCACGAGCAGGGTCAGCCAACGCCGGGGTATCCGGTTGGTGAGCAGGAAGTTGATGTCCTCCTGCTGGGTCAGTCGATCGATCCAGGAGCGCGCAGTCATCGTAATGTCACCCGGCTGCAATACAGTTCGCATGGAGGAATAACGTCATGTCGAAGATTTTCCTAGGGTTGGCGGCCGCGGCCATCCTTGCAATCCTTGGCCGAAAAATTCTGATACGCCTGCAGCTGTCGCGCGCCAAGCACCGCTCGCTCACCGGTCATTCGAAGATGGCGAGGCGCTTCGCCGCGCTCGTGCCTTTCTACGAATACGACGAGGCGCGCTTTTTCAGCGCCGATGCCGCGCCGAATGCCGTTGCGGCGACGCGGCGCGAGGGCTTCATGCGGCTGGCGGGTATATTCGCCGAGCGGTACCGGAAAACCGCCGCGCTCACGGGCGACATCATCGACTCCGTCTCGGATCTGCAATTCACGTCCCGCTATCGCGTGCCGTTCCAATTCAGCCGCGTCGTGCGCGAACATTTCAAAACCGGCGCGTTCCTCGAATCCTCGTCGGGGGTGTCGGTCACCGACCTCGACGGCAATCGGTTCTACGACTTGACCGGCTCCTACGGCGTGAACGTGTTCGGCTACGACTTTTACAAGGAGTGCATCGCGCGCGGCAGCGAGCGGGTGCGCGACTTGGGCCCGGTGCTGGGCGCCTATCACCCGGTGCTGGCCGCGAACGTCAGGCGCCTGCTGCAAATTTCCGGTCTGGACGAGATCTCGTTCCACATGTCGGGAACCGAGGCCGTGATGCAAGCTGTACAGCTGGCCCGCTACCACACCCGGCGCAGCCAGTTGGTGCGCTTCTGCGGCGCGTACCATGGCTGGTGGGGCGACGTGCAGCCCGGCGTGGGCAACCCGCTCGCGGCGAACAACACATACACCTTGCAGGACATGGACGACGCCGCGCTCAAGGTGCTGCGTAGCCGCAAGGATATCGCCTGCGTGCTGGTGAATCCCCTGCAGGCCCTGCACCCGAACGTCGCGGCACCGGGCGACTCGACCCTCATCGACAGCGGTCGCAGCGCCCACTTCGATCGGGCCGCCTACACCCAGTGGCTGCTGAAGCTGCGGGCGGTCTGCAGCGAGCGCAACATCGTGCTGATTTTCGACGAGGTATTCGTCGGCTTCCGGCTGGCCCGCGGCGGTGCGCAGGAATACTTCGGCGTGCATGCGGACATGGTGACCTACGGCAAGAGCGTCGCCGGCGGCCTGCCGATCGGCGTGCTCTGCGGCCGCCACGAATTCATGCGGCGCTTCCGCGAGGATCGGCCGGCGGACGTGTGTTTCGCGCGGGGCACATTCAATTCGCACCCGTATGTCATGGGAGCGATGGCCGAGTTCCTGGACGCCCTCGACGGCGAGCCCATCCAGGCGCTGTACCGGAACCTCGGGGTCTGGGACACGCGCGCCACGGCGCTCAACGAGCGGCTCAGTGCCGCGGGCCTGCCGGTGCGCGTGACGAACCTGTCTTCGATATGGACGATCGGCTACGCCAAGCCGTCCCGCTACAACTGGATGTTTCAATACTACCTTCGCGCCGCCGGCCTGGCCCTAAGTTGGGTGGGCACGGGCCGGCTCATCTTCAGTTTGAATTACACGGACCAACAGTTCGCCGAGGTCGCCGATCTCATCGTGTCGGCGGCCCAGGCGATGCAGCGCGACGGTTGGTGGTGGGCCGATCCCCAACTCACCAACAAAGCCATCAAGCGTCGCGTGCTCAGGGAAATGCTTCAAGCGCGCAGTTTTTCGCCCTGGGGATCGATGAGTTCGCCGCGCAGCAAATAGAGCGGCGATTTGCAATAGAGCTTCACGTCGTTGAACGGGTCGGTCAGGATCTTGGTGAACCATACCAACCCGGTCTGAACGTCCTTCAAGTAGAACAAATGGAAGGTGCGGAACAGCAGCGCGCCGACGCCGATCGCCAGCCAAATCTCACCCACGTGCCGTATGAACTGCTCGGCGCCGTGATAGGGTTCGAACAATCCGAACAACGTAGGTGTCAGCCACAGCACCACGGGCGCGACAGCCCAGACGATGTGCAGAACCACCTTGCGGCGCAGGTTGTAGCCCACCTTGATGCTTTCCTTATGTTCGTGCGTGACCTGGTTGACCTCGTCGAAGCCTTTGGGCTCGAAGAAGAAATGCCCGGACTGACGGCTGATCATGGCGACGAGCCAACCCAGCAGGGCGGCGGCCACCGGGTCCTTGAACATCATGACGTAGGCAACGATGAAGGTGATTGCACTCAAAAAGTGCAGGGACTGGTTGATGCGGCTGTGATGGTAGTAGCGATGATCGTCCCAGCGCTGCGTCCGCAGTTCTGCCAAAAAGCTATGCATGGAGTTTCCTCGTTGAAATTGGTCGATATCCGACCATGAAGCAAATATAGGATTTGGGTTACAGACCAATGACAAGGAGCGTTATAGGCTCCAAATTGAGACTTACCCGGCGAGCCGGCCGGACCGTCAAAAAACTGTGTTCCGACGTTCATCGGATCGTCATGCAAAGGTGCGAACGTCGCCGCACATGCGAATCATGATCGTTACCGACGCGTGGGCCCCCCAAACCAACGGCGTCGTAAGGACGCTGGCGCAGACCGCGGACTGGCTCGGCCGCTTCGGCCACGAAGTGCGCATGCTCACGCCCCGGGATTTTCGCAGCATCGCCTGCCCGACCTATCCGGAGATACGCCTGTCCCTGCTGCCGCGCAAGGCGGTGCTGAACAGCATCGCGGGATTTGCGCCGCACGCCCTGCATATTGCCACGGAAGGGCCGCTCGGGCTGGCGGCCCGGCGCTACTGCCTGAAGAACCGGCTGCGGTTCACGACTTCGTACCACACCCAGTTCCCGCAGTACCTGCGGGCGCGCTTCCCCATTCCCATGGCCGCCTCGTACTGGCTGTTGCACAAGTTTCACTGCGCCGCCGCGCGTTGCATGGTCAGCACGCTGTCCTTGCGCCACGATCTGGCCGCGCGCGGCTTCGAGAATCTGGCCAGCTGGCGGCGCGGCGTGGACACGGAGGTGTTCAAACCCGGCGCCAAGGATTTCCTGTCGCTGCCCCGCCCGATCGCGGCCTATGTGGGACGCGTGGCCGTGGAGAAGAACATCGAGGCCTTCCTCGAGATGCCGTGGGAAGGCAGCAAAATCGTCATCGGCGACGGGCCGGAGCGCGCTCGTCTGCAGGCGCAATACCCCGATACCACCTTCACCGGGTTTCGCTTCGGCCAGGACCTGGCGGCGCACCTGGCGGCGGCCGATGTCATGGTATTTCCCAGCCGCACTGATACGTTCGGGCTGGTGAATCTCGAGGCCATGGCGTGCGGCGTGCCGGTGGCCGCCTACCCCGTGACCGGCCCCATCGACGTAATCGACGATGGCGTCACCGGCGCGCTCGACGAGGACCTTGCGGCCGCGGCGCGGCGCGCGCTGACCCTCGATCCCGACAAGTGCCGGGAGCACGCCATGCGCTTCGGCTGGGACGCGAGCGCGCGTGAATTCGAAAGCAATCTGGTGTTTTGCCGCCCGCAGACGCCGCCGCGCGGTCCGTCGACGGTCGATGCGGCGCCCGCCGCCGCCGCTCAGCTCGTCTGACGTTTCGCACCGCATCAACCCTCCCGCCGCCCGGTCTCGGCACCGTGACGTTGACCGGTTCGAGCACGGGCGACCCCAACGCAAGGCTCAGCCGAAGTTGATCTTCGCTTCCAGATTGGTGCGCGAATCGGCGTTCGACAGCGCTTCCTCGAGCTCGATCCGGCCCTCGCGCACCAGGTTGTAGAGCGCACTGTCGAAACTCAGCATGCCGCGCTCGGTGCCCGTGCGGATGGCTTCCTTCACCGCGATGACGTCGCCCTTCTTGACGAGCTCGGAAACGTAGGGGGTATTCACCATGACTTCCGAGGCGGCCACGCGCAATCCCGATTTGGCGAGAACCAGCCGCTGCGACAGAATGGCGCGCAGGTACTGGGACAGATCCAGAAAGATCTGATTGTGCTGATCGCGCGGAAACATATTGATGATGCGATCCAAAGTCTCGGCGCAATTGTTGGCGTGCAAGGTCGCGATGCAAAGATGTCCGGTGCCCGCCAGCGCGAGCGCGGCCTCCATGGTCTCTTTGTCGCGAATTTCGCCGACCAGGATCACGTCCGGGGAGGAGCGCACGGCGCTGCGCAGCGCGCGGGCGAAGGACTTGGTGTCGAGACCGACTTCGCGCTGGTTTACGATCGATTTTTTGTTGGTGTGCAAAAACTCGATCGGGTCCTCGATCGTCAGAATGTGGTCGGATGAGGTCTCGTTGCGGTAATTGATCATGGCCGCCAGGGTGGTCGACTTGCCGGCGCCCGCGGCGCCCACCATGAGAATGAGCCCGCGCTTCAGCATCACCAGGTCCTTGAAGATCTCGGGCATCCCGAGATCCTCGAGTTTGGGCATGTCGGCCGTGATGTAGCGCAACACCATCGCCGGGTAGCCGCGTTGATAGAAAACGTTGACGCGGAACCGGCCGAGCCCGGGCTCGGAGATTGCGAAATCGATCTCCAATTCCTCGTTGAAGTACTCGGTCTGTTCGGCGCTCATGAGCCCGAGGGCGGCCTGGCGCACGGTCTCGGGACTCAAGACCTGCTTGTTGACGGGAAAGATTTTGCCCTCGATCTTGATTTTGACGGGGGCGTTGCAGGTGAAGAACAGATCCGAGGCCTTCCGCTCCACCATGAGCTTGAAGAGCGGCTTCGTGTTCATCACCTGAGCCGGGATGGCTGCCGACATGCTCTAGAACACCTGGCCTTCTTCTTCCTCGAGGATCTGCAGAGCCGCGCCGCCGTCTTCCACGTGCTTCACTTCGCGCTTGCTCTCGAGCTTTACGCGCAGACGCAATTCGTTCTTCGAATCGGCGTTGCGCAATGCGTCTTCGTACGAGATCAGGCCCGATTCGTAGAGTTCGAACAAGGCCTGGTCGAAAGTCTTCATGCCCAGACGATTGGAACGCGACATCACGTCCTTGATCTTGGCCACGTCGCCCTTGAAGATCAAATCCGAAATCAGCGGCGACGCCAGCATGATTTCCATGGCCGCGATGCGGCCCGAGCCGGTTTCCCGAGGTATGAGGCGCTGCGATATCAAGGCGCGTATGTTGAGGGACAAGTCCATGAGGAGCTGCTCCCGCCGCTCCTCCGGGAAGAAGTTGATGATGCGATCGAGCGCCTGGTTGGAACTGTTGGCATGCAGGGTGGCCAGCACCAAGTGGCCGGTCTCGGCGAACTGAATGCCGTATTCCATGGTCTCGCGATCGCGAATTTCGCCGATCAGAATGACATCCGGCGCCTGGCGCAGGGTGTTCTTGAGCGCGAGGTGCCAGCTATCGCAATCCACGCCCACTTCGCGATGCGTCACCACGCAGCCCTTGTGCGCATGCACGTATTCCACCGGGTCCTCGATGGTCACGATGTGCCCGCGGGTCTTCTCGTTCCGGTAGCCGACCATGGCGGCGAGCGACGTGGATTTACCGGAGCCGGTGCCTCCCACCAGGATCACGAAGCCGCGTTTCGACAGCACCACGTCCTTGAGGACATTCGGCAATTCGAGTTCTTCGAGCGTGGGAATCTTGGCATTGATGGTTCGCAGCACCGCGCCGGAGAAGCCCTGCTGCACGAACGCGCTGACGCGAAAGCGTCCGATCCCGGGCGGCGAAATCGCGAAGTTGCATTCCTTGGTGGCGTCGAATTCCTTGGTCTGGCGATCGTTCATGATCGAGCGCACGAGTCCCGCGCTCTGCTCGGGAGTCAAGGAACGGTCCGATTGCGGCCTGATCTCGCCGTCAATCTTGATGGCGGGCGGAAATCCGGCGGTGATGAACAGGTCGGAGCCTTTCTTCTCGACCATCCGCCGGAGCAAATCCTGCATCAGACGAATGGCTTGATCGCGCTCCATAGTCAGCTCCTGGATCCCATCTTCCGGCGCGCCCAGCGCGCCGCCACACGGCCGGGGTTCGCGGCTTGGCGCGGACCCCGTTGAAAGGTTGCGCGCATGCGCATCAAATGCTGTCCTTGTTCTGCGCTTTATACTTGGCTTCTTCGCGGCTGACGACGCCCTTTTGCACCAGCTCCTGCAGGCACTGATCGAGGGTCTGCATGCCCTGGCCCTGGCCGGTCTGGATGGCGGAATACATTTGCGCGATCTTGCCCTCGCGGATCAAGTTGCGGATGGCCGGCGTGCCGATCATGATTTCGTGCGCTGCAATACGCCCGCCGCCGACGCGCTTCATCAGCGTTTGCGAAATCACCGCCCGCAGACTTTCGGAAAGCATAGCGCGTACCATATCCTTTTCCGCAGCCGGGAACACGTCCACGATGCGGTCGATGGTCTTCGCGGCCGAACTGGTATGCAGGGTGCCCAACACCAAGTGGCCGGTCTCGGCGGCCGTCAATGCCAGGCGAATGGTCTCCAGGTCGCGCATTTCGCCGACCAATACCACGTCCGGGTCTTCGCGCAGCGCCGAGCGCAGCGCCTCGGTGAATCCCAAGGTGTCGCGATGCACCTCGCGCTGGTTGACCAGGCAGCGCTTGCTCTCATGCACGAACTCGATCGGATCCTCGATCGTGATGATGTGATCCGGACGGTTGTCGTTACAATGATTGACCATCCCGGCCAGGGTCGTCGATTTGCCGGAGCCGGTGGGACCAGTGACCAGCACGAGACCGCGAGGGAGCATGCACAGATCTTTGAATGTTTTCGGCGCGTTCAGCTCGTCCAGCGACAGGATTTGCGACGGAATATTGCGGAACACGGCCCCGGCGCCGCGATTCTGGTTGAAAGCGTTGACGCGGAAACGCGCCAGCTTGGGGATTTCGAACGAAAAGTCGGTCTCGAAGAATTCCTCGAACGCCTTGCGCTGCTTGTCGTTCATGATGTCGTACACCATGCTATGCACTTCTTTGTGCACCAGGGCGGGCATGTTGATGCGCTTCATGTCGCCATCGACGCGGATCATCGGCGGGACGCCCGCCGAGAGGTGCAGGTCCGACGCATTGTTCTTCACCGCAAAAGCGAGAAGCTGCGCGATATCAACCGCCATTTACGGCTCCTAAGTCGGCTAGGGTTACTAGCCATCAGCAGTATATAAGAGGGTGTCGACACCCAATATGTTAATCGGTCCGCAGAATTTAGCGGTTCATGTGAACCACGTCCGATCTCGGATACGTCAGGCGGCCATCTCCGCAGGGCGGGACCCCGCTTCGGTCACCCTGGTCGCCGTCAGCAAGGGCAAGCCTGCCGAATTTCTCAGGGCCGCCGCCACGGCGGGCGTCACGGATTTCGGTGAAAGCTACCTGCAGGAAGCCGTTCTCAAGCTGGACGAACTCGCCGATCTGCCGCTGCAATGGCATTTCATCGGCGGCATCCAGTCGAACAAGACCCGCCCCATCGCCGAGCGCTTTCACTGGGTGCACAGCGTCGACCGCTGCAGCGTGGCGCGGCGCCTCTCGGAGCAGCGCCCGTTCCACGCGCCGCCGCTCAACCTATGCATTCAGGTCGCCCTGATCCCGGAGCCGACCAAGGGCGGCGTGGATCCTGCCGATCTGGCAACGCTCGCGGCTGCGACCGCAGCCCTGCCGCGGGTGAGACTGCGCGGCCTGATGTGCGTGCCGCCGCCGCAACCGAGCGTGCAGGCCGAACGTGCCGTGTTTGCCCGGCTGCGCGTACTGCTCGACCAATTGAATGCCGCCGGACTCGAGCTGGATACGTTGTCGATGGGCATGAGCGGCGATTTCGAATCGGCGATCGCCGAGGGCGCCACCCACGTGCGCATCGGCACGGCACTGTTCGGCGAGCGATGACGGATAACACACGAACGGAAGAGGCATTCATGCATAACATACGTAGACTGGCATTCATCGGCGGCGGCAACATGGCCGCGGCACTCATCAGCGGACTGACCAAACGAGGACTCCAGCCCAAGCGCATCGTCGTTGCCGACCCCAGCGGCGAGCAGCTCGAGCGCTTGGTCCGCGAGTACGGGATAACGGCGGCCGCCGACAACATCGGCGCGGCCAGCGACGCCGAAGTGGTCATCCTGGCGGTCAAGCCACAACAAATGCGGTCGGTGGCCGCCGGCCTCGCGCCGCGGCTCGCACAGTCGAAGCCGCTGGTGATTTCCATCGCCGCGGGCATCCCCCACGCCGCCCTCGCCCGCTGGTTCGGCCCCCAGGTGCCGGTGGTGCGGACCATGCCCAACCGTCCGGCGTTCAATGGCTTCGGCGCGACGGGCTTGTACGCGCCGGCCAGCGTCGGCGCCGCTCACCGCGCTCTCGCAGAGGCCATCATGGCCGCCGTGAGCGCCACCGTTTGGGTGGAGCACGAATCGCAGATGGATACGGTCACCGCACTGTCGGGCAGCGGTCCGGCCTATTTCTTTTTGTTCATGGAAGCGCTCGAGGCCGCGGCACACGAGCGGGGTCTGCCGAACGACATCGCACACAAGCTCACCCTGGAAACCGCTTTCGGCGCCGCACAGATGGCGCGCCAATCGAGCGAGTCCTTGAGCGCGCTGCGCGAACAGGTGACCTCGAAGGGCGGCACTACCGCGGCGGCGCTCGACGTTCTCGATGCCGCGGGCCTTCGTGCTATCGTCGCACACGCCGTGGCAGCGGCCGACCGCCGCTCGGCGGAGCTCGCCGCCGAATACGGCACCCCGTAGGGACGGCGGGCAATCTCCTCATCGGTGGATTGAAATGGAAGCGATCAGATACATCGTCGATACTTTGCTATGGCTGCTGACGCTGGCTTTCCTGCTGCGTTTCCTGTTTCAGCTGGTACGGGCGGATTTCAGGGATCCGATGGCGGACGCCATCGTACGGGTCACGAATTGGCTGATCCTGCCATTGCGCCGGCTGTTGCCGCCCATCGGCAAGATCGACACCGCCACCGTCGTCGCCGTGATCGCCATCGCGTCGGCCCGCACCGCCGCGCTGCTGGCTTTGGGCGGCGCAGGGTTCGGCGACCCGCTGCTGTTCCTGCGCGTCACGATCGTGGGCCTCGTCGACCTCACCTTGCGGATCTACCTGTTCGCCCTGTTGCTCTATTGGCTGACGAGTTTCGTATCGCCCGGCGGCTATGCGCCGGGCGTGCGGCTGCTCTCGCAACTCTGCGAACCGGTGTTGAGGCCTGTTCGGCGCGTCATCCCGAAGATCGGGCAGATCGATTTTTCGGTGTTGTGGGTATCGATCGCGATCGGCGCGCTGTTGATACTTCTGCGCTGAATATGATGCCCTACATGCTTGAAAACACTGCTAACAAAGCGCTTTGAGCACAGAGCCGCCGCGTCCGGTTGGTGCGGACCCTTAAAAAACCAGGCTCGCGCGCATGTCGGCAGCGAACCTTTTTTCGCAATTGCGCTAAACATCGGCTTTTTTCTATGTTATTTTCGGCGCCGAGCTGAATATGTGGGCATATGACGCCCGCGTTCGACAACACAAGCAGGAGATTTATATGGCGAAAAAGAATGCAGCACCGACCAAGTCTGAAATTCTCGCTACCATTTCGAAGGAAACAGAACTTTCCAAAAAGCAGGTCGGAGCAGTGTTCGACTCGCTGTCCGCCTCCATCAAGAAAAGTCTGCGCGGGCATGGCGTGTTCACGCTGCCCGGGCTTTTGAAGATGAAGGTCGTGAAGAAGCCTGCCACGAAGGCGCGTGAAGGCGTGAATCCGTTCAACGGCGAGAAAATGATGTTCAAGGCCAAGCCGGCCAGCAAGAAAGTGCGCATTGCCGCACTGAAGACGCTCAAAGAATTCGTCAACTGATCGAGAATCGGCGTCCGGGGCGCTAGAGAACGCTCTCGTCCCGGACGGCATCGAGTGCGCCATTGCATACCGCATCGCGCAGTTCCAACCCCCCACTTAAGCCGGTGATTGCCTGCGGATCGGCCCCTACGGTCGGCCGCGCCGACGGCCTCGAGCCGCCAAGGACCGCCGCAGCCGCCCTTCGGCGGCGGCCGGACTCATTCGATGGCGACGAGCTCGACGTCGAACACCAGGGTCGCTCCGGGCGGAATGACGCCGCCGGCGCCTGCATCGCCGTATGCCAGATCGGCGGGAATGGTGAGACGACGACGCCCGCCCACCTTCATGCCGAGCACGCCCTGGTCCCAGCCTTTGATGACTTGACCGCCGCCCAGAACGAAGCGGAAAGGCTGCCCACCCTTCGAGGAACTGTCGAACTCTTTGCCTTTCTTGTCGGGTGCCGAGGTTTCGTACAACCAGCCGGTGTACTGCATGACCGCCGTTTGGCCGGCGGCGATCGCCGCACCCGGACCCGGCTGCAGATCGACGATTTCCATCGTATTCACCGTTTGCGTAGCTTGAGGAGAGGCGGCCGAACCGGCTGCGGTGGGCTGTTTGCCGCCGCACGCCACGAGGAAGCCGAGGGCGGCCGCGCAGGTGATCCGAAAGTGATGAGATGCCATGATGGCGGCATCTTAAAGGATTCCGCGACGTTCGTCGTTTACGACCTGGACTCGAGCGGACGGCCGCGCAGACGTATCGCTGCGCCGAGGCCTTCCAGGAATCCGCCGAGACGCACGTCAAGGCCCAGCAAGTGCCGCGCGGCCCCGATGATGTCGTCGATCTCGTCAACCACTTGCAGCATCCATTCCATGGCGGCACTGTATGCGGGTCGCAGCGATCCGGCCGTGTTTGAGGTCACACAAACTTGCCTTGGCGTCGGTGGCTGCGTACGCTGGCGCGATGCAGCGAATTCTCGTCCTGAATCCGAAGGGCGGTTCGGGAAAAACGACGGTTGCGACCAATCTCGCCAGTTACTTCGCGAGTCTGGGAGACCGTCCGCTGCTGTCGGACAACGACCCGCAAGGCTCCAGCATGCGTTGGCTGAAGAAGCGCAAGTCCGAGCAGCCGTTCATTCACGGCATCGCCGGATTCGAACGCAACAGCCGCGTGACGCGCGCTTGGCAGATGCGAACGCCGCCCGACGCCGCACACATCGTGGTGGATACGCCGGCCTCGGTACCCGCGCAAGAAATGCCCGAGATGACGAAATCCGCGGATGCCATCATCGTGCCGGTGCTGCCGTCCGATATCGACATCCACGCGTTCTCGAAATGCATCGCCGATCTGTTGTTGATCGCCAAGGTGCGGCGCGAGGAGAACCGCATCGGAGTGGTCGCCAACCGCGTCAAGCGCAACACCGTGATCTTTCAGTCGCTGATGAGATTCCTGGATACCTTGCGCATCCCGGTCATCGCCACCTTGCGCGACTCGCAGAACTACGTGCGTGCCGCGGAACAGGGCGTCGGACTGTTCGAAATGAAGAGATATCTCGTGGAGCAGGATCTCGAGGATTGGCAGCCGATGCTGGCATGGCTTCGAGCCAAGGAAGCGGCGGACCCGCCCCAGAGCCTCAGCGCCTTGCCCGAAACCGCCTGAACTGCGGCGCCGCGCGCCTACCGCGCGCAGCGTTGCATTACTTCTTGTCTTCCCAGCTGCCGCGGACCTTGTCCGCCCAGTTCTTGTAACTATGCCAGTTGTATAAGTTCGTCGTGATCGCCGCATGGCGACCGCCGGTTTTGTGCGGCACGGCTGCCCCCGGCTTGACCACGCTGGGTTCGACGCGCGGTGCGCGGCGGTCGATTCCGGTGTATCGATTGGGGTTCTTGATGTCGCTCATCTTCGGTTGCCTCTGTAACGTGCACGACAGTATGTCCCGCGCACAAACCTCGACAGGAACTGTGTCACGGCATACCGGCGGCGTCGCTAGGCCAGCGTGAGCATTGCGATACGCATCTCACGGACTGTCACGGTAAGTTAAATGGCGGGAATTCTCTTCGTTTGCCACGCATCGAACAGCGGCGTCAATTCTTCGAGCGAACACTCCAATGCGGCCGGCAACAATATCGTGTACGCGTCGAGCAACGCCAACGCATTGCGCGCAGGATCCGTCCTCGTTGCCGCACCCAAGCGACGCGACATATCGCGATTTACCACATGTAGATTCTTGTAGAGTTCTTCCAAGGCGTCGAATCCCTGCGACTCGTCCGCCTGGGTGATTTTGCGCGCCAGCAGGAACATGCCGATGCTGCGATACACGGTCTCCACTTCGCTGGCGAACGGCAGGTGGAATCGCGCCATGGGACGCAGGTGGTCCGTCCACGGACATCCGGCCGTTGCCATGATGAGTCCGAGCACCGAACTCATCGCTTGCTGCGCGGAAGTCTCGATGTACACGGTGCGCTCGCCCTGCACCACGGTGACTCCCACCGTATCGTACGAGACCAGCGCTTCGAGCGGACCCACCGCCGCCGCCATGTGCAAGGCGGCGGGACAATGGCGGCGCGACCGTTGGTCGAGCGGGCAATTGGCGCAGCGGTTGAAACCGAGTTCGGTCCAGAACGGCGGATCGCTGGGCGGCGGATTGAGCAGTTTGAAATCGATGGAGTCGAAGAAAAATTCCAACGACTTCTTCGAGCCATCCGGCAGATCGAAGTGATAGCGGATGAGCTGCGGGTCGCTCATGCCACTAATCGGTAGCAGGGGGTGTACTCGGTGCCCGTCAGCTTCATGCGCTTCTGGCCCACGAATGAGCGCAGCAATCGGTCCAGAGGTTCCATGATGGAGGCCTCGCCGGTCAGTTCGAATGGGCCGTATTTCTCGATGGCGTCGACGCCGGATTCCTTGATGTTGCCCGCCACGATGCCGGAGAATGCGCGACGCAGGTTGGCGGCGCGTTCGTGCACGGGTTGCGCGCGCGCGAGCCGCAGAGCGCGCATCGATGCATGCGTCACCTCGAACGGACGCTGGAATTCGAGCGGAATCGTCAGCAGCCAATTGAATCCATAGGAATCGCTCTCGCGCCGGCGATAGTCGCGGACTTCCGCCAGTCCCTTGACCACGGCGCGAGCCACCTGCGCCGGGTCGTCGATCACGATCTGATACCTCGATTGCGCGCCCGGTCCCAGCGTCGCACCGATGAACTCATGTATCTGCTCGAAGTACTCGGCCGCGTCCGCGGGACCGGTGAACACCACCGGAAACGGCAGATCGGCGTTGGCGGGATCGAGCAGAATGCCCAGCAGGTACAAGATCTCCTCCGCGGTGCCCGGGCCGCCTGGAAAAACCACGAAACCATGGCCGAGGCGCACGAACGCCTCGAGGCGCTTCTCGATGTCCGGCATGATCACCAGCTGGCTGACGATGGGATTGGGCGACTCCGCCGCGATGATGCCGGGTTCGGTTATCCCCAAATAGCGGCCGTTGGTGATGCGCTGCTTCGAATGTCCGATGGTCGCGCCTTTCATCGGTCCTTTCATGGCGCCCGGCCCGCAGCCCGTGCAGACGTCCAGGCCGCGCAGGCCGAGTTCGTAGCCGACCTTCTTGGTGTAGTCGTACTCGACCCGGCGGATCGAATGTCCGCCCCAGCAGACCACGAGATTGGGGCGCACCTGCAGCTCGAGTACGCGCGCGTTGCGCAGGATGTAGAACACGGCGTTCGTGATGCTGGGCGAGGAACTCAAGTCGAAGCGGCCGCTCTCCATGATCTCGTTGGAGATGAAGACCACGTCCCGCAGCACCGCGAACAAATGGTCCTTGAGGCCCCGGATCATTTCGCCGTCGACGAATGCCGCCGCAGGCGCGTTCTTGATTTCCAGTGTGATGCCCCACGCTTCGCGAACGATCTTCAGATCGAAGTCCTTGTATTTCTCGAAGATCAGCCGCGCCTCGTCGATGTCGCTGCCGGAGTTCAACACCGCGAGCGCGCACTTACGGAACAGCGGGTACAAGCCCCCCTGGCCGGAGTCGAGCAATTTGGCGATTTCCTGCTGGGAAAGGTGCTCGAGGCTGCCCTTGGGCGCGACCCGCGCGTCGACCAGGTCGGACGATAGAATGGTGGTTTGCACTCGGTACCTATTACGGATAAATATCGATCGGAATATTGTCTTGCGTGCGCAACCACACTTCGACCATATCGGAATTGGAAAGCGCGATGCAGCCGTCGGTCCAGTCGCTCGACGAGTAGTAGCTCGCCGGATGCTTCGGCGCATTGGGCAAGCCGTGGATCATGATCGCTCCGCCGGGTGCCCAGTGATTCTTCTTCGCCTTGAGCTCGTCGAGCTTGCTGGGATAGGACACCTGGATCGACAGGAAATAGTCGCTGCGGGTGTTGCGGCGGGCCAGGAAATAGCGCCCCTCCGGCGTCCGGAAATCGCGTTCACGCTCCTTGGTGCCTACGGGGTTCAAACCGAGCGCCACCTTGTATTCGCCCAGCAGACGGCTGCCGTTATACAAATAGAGCTTGCGCTGGGCCTTATGGACGATCACGTGATCGGCGGCGACGATATCGGTGGCCGCCGCCGGGGGCACCCCGGCGATCCAGCCGGCCAAAACGACCCACACGAACCAAATTCCGACGGCGGAACGGCGATTTCGATTTACCATGGCAAAAATTATAACGTGTCCGCGGCACGACATAATCGGTCCTGGCTCACGGAGTGCGTATAATCCGGCCGATGCATTCGACGTTGTTCAAGGTTGCCATGATCACGGGCGTGCTGGCCGGCTGCGGCGGGCAGTCCGCCATCAAGCCGGCCGAAGTGCTGGATGAACGGACCGGCATCACCGTCGGGGCCCTGCAGGAACCCATCGAGTTCGTCATCAACGCCCAGAATGCGGCGCTGTCGAACGCCAAGCGCGCGACCTTCGCTTATCTGGGGCCCATCGAATGGGATCGCATGGGGGACATCAGCTACGCGCTCTGGGTTCACGTCGCGCCCGGTAACGATCGGCAGGTGGGCGACATCCGCGCGGCGGGAGCCGTGACGGTGAACCTCGACGACGGGCCGCTGGTGCTGTCGCCGATCGAGACTCCGGGCGTCGGCCAAGGGCCGTACAAGCCCGCGGTCTCCTGGGGCCAGACCTCGTATTTCGCGCTCACCGTCGACATGCTCAAACACATGGCCGGCAGCCAGAAACTCATTTTGAATTTCCGGGCGGCCGACGGAACCACGCTCGACTTCGTTCCGAGCCAGGATACCCGAGCCACGTTGACGCAGTTCACGCGCGCTCGGGGGCTCACAGACGACTGAGGCGCTGATGATCGGGGCTTGAGGCGATCGACGCGTCACTGACGATTGATGGCGACGACCTGGGGCAAGGTGATCGGAGTGCCCGGCCGCATGTCGTTGAAGTTCACGTCGGGGTTGTACTGGGCCACCAACCACACCGGCATATCGGTTCTCTGCTGGGCGAGGGTCCACAACGAGTCGCCGCGCTTGACCGCATAGGTCTCGGTGCCCGCGATCCGATGCGCGGCGAAAAACGCTTCCTGCAGGTGATGGTGATAGTCGCGGCGGGCGTCGACGAACTGCGCCGCGGTCACGCGCGAGAAGTCCAGCTTGATTTTCCTACCCTGCGTCACCATCGCGTTCTTGTGCAGTTTATTAAGCGTGCGCAACTTTTGCGAATCGATTTGAGTCCAGTCGGCAAAATGTCCGAGCGTCTCGGCCGCCTGAACGACGGCGGTATTGTCGGCGGCCACCTCGTAATTCGTCGTGTCCGGACTGCCGGTGGGACTTCGGACGGGCAACAAAGCATCGCCGCTGGTTTGCCGAGCCGACACGGGCTCCGAGGGCGGCGGCGCTACTTTCTCGGGGACCGCCGTGGGCGGCGGTACGTTATCCGACACCGGCGCGGGTAGCGCAGCCGCCTTCAGGTTGGTGTTGGCCGGCGTGCCCACGTCGCTCGCAACGACCGTGCCGCCCGCCGCTTCGGCGCGCGACGCGGGCATCGGGATGCGCACCACGGCGCCCCGGGTCGCCACGGTTGCGCTGCTCCAGCCGTTGGCGGCGAGCAGGCGCGAAACGCTGATACCGCTCGCGCCCGCAACGCCGGCCAAGGTCTCGCCGCGCCGCAGCTTGTGGGTGCCGTCGTTGCGCTGGGCCACGTAGCGCTGCGTCAGCGGCAAGCGGTCCCAGCCCGCGGCGATCTCGCTCTGCGGCTGGGCGCCGGGAAGCCTCAAGCGATAGCCGCGCGGCACCAGACGGCTGCTGCTCCAGATCGGGGGCCGCAGTGCCGGGTTGAGCACGCGCAGGGCGCCCATGTCGACTTTGAAGGCTTTGGCCAGAGCATCGACCGAAATGTAATCCGGCAATTCGACCGGCGTGCTGTCGGTATCGGGCAGGCGAGTGATCGGGCCGAAGTATTTCTCGGCATTCCGGTCGACCTCGAGCGCGGCCAGGAACGCGACATAAAAGTTGCGCGATGCGAAGCCGAAGGTTTTTCCCTGATAGCGTTTGACGATCACGGCGATGTCGCTCGTGCCCAGTTCGTCTTGCACCGTGCGCAAGCCGCCGGGCCCGTGGTTGTAGGCGGTCACCGCCAACGGCCAGGTACCCACCAACCGGTAGTTGTATAGCATCAGGTTCGCGGCGGCCTCGGTGGCGGTGTAAGGGTCGAGCCGCTCATCGACCAAACTATCCACGCGCATGTATCGTTTGGCCGTGGCCGGCATGAACTGCCACAGACCGGCCGCGCCGACCTTCGAATAGGCCGCCAGATTGAAAGACGACTCCACGTGCGGCAGCGCCGCGATCTCCGCCGGCACGCCATGTTGCGCCAGGGTGCGGGCGATCTGCTTCTCCCACACCGCCGCGCGTATCAGGCCTTCGTGAAACCGGTCGGCCTGCCCCAACTGAAAACGAATGCGGTCGATGGCGTCGCGAAAGTCGCTCGGCGTGGGCTTGTCGCCGAAAGCATGCAGGATGCGCTCTTCGTGCGGCGTCAACTCGTCGGTCGAGCCCGATGCGAACTTGCGCAGCAGCGCGGCGTAGCGCGCCTTCGCTTCGTTGACGCGGCGTTCACGCTGCGACGGCGACATGGCGGGATCGAAACGCAGCACCTCATAGACCAGGCCAAGATTCCAATCATCGTGCAGCAGGCCCTGGTCGGTGGTGACTTCGGTATAGACGCGGATCCAGAACCGCACGTCGCGCTCGAGCGCCGGCGGGTGCGCGAACAGGTCCGCTGCATCGGCCGCGGCGGCGTGGGCGTTCATACCAGGCGCGAGCAGCAGAACTGCCGCCAAGAGCCTGGCAAAGCGCCAGAAACGTAAGCTTTTTCCGAACAAAATCAATGACCTCGACGACGACCCGGCTCGCATTATGTCAGGTCCGGAGCGCCGGTACTGTGACCTGGAGCCAGGACGCCGCGCGTACCCAGACGGCGCCGCGGCCCTTACGCTCGACTCAATACCGCTTGGCGTCAATGCAACGAGAAAATCTGCCGGATTCTGCTCGCCAGGTGAGTAGCCAGCCCCTCGGCGGGTCGCTCGGTGTGATGCAGCTGATCGAGAACCGTGCGCCGCGCCAACTGGCGGCTCGCCAAAAGCTCGCTCAGTTCCTCCGCCATCGCGGGCCGCGCCTCGAGAAGCGGCAGCAGCGCATCCTTGGATATCTCGTAGACGGTGGCTCTGGTCAATGCCGTAATTTCACCGATCATCGGCGCCCCCGCGAGAAGGCCGGACTCGCCGAAGTAGATCCCGGGCGTCAACCGCAGTCGTTCCAGCTTTTTGCCGTCCTCCTCTTCGGTGGCCACCAAGACGCCGTAACTGACGATGTTCAACGATTGCAGCACCGTACCCGCCCGCACGATCACCTCGCCCGGGGCGTATTCCTTGCGCGTCATCTTGGCGGCGAGCGCGGCCTTTTCCTCGAGTTTCAACGTCGAAAACAGCGATATTCCGGCGACCAGGCGCTCGGGCGTCGCCGCATCGCCGTCGTCCATCGCAACCACGCTCGCCAATGCGCCGAGGCGCGGCGCGAATTTGATCCCCGCCGCGATCGACGCCTGGTAAATGCGATTGAACAGTTCGTTTTGCGCCGCATCGACGGCGCCGACATCGGCAACGAAGTAATAGAGTTCGAACTCGATCATATCCGCGCTGAGTTCTTTGATGGTGACGGAGGGTTCGGGGGCGCGCAGGACATGATCAGTCCCCAGCAGAACCTCTCTGAGCATGGTGCAGCCCGCCGCCGGCTGCATCGATGCCTCCAGCCGTATGCGCATGCTGGCACCGTGAGTCTTCCGTGGTGAACTGCAATTGACCATTTTCGACTTGGCGACCACGCTGTTGGGAACGATGGCCACGTCCAGACTGGCGGTCAATATATGCGTCGCGCGCCATGTGGTCTCGATCACGGTGCCCTGCACCGTATCGTCCAAGATGATCCAATCGCCCACGTGATACGGGCGTTCGAGATTGAGCACGATGCCCGAGAACACGTCGCCCAGGGAACTCTGCAGCACGAGCCCGATGATGATGGCCAAGGCGCCCGAGGTCGCAAGCAACCCCTTGACCGGGAGATCGAAGACGTAGGCCACGATGGCGACGGCGGCGGCGAGATAGATCAGACCGGCCAGGAGATCCTGGACCAATTTGGACTCGCTCGGCTTTCCGCCGAGCACGAGGAAGGCACGCAATGCCCCGACGGTGAGCGACGCGGCAGCGAGCCACCAGATAATTTCGAGCGAGCCCACGAACAAGCGCGTGAATTCGGAGCCGGTCGCGGCTCCCGTCCGATAGGGAACGACGTTCGCCGCCAGCATCACGATGGTGAAAATCGAGAAGACCAGAAATTGGATCAGAAAGTGGACGAGCGGGTTTCGGATGCGCCAACGCCGCGCGGCGAAGAGCGCCAGGAGGAGCAAGCACGCCGTTATGAAAGGCGAGTTCGTCGCGGCTGCGAGACCGGCCGAAAAATACGCTGTCATGACACAAGAAATCCTGGTTTGGCCGGCAGCCTACCGGCGTGGGCATCCGCCAATGACAGGCCCGAGGCTACCCCACGGTTTGCGCGGCGCCGCCGGAACGCGCAGCCCTGACGGCCTCGACCTAGGACTTGATGAACGCCAGCAGATCCGCGTTGATCGTGTCCGCTTCCGTGGTGGGCATGCCATGGGGGAAGCCCTTGTAGGTTTTCAAGGTGCCGTTCTTGAGCAGCTTGGCGCTCAGCGGCCCGGCGTCCGCATAGGGCACGATCTGGTCGTCGTCACCATGCATCACCAGCGTCGGCACCGAGATTTTCTTCAGGTCGGGCACGAAGTCGGTCTGGGAGAACGCCACGATGCCATCGTAATGGGCCTTGATGCCGCCCATCATGCCCTGGCGCCACCAATTTTGAATGACGCCTTGGGACGGCTTCGCGCCCGCTCGGTTGTAGCCGTAGAAGGGGCCCGTCGGCAGATCGAGGTAGAATTGCGCCCGGTTGGCGGCGAGCTGCGCCTGGAGTCCGTCGAACACCTCTTTCGGCAGACCGCCCGGATTGGCGGGCGTTTTGACCATGATCGGCGGCACCGCACTGATGAGGACTGCCTTCGCCACGCGGCTTTCGCCATGGCGCGCCAGATAACGCACGACCTCACCGCCGCCGGTCGAGTGGCCGATGTGCACGGCATTCTTCAGATCGAGGTGTGCGGTCACGGCCGCGAGATCGTCGGCGTAGTGATCCATATCGTGACCGTCGTCGGTTTGCGTCGAGCGCCCGTGCCCGCGCCTGTCATGGGCGACGACCCGAAAACCGTGATTCAGGAAGAACATCATCTGCGCGTCCCAATCGTCCCCGGACAAGGGCCAGCCGTGGGAAAATACGATGGGTTGGCCGCTCCCCCAGTCCTTGTAGAATATGCTGACTCCGTCCTTCGTCGTGATCGTGCTCATTGTCGTCTCTCCAGTTTGATGCGAACGGCTTGCGCGCGTCGTTGATGCGAGCGGCTGACGCTCGCCGTTGGGTGATTCTGCTCTGGCTGCCGCACGGTGCTCGGCATCGGACACGTGGCGCTCATCGCTCGAGGCTCACCTTGGCCAGATCGATCAGTTGGCCGACGCGCCCGTCCAGCACGGCCTTCATCGTGAACATGCCGAAATGCCACGCTTCATCGAGCGTCGTGGTCGGCGGCAGGATCAATTCTTGCCGGGCGCTGACCACGTCGAGCAGCGCCGGACCGTCATGACTCAACGCCTCGTTGATCGCAGCCTCCAACTCCTGTGGACGCTCGACGCGGATGCCCTTGATGCCCATCGCGGCGGCCATGGCGGCGAAATTCGGATTCTTGAGGTCGCAGCCCGTGTCGAGGAAGCCGCTGGCCTTCATCTCCAGTTCGACGAAGCCGAGCGTGCCATTGTTGAGCACGACGATTTTCACGGGCAGCCCCATTTGGATCAGCGTCACGAATTCCCCCATCATCATGGTGAAGCCTCCGTCGCCGGAAAACGAGATCACCTGGCGGTGCGGAAACGCCGACTGCGCGCCGATGGCGTGCAGCATGGCGTTGGCCATCGAGCCATGATTGAATGACCCCACCAACCGGCGCCTGCCGTTGAGTTTCAGATAGCGAGCTGTCCACGCGATGGGCGTCCCGACATCGCAGGTGAAGATGGCGTCGTCCGCCGCGAGTTCGCTCACCAGGCGGGTCACCTGTTGCGGATGAATCTGCGTGCTCTGCGGGCTGAATTCCGCCAGCTTGTCGAGGTCGCCTCTCGCCTTGGCGTAATCCGCGAGCGCATCCTGCAGATGGGCATCGTCGGCGCTCTGTTCGACGGCGGGCAGCAGCAAGTCGAGCGTCGCCGCGATATCGCCCAGGACGCCCAGCTCCAATGGGCAGCGATTGCCCAGGGCCTCGGGTCTGAGATCGATCTGGGCGATGCGAGACCCTTCGGGAAAGAACTGCCGGTAGGGAAAGTCGGCGCCCAGGATGAGCAGGGTATCGCAACGCTTCATCGCCTTGTAACCCGACGCAAATCCGATCAGCCCCGTCATACCGACATCGTAGGGATTATCGTGTTCGATGTACTCCTTGCCGCGCAGCGTGTGAACGATGGGCGCATTGAGCTTCTTGGCGAGCGCAATGACCTGGGCGTGGGCACCCGCGCAGCCGGCACCGCAAAAGAGCGTGACCCGGGTGCCCGCGTTCAGGAAGGACGCCAAGGCGGCGATGTCATCGTCATTGGGACGAATCACCGGCTTGGCGGGATAGAACCACGTCGGCAGCTTGGCGGTTGCCGGCTTGAGGGCGACATCTCCGGGTATCACGACGACCGCGACACCGCGCTTCGCAACCGCAACGCGCATCGCGCGCGCCAGAATCTGCGGCAGCTGCCCCGGGTTCGATACCAGTTCGACGTAGTGGCTGCAGTCCTTGAACAGATTCTCGGGATGCGTCGCTTGGAAGTAGTCGATACCGATCTCGGTGCTCGGAATGTGTGCGGCGATGGCCAACACCGGAACGCCGCTGCGGTGGCAGTCGAACAGGCCGTTGATGAGGTGCAGATTGCCCGGGCCGCAGCTTCCGGCGCATACCGCCAACTCGCCCGTGAGGTGGGCTTCGGCTCCCGCGGCGAATGCGGCGCCCTCCTCGTGGCGCATGTGGACCCATTCGATGTCCTCGAGCCGGCGCAACGAGTCCGTGAAACCGTTCAGCGAATCGCCAACGACGCCGTAGACTCGTTTCACGCCCGCTTGCAGCAGCGTTTCGGCCAAAAAGTCCGCGGTCGTTCGGCTCATAGGTGGGTTCCCGAGTAAAAGCTGAGCGGCTCGCTGGCGGACCATGTGCCCATCAAAATGACCTAGCGCAGCGACACTGGTGTGACATTGAGTTTAAGGAACCTGTGGTGTCGCGTCGACCCCCCATTTCGGGGTATGCCGCAGGGACCAAGGCTTACACGGTGCCTTACACCGTGCCGAAGGAGCCGTCGCTTACCGCATCGTCGACGCTCTGGTAATCGAGCCCGGCCCGCGCCAGTTGCTTGAAATCGGCGCGCTGCAACGCGTCCCGGCTGGCCTCCTTCAACCGCGCGACCCGCAATTCGATGCCGCGCGCGCCCAGCCAATTCGCGAACTCGCCGATGCTCTCCAGTGCCGTACCGTCGAGGTCAGGCGATTCCTCGAGGCTCAGCACGACGCGCCGCAGCTGCGCCTGCTTTAGGACGAAGTCCCGCGCCAGAACCAGCAGCGGCTCGGCGTTGGCGAAAAACAGCGGCTCCTCCGGACGCAGCACCAGCGTTCCCGGTGCGGTCACCGCATCGGGAAAGCGGGTCATGCTGACGAAGTCGTGGGTACCCAGCCGGCCCAGGACCGACAGACGCGGGCTCGACAGCGAACGCAGCAGCATGGCGAGACTGAATGCGATCGAGGCCAACAGGCCATCGATCATGCCGAATGCCACCACGGCCGCGACCGCGGTCGTGGTGACGAGGCGATCGCGTTGCCAGCGAAAGTAGGGACGGAATACGGACGCGCGCAAGGACTTGCTGACGGCATGGATGACGATGGCAGCCAGAATGGGATCGGGAATGCGCTCGATCCAGCGCCGGAACAGGAACACCAGCGCCAAGACGGTGGCGGCCGCGTACAAGCCGGCAATCCGCGACTGCGCACCGGCCGCCTCGTTGGCCGATGTACCCGAATAGCCCGCGCCCACCGGCGTGCCATGAAAAGCCCCCGATACCAGGTTCGCGACCCCGAGCGCGACCAGATCGCGATTCGGCCACACGCGGTCGTCGTACTTCAGGGCATAGGCGCGGATCGAACCGTAGGATTCGGCGTAGACGATGAACATGAGCGCGAGGGCGTACTCCACCAGTGGCAGCCATTGACCATGCGACGGCAGAGCCAACGACGGAACCTCGAGCGTCAGTTGAATGGGCCCCGTCAGCAACACGCCGTGCGCCGCGAGCCAGGGCGCCGCCGCGATTCCGGCCACGATCACGATCATGACCCCCGGGACATAGCGCACCCGCTCGAGCGCGAACAGGCCCGCCAACGCGCCCACGCCGACGGCAAGGCTCATGGGTTCCCAGACGGTCGCCTTGCGCAGGATTTCGATCGACAGGGGCAGGAAATCGGCGCTGATCGCATGGATTCCCGCGATATGCGGCCACTGTTTGACGACGATCACCAGCGCCAGCCCAAACGAGAAGCCGCGCAGCACCGGCCGTGCGATGAGATTCGACATGGCGCCGAGACGCGCGCTCCCCGCGAGCAGGAACGCGATGCCCGTCGCGCAGACCAACAGGGAAGCCAATGCCACTCGCGGGGCGGCGCCGCCCGCGCTCAGCGCCAAAGTGGATGCCGCAAGCACGGCCGCGGAGGATGACGTGGCCGAAACGACCGCATGCCGGCTGCGGCCGATGAGCGCATAAGCCAGCAACCCCGCGAACAGTCCGATCACGCCCGCCTGCGGCGGCAAGCCGGCCAAGCCGGAATACGCCACCGCCTCGGGCAGCAGCAAGCCCGCCACTGAAACACCGGCAAGCGCATCGGCCAGACGTATTCCGGGCTGGCTCATGCGCTAGGCGATGGGGCCGCACCAACCCGGCAGGTAATCCGCCTCACCGCTCTTCGCCAGTTTCAGCGCCTTGACCAGCGCATCCGGAAAATCGTCGTCGAGATTCCTGCGTTTGATCCGGCGACGCAGAAAATCCGCCCACAGAAACTCGCTGAACGGCGTGGTGTCCTTGGCGAAACCGCCGCTTTGACGCAACTCGCCGGCCAGACTGCGATACGGATCGTCCGCCAGTGCCGAGATCTTCGTCGGCAGATCGGCGTAGCCACGCCGCCGACCGCGTTTGTCGAAAGGATGCAGCCAGCCTCGATTGTCGAGATACACCCAGAACGCCTCCCGCGGCAGTCGGCGCAGGTCGGCGACCACGGTCGTGGCTATTTGCTTGACCCCTTCCTGATGCAGCGCCAACGCCAGATGGTGATGATCGATGACGTAGTATTCATCGCCCGGCCCCCACACCACCGGGATGAGGTGCGTGCCGAGAAAATCGGCCTTCTTGCTGGCCGGATGATCGCGCCAACTCTTGCGCTTGGCTTTCACCTCGCGCATGCCCACCGTCATCTGCGTCGGCCGCAATGCGGTAATCGATACGGGATGGATCCGCGGTTCTCTGGGAAAGGTCATGGTGCCGGCTCCGATGTGTGTAGGCGCACCCGCGGATTGTCAGAACGACGGGATGGACGGATAGTAAAACCGGATTTCTGGGATCTGTCACCAAATCGCACTGTTCGATGCGAGCACGGCGGGTCATCCTACGACCATCATCATCCCCCGGCACCAGCCAGCACCTTCCGTGCCCAGGTGGTGCCGAGACGAGGGCGTGGTTCGATGCACACCCCGAGGAGGCTCAAGGGAGCGTGGAGCTCTTCGCGCCGCAGGCGACCGCGAAGTGATCGAGTACGGCAACGCATCGTCCAAAGTTAGACGACGATGGACCATGGCCGCCCCCGCTGGGCGGCCGGCTCGTCAATCCGACCCGTGTGCCCTCAGGCCTTCCAGAAATGCCTTTCGGGGGGACCCACTACACCGGCATTCTTGGCCATATGTGCGGCCAAGGCGGGCGAATCGAAGAGCGCCGTCGCACGGGCAACATCACTAACCGCCCACAGGATCAGCAGGTTGTTCGGATCATCGTCCAGCTGGAGCACCGCGAGGTCTGTCAGGCCTGCGCCCTTCCGGTCCGCTGCATCCATAGCATAAGCCTTGAGAGCGGTCTCATAGTCGCGAACAGTCAGCGTCATTGTGGCGGAAATGGGGGCGGACACGCGATTGTATTTGCCGTGTCGAAACCTCACCTTTGGACTTCCAACAATACCCGCCGTTTTCATAGCGGCAGCGAGATCCGGTGACGTGGCAAATGCCTTGGCGCGGCCGACATCGTCTACCCCAAACATGAGTGCCACCAGATTGGCATTGTCGTGTTCGCGCAAAACATGGAATTCAGTGAGGCCGGCGGCTGCGCGCTTCGGCGCATCCGCGTCATATGCCTTTTTCCAGGTCGGGTAATCCTTGCATTCATGAACGATCGTCAGATAGTTCGCCATTTTGTTCTCCGGCTTTTAGTTAGTGCGAGAGGGCCCGACCGCAGGGTAGATGAAATATTCAACCAGCGCATCAAAAGCCCTGAAAGAGACCTAGAGTCGGCTTCTAGCTCCGCCGCAATTGGCGGCCTTTCGCTGGAAGCTTGGCATTGGGCCGAGCATCGCCTTCCATGAAGTGCCGCCCTCCTGACATGCATGCACGGACGGGTCATTGCTTAGTACACCTTGATTGACTTGTCGAGCGCCGCGCTGGTGCAGACGCCGAACGGCTTGGGTTGCCCCGCTCGTCCGACTACTGCAATACTGCCCCATGAGCAGGTCGCCCAACGCCCGCTTACAGGTCAAAGTAAAGTGGCTCGCCGCTGCGGTCGTACTATTGTGCATCGCGGCCTGCGGCAGATCCAAGCTCGTCTCGAACGCCCCGTGCGACAATTCGCTGACGCGCGAGATTCCCGCACGTCCCAACGGGGCGCCGGACGGAAAGCAATTCGGCAGGCAGATAGAAGGCTTGAGCGATGACGAGCGCGAGCTGCTCATTCGAGGTGAGCTCCTGACCGGGAATATTCCAGACTTCTTGCGCCGCTTCGTGCCAGTCCGATTCAGCGCGGCGCAGCCTGATGGGCACGTGGCTCAGATCGTTGTGTGCGCCGCGCCTGATTACCTGGCGATCGGTTCCGATCGCGACTTTCTGCTGATGCCAATGCGTCTGGAAACCGCGCTGGCGATGGCCGTTCGATTCGACTTGACGCTTCCGACGCCTAAAATGGTCGATGGCATCTACGCGCAAGCTGCCGTGCACTTGGCGCCACGACCGCTGCCGGCGGGCGACGCGATGCGCTCGACTGAATATTACCGACATCACAGCGACCTCATCCGAGCTCAGCGCTTGGCTCTCGGTGCGGTACCGGGCGGCTTGACCGCCGGTGACAAAAAGGACCTGGTACTCACCAACCGTCTGTGGGGCAATCTCGATCGCGTCGCCATTTACGGCTGGCACCTCTCGGATAACTCGCCGATCCAGCCGCTCAGTACCGTGCACGACTGGCGTTATGCGGATTACAGCCATGGCGTGCGACTCATCAGCACGCGCGTATGGGTGGATGGAGTGCCTCGGTTGATATTCGACGTGCTGCAGGATCGGCAGCTGTCCGCAGCCCTGAGCCATGAAGGCGACATCCCCGATATGGTGCAGCTGATACGCGTACTCAGCGCCGACCCACACACCGCTGTTGCGACTCTAACGCCCGATAGCCAGAACTAACTCTCGCCATAGTCGGCATAGCGAAGGACGCGCCACAGCGCTGCTTATGGGGTCCAAGTTGCAGCTTATGGGGTCCCCCACATTTAGTTAGTGTGAGTGGGCCCGACCGCAACTACCCGCACTTCGAATCCCCACAGTTCAAGCACGTGTTGCAGCCGTCCATCATTACCACCGCGGCCGTGCTGCACTTGGCGCACAGCTGCGCGCCTTCGGGGAAATGCGATTTCGAGAACGCGTCGGTCTGTTTGGCCCGCGCTTCGAACTCGGCGCGCTTCTCTTCGACCAGCTTGCGCTGGTGTACGTCGAGTTCCGGCTTCTTCAACATGCCGATCGATTGCAGGTGGCGCTCGATCACATAGCCCAACTCCGCGATCGTCGACGGCATGAACTTGCCGCCGGGTTGCCAGTAGCCGCCCTTGGGATCGAACACGGCCTTCAATTCGTCCACCAGGAACGTGGTATCGCCGCCCTTGCGGAACACCGCGGAGATAACCCGGGTGAGAGCCACGATCCACTGAAAATGATCGAGGTTCTTCGAATTGATGAACACTTCGAACGGCCGCCGCTGTTCGTGCGGCGTGCCCTCGTTCAGCACGATGTCGTTGATGGTGACGTACATGGCATGATCCGAGACCGGCGTCTTGATCTTGTACGTGGAGCCGATCAGCACTTCCGGCCGTTCGAGCTTCTCGTGCATCCAGATGACATTGTCCTGGGCCTTGAGCGGTTCCTTGGGGGCGGCCGGCGCCTCCTTCGCCTCGGGCTTGAGCACGCGGTATTTAGCGATCTTCTTGTCGATTTTGATGTGCGCCATGATCAGAACTTCCCGTAATAGCCTTCTTTGAGAGCGTCGAAGAGATTTGCGGCGGTGTGCATTTCGCCGTCGTATTCGATCTCCTGATCGCCCCTCGCCTCCACTTCGGTGCCATCCTCGAGCGTGAACACGTAGGTGGTGTTCTTGAGGTCATCCTCTTTGACGAGCACGCCCTGGAACGCCTCCGGGTTGAAGCGGAACGTGGTGCAGCCCTTCAACCCCTGGTCGAAGGCGTACATGTAGATATCCTTGAAGTCCTCGTACTTGTAATCGGTGGGCACGTTCGCCGTTTTCGAAATGGACGAATCCACCCAGCGCTGCGCCGCCGCCTGGATATCGACGTGTTCCTTCGGACCGATGTCGTCGGCGGAGATGAAATAGTCGGGCAGCTTCTCGGCCGCCACCTGCGAATTCGGCATGGCGCGCGGATTGACCAGTTCGCGATAGGCCAGCAGCTCGAAGGAAAACACGTCGATTTTCTCTTTCGACTTCTTGCCCTCGCGGATCACGTTGCGAAAGTAATGGTGCGCGAACGAGGGCTCGATGCCGTTCGACGCATTGTTCGCGAGCGACAGGGAAATCGTGCCGGTGGGCGCGATCGAGGTGTGATGCGTGAAACGCGCGCCCACTTCGGCAAGCTCGTCGACCAGCTCCGGCGAGGCTTCGGCGATGCGCTGCATGTAGCGGCTATAGCGCGCGTGCAGCACGCGCCCTGCGACCTTGGCCCCCACGCGCCAACCGTCCTTGACCATTTCCGGACGCTTGCGCAGCATCTCGCGGGTCACCGTGAACTCCTCGTTCATGATGGGCGCGGGACCTTTTTCCTTCGCAAGGTCGAGGCCCGCCTCCCAGCCGGCGACCGCCATCTCGCGCGAGACATTCTGCGAGAACGCCACCGATTTCTTGGAACCGTATTTCATGCAGAGCATGGTGATCGCGGAACCCAGTCCCAAAAATCCCATGCCATGGCGCCGCTTGCGGATGATTTCATCGCGCTGCTGCGGCAGCGGCAAGCCGTTGATCTCGACCACGTTGTCGAGCATGCGGGTGAACACCTTGACCACTTTTCGATAGGTCTCCCAATCGAAGCGCGCGTCCTCGGTGAACGGATCGACCACGAATTTGGTGAGATTCACCGAACCCAACAGGCAAGACCCATACGGCGGCAACGGTTGTTCGCCGCAAGGATTGGTGGCGCGGATGTTCTCCGTCCACCAGTTGTTGTTCATCTCGTTGACTTTATCGATGAGGATGAAGCCCGGCTCGGCGAAGTCGTAGGTCGAGGACATGATGACATCCCACACGCGGCGCGCCGGCAGGATCTTGTAGATTTTGCAGGCGACCAAGCCTTCCTCGTTCGCCACGTAACCTTCGGTGTGCGGCCATTCGCGCCACACGAACAGGGCCTCGTTGTCCAAATCCGGTTTTTCCGCCTCGAATTCCTGGAGGCCGAGCGGGAACGCCAGCTTCCAGTCGCCGTCGCTCTTGACCGCCTTCATGAATTCGTCGGTGATGAGCAACGACAAATTGAACTGGCGCAGGCGCCCGTTCTCGCGCTTCGAGCGGATGAATTCCAGGACATCGGGATGCCCGATGTCGAAAGTGCCCATCTGTGCGCCGCGGCGGCCGCCGGCGGAGGACACGGTGAAACACATCTTGTCGTAGATATCCATGAACGACAAAGGGCCGGACGTGTAGGCGCCGGCGCCCGATACGTACGCGCCTCGAGGGCGCAGCGTCGAGAACTCGTAACCGATGCCGCAACCGGCCTTGAGCGTGAGGCCCGCCTCATGCACCTTGTTCAAGATGTCGTCCATCGAATCGCGGATCGTGCCCGACACGGTGCAATTGATGGTCGAGGTCGCCGGCTTGTGTTGCAACGCCCCGGCATTGGACGTCACCCGGCCGGCGGGAATCGCACCATGGCGCAGTGCCCACAGGAACGATTCGTACCACTGTTCGCGCAGATCTTCCGTCTCCACGTCGGCGAGCGCACGGGCGACGCGCTTATAGGTGTCGTCCATCGATTTGTCGATGGGCGAACCGTCTTTCGCAGTGAGCCGGTATTTCTTGTCCCAGATGTCGAATGACGCTTCTTGGAACGTGATACCGGCGACGTCGTTGGAGTGTATTTTGACCACCGTATTCATGGGTATTGAAAATGCTCCCTTATAATTATCGCGCAAACCGTTAAGGCGAAAAGGCGGTGGTCCCGATGAATCATCGACGGCAAAAACGTGCATGGCGTTAGGGGACTATCGCGAACTTGGGAACCACAACATATTGTGTTCCGGAGGGGGAGGTTAAGACTGCCCGCCGCCGCCGTCAAGGTATTTTTGCACAAATTGTGTGTCAAAAAAATATATAATTTTCAATTTCTTATAATGATCTTCCGAGAAATCGCATGATTATTAATTACGCCCGCGCGGTCAAGCAGGAATAGCCCCAATCGCAACATCTTGTGTTTCCACAAGTTATTAACAATATGTTCCCTTGACATTTCTTGACGCGTCCCCAAGGGCGCTCGTCCGGCATCAAAAAATAGTTGAAATCATCTGGCCCGTCCCAATTTTTGTTGGCACGCAGAGTTGTACTGCAAACGTTTCAACCGGCATTTTTTTACACTCATTTTTAAGGAGCAACGCATGACCGTCGTACGTTATGAGCCATGGACCCTCGTCAATCGGCTGCAGAAAGATATCGATCGCTTGTTCGCCGCGCCGCAAACCACTGCCGCCGATTCGGGCGCGTGGCTGCCGCCCGTGGACATTCACGAAGAGGCGAACCAGTTCGTGCTGAACGTGGATCTGCCGGGTGTGGATCCCAAGGCGGTGGAGATCACGTCGGACCATGGCGTGCTGACGATTCGCGGACGCCGCGAAGAGCTGCGCCGTGAAGCCGGCGAGACGCGCCGCATCGAGCGCATCAATGGCGAGTTCCAGCGCCGCTTCAGCTTGCCGGAATCGGCCGATGTTCAGAACATCAAGGCCAAAGCCGTCAACGGCGTGCTCGAAGTCTCAATTCCGAAGCTTGCTCAAGTGCAGCCGCACCGGATCACCGTCGAGGCGGCCTAAGAGCATCGGCCGCCCGCGCGCTTCGGTGTAAGATCGCGTCGAGAGTTGTGGACTCGGCGCGAGCGGATGGCCGAGCGGCCTTGAACTTAGGGGCCGGACGAAAATCTCGTCCGGCCCCTTGTCGTTCCTTAAGGAGTCGCCGCACGGAATCCCGCCTGGTGTTCGCAGCTCGTCGGTGCAATCAATCAAAGGAACGCGCATGAACCTCCGTCTCACCTGTGCGGCCGCCTCGCTGGCCGCCGCCTTCGCCGTCGCGCCTGCGGTTTACGCGGCGCTGCCCACAGCTCCGAGCGCGGACTCGCCCATGCCGTCGCTCGCGCCCATGGTCAAACGAGTCTCGCCTGCGGTGGTCAACATCGCCACCCGCGGCACCATCAAGGAAAGGGCCGGCCAGCGCAACCCGCTGCTGGACGACCCCTTTTTTCGGCGCTTCTTCGATACGCCGCCCGATTCGAAACCGCGCGAGCGCCAGTTTCAAAGTGCCGGCTCCGGCGTGATCGTGGACGCGAAGAACGGCTACATCATCACCAACAATCACGTCGTCGAGAACGCCAGCGAGATCACCATTACCTTGCTCGACAACCGGAGCTTCTCGGCGAAAGTCATCGGCACCGATGAAGGCGCGGACATTGCGGTATTGCAAGCCAAGGAACCCAACCTCGTGGCCATGGCGCTGGGCGATTCCGCGAAACTCGAAGTGGGCGATTTCGTCGTGGCGGTCGGCAACCCGTTCGGCCTGCAGCACACGGTAACCGCCGGCATCGTCAGCGCCTTGGGACGCTCGGGCATCAACCCGGAGGGCTACGAGGATTTCATCCAGACCGATGCGTCCATCAACCCGGGCAACTCGGGCGGCGCGCTGGTGAATCTGCGCGGCGAACTGGTCGGCATCAACTCCGCCATCCTGTCGGGCAGCGGCGGCAACATCGGCATCGGTTTCGCCATTCCCGTCAACATGGTCAAGGGCGTCATGGACCAGCTCATCAAGTACGGCCAGGTGAAGCGCGGCATTCTCGGCGTCAATATCTACAATGTCACGCCGGAGATCGCCAAGGAATTCGGTTTGGCCGATTCGAGCGGCGCCTTGGTCGCCGGCGTCGCGCAGGGATCCTCGGCCGAACGCGCCGGCATCAAGACCGGCGACATCATCACGTCCATCAACGGCAGCCCCATGCACAGCACCGGCGAGTTGCGCAATGCCATCGGCATGCTGCGCGTCGGCGACAAAGTCGACATCGGCCTGCTGCGCGACGGCAAGACGCTCAAAGTGACCGCATTGGTCTCCGAACGCGCCGACGCCGAGACCGCGAATGCCGCGGAAATCAATCCGGGCCTCGAGGGCGTGGAACTCATCGATGCGCCGCAGGCCGGCGGGGTGACGGTACGCTCGGTCCAGGAGGGCAGTCCGGCGGCACAGGCCGGACTCAGGGCGAACGATCTGATCGTCGGCGTCGGGCGCACGCCGATTTCGAACACGAAGACTTTCCGCGCCGCCGCGAAGGGCGCTAATGTATTGGTGCTGAACGTCCGGCGCGGGCAAGCTGTATTGTTGATACCCATTCGATGAGCCCATGAAACTATTGTCCATCTGCATTCTCGGCGGCAGCGGGTTCCTGGGAACCCGGTTGGTCGCGCGCCTCATCAGAGACGGCCACCGCGTGACCGTCCTCTCCCGCGACCGCGAGCGTCACAAGCACTTGCTGGTGCTGCCCGGACTCACCCTGGAGAACTGCGACGTCTATGACGAGGCGCAGCTCAGCGAGCGTTTCCGCGGCAAGGATGTGGTCATCAATCTGGTCGGCATTCTCAACGAACGCTGGTTCGGCGGCGACGGCTTTCGGCGCGCGCACACGGAGTTGACCCGGGTGATACTGCAGGCAGCGCGCTCCGCCGGCGTGCCGCGGCTGCTGCAGATGTCGGCGCTCGCCGCCTCGCCCGATGCACCCAGCTACTACCTGAAGTCCAAGGGCGAAGCCGAACGCTTGATCCGGGACTCGAGCGGCGACCTGAATTGGAGCATTTTCCAGCCCTCCGTGATGTTCGGTCCCGGCGATTCGTTCCTCAATCGCTTCGCGAACCTGTTGGGCTCGGTGCCCTTCGTGTTTCCGCTGGCGCGCCCGGGCACCCGCTTCCAGCCCGTGCTGGTCGACGATGTGATCGAAGCTCTGCTGCGCTGCCTGCGCGGCGATGCATCGCGCGGGCAGACCTACCAACTGGGCGGCCCTCAGGTGTATACGCTGCGTCAGATCGTCGATCTGGTGGCGAAGCTCACCGGCCGACGCAAGTGGATCGTCGGCCTGCCGAACGTGGTCGCGCGCCTGCAAGGCTTCGTCATGAACTTCGTGCCCGGCCGTCCCTTCTCCAGCGATAACTACAAGTCGCTCACCGTCGACAGCGTATGCACCGAGGACGGCTTCGCCAAGCTCGGCATCCAGCCGCAATCCATGCTCGCCACGGCGCGCCAGTACCTGGGAGCCTTCGAGGACAACGCGCGGCTCAGCCAGAACCGCGCCGCCGTGGGCCGCGACACGCACTCCCATACATCGCGCTTCTAGCCCGCGACCGGCGCGGGCCGGCGCCGCGCGGGCAACCCGTCCCGACGCTCCGGCCCTGCCCGCCGTGCGGCTTCAAGGCAGCGGCGGTTCGCCCGCCGGCGATTGTGCGAGCGGCAGCGGCGCCAGGTGGTAGAGCCGCCACGCGAATAACAGACTGAGCACGAACAGCGTGGCCACGAATGCCGCGACCCCGGGCCAGCCATGTTGCGCGTAGAACAGCCCGCCCACCGCGCCCGCAATGCCCGCGCCCAGATAATAGGCAAAGAGGTAGAGGGCGGAGGCCTGCGCTTTCGCCGCGCCCGCGCGCCGGCCGACCCAACTGCTGACGATGGAATGTCCGCCGAAGAACCCGAAGGTGATCACCGCGATGCCGGCGACGATCGACCACACCGGCCGCAACAAGGTCATCCCCAGGCCCACGAGTTCCAGGACGAACATGGTCCACAGCACCTTGCGCCGGCCCAGGCGTCCCGCCAGATGTCCGACCCACGACGAACTGAACATGCCGACCAGATACACGCTGAAAATCAGGCCCACGGCGGATTGGCTCAGCGAATAGGGGGGCGCCGTGAGGCGGTAGCCGATGTAGTTGTAGACCGTCACGAAGCCTCCCAGCAGCACCGAACCTTCCGCGAACAGCCAGGGCAGGCCCGGGTCGCGGAACAGGCCGTGAAAGCGCCGCAGCGCAGAGCGCAGGTTGAGCGGCTGATGAACGAAGCGCCGCGACGGCGGCAAATATCGCACGAACAGCAACGCGGCGACCGCGCCCACGGCCCCGACCGCACCGAGAGCGACGCGCCAGCCGAAAAAATCGGTCAACACGCCGGCGATCAAGCGGCCGCCCAGTCCCCCGGCCGCATTGCCGCCGATGTACAGACCCATGCCGAGCCCGATCGACTCCGGATGAACCTCTTCGCTCAGGTACGTCATCCCCACGGCAGGCAGTCCCCCGAGCGCCAGCCCCAGGAGCGCGCGCAGCACCAGAAAACTCCGCCAATCGGGTGCCGCGGCGGCAATCAATACGATGGCTGCGGACGCCCATAGCGAAAGGGTCATGACCTTCTTGCGCCCCCACGCATCCGACACCGGTCCCGCAAACAGCATGGTCAGGGCCACAACGGCGCTCGTCAGCGACAGCGACAACGCGCTCTCGGCCGCGCTCACGCCGAATTGACGGCTGAACTCCGGCATCAGCGGCTGCACGCAGTACAGAAGTCCGAATGTGGCGACGCCCGCGGCGAACATCGCCAAATTAGTGCGCCGAAAGGCGGGCGTGCCGTGACGTACGAAACCATCCATTGCGCGGTTCAACCTGCAGGCCTACAAACCGCGATTATGTCTTGTTTATGTCTATTGCAGGGGCGACGTCTATATCGTAGGACCCTCCTCAGTAATCGTGCGCCAGTCGACAGCAGGAATGGTCCAAGTCGGGTAGCGGTGTAAGGGAGCATAAAGATGATGGGATTTCGGTTTCGCCTGTGCTGCTTGCTCGGCGCCACGTACGTCATGGGTTCGGCCTCGTTGCACGCCCAGGTGAACGTGACCACGTTTCACAACGACAACGCCCGCACCGGACAGAACGTCCAGGAGACGCTCCTGGGGAAGCGATAGCAAAGACCATGGCCTATCGAGACGTATCCAGTGGCACTCAGCAGACCGGACCCTTCTATCTCTATGCCTATGCGCTGCCGATCAACAACGCAAAGACGATCAAGAGTCTTGCGCTGCCGGGCAACCGTAAAGTCGTGGTGCTCGCGGTGACCCTGACGCCCTGACCCCTCGCCGGCGACGGCGCCGATCGTGCGGCGGCGCGGGACCGTCCCGGGGGCCGCCGACCCACAAGTGTCAGGCTGGGGGCAGCGGCCCGCACACCGCCGCGTCGCGCGCGGTTTGATCGAGCTTCGCGAGTTGCCGCGCCCGGCGAAGGAACGCGCCGAGATCGCCCTGCACCGCCGCCAGTTCGCGCTCGAACCCCGGCACGCAGTCGTAGTAGGTTGCGATCGAGGCGAGATGCGCGTTGTTGATCTCGCCCGCGAACCAGGAGTCGAACGGCGCGTGGCCGCCCCATTGCGCCCGCAGACCCGCGTACGAATCGCGCAGGCCGCCGAAAATCGCCTGCTTGCGCCCGCGCAGGGACTCCGCATCGATGCCCGACGCGTACAGCACCTGCAGCTCACCGCGCGTATGGCGGAGCAGATCGATCACCGCGAGATAACGTTCCTGCTGGATCCGGTGCTGAGCAAAGTCCGCCTCGCGGCCCTGCGCCAGCAACCACCGCCGCACCCCCTCCTCCTCCACCGTCGTCGCCAGCGCCTCATTGAACGACGCATCCCCCGCAACATAGAGCAGTTGATGCGTGAGTTCGTGAAAAACGATGCCCGCCAATTCGATGTCGTCCCATCCCATCATGGTGTTGAGAACGGGATCGTTGAAGTGGCCCAGCGTGGAGTATGCCGCCACGCCGCCCAAGCTCACGTCGAAGCCCTGCGCTTTCAATCCGGTGGCAAAGGCGCGCGCGCGCCGTTCCACGAAATAGCCGCGGTAGGCCACGCAGCCGACCACCGGGAAACACCATTCCTTGGCGTCGACCGAGAACTCCGGCGCCGCGACCACGTTCCACACCACATAGGGACGCCCGACGTCCGCGTAGCTTCGGTAGCTGCCGTTGTCGGGAAGGCCCAGTTCGTGGCTCGCGAAATCCCGAATGGACGTGACTTCCTCGAGTTGCGCGCGCAGCGCGGCAGAGGTCGCGGGCCGGTCGATCACGCGCGCGATGGGTTCGCGCTTGGACATCAGCGACAGCTGACCCTGCGCGCTCTCGAACAAGTAGCAGCCGCCGGTCATCGAGGAGATCAACCCGAGCAGCACCGCCATGCGGATCCTCGGGAAGTTGCTGCTACTATTCACGCATGCAAGTGTATCTGGTTGGCGGAGCGGTTCGAGACGCCCTGCTCGGGTTGCCGGTCAAGGAACGCGACTGGGTCGTGGTCGGCGGCACGCGCGACGACCTGCTGCGCATGCAGTATCGTGAGGTGGGCCGTGACTTCCCGGTGTTCCTTCATCCGCAAAGCCACGAGGAATATGCCCTGGCACGGCTCGAACGCAAGGTAGCGCCGGGCTACCGGGGATTCACCGTCGAATTCGGCCCCGACGTGACGCTCGAGGAGGACCTCGCGCGCCGCGATCTGACCATCAATGCGATCGCCCAGGCGCCGGACGGAACCCTCATCGATCCCCATGGCGGGCAACGCGATCTCGAATCGCGAACCCTGCGGCACGTGTCGGACGCCTTCATCGAGGATCCGGTGCGCGTGCTGCGGGTGGCGCGCTTCGCCGCACGCTTCGCCGGACTCGGCTTTCACGTCGCACCCGAAACGCTGCATTTGATGCGGCAGATGGTCGAACGGCATGAGGTCGATGCCCTGGTCCCCGAGCGCGTGTGGCAGGAATCCGAAAAGGCATTGCGCGAGCCCAAGGCCAGCACGTTTTTCAAAGTGCTGCGCGAATGCGGCGCGCTGCGGCCGATTTATCCCGAAATCGATGCCCTGTTCGGCGTGCCGCAACCGCCCCAGTGGCACCCGGAAATCGACACGGGTGTTCACACGCTCATGGTGCTGGACGAAGCCGCCGCATTGTCCGACGACACCCGAGTTCGCTTCGCGGCGCTGGTACACGATTTGGGCAAGGGCACGACGCCGCCGGCCGAGTGGCCGAGCCATCACGGCCATGAGGAGCGAAGCGTCGCACTCATCGAGGCGCTCGCGTCGCGCCTGCGCGTGCCCGGCGACCATCGCGACCTCGCCGTGATCGTCGCGCGCTATCACGGCATCGTGCACCGCGCCTTCGAACTGCGCGCCGGCACGTTGCTGGAGTTCATGGAGCGCGCCGACGCCTTCCGCCGTCCGGAGCGGTTCGAGCAGGCGCTGCTCGCCTGCGAAGCCGATGCCCGCGGGCGCGCCGGGCTCGAGCGCAATCCCTACCCCCAGCGTGCCTACGTCCTCGCGGCGCGCGCCGCCGCGGCGGCGCTCAAGCCTACGCCGGAAGATCTGGAGACGCGCAACGGCGCCAAAATCGCCGAGCGCCTGCGCCAGCGCCGGCTGCACGTGCTCGACGCGCTGCGCCGGCAATCGAAGCCGCAACAGGACTAGCGAGCATCACAACGAATGCCGCAGGTCTTGCAGCGCGAACCCCGACAGCTCCCGTTCAACCCCGAGACCCATGCCACGCGTCCACGCCATTGCCTTGAACCGCTCACCCATTTCACCCGGCAACATCAACCGCCGCGCTTGATTGGCCAAGCGGGCGAAGCGATTCTCATCGGCACCGGCCAGCGCCCGCATCTCGCGATCGATCCCCAGGCCCGCCAAAAAAAACGCCTGCGTCGTGAACCCGGCGAGTTCGCAGTCGGCGGCGAGGCACGCCTCGGCCAGCGCCGTGAAATCCACCCAGGCGGTGATGTCCTGCAATCCGGGGCGTATGAACGGATCCTCGTACGCCCCCTGTCGAAAATGACAGATCAATGTGCCGCCCTGGCGCTCGCCCAGGTAGTACTGAGCTCGCGGCAGCCCGTAATCGAACCACAGGGCCGCGCCCCGGCGCAGCGAGCCGATCACGCTGCGAGTCCAGGGCCGCAGGCGCGGGCAGTACTCCGACACGTAGCCTTCGTCCCAACCGTTGCCGGCGGCCAGCGCCGCCACGGCGCTGCTCATGGCGGGGCTCGCCGGGCGCGCCGCCCACACGAACCCGCCGTCCGCCGCGGCGACTCCCATCTCTTCGCATGACGTAGGTTTCCAGCGGAAACGCGCCACCGGCAGCGCATCCAGCACTTCGTTGGCGAGAATCACACCATCGAACGGACGGCTCGGCGGCGCATCCAGCCATTCGACTCGGGCCGCAAGGCCCGGCAGCTGCGCGGCGATCAACGCGCGCTGCCGCTCGCGCAGATCCGCGCTCACCTCGAGAATGACATAGCGTTCCGGCAGGCATCGAAGCGACTCCAGCCGTGTCAGTGTATCGACCGCCAACCGGCCGGTACCCGCGCCGATTTCCAGGATGACGCCGCTCCCGAGTTCGATCAGAACTTCCGCACATTGCTGCGCGACGCAGGCGCCGAACAAGCTCGACACTTCGGGCGCCGTGGTGAAATCGCCGCCGCCGCCGAGCTTGCGGGCGCCCGCGCTGTAGTAGCCCAGGCCCGGCGCATATAGGACCCGATCCATATACCGCTCGAAGCTGATCCACCCGCCGGCCGCGGCAATCTCCTGCCGCAGCAGCGCCCGGACCCGTTCGCCATGCGACACCTCGTCCGCACTCAGCGCCAAGCCCGCGCCCATCGCCCGGCCGCCCATCGCCGTATCTCCTCCGGGAATCCCGGCTCCGCTTAGGCCCGCGTCACGCCCCATGGTTACCTCCTGCCCGGACAATCCGGTATCGTTCCCCCGCATGACATCCCGTATCGAAGCCGACTCCCTGCAAGACCGCGTGGCGCTGATTACCGGCGGCGCACGGCGCGTCGGCGCTGAAATCGTGCGCACGCTGCACGGCGCCGGCGCCCGCGTGCTGGTTCATTATCGCGACTCGGCCGAAGCCGCAGGCAAGCTGGCCGACGAACTCAACCGCGCGCGTCCCGGCTCGGTTGCCATCGAAGGCGCGAACCTGCTCGATCCCGGCGCGCCCCACGCATTGGTCGCCGCGGGCCTGCGCGCCTTCGGCAGGCTCGACATCCTCGTCAACAACGCCTCGACGTTCTACCCCACCGAAGTCGGCGCGATCACCGCCGCCCAGTGGGACGATCTCATGGGCAGCAATTTGAAGGCACCCCTGTTCCTGTCGCAGGCCGCCGCGCCGAGCCTTCGGGAGCAGCGCGGACTCATCATCAACATCGTCGATATCCACGCACTGCGTCCGCTCAAGGGGCATTGCGTCTACAGCGTCGCCAAGGCCGGACTTGCCATGCTGACCCGCTCGCTGGCGCGCGAACTCGGCCCCGACATCCGCGTCAACGGCATCGCCCCGGGTCCCGTACTGTGGCCGGAACGCCCCATGGATGAGGCCCTGCAGCGCGAGATCATCGCGAAAACGGCGCTGAAGCGTCACGGTACCCCCCGGGACGTCGCGCGTACCGCGCTGTTCCTGGCGAGAGACGCTCCCTACATCACCGGTCAAATCATCGCCGTGGACGGCGGACGCAGCATCTAGCATCTCGGCGCCGTGCCGGGATGCTAGGACGGATTCGCCGTTTTGCCGGGCGCCGAACTCTTCGAACGCCGCCGCGGCGGACGGGAACGCGGCGCTTTGGCCTCGGGAGCCGCATCCGGCTGCGCATGCCAGTCGCTCTCGGGGGGGCCGGATTCGGAAGCCCCCTCATTCTCGAAGTCCACCGCGGTGGGCTCGCGGATGATGAGCCGCGCGCGTTCGATGTCCTTCGCCAGCGGCCGCTCGTCGCGATAGTGGGGAATGCGGTTGCGCACCGCGCGATACACGATGTCGGTATTGGGCGCGCGCGCCAATGGCGATGCTTGCAGATCGTAAGCCTGCGCCGCCGCCAACAGTTCGATGCTCAAAATGAATTCGGCATTGTCCAGAATTTTCAGCAGCTTGAGCGCGGCGGGCGTCGCATGGCAGAGATGGTCCTCCTGCAGCCCCGACGTGATACCGCCGTCCAAGCTGGCCGGCGCGGCCAGCCGCCGATTCTCGGCGACCAACGAGGCGGCCGTGTACTGCGCGATCATGAATCCCGAACCCGCACCGCTGTCGGAGGCGAGAAACGCGGGCAAGCCACTGACCAGCGGATTCACCAGCCGATCGATGCGCCGCTCGGCCATGGCGGCGACCTCGGCCATCGCGACGCCCAGCGCATCCGCGCTCAAGCCGATGGCAGCGCCCACCGCATTGGCCTGCGACAGGGCGCGGGGCGAGTCCTCGGTGCCGGTCACGACCGGATTGTCGGTTGCCGCCCGCAATTCCAAATCCACCACCGCGGCGGTCTGCGCGAACACGTCGCGCGCCGCGCCGTGCACGTGCGGAATGGCGCGCAGGCTCAACGAATCCTGAGTGCGGCGGCCGGCGCTCGCCGCCAGGATGGCGCTCCCCTCGAGCAGCGACCTGAGCCGTTCGCCCACCTCCGACAGGTTGGGCGAGGCGCGCAACGCCAGCCCCTCGGCATCGAAGGCGCTCAGCTGCCCATGCAGATTCTCGAAGCTCATCGCGGAAATGACGTCGGCCCAGTTGAGCAGGCGCTCTGCGCGCAGGCAGGCAAGCGCCGTGAGGCCCGTGACGCACGGCGTGCCGTTCACCACGCTCAAGCCCTCCTTCGCCTCCAGCACCAGCGGTTGCAGGTCCAACGCGCGCAGCAGGTCGGCGCTCGCCCGGCGCTCGACGCCCCGCTGCACGCACCCCTCGCCCACCAGCACCAAGGCAACGTGCGCCATGTGCGTGAGATACCCCACCGAGCCTTGCGCGGGTACGTCCGGAATCCAATCGTGGGCCAACAACGAGACCAGACGCTCGACCAAGTCCAAGCGCACGCCCGAAAGCCCGTGCGCGAAATTATTGACCGCGGCCGCGATGATGGCCCGCACCTCGCAGCGGCCGAGCAGCGGCCCCACGCCCACCGCATGACTCATGACGATGTTGCGCGACAGATGCCGCAATTGGGATGGCTCGACGACCACGTCGCACAGAGCACCGACGCCGGTATTGACGCCGTACGCACGGATGCCCTTGTCGACGATGGATTCCACCAGGCGGCGGGCGGCGCGGATGCGCAGCTGCGCCGCCTCGGACAGGACGAACGGCGCACCTTCGGCGATGGCCGCCACCTGCCGCCAGGACAAGGGCTGATCGAGAACGACGGATGTCGACATGGCGGCCTTAAGGTTTGCCGCGCTGGGCATGCCACTCGTCGAGCAGCGAGCGGTCACGCTCGATCGCCACCCCCACGTCGCGCGAATTGCGCACCGCGCCCGGTTTGCTCAACACGATGCGCACCCAGGCGACGCCGAACTCCTCCAGAATCAGCATGGCAACGTGCTCGGCCAGCGTTTCCACGAGGTGAAACTCCGAGGCTGCGACGAACGCCAGCACGCGCTTCGCCACGCCCCTGTAGTTCAACGTATCCGCGATCGAATCCGTCAATGCGGCCTTGCGGATGTCGGCGCTCATTTCAATGTCGATGAGCAGGGTCTGCCTGACCTGCCGTTCCCAATCGAGGATGCCGATGATGGCTTCGGTCTTGAGCGCGTGTATGAAAATCTTATCCATCGACAGTCCTAAACCCCTGATGATTCATCGTTCGCGAGCGGCCAATTGGCCCGCGCGCCCAATCCGAAATCCGACCACACCGGCGCGATCCCGCCGCTCGCGGCACCCGCGCCATCCAGCACCCCGGGGCCAGCCATCGTCCCGCCCGCACCGCGCGTCGCGCCAAGGCGGCTCGCCGCCAATCTCAAACACCCCGCGAGCGCGATCATCGCGCCGTTGTCGGTGCAAAACTCGGTCCGCGGGAAGTACAGCTCCGCTCCGCTCTCGGCCGCAATGACGCCGAGACGCTGGCGCAGTTTCCGATTGGCGCCCACGCCCCCCGCGACCACCAGACGCCGGTGCCCGGTGGCCCGCAACGCGCGCCGCGATTTTTCCGCCAGCGTGTCGACCACGGCTTCCTGAAAGCCGCGCGCCACATCCGCTCGCAGTTCGTCGTCCAACGCGCGGCCGCGCAAGGCTACTAGGGCTGCGGTCTTCAAGCCACTGAAACTGAATGCGAGGCCTGGCCGATCGAGCATGGGCCGCGGAAAGACGAAGCGCCCCGCACGGCCGTTTTCCGCCAGATGCGCCAGCGCCGCGCCGCCCGGGTAGGGCAAACCCAACATTTTGGCGGTCTTGTCGAACGCCTCGCCGGCCGCATCGTCGAGGGTTTCGCCGAGGATCCGATACCGCCCCAGTCCCGCCACATCGATCAATTGGGTGTGACCCCCGGAGACCAGCAACGCCAGGAACGGGAATGACGGCGGACTGTCCTCGAGCAGCGGCGCGAGCAAGTGTCCCTCCAGATGATGCACCCGGATGGCAGGCGTTCCCCAGGCATAGGCGAGGCTCCGGGCAAAGCCGGCCCCCGTGAGCAGCGCGCCGATCAGCCCCGGCCCGGCGGTGTAGGCCACCCCGTCGATGGAGTCGCGGGCGGATCCCGACTTGGCCAGCGCCTCCCGCACCAGCGGCAGCAGCCGCCGGACGTGGTCCCGCGAGGCCAGCTCGGGCACGACGCCGCCATATGCTTGGTGCATTGCAATCTGGCTGTAAAGTGCGTGCGACAACAGGCCGCGGACGTCGTCATACACCGCCACGGCCGTCTCGTCGCAAGAAGTCTCGATCCCGATGACCCGCATAAATCCTTTGACTCCACCTTGCCAAAAATGCGGGCCGCTGCCCGCGCCCGTGCGCAATTCTTTGCCTTTTGTAGGGGCGCCCTTTAGAATGCGCGCCCTTGTCGCCGAATGCCGGCGTCCTTTTGCCTTAAGACTTGAGGTTTTTGAATGCCCAGCGTTCGTGTTCGCGAGAACGAGTATTTCGATGCCGCCCTGCGCCGCTTCAAGCGCGCCTGTGAAAAAGCGGGCGTCCTCACCGAGCTTCGACGCCGGGAATTCTACGAGAAGCCGACCCAGGAACGTAAGCGAAAGAAGGCGGCCGCCGTGAAGCGCCACCTGAAGCGCCTGTCGCGCGAGAACATGCGCGGCACCGGCGGCGCTCCGTCCAGCCCACCCGCGGCTGCGCCATCCCGCCCGTATTGACGCCTCCATTCGAAGGTCGCTCCCTTTGTCTGACCTGAAAGGGCGAATTACCGACGACATGAAGGCCGCGATGCGCTCCGGAGAAAAGGAGCGCCTCGGCGTCATTCGCATGGCCACCGCCGCCATCAAGCAGCGGGAAGTCGACGAGCGTATTACGTTGGACGACTCGCAAGTCCTCGCCGTGCTCGAGAAAATGATCAAGCAGCGCAAGGAGTCCGTGGCGCAGTTCCAGACGGGCAACCGGCCCGATCTGGTCGACAAGGAAAATGCGGAAATCGCCTTGCTGCAGGCCTACCTGCCCTCGCAGCTGAGCGAGGCGGAAATCGATGCCCTGGTGAGCGAGACCATCGCCGCCACCGGCGCCGCCAGCATCAAGGACATGGGTAAAGTCATGGGCATCATCAAGGGTAAGGCCCAGGGCCGAGCCGACATGGCCGCCGTCGGCGCGAAGATCAAAGCCAAGCTCGGCGGTTGACCGCAACCGGTCCATGGCCGGCCGCATCCCACAGGCGTTTCTCGACGAAATCGTCGCCCGCGCGGACATCGTCGAGATCATCGGCGCCCGCGTTCCCCTCAAGAAGTCGGGCCGCGAGTTCAAGGCCAACTGCCCGTTCCATAACGAGAAATCGCCGTCCTTCTGGGTGAGCCCGGAGAAGCAGTTCTACCACTGCTTCGGCTGCGGCGCGCACGGCACCGTCATCGGCTTTCTCATGCAGTACGAGAAGATGGACTTCATCGACGCGGTGGCGGACCTCGCGCAGCGCGCCGGCCTGGAGCTGCCGAAGGAGGCCCAGGGCCCGCGCGATGCGGGCAGCGTGGATCTGCACGACGTCACGGCCAAAGCGGCCCGCTTCTTCGAACAGAATCTCGCCGACAATCCGCGCGCTCGAGCCTATCTCGAGACGCGCGGCATCGACGCGAAAACCCGCGCGAACTTTGCCTTAGGGTACGCGCCCGATTCCTGGGACGCCCTGCTCACGCGCTTCGGCACGCAGGACGACGAGCGGCGCCGGCTGTTCCAGGTGGGTCTCATCATCGAACGCGACACCCGCGGCGGTGAGCGCGCTGCCGGCTTCTACGATCGCTTCCGCGACCGGCTGATGTTTCCCATTCGCGATTCGCGCGGCCGCGTCATCGCCTTCGGCGGCCGGGTGATCGACAAGGGCGAACCGAAGTACTTGAACTCGCCGGAGACCCCGCTGTTTCACAAAGGCCGCGAACTCTACGGCCTGTATGAGGCGCGCCAGGCCCACACGGATTTCAAGCGCCTGATGATCGTAGAAGGCTACATGGACGTGGTGCGCCTGCATCAGGCGGGCATCACCTATGCCGTCGCGACGCTGGGCACCGCCACCACCCAGGAGCATTTGAACAAAATTTTCAGAATCACCAGCGAACTGGTGTTTTGTTTCGACGGCGACCGGGCCGGCCGGCAAGCGGCGTGGCGCGCGCTCGACAACGCGCTGCCCCTGGCACGCGACGGGCGCGAGCTCAAATTCCTGTTCCTGCCCGAGGGACACGATCCGGATACGCTGGTCGCCCTGGAAGGGCGCGAGGCGTTCGAGGCGCGGCTGAAGAGCGCCCTGCCGCTGTCCGAGTACCTGGTCCAGCAGCTGAAGCTCGATTTGGACCTGGACAGCGTGGACGGGCGGGCCAAGCTCAAGGCGTTGGCGGCGCCCCTGTTCGCCCGCATGCCGGACGGCATTTATCGCGAATTGCTGGCCGATCGGCTCGCCGCCGAGATCCGCATGCCCGCCGTGAAATTGAAGGAATACCTGTTTGCCGGCGACCCAAAACGGCCGGCCCCGGCACCCGCGGAACCCGGCACGCCCCGGCGCAGTCGAAATAGCGCAGGGCGCGGCAATCTGCTCAGCCAGGCCATCACCCTGGTGCTGCACCATCCCGCGGCAGCGCGCTCGGTGACCGATATCGAGGCTCTAGGCAGTGTCGACCGGCCCGGTGTCAGCGTGCTGAAGGAGCTGTTGGAGCAGGCCGCCGGCATGGCCCAGCCCAGCACCGGCATGCTGCTCGAGCGGTGGCGGGAGCGTGCGGAATACGCCCGCCTGACCGAACTTGCCATGTCGGACCCCATGGTGGCCGATGCGGTGGGCACCGCCAAGGAGCTCCAAATGGCGGTCCAAAAGCTTCTCGAGGAGTATGGTCCCGGTCGCAGAACGGATGATTTGCTGCGAAAAGCGGAGGAATTGGGGTTGAATTACGACGAAAAGGCCGAATTAACATTACTTCTCAAAGCGAAAGGGCGCCCCCGGGCTCCCTCCTGATCGTCAAGCATTGGTGGCCAGAAATTGACCAGGATCGTATACTTGTCGGCTGAGCGTTAAACCTCCAGATTTCCAGAGGCGTCCACCTTGATCAAAAAAGCCCCGTCAGGCACCGCGAATCAAATTGCGGACGAGCGTCAATCGCAACTCAAATTGTTGATCTCGCGCGGCAAGGAGCAGGGCTACCTCACCTACGCGGAAGTGAACGACCACTTGCCGAGCGAAATCGTCGATCCCGAGCAGATCGAAGACATCGTCAACATGATCAACGATATGGGCATTCCGGTCTATGAAAAGGCGCCGGATGCCGAAGCGTTACTGTTGACGGACGCCACCGCGGCTCCCGACGAAGAAGCGGTCGAAGAGGCCACCGCCGCGCTCGCGAATCTCGACGCCGAATTCGGCCGCACCACCGATCCCGTGCGCATGTACATGCGCGAAATGGGCACCGTCGAGTTGCTGACGCGGGAAGGCGAAATTCGCATCGCGAAGCGCATCGAAGAAGGCCTCGAGGCCGTCAAGATCGCGCTCGGCAGCTATCCCGGCACCTACGATTACCTGTTGCGGTCCTATGAGACCGTCAAAGCGGGCCAGATGCGCCTGGTCGACGTGATCGTCGGCTTCGTCGATCCGAATGCGCCCGACGAAATCGCGCAGCCGCAGAATCCGAAGATGATGGCGCTGGAACGCGAAGAGGCCGGCGACAGCGAAGACGAAGCCGACGGCGACGAGGACGAGGAAGCCATCGACACGGGGCCGGACCCCGAAGAGGCCGCGAAGCGTTTCGCGTCCATCGCGAAGTCGCATCATCAGTTCTTGGGTGCGCTCGACAAGCTCGGCGCCAAGGACCCCAAGACGCTGAAGATCCGCAAGAAGATCTGCGGCGAGCTGATGGAATTGAAGCTCTCGCCCAAGATGTTCGATCAATTGATCGACAACCTGCGCCAGCACGTGACCGAAGTGCGCCTGCTCGAGAAGGAAATCATGTTCCTCTGCATCAAGCAGGCGGGCATGCCGCGCAAGGATTTCATCTCGACGTTCCCGAAGAACGAGACCAGCACCAAGTGGCTGGACAAGCACATCAAGGCCAAGAAGCGCTACTCCGCGCCGCTCGCGAAGTTCAAGGACGAGGTCGAACGCCGTCAGAACAAGCTGCTCGATCTCGAGGGCTTGTTCCACGTTCTCATCAGCGAGATCAAGGAGATCAATCGCGAAGTCTCCATCGGCGAGGCGAAGGCGCGCCGCGCGAAGAAGGAGATGGTCGAGGCCAATCTGCGCCTCGTGATCTCCATCGCCAAGAAATACACGAACCGCGGCCTGCAGTTCCTGGATCTCATCCAGGAGGGCAACATCGGTTTGATGAAGGCGGTCGACAAGTTCGAATACCGCCGCGGCTACAAGTTCTCGACCTATGCGACATGGTGGATCCGCCAGGCCATCACCCGCTCGATCGCGGACCAGGCCCGCACCATCCGTATTCCGGTGCACATGATCGAAACGATCAACAAGCTCAATCGCATTTCCCGCCAGATGCTGCAGGAGATGGGCCGCGAGCCGACGCCGGAAGAATTGGCCGTGCGCATGGAAATGCCCGAGGACAAGGTGCGCAAGGTTCTCAAGATCGCCAAGGAGCCCATCTCGATGGAAACTCCGATCGGCGACGATGAGGATTCGCACTTGGGCGATTTCATCGAGGACACCTCGGTATCCTCGCCCATCGATTCGGCCACCACCGAATCGCTGCGGGAGACCACCCACTCCGTGCTCGCACAGCTGACGCCGCGCGAAGCCAAGGTGCTGCGCATGCGCTTCGGCATCGACATGAACACCGACCACACGCTGGAAGAAGTCGGCAAGCAGTTCGATGTCACGCGCGAGCGGATTCGCCAGATAGAGGCCAAGGCGCTGCGCAAACTTCGCCATCCCAGCCGCAGTGAGCAGCTGCGCAGCTTCTTGATGGACGACTGAATCCGGTGCCCGTGGGCGGCGACTGCGCCGCCACGATCGGCTTCGCCCGATCCAAGCCCCGCCAGTCCGACTCGCGGGGCTTTTTTGTGCCCGGTGCCGGCGCCCCATGAGAACCGTCGGCCAACTCCGCCGCGTCCTACGCGACGATCACATCCACCGTCAGATGCCGCTCGCTGGTGAGCGAGTTCGACACCAGGCAGGTCTGCTCGGCCTTCTCCAGCAGCTTCTTGGCGCGCTCCACGTCCGCGCCGGCCGGTACGCTCAGTTTCGCGTGCGTATCGAAGCGCGTGAAGCGCATTTTCCCTTCCACCCGGTCGAGCGTCCCCTGGGTGCGCGCCTCCAGGTTCGTCCACGCAAATTTCGACGCCGCCGCGATGGCGCGAAAGTTCAGCACGAAGCAATCCGCCACCGACGCCGTGAACAGTCCCTCCGGCGACCACTGATTGCCCGGCCCGTCGAATTCCTTCGGCGGCGCCGACTCGATGACGCGCATGCCGTCCGCCGACAAGGGAACGTCGCCGCCCGGCCGGACCACGGCGTTGACGATGTAGCGATGAGGGAAAGGATGCATGACGACTCCGCGAGACGTATCGGTGGACCGCCCGAATCATACGCGGCGCCCCGCTCGGAAGCGATCAGTACATTCATGCGCGCCCCGGTGGCGGCCGCGGACCGAACAGATTCAGGGCCGGGCCATCCCTGGTCAGTTGGATGCTGCGCTCGAGTCGCAGACCGATTTTGGCCAGCACCGCCATGGACCCGAGGTTCTCCGGGGAAGTAATGGCGACGATGCGGCCGAGGCCCAGCTCCCGCCCGCGCTGCAGTACCGCCGCCGCCGATTCCGACGCGTACCCCTTCGACCAATGCTGGGTCAAAAAGGCGAACCCCACGTCGACATCCGGCAGCGTCGCGCGCTTGACCAGGCCGCAAATTCCGATCGGCGTACCGTCCCGCAGGCTGGTCAGGTACAGTCCGAAACCGTGGCGGCGATAGCTGTCCATGGGACCCTTCAAAATATATTCCCGCGCGTCCGCCAGCGTGCGCACTCCCTTGTCGCCGATGAAGCGCAGAAACCCGTCCTCGTTCAAGAGCTGCAGGATGAAAGCGGCGTCGCCGAGCCTCAACTCCCGCAGGTTGAGACGCGCGGTCACGAGTACGTTCACGTGGGCGTCCACGCTCACGTTCATGGCCGATCCGGCCCGCCACCCGGCATTGCGTTCACCCGCGCTCCGACAGCATGTCCGCGATCTCGGCCGACTGCTCATCGCCGGCCGCCCGCAGTCCGTCGATGACGCCTCGTCGATCGGCGGCGTTGCGGTTCTGGCTCACCTTCCACTTGCCGGTCATGCGCGTGATCGAAAACTCGAACCCCACGATGGCGCCCAACATCGTCCGCACGTAGTCCGCCGGCGCATCGGCGACTTTCCACGGCAGCCAGCGCGTACTCTCGTGCGTATCCGTCAAGGTTTCGAGCAGGGCCATGAGCCAGTCCACGTCCTGCACGAAGCGCAGCGTTCCGTACGCATGCACCACGGCGTAATCCCAGGTCGGCACGACTTCGCCGGTGACCTGCTTGGTGGGATACAACGAGGGTGAGATATACACCTGCGGGCCCTGAAAAATCGCCAATGCCTCGCGTTCGAGGCCGCTCTGCCGCCACAGCGGATTGGCGCGCGCGATATGTCCCCGCAACACCCCGTGCGGCGCGGGCGCGGACAGCGTCTGCACGGGCACGTGGTCGGCCACCAGCGCCGAATCGTTCCACGTAACCAACGTCGCGAGCGGGTGGGCGCGCATCAGGGCATGCAGCACCTCGACCCGGGTCTCATCGAATGGCTGCGGCAAGTACATTCGGTATCCTCTCAACGGCAGGCGCGGTATCCCGATAGCCTAAAGGGTCCGCCGCGCGCACGCCACTCTGCACTACAAAGTGTCGGACCCAGCCGCTGCTGGTATCATGGGCCGCGCCCGCGGCATCGGCCCTTCACAGAGTTCATCGACTATCGTGACGTCTCGGATCCAGACACTGAAACTTGGGATGGCTGCGGCTTGTTTGATCGGATCGGCGGCGCAAACCGCGTTCGCCGACGGCGTCAGCGCCTACCTGCCGTTGAACCTCGAGCCCGAGGTCGAGCGCCAGATCGAACGCGTGCTCATTCTGGCGGACGAGCCCGTGCTCAAGCGGCCCTTCGCGGTGGCCCTGGTGCAGCTGGCATTGCCCCAGGCGTGCCTGCGCGACAAGGCGCTGTGCGTCAAGGTGAAGAAATACCTGGAGCGCTATACGCACGACTATGCGCTGACCCACGCCAGCGTCACCGGCTCGATTACGCACGGCGCGGACGGCACGGTCCCCAACGAGCATGGGCTGCCGACGCAGAGCAAGTACGAGGTTTCCGCCCAAGCGTACGTTCAGCCCAACGACTACTTCCTGGCGAGCGCCGGGGCGATTGCCTACCAGGGACGGACCGTTCCGACGGGCTCGATGTTGAGCTTCGGCTTCAACTGGGCGCAGCTCGATGTCGGGTACCGCGATCATTGGTTTTCCCCGGCCACGGACAGCACGATGATGATCGGCACCGAGTCGCCGACGATGCCCTCGGTGACGCTGTCGAATTACGAACCGCTGACGCGCGCCGGTTTTCAATACGAGTTCTTCCTCGCCCGCATGTCGAGCTCCGATCATATTCTCGGCGGCGGGCAGGGAACCACCGTCGAGGGCCGCGGCAATCCGAAGCTCTTCGGCGCGCAGTTTTCCATCGAGCCGTTCAGCGGTTGGTCTGTCGGCGTCAACCGGCAGCTGCAATACGGCGGTGCGGGACTTCCGGACTCGGCAAGTTTTCTGGCCAGGGATTTCTTCAAACCGGGCGGCCAGTCGCAGACGCAAGGCAATCAAGAAGCCTCCTACGTCAGCCGCTTCATCTTTCCGGCCAAGACACCGTTCGCCTTCTACGTGCAGTATGCCGGCGAGAACACGCTGAACGGCGGAAGCTATCTGCTCGGCGAATCGTCGCTCACGGCGGGCATCGATTTCCCGAAGCTTTGGAACTACTTCGATCTGACCTACGAGACCGCCGAGTGGCAGAACGCCTGGTACGTCAATAGTGTGTTCCTGGACGGCATGGTCAACGACGGGCTGGTGACCGGTCAATGGGGAGCCGACCAGCGGGTATTCAACGACGGCGTGGGTGCCCGCAGCCAAATGCTGCGCATCGGCTGGGAACCGCCGTTCGGCGGATACCTGGAAGAACGCGTACGCACGTTGGTCAATCAGACGTATGGCGCCTACCCGTACCATCATTATCTGGACTTGACCCTACGCTATTCCCGGCCGTGGAACGACTTGACGGTGGGCGGCGAAGCCGTGGCGGGACGCGATATTTTCGGCAAGTCGTTTTCAAGGCTGTCGGGCTTCGTTCGCTATGGCGGAACCCAGCACACCCGCGACTATGACACCGAAGACGACGACACGCCCTCGGACTCCGGCGATGTACAGGGAACCGAGCTGTTCGTCGATGCCGGTGCGAACGCGAATCGGGTGCGCATCGATTTGCAGAAGGGCCTGCCCATCACGACATCCAAGGTGATGTATGGCCCTCATGTGGCGTTCGGTGCGCGCCGCGCCGTCTCCGACAACAACGATTTGGGCGTGCGCATCGAAATCGACCAGGTGGACGATCATTCGCTGATCGGGGTGCGCCCCGTCGATTATCGATACCGCATCGGCGAGACGGCCGCGATCAGCGTGTTCGCGGGCGTCAACCGCTACGCGCTTGCGACCCCGGCGTACTCGCTCTACGCCGGCCTCGGCGCTCAATGGCGCAATGTCTTCCCCAAATGGGACTTCGGCGTGGATTTGCGCTACGCTCAGAACGTCGCGCGAAATCATGTACTTGCAACGGACCCTCAGGGGATCAGGCCCGACAGCTTCTACAAGATCGAAAGCGTGGTCGGTTACATCTCACGGCGGTTCTGACGCAGCAACGGAGGGAAACTCATGGACGAGCATCCACTGGATGCCAAGCGGGATCCCAGCCTCGCGTGGCGGCATAATCTCAAAGTCAAAATGGCGTGGGCGTTCGCCGCAAAGCTGTTGGGACTGACCGTGCTCTGGTTCCTGTTCTTCCGAGGCCATGCCTGATGATCGATTTGGACGTCGTCACCCTGTCGCGGCTGCAGTTCGCTCTGACCGCTCTGTATCACTTCCTGTTCGTGCCGCTGACGCTCGGTTTGTCCATGATGCTGGTGATCATGGAGTCCGTGTACGTGATGACGGGCCGCGAGATCTGGAAGCGCATGACGAAATTCTGGGGCCTGCTGTTCGGCATCAATTTTGCCATGGGCGTCGCCACCGGCATCACCATGGAATTCCAGTTCGGCACCAACTGGGCCTATTACTCGCACTATGTCGGCGACATCTTCGGCATGCCGCTGGCCCTCGAAGGACTCATCGCCTTCTTCATGGAATCGACCTTCGTCGGCTTGTTCTTCTTCGGCTGGGACCGGATTTCCAAGCTCGGCCACCTGATCGTCACCGCGCTGGTGGCATTGGGATCGAGCCTGTCGGCGCTGTGGATCCTGATCGCCAACGGCTGGATGCAGCATCCCGTCGGCGCGCATTTCAATTACCGCACCATGCGCATGGAGCTGAGCTCGTTCAGCGACGTGCTGTTCAACCCCGTGGCCCAGGCGAAGTTCGTGCATACCATTGCGGCCGGCTACGTCATGGGGTCGGTGTTCGTGCTGTCCATCAGCGCCTGGTATTTGCTGCGCGGCCGCAACGTCGAGATCGCCAAGCGCTCGATGGCGGTGGCCGCGAGCTTCGGTCTGGCCTGTTCGATCTCGGTGGTGGTGCTCGGCGATGAGTCGGGCTATCTCGACGGCGAGAACCAGAAAATGAAAATCGCGTCGATCGAGGCCGAATGGCACACCGAGCCGGCGCCGGCCAGCTTCACCGCCTTCGGCTTTCCCGACGTCAAAGAGCGCGTCACGCACGCCGAGGTCAAGATCCCCTGGGCGCTGGGCTTGATCGCGACGCGTTCGATCGACACGCCGGTACTCGGCATCTACGATCTGGTCGAACGCGCCCGCGGCCGCATCGTCAACGGCGCCCACGCCTATGGCGCCCTGACGCAGCTGCGTGCCGAGCCGCCCGATTCCCCCGACCCGGAGGTGCTGAAGCGTTTCGAGACGAACGAAGCCGATCTCGGCTACGGCTTGCTGTTGCTGCGCTATACCGACGATCCCGCCGGCGCGACCGCGGCGCAGATCGACGCAGCGGCCTGGTCGACCGTGCCCAATGTCCCCGTGCTCTTCTGGAGTTTCCGCGCCATGGTGGCCTGCGGACTGTTCTTCATCGCGCTGTTCGTGACCGCGTTCTATCTCGCCACCCGGCACCGCTTCGATGGCAATCGCTGGTTCCTCAAACTCGCGTTCTGGAGTTTGCCGCTGCCCTGGATCGCCATCGAGCTGGGCTGGATCGTGGCGGAGTACGGCCGCCAACCCTGGGTGGTCGACGGCGTGCTGCCCACCTTCCTCGGCGTTTCACGGACCTCCGTCGGCAATGTCTGGATGTCGCTGCTCGGTTTCGTGGTCTTCTACACGGCGCTCGCGGCGGTCGACGCCTTTCTGCTCGTCCGCACCATCCGGAGCGGGCCGGACGGCTTGGGGTATTGGCCGCTGGTGGCCGCTCCCGAACCCATCGGGGTAGCACCATGACCTCATCGCTGCTCGACTATGCCACCCTGCGAGTGCTGTGGTGGCTGCTGATCGGGGTGCTCCTCATCGGCTTCGCGATCATGGACGGATTCGATCTCGGCGTGGGCGCCACGTTCCGCATTCTCGGCAAGACGGACGAAGAACGGCGCGCGCTGCTCGAAGCGGTCGAGCCGGTGTGGGAGGGAAACCAGGTGTGGTTCGTGCTGGGCGCGGGCGCGGTGTTCGCTGCGTGGCCGTTGTTGTACGCCGCGGCGTTCTCCGGTCTGTACCTGGCGATGTTCCTGATCCTGGCGGCCTTGATCCTGCGGCCGGTCGGTTTCGCCTACCGCGACAAACTCATCGACACCCGCTGGCGCGGACTGTGGGACATCGCGTTGACGCTGGGCGGCGCGCTGCCCGCGCTGCTCTTCGGCGTTGCCTTCGCCAACTTGTTCCTGGGCATCCCCTTTCATTTCGATGCGCTGCAAAGGCCGACCGTCACGGGCGGTTTCTTCAGCCTGTTGCACCCGTTCGCCCTGCTCGGCGGCGTCATGAGCTTGTCCATGCTGATACTGCACGGCAATGCCTATGCTGCCTTCAAGGTGGGCGAGCCCATGGCTGGGCGCGCGCGCCTCGTGGGGCGTCTGGCGTCCCTGATTTTCGTCGTGACGTTCGTCGGCACCGGCTTCTGGGTGCAGTCGACCCTGCCCGGATACGAAATCGTCGGCCTCATGAACCATTCCGGTCCGTCCGATCCCATGCACAAAGTGGTCATGGCCACGGCCGGCGCCTGGCAGCGTAATTTTCACACCTGGCCGTGGATGTGGGCCGCACCGGCCGGCGCCGTGCTGGGTGCCGTGAGCGCGTATGTGTTTCTGCAGCTGCGCCATGCGGGCGCCGCCTTCATGGCAAGCGTGCTGGTTCAAGCCGGTACCATACTGACCGCGGGCTTCGCGTTGTTTCCCTTTCTCCTGCCCTCCTCCAGCTTCCCCAGTCAGAGCCTCACGGTGTGGGACGCGTCGAGCAGCGCCAAGACCTTGCTGCTGATGCTGGCGGCGGTGATGATTTTCCTGCCCATCATTCTCGGCTACACGACCTGGGTGTTCCGCGTGCTCAAGGGACGCATTACGCTCGAGACCCTGCACGGACACGGGGGCGGCTACTGATGTGGTACTTCAGCTGGATTCTGGGCACAGGTCTCGCCCTCGCGTTCGCCGTACTGAACGCCATCTGGTACGAGATCGTGGAACAGCAACCGGAAAAAGCAGTGGAGGTGACGCAAACACCGCCGCCGCCCGTGGCCCCTGCGCCGCCCCGCGGCTTGCCGCTAAAGTAGGCGAGCGCGTGGTGGATTCGCCATGTAGGACGAATCGCGGTCGATGTAGGTAGTTGTCCTATTGGAGTGCCGCGCGCCGATAGGCAATGATGGCCCCATGGAACACCGATGGGGCGAGAGAGTAGGCGTGGATTTGCCGGTGCGTTTGACCGCAAATCCATTTTCAGTCCGGCACGGCCGGCTCACCAACATGAGCGTGAGCGGCGCATCGATCAAAGGAGATTTCGATTTGCGGCCGCTGTCGCGAATCCAAGTCGTGATCGAATTGCCTCACAAGACGCGCTGCGAAGCGCCGAGCATTGCGGCCTATGTCGCGCGCGGCACCAAGGAGGGAATCGGCATCGAATGGTGCGAATTCGCGCCTGCCGTCATCAGCGAAATGCTGGCCGCCCTCGCCGCACGGCCCTACATGCGTCTACGCCGGCCCGAGGCCACCGCTGCCATCGCGATGTCGCGATTGTCGGCGCCGCTGCTGAAGCACGGGACGTAGCGCCGAACTCGATACCTGCTCGGTTCCGGCGACGCGGAGCACGCGAACCGGCGATGCTGCCGGACTAATCCTCTTTGCCGCCACCCGACACGAATTTCGTGGGCAAGGATCTGGAATGGCAAATAGTCAAGGTGCGCGAGTTGTTGGGCAAGTCGAAAATCGCCCATTACAACCCTAGCGTATCGATTGACTTAGCCGGTACGAACGTCAGCAAGGCATTGGGCAGCATCGGTGGCCGACTCATCCAACCTATACATCGAAGCCTCGTCGAAGATGCTCGAGCAAGCCTTCCTGGTATTCGTTGCCCCAATAGGCTGTCTTATTGACGTCGACGATGTAGAAATCCTCTTGATTTCCTTCAACCACGTCGATCGCGGCGTAGTCCACGCGAAAGCGGGCGATGAAAACGCCGAGATTTCTCAGCAGGGCTGGTGATAGTTCAGAGCCGCTTCCGCGGAACGGTACCACGGCCTCGCTCTCACGCCAGAGCCAAAAATTCTGCCGTCGGACATCGCCGTTCATTCGCTTAAATTTACCGTCGGTATGGCCTTGTGAAACGACCACGGCATTTTTGACAACGTAGACGCGAAAAAAACGCCCTGCGTCGTTCGTCAGATACCGCTCGACCACCAATTCGGGATTATTCCAAATCTCTGTGGGCAATTCGCCTCGAGGACGAACGAAGTAATCATTACGATTTGTCATTTGACCTGGCGCCAACGGCAGGCCATATCGTTCCTTCAGTTTTGTGGGAAGCAACTGCTCTCGCACGCCACCGCAGTTCAGATCGGTCTTCACGATGAGCAACTCGTCCGCCGGTCCCGTCGCAGCCGGCCGGAGCGAGGGGAGATCGAAGGACTCACACGCGGATACCACTGTTCGCTTGCAAATATTGGGTATGTGCCCATTCCATGGCTCGATCCCGCGCTCAGACAACAATTGGAGTAACTCCGACCGGTCGGTGCTAACGGGAGCTTCATCACTGATGTCGAGATGGAACAAAAGCCGATTGGTGCCGCGTGGCAGCCGCCGCAGGAGTCGCCGTGGCGATTCCTCAAAGCGAGCGCGAATACGCTGTGCATGCTTGTCGACGTTGCTGATCAGCATCCCCTTCCAGGCCGACCAGTCATAAACGCAAATACCGGGAGTGGAGAATGGCCACATGATTAAGATTTCCTTGTTCTATCGTTCATCCATTCGGCCAGTTCATTCGCTGAATCAGGGAACGAAGGGCACCGGTTTGCTTATTCGAGGCAAAAGTATAAGCGCCTTGGGGAACGAAGATCTGTGACGTCTGCCAGACTTGCACATGATTCACTCCTGCCATTTCCATACCTCAACGGTGAAATGGCTCAGATACCCTGACCGGCGCTCTTACTTCAATTTGGGATCTCATGGCAGAAATCGCGTTTGGACCGGGTGAATCACAACCGCTGGGACATTCACATCCGCAGTGTTCGACGACCGGCGAGCTATTTGCGCAGACCACCGGATACCGCAACGGTCGAGCAGCTGCGCGAGTTCCAGCTGCGCTTGGTCGATCAAGGCACTTCGCCGATGACGCTCAACGCCACGATCAGATGAGCGGAAAACGTTGCAGCAGTTGGTATGCCGTATCTTCGTGGTTCGAGGTTTGTCCCCTCGGGCCCGCTATTCCGACGTTCGGTGGCATTCGGGAACGACCTCATCCGCCTCTCTCCGTTGCTTGGCGTTTTGCAGAATGATGCGGCGCCGATGATCATCGGCAATCCCCCACTCTTTGATCTCCTCCAAGGATCGAAAGCAGCCGAGGCAGGTAAGGTCATCGTCCAGGCAGCAATTGCGTACGCACGGGGATTGAGCGGAGCTGTCGATATCACTCATTGACGTATAGCACTCATTGACGCAATGCCCAATTGCGAGGCTTCGAATTTGTCACACAAACGAATGGGAATCCGGCAATGCATCACAAGGACAGAGCGTCTGCTCTGCCTATGACCGCGCCCTGCGGAAAACATACTTTTGAGCAACTCATCGAGGCGCGCGCGCCTCGGTGGCTCGGTACGGCCAAGCCCCGAGCCACGGCTATCTAACGACCAGAAACAGAAGGACTCGAAGGAGCGTGTCAGCGCTCATGGCTGGCCCAATGGACGGCAACTTACGGCGCGGGCGCCGTGGTTGGCAAAGTAAACATGAACCGTGCGCCGCCTCCCGGCCGCTGCATGGCAGAGATGTGCCCGCCATGCGCATTGACAATGGCTCTGCAGATCGCAAGCCCCAAGCCGGAGCCACCGACATCAACGTCGTCGCGGCCGCGCTGGAACTTCGCAAATAACCGCTCCGGTTCACCCGGCGGCAGTCCCGGACCGGTGTCGTCGACCACAAGGCGCACCGTCTCACCCTCGAGTCCCGCAGAAACAGTGATCCGTGTTCCTGGCGGCGTATGCTTAATGGCGTTCTCGAGGAGATTGACGAGGACCCGCGTGACGAGCGGTGCATCGACGTTCACGGAAGGCAGCCCGACCGGCAAGGCAACATCGACCGGGCGCTCGCTGAAGCGACCCTCGAGGCGCCCGAGCGCGGTACGCAAGAGATCTTCTACGCTTTGCCAGTCGCGGCGCAGGTGCACTTGGCCAACCTCGAAACTCATCAGATCGAGTACGTTAGAGATGAGCTCGGACATTTCCCGCGTCTTGGCAGCAATTGTCCGGGTGAGTTGTATGCGCGATTCTGCGTCGGGTGCCAGGTCCGGGTCATTGAGCGCACGGCTCGCCTCCGTGATCGCCGCCAGCGGCGCACGCAGGTCGTGCGAGATTGACGCCAGCAGTGTATTGCGCAGACTTTCCGTTTCCACGGCGACGCGTGCGGCCTCGGCCTCCTCGGCCCGCTGGGCCCGTTCGATCGCCAGCGCTATCTGGCCGGCGAAGGTCTCGAGGAGGTGGCGCTGCTCCGGAAGCAGCAGGCGGCGACGCTGGATTGGTTGGACAGCGAGCACACCGAGCGTCTGGTGCGTGCCCGTCAGCGGCAGGTATTGAGCAGCGGCGCCAGGAAGCGTGTCGGTCCCGAGCCCCGCCGGCCGGCCATGGTCGAAAACCCATTGGGCGACGGAAAGATCAGCGCCTCCGAGCGACCCGGCGAGTTCCACCCCCTGCAGATGACGCAAGTGCCCGTCCGCGGCCGGCAACAGCACGGTCGCGCGGCTTGCAAAGCTCTCGGCCACGTGTTTGATGGCGACCCGCGCCAGGTTGCCAAAGCTGAGGGTCGCGGCAAGTTCCCTGCTCATCGCGTAGAGCAACGAGGTCCGGCGTTCGCGGGCGCCGGCGACTCGCGTCTGCGAGCGGACGTTCGCCACGAGGTTGGCGATGATGAGCGCCATCACGAGCATCACCGCAAACGTGACGAGGTACTGAAAGTCACCTACTGCAAAGCTGAACCGCGGCGTCACGAAGCAGAAATCGAGTGCGGCGACGTTGGCGACCGCAGCGAGGCTGGCCGGACCGCGTCCGAGTCTCAAGGCGGCGACGGTTGCCCCAAGCAGGTACACCATGACGAGGTTGGTCAGCTCGAAATAGGGATACATGACTGCCGCGATCCCCGTGCAGCATGCGCAGATCAGGAGCGCCGCCCAGTAGCGTTCCCACCGAATCGGGGCCGGAGCACTGTCGAGAACTTCCTGTCGCCTAAGGGCGTGCGTCTCGCTCCGCGCAATCACCGACACGTCAAAGCCGCGTCCCCGGCGCACGAGTTCGGTTGTCGTTGAGCGTCGCAGCCACGCGCGCCAGCCCGTTCGCTTCGCTTCGCCGATCACGATTCGCGTGACATTGCGGAGGCGTGCATACTCGAGCAGCGTGTTGGCGGCCGACGGACCGTCAAGCGTCACCGTTTCGGCACCCAGCGATTCGGCGAGGCGCAAGACATCGATTCGCCGGTTCCGTTCGTTGCCGGAGAGCTTCAGAAGCTGCGGCGTCTCGACCGAGACCACGAGCCACTCCGCATCGAGCGCATCGGCAAAGCGCTTGCCGATGCGCACCAGTTGCTCCGCCTGGCCATCGAGTGTGACGGCGATCAGGAATCGATCGCGCGCCAGCCAGGGACGCGAGGTCGGTGCCTGACCCGCAAACTCCAGGGCCGCGGCGTCCACCCGGTCCGCGGTGCGACGAAGGGCGAGTTCGCGCAATGCGAGAAGGTTCGGTTTACGGAAGAACCGCTCGGTCGCGGTACTCACGCGGTCGGCGGCATACACTTTGCCCGCCTTCAGACGGGCCAGCAGGTCGTCGGGCGGCAGGTCGATGATCTCAACTTCATCCGCTTCGTCGAATATTCGATCCGGGAGCGTCTCTTGCTGACGGACACCTGTGATGCCGGCGACGACGTCGTTCAAGCTCTCGAGATGCTGAACATTGAGCGTTGTCCAGACGCCGATGCCGGCGTCTAGTAGTTCCTCAACGTCCTGCCAGCGCTTGGCATGCCGCGGCAGCGGCTCGCCCTCGGCGATATTCGAGTGCGCAAGCTCATCGACGAGCACGATCGCGGGCGCGCGTCGCAGAGCAGCGTCGAGATCGAATTCGCGTCGAGTAATGCCGCGGTAACCGACCTCCAGGAACGGCAGCTGCTCGAGACCCTCGAGCAAGCGCTCCGTCTCGAGGCGCCCATGGGGTTCGACGTAGCCGACGACGATATCCGCCCCGCCAGCGCGTGCCCCCCGGGCCGCTTCCAACATCGAGTAGGTCTTACCCACCCCGGCCGAGGCGCCGAAGAAAATCCTCAGCCGTCCGCGCCGCGCGCGCGCGGCTTGCCGCTGGACGTCAGCCAGCAGTTCGTCCGGATTGCGGCGCTCGGTCTCAGCCATTGCTTACCCACGGGTTCCGTTACTTTTGCTCGTTCAACGCGAGTCTCCTTGCGATCAGCGCAACCGATCGAGCGCGAGATTGAGTTCGAGAACATTAATTCGCCGCTCGCCGATCAAGCCGAACAGACGCCCCCGTTCGTGCGTCTTGATCAGTGCCTCGACCGGCGCGAGCGCAAGATTCCGAGCGCGAGCCACGCGAGCGGCCTGATATTGCGCTGCTGCAGGGCTAATGTCCGGATCGAGACCGCTTGCCGACGCGGTCACGAGATCCACCGGAATCGACTGCCGGTTGTCGGGGTCGGCGTCATGCAGCGCTTTGGCGTTCGCCTTGACCGCATCGAGCAATGCGGGGTTGAGCGGCCCTAAGTTCGATCCCGTTGAGGCGAGGCCGTTGTAGGGCTGAGGGGTGGTGGCGGACGGTCGTCCCCAGAAATACTTGGGATCCGAGAAACTCTGGCCGATTAACGTCGATCCGATGAGCTTGCCGTCGTTATAGATCAGGCTGCCTTCGGCCTGGCGCGGGAAGGCTACTTTCGCCACGCCGGTGATGACGAGCGGATACACGATGCCGAGAAGGACCGTCATCAGCGCAAGGAGACTGACCGCGGGCCGAATGAGTCGCACGAACATACTTATTCTCCTCAAGCCCAGCCGGCGGCGGACAGGATCATGTCGATGAGTTTGATGCCGGGGAACGGCACGATGATGCCGCCCAGCCCATAGATGAGCAGGTTTTGCCGCAGGAGAGGACCCGCGCCGAGCGCCCGGTACTTCACGCCCTTGATGGCGAGCGGAATCAAGACGACGATGACGAGGGCGTTGAAGATCACCGCCGACAAGATGGCGGAATTGGGTGTCGCCAGATGCATGATGTTGAGCGCACCGAGCTGTGGGTAAGTCATCGCAAAGGCGGCTGGAATAATCGCAAAGTACTTCGCGACGTCATTGGCGATCGAGAATGTCGTCAGCGCACCGCGCGTCATCAGCATCTGCTTACCCGTCTCTACGATCTCGATGAGCTTGGTCGGATTCGAGTCCAGATCGACCATGTTGCCGGCTTCCTTGGCCGCCTGCGTGCCGGTATTCATCGCAACCGCGACATCCGACTGCGCGAGTGCCGGCGCGTCGTTGGTGCCGTCGCCGGTCATGGCGACGAGGCGTCCTTGAGCTTGATATTCGCGGATTAGTTTGAGTTTGGCTTCAGGCGTCGCTTCAGCGAGAAAGTCATCGACCCCGGCCTCAGCGGCGATCGCCGCCGCGGTGAGGCGATTGTCGCCGGTGATCATGATGGTCTTGATGCCCATGCGCCGCAGGTCCGCGAAACGTTCCTTGATGCCGCCCTTGACGATGTCCTTGAGCTCGATGACCCCGAGCACACGGCCGCCGTCGACGACGACCAGCGGAGTACTGCCTTGGCGGGCGACGCGCTGTACGTCTTCCTCGACCAACGGCGGGCATTCCTTGCCGAGCGCCTCGGCATACTTGATGATCTCACCGGGAGCGCCCTTGCGGATCTGGCGTTCGCCGATATCGACGCCGCTCATGCGCGTGTGGGCCGAAAACGGCACGAATTTCGCGCCGAGCGTGCCCAAGTCGCGCTCACGCAGATTGAAGCGCTGCTTGGCGAGTACGACGATGCTGCGCCCTTCCGGGGTCTCATCGGCTAGCGAAGCCAGTTGAGCCGCATCGGCCAGTTCCTGCTCCGTCACGCCGGGCGCAGGCAGGAACACAGTAGCCTGTCGATTGCCGAGCGTAATGGTGCCCGTCTTATCGAGGAGCAGCACATCGACGTCGCCGGCTGCCTCCACGGCGCGACCGGAGGTCGCGATGACGTTTGCCTGCATCATCCGGCTCATGCCGGCTACCCCGATCGCCGACAACAGGCCGCCTATCGTCGTGGGAATGAGGCACACCAACAGCGCCACGAGTGCGGTCATCGTGATTGGGGTTCCCGCCTTGCTGGCCTCAACGGCGAACAGCGAGAACGGCAAGAGGGTCACAATCACGATGAGAAAGACGAGAGTCAACGCCACCAGCAGGATGGTCAGCGCAATCTCATTGGGGGTCTTCTGCCGCTTCGCCGTTTCGACCATTGAGATCATCCGGTCGAGAAACGTTTCTCCGGGATTAACCGATACTCGCACCACCAGCCAGTCCGATAGCACTCGCGTGCCGCCGGTCACCGACGAGAAGTCGCCGCCCGATTCGCGAATGACCGGCGCCGATTCGCCCGTGATGGCGCTTTCGTCGACCGAGGCGACGCCCTCGATGACTTCGCCGTCGGCCGGGATGGTGTCATGGGTCTCGACCAGTACGACGTCGCCCTTCCTTAGATCTTCCGCCTTGACGAGCGTCGTCTGTCGCGCGCCCGGACTATTTTTTACAAGGCGTTTGGCCATCACGGTTTGGCGCATGTTGCGCAGCGCGGAGGCCTGTGCACGACTGCGGCCCTCGGCGAGCGCTTCAGCGAAGTTGGCGAAAAGAACGGTGAACAGCAGCCAGATGGTAATGGCCAGAATGAAGCCGGCGGGCGCTTCTCCGTGGCCCGCGAGTGCCTGGCCGTAGAGGATCGCTGTCACGATCGTGCCGAGATACACCACGAACATCACAGGATTACGCCATTGGGTTCGCGGGTCGAGCTTCTTGACGGCCCCAAGGAGCGCGGGTCCGATGAGCTTGCGATCATAGAGCGAGAGTTGTTGCCGCGACATAAGGATCTCGTTACTTGGCAGCCGCGAGCATGAAGTGCTCGACGACCGGTCCCAGCGCCAGCGCCGGGACATAGGTTAGGACACCGATTAACAGGATGGAGCCGATGAGCAGCGTCACGAACAAGGGTCCATGCGTCGGCATCGTGCCTTCGGTGACTGGGACCCGCTTCTTCGCCGCCAGCGATCCGGCGATGGCGAGCGCCGCCATGATCGGCCAGAACCGGCCGATGAACATCGCAAGGCCGGTGGCTACGTTATAAAAAACCGTGCTCGCCGTAAGGCCACCGAACGCGCTACCGTTGTTGTTGGCAGCTGAGGTGAACGCATACAGAATCTCGCTGAAGCCGTGCGCGCCGGGATTGCCGACGCCGGCCTTGCCGGCGACCGTCATGACGGCAACCGCAGTACCCAGTAGCACGACAAACGGGGTCGTCAGAATAAAGACTGAGGCCATCTTCATCTCGAATGCCTCGATCTTCTTTCCCAGGTATTCAGGAGTCCTACCGATCATTAATCCGGCAATGAAGACGCCCAAAATAGCGAATATCAGTATCGAGTACACGCCCGTGCCGACCCCGCCTGGCGCGACCTCGCCGAGCTGCATGAGGAACATCGGCACGAAGCCACCCAGCGGCGTCATCGAGTCGTGCATCGTGTTCACCGCGCCGGTGGAAGTCCCCGTCGCGGCCGCCGCAAAGAGCGAAGAGGCGGCGATGCCGAAGCGGGTCTCCTTGCCCTCCATGTTGCCGCCCGCCTGGAGGGTGCTCGCGACCTGGTCAATGCCCTGCTTCGCGATGAGAGGGTTGCCGACTTGCTCGCTGTGGAAAGCGAGGATCACGAGCGGCACGAACAGGATCAGCATGGCGGCCAGGATCACCCAGCCCTGGCGGGTATCCCCGACCATTTTGCCGAACGTATAGGTGAGAGCAAACGGGATCAGGAGAATCGCCAACATCTCCAGTAAATTCGTCAAGGGCGTCGGATTCTCGTACGGATGCGCAGAATTCGCGTTGGTGAAGCCGCCCCCGTTGGTGCCAAGTTCCTTGATGGCCTCCTGCGAGGCGATCGGTCCCATCGGCAGCGTCTGTGTCTGAGTCATCGCCGTCTCGGTCACGGCGTTGCCCGCCGCGTCCTTGATGGGGTTGCCGGCCGCGTCGGTCTTCGGATTCTGATAGGTAATCTTCTCGACGGTCGTCGCGTCCTTGTAGCCGGCGAAATTCTCGATTACACCTTGGCTCGCGAGCGCGAGCGCGAGCACCACGGAGAGCGGCAACAAGACGTAGAGGGTTGAGCGCGTCACGTCTACCCAGAAGTTACCGATCGTATTGACCGTGTGCCGCGCGAAACCACGGATCAGGGCGATGGCGACCGCGATGCCCGTCGCCGCGGACAGGAAGTTCTGCACTGCGAGTCCTGCCATCTGCACAAGGTAGCCCATGGTCGACTCGCCGGAGTACCCCTGCCAGTTGGTGTTGGTAATGAAACTAATCGCGGTGTTGAATGACGAGTCCGGGCTGACCGCCGCGAACTTTTGCGGGTTGAGCGGAAAGAAGATCTGCAGGCGCTGCAACCCATAGACGACGACTGCGCCCAGCACATTGAAAAGCAGCAATGCAATCGCGTATTGCGTCCAGGACATCTCCTCTGCGGAATCGACCCCACAGAGGCGATAGAGAAGACCTTCGACCCGGCCACCGGCACGCAAGGCGAAATTGGGTCGCCCTTGCATGACATCGGCGATGTAACTGCCGAGCGGCTTGACGCACAGCACGACAATGGCGAGGAACGCCACCAGCAGCACGCCAAACATTGTGCTGGCGTCCATCAGAATCGCTCCGCGCGCAGAAGCGCAAATAGAAGGTAGACAAGCAAGAACAGCGCAAGCGGCGCTGCGAGCCAATACATCATGGTCATGACGTCTTTCCTAGGCGACTGAACGCCCACACGAGACCGTGGGTGGCCAAATATAGACCGACTAGAATCAGTAGATAGATAGCGTCCATCCCTACACCCTCCCGAGGAAAATTCCGTTCACAGTAGCACTGCTCCTACAAACTTCTGTACGGGAAAACACGTATTGGCCGGTGAGCGTCAACACCAAGAACCAATCCGCGATATAAGCTCCGTCAGATCCCGAGGGAATGCTATCCGCTAGGATATAAAGTTCTTGTAGAAATTTTCCTTTCTGCCGGCGTCGCGCCACTCCCTGCGCACTCACCAAGCACCTTCCTTCTGGCCGAACCACCACACAAGCCCGAACCCAATTGTCGGTTGTGAGGCCTCTAGGACACCGAGGCTGCTGCCAAGAAAATAGTGCTGGTTGGATTGGTCGCGACGGAACTCACCGCGCATCAGGAAACCGTCGGCCGGACGGTAGTCGAGGGTCAGCGTCCCCTCCTTGAGGTATTGGGGAGTGCCGCTGAAAAGGCCGCCGACATCGGCTAGATACTCAACGCGCGCCGCGAGCGCCACCTTCGGGGTCAGTTGATAACCGCCATAGAGTGCACCCCCCGTGACGTGTTGCGGCATCGAATAAGAGTACAGGCGCTCCTGCACGTAATCCGCCTCTGCGGCGAGCGTGATCGCCTTCGATACCTGCCAGGTGACATAGCTATCGGTAATTTGCAGCTTGCCGTCCGGCGGATTGGCAATGGGTAGGATATACGTCCCCTGCTGATTTGGCAGATTCTGCTGACCGGGACCCGGACTCTGCAGATAAATCACGTCCGGGTGCTCCTGGCCTTGATAGTAGTTGAAGGTCCACGTAACCGCCGGCGTCGGCGTCAGCACGAACCCCAAGAGCTGGTCTTTGTAATTATTGAATGCCTCCGTCTGCTGCGTACCATTCGTGATCCACGCGTTGATTGCCAACTCGTCGTTGACGACATATTTGGCACGAATACCCGTATGGTAGAATGGCAAATAATTAAACCAATAAGACCTCGAATAATTCAGCTGATCCTTGGTGTAATTGCCCTCGATTCCCAGGGAACTTGCCCACTTGCCGAAATCCACGGTAAGTCCCTTGCCGACCGGGAAGACATATGTCCCGTAGGCCTGGAATAGGGCCCGGTACACGTCCGGTCTCAGTTCGTTGGCGGGGTTGCCCTGCAGGGTTGAAGTCGCCTGGCCATATTGCAGATCGAGTCGCATTCCGACCCGCTTATCAGTCGCCGGATCCGGCGCACTCTCGACGACGAGATCGGCTTGGTTGAGACTGAAACTGTTACTGCTCACATCATACGCACGCAAGTAATTCACGCGTCCGATGGGGGCGTTGGTGTTGTATTCGTAGTAGCCATCGAGCATGGCATTAATGGTCATGCCGCGAAGCAAGTCCGCGGTGACCTTCGGCGGCTCAGCCGCAGCGCTCCCCGAAGCCCCGACGGCAGCGGGGGCTGTTGCTGAGGAGACTGTCGCGCCCGTATCTTGCGCCGGTGCTGAGAGGACGGTCGTGCCGGTCACCGGCGCAGCAGGCTCTTTAGATACCTGGTCCTGGAGCTGGTGTACGAGGTTCTTCAAGTTCTCGACCTCACGGCTGAGTTCCGTGATCCGCTGGTCGGCAGATTGTGCCGCAGTACCGCCCGACGTGGTCGCCTGAGGCTGCGGCGCGGTGCTCGGCATCTCTGCCGCAGCAATCGGTGCCAACAGAGTTAGCGATGACAGTAAGCCAGCAATCCACTTGAGACACGATAGAAGGTTGAACATGGAGACATTCCTCATTTTGTTTACCGTGCCAGCACGTTGCCGCTGTCGGAGCCTTTGCCGTTCACCGCAGCACTGTTCCCGCAAAGATCTGTATGGAAAAGCACGTACCCGCCGGCACGGGGCAGCACAAGAAAGACATCGGCGACGCCGCCTCCGCCATTCCCGCGCGAATAGTAGGAGCAGAGGTATAAAGTTTGTGTGGACATTTCCACACGAGGCTTTTTCCAGATGCGGCTCTGTTTGATGACGCGGTGTCGACGAACCGCACTTACGTATATGGAAGCTTGCGAACACGAGGATTATCATTTGGGGGTGGAATACAGTGTCCGATCGCGGGCTTGATTGGAATAAATATTATGAGCAAGCGTAGAATTGATCGGGAGGGAGTGATTGCGCACCTAACCAAAGAGACGGCACGCGAGGGCCATCCGCCCATTGACTTGCCACGTCCGACTCAAGACCGTGTTCTTGTCTGCATTGGCCCCGGACCAATGGGCGAGCGGCTAGTTCGCGCCGGCCAATTTGCCGCGCAAAACCTCGATGCGAATTGGATTGCGTTGCACGTGGAGATGCCGCTGACTTGGCGCTCCTCGGTTCGAGCGCGAGAGGAAGCGCTGCGTATCCTGCGCCTTGCCGAGCAGTACGGTGCCGAGACAGTGACGCTAACGGGACGCGCCCCCATCGCTTCACAAATAATCGAGTTCGCCCAGGCACGCAAGGTGACGCACATCATATTGGGCAAGCCGTTGCGCCAGAGTTGGCAGCGCGGGTTGATGAGCTCTGTGATCGACGACATCGTTGCGCGCAGCGGCAGCATTGACGTGCAGATCAGCGGAGACCCGGGCGTCCACCCGCGACGACAACCCATTCTAAGTCAGCACGCACTTCGCGGGGTCGCCGTCAAGAGTGAATCGGACGGCAAGATACCGCCATGGCACAGTTATCTCGCGGGAGTGTCGATCACCACAGGCTGCACTGCAGTGGCTGCAGTCATGTTCAAATGGCTCGCGCCGACCAACCTCGCCATGGTGTATCTATTGGGCGTTGTGCTGGCTGCGACCCGATTTGACCGCAGAGCCTCCGTCGTGACCGCCGTACTCGGCACTCTCGCCTTCGATTTCCTTTTCATTCCGCCGATCTATTCCTTTGCCATCAGTGACACCGAATATTTGCTCACGGCTGTCGTCCTGTTGACCGTGGGGTTAGTGATTAGCGCGCTCGCCGACGGTTTGCGTCGTCAGGCGCGCGTCGCGACAGACCGCGAACGCCGCACCGCGGCGCTTTATGCAATGACGCGCAAGCTGGCAGTTGTCGCATCTCTCGATGACATCGCAACCTGTGTGCGCGCGCACATTGCCCACGTGTTCGATGCGCAAGCGTTGATTCGTCTCAAGAGCTCCGACGGCACCATGCGCTTACTCGGAAGAACCGATGATCCGGCAGAGGCCGGATGGACCGATACGTCAATCGCAGATTGGGTATTCACGCGAAATGAGATCGCCGGCTGTGGGACAAATGTATTGCCGGCTGTAGATGGATTGTATCTGCCGCTCAATGGAACTCGTGGGGTTGTTGGTGTGCTGATTGTGCATTGTGTGAATCGCAGGCAGATCCTCGTTTCAGAACGGAGACATCTGCTCGAGACATTTGCGAACCCGATCGCTGTTGCGGTTGAGCGGGAACAACTACGGCTGCAGGCGCATGACTCCGCATTCGCCGCCCAGAACGAGCGCCTGCGGAACTCATTATTGAGCTCGATCTCTCACGATCTGAGGAGCCCGTTATCGGTGATGGGCAGCAGCGCCGGTAGTTTGCTGGAAGGTGAGGGCCAGCTACCCGCGGGTCCGCAACGACAAATGGTTCAGACGATAAACGACGAAGCCCTGCGCATGACGCACATCGTCAACAACATACTTGATATGACAAAGCTCGAATCGGGGCCGGTGCAGCTCGATCGGCAGTGGTACCCGTTGGAAGAAATCGTGGGCGCGGTACTCGGTCGGTTGAAGGGTCAACTTGGGCAACGTGCGGTGAGTATCTATATCCCCCACGATTTGCCGATGCTTCATGTCGATGGCGTGCTATTCGAGAAGGTATTGATCAATCTATTGGAAAATGCGGCGAAATATACGGCAATAGACGCCCACATCAATGTATCCGCATCCGTTCAAGGCAGCGAGATCAAAGTCAAGGTCATGGACGACGGCCCCGGGGTTCCGAAAGGATTGGAGCAATTTATTTTCGAGAAATTCTATCGAGTTCAAGCGGAGGGCGCGGTGGCGGGCACTGGGCTTGGCCTTGCAATTTGCAAGGCCATCATTGAAGCACACGGTGGACGCATATGGACTGAGACTCGACCTGAAAGCGGCGCAGTCTTCTTGATGACACTGCCTATCACACTGGCCTCAAAAGAGCACGCAGAAGGACGAGTTACGTGACTTCCGAGCGCCCCACCATCATCGTGATCGAGGACGAGTCGCAGCTACGTCGTGTTCTCCGTGCGATGCTCGAGGCGAATGGCTTTCGCTGTGTCGAGACAGAGTCGGCGGGTCAAGGCTTGCTGGACGCGGAGACTTATCGGCCTGATCTACTATTAGTGGATTTGGGGCTTCCCGATCGCGACGGCATCGAAGTGATCCGCGGAGTGCGCAAATGGTCGGCGGTTCCGATCATTGTACTGTCTGCACGCTCCCAAGAGAGCGACAAGATCGCCGCGCTCGATGCAGGTGCCGACGATTATGTGACCAAGCCCTTCACCGTCGGCGAGCTGCTCGCGCGCATACGAGCGGCGCTGCGACATGCAGCCATTCATGGTCGACCGGAGTCGAGAGATACATTCGCCAATGGCGAGCTGCGCGTCGATCTACTTCGCCGCCAAGTTTTTGTCAAAGAACAGGAAATTCATCTGACGCCAATCGAGTATCGGCTACTTTCCGTACTGATTAGAAACGCGGGCAAGGTCGTTACCTACCGTCACTTACTGCGCGATGTGTGGGGTCCGGGCAAAGTCGACCAGTATCACCATGTTCGAACGTATATCGCTGATTTGAGGCGGAAACTGGAGGGTGATCCTGCACGCCCCGTCTATCTCCTTACGGAGGTAGGGGTAGGGTATCGGCTGGTCGCCGGTTAGATACCAAATTGAGGAGAAGGCTAGGGACATCCTATGTCAGCAACGTGCGTGCCATCACTCAAGGAGCGCAAGGTCCTGAGATGTCCGCCGTTGCCTTACCACATCTGCCGGACGTTGCGCCCTGCTCCGATTGGTAACAAGTCAGGCGAGGCAATGCGCTTTGATTGATGACCTCGCCCCGCATCGCGACCGCGATCAAGACTTCTTAATGCGCTTGCCGTTCACCCGCACGGCCTCCACGACCCTGCCTCCACCAACTTCCAACGAACGAGATTCGCCGTCGGCGCTCACCTTGTCGCCCACCTTCAATTTTAGCCCGACAAGCCCTTCCGGCTTCGTGTGGACAAAATCACCCGTGTCCAGCACGACACCGTTGGGCTCGCCGTGCCTCGCGTAGTTGAATCGAGTTACGACACCGGTGAATGCGGCACCCTTGGCGGCCTTGCGCTTGTTAGGCTTACGGCCGTCGATTGATATGAGCCGAACGTACCCAAACACAGCGTGCTTGCTCTCGCCCTTTGGTGACGGACCCTCGCGTTTCGCCCTGACAACTACCTTCTGCCCTTGCTTCAAAGTCTCGAAGTCACCGGAGGACTCCTCGTCGTGACGATCGAATACGATCTGAGTCGGCTCGCGCTCAACATCGAGCAGCACGCCTTCTACCGCTCCCTTCGGGCTGAAGATGAGGTACTGAAATTCTCCATTAACGGATTCTTCTTGCTTCGATGCCACTGATCGATCCTCCAGGTTAACTGCCACGAGTTCGCACTTTGAATCCTTGCTTCAGAATACACCGTACGCTGTCGCACAGAGCGCTATGCTAGGCTGTGAGATTCTGCAATGCCAGGGATTGTCGTACCAACGAGTAGCCTTCCACTAATCGCATTCACTAATGAGACCACTCTTGGCGGTTCAAGGTTCCAATGTTCACATTGCCGGAATGGCGTCTGAAGCAAACGACGTTCCTCCGGCTCACAGACGAACCCAGCGCGGCCTCGACTGGTTGAATTTCTTTCTCGCCGACGTTCAGACCGGTGTCGGTCCATTCCTCGCTATCTACCTGGCGGCCTACGGCTGGAACGAAGAGCGCGTGGGGCTCGCGCTGACCGCCGGAGGAGTCGCGTGAATCCTGACCCAAACGCCCGCAGGTGCTCTCGTGGACTATATCCACGCCAAACGCACGCTAATCGCCGCCGGCGTCGGCGCACTGGCATTAGGCGCCCTGCTAGTAGCGTTCGTACCAACCTTCTGGTCGGTCATGTCGGCCCAGGTGCTGATCGGCGCTACCTCAAGCCTTTTCGGCCCGGCCGTCTGCGCCATCTCGCTCGGAATCGTCGGTCACCACTTGTTCGACGCACGCTTTAATGCCGGATTCCTGTTTCTCGCGGCAATTGCAGCGATGGCCTTCAGTATTCTTTACTTCTTCATGCCTGAGACACGAGACAAAAGTTTTCTCAACGAGCACCTATGAGCACGATATTTCTTTTGATGCTGTCGAACGTCTTCATGACCTTCGCTTGGTACGGCCATCTGAAGTACGGGCACGATTGGCCGCTCTGGAAGGCGATCCTCATTTCCTGGGGGATCGCCCTGTTCGAGTATTGTTTAGCGGTGCCCGCCAATCGCCTCGGCTTCGTCCAGTTCTCTGGATTTCAACTCAAGATCATCCAAGAGGTGATCACGATCTCGGTGTTCATCGTGTTCGCGGTCTTCTTTCTCAAGGAGAAGCTCGCGTGGAATTATCTCGTCGCGTTCGCATTCCTCGGCGTCGCTGCATTTTTCGCCTTTGCGTTCAAGGCACCCGGATCCGTCGTTTGAGTCCGCATCCCTCGGCGCCAACATTCCTTAAGGGTGTGCGTCACTGGGGCGCCGGCGACATCGGGCCTATCGCCGCTGCTGACCTCCTCAGCACGATTCCGCGGTTTCCTCCCTTGGGGCTTGTCCGACGTTTGCCCTCAAACCTCACCGGGTATGGCATGCTCACCGTTCAGGGGCAGACATCGGACAACCCTTAACAACAGCGGGAGTTCGATGCGCAGGAATGCCTTCTCGTTTGCGGTCGTCCCGGTATCCCATCCGTGTCCAGTTGCCGCGATAGCCGAGTGCGGCACCTCGATCTGAGCTGATTGAGCAGACCGACCGGTGCCGCTCGTGAACGGCAGCTTCAGGCAATTTGGTGCGCACGGCTGGCAGGAGCCAGATGGAGTGCGAATGCGCGCCAGGCGGACGGCCCGTTCGGCGTAGACCGGCCGATTGTCAGGATGCTTACAGTTGAACAGTTCGCCGGAGCGGGTTGGCGGCCACGAAGCAGCGAGTGTTGGATGCAACGCGTATGTTCGACAACGTACAGACATTGAGTGTCGGCATGGACATGCTCGTTATTGGTCTGGCTTCGTTGATTGCACAGGGTCTGGAACGTCATTGCCAAGAGGGCCATGAACATGGATAGAGTGATTACACGGCGTGCGCTGGTGAAGGGCGGCCTGATTGCAGGCGCGCTCGTTCCGGTTGCAGGCCTCTTTATCAGTGGCGCTGCTCATGCCGACTTGCCGGCACTGGATCCGAGTGATCCGGCCGCGAAAGGGCGCGATTACGTTACAAAATCGGCGAAGTCCGATGCATATTGCGGGAATTGCTCGCTCTATAAGAAGACGGGAGATTCGATGGGTTCCTGCGCGCTCTTCGCGGGAAAGAGCGTAGCGTTCGCCGGGTGGTGCAGCGGGTGGGTGAAGATCGGAGCCCCTTGATGTGATTTTCTCGAGAAAGTCAGCCGCGATCTGGCCGTTCGCATCCAGCATTAAGATCGCCGCCAGAGGGGTACAGGAGCTGGCGATGGCTTCAGAGCACCCCTTTCTTCATCGGGCCACGCATCGAAGCCCTTCTGAGCGCGGGCTGCTGGCGACGAGGTATTGCTCGCTCGACCTCGGTGCTCAACTTGTGCTGCTGACGTTGACCGCCCAACACGGGTTTCCCGTGCGAGCGGGTGCCTGAAGGAAGCCTAAAGCAAAGCGCTGATGCGATCACTGATTCTCGAGCGTAGCAAGCCATGCCCGCATGAACGGGTCCTCGAAGCGCCAGGTTGCCGCAGTCCCGCCGAGATCCTGGCGCAGGAAATGCTGCCGCTCGAGCGCCTCGAGCGCGCGCTGCATCGTGGTGCGCGGTAGCCCATGCCGGAACGCCGCCGCGGAAAGCTCGAACCCGATCGGCTCCTCGCTCACGATCCGAAGGGTCTGCTTCTGGGCGCGCGCCAGGAGGAGCCACCGCTGCAGGTAGCTGACGTGCTGCATTGAAACGACGCGGCCGAGCGCCTCGTCAACGAGCGTGGCTGTCAGGTGCCTGCGCCGGTTGTCCGTGATGAGTACCCAGCATTCGTTTGCGAGCTGCTGCACGTTATAGGGGACGTCCTCGCCCAAGTCGAGGATGTGTTCAAGCGCACCAATTGCGATAGTGGCCCCCACAGACTCGAAGCCCTTGCGCAGGAAATCGCCGAAAGCCGGGCGCGGGATGGGGCCCAAGTGCATCTGGTCGCCGAGCTGCCAAAATGCGCGGTTCGAGGTCGCGACCATTTCCGTCATCATCCGCGAGCTCGAGCCCGCGAACACGTAGCCGACCGCCCGGTGCCTCTGCACCGCCGCGCGGATTTGACGCTCCGCCTTCTCGCCGGCCTCGGTGACGACCTGCTGGAACTCATCGACGACGACGAGCGCGGGACGACCGTCTTCGGCCGCGAGCCGCTCGATGCCATTCAAGACATCCGTGAAAAGCGGGACAGCACCCAGGCGAGCGCCTGGCTCAACGCCGACGGCCACGGTGATCTTGCCGTCTGACGGATCGAGCGTAAGGCTCGGCTTCAGCGCCACGAAGAACTTCTTGGCGATGGCCTGCGCCCGGTCGAGGGCGGAGGAGTACTTGCGCACGGCGCCAGCGAGGAGCGCCGCCGCGAGACTGCCGATGTCGTCGAAGGCCTCGGCATCATAACGGAGGACAACTCTGCCGGCGTCGGTGAGCTTGGCCTCAGCGGCCCGCAGGATTGAGGTCTTCCCGAAGCGGCGCGGGCCAATCAGGAACAGGGTGCCACACTCCTCGCCGACGCGGACGACGCGGGCGAGCTCGTCGATCCGGTCCACGAGGACGTCGGCCGCGCGCCCGTACCGAAAGGGATTCCCTGACATTTTGCGTTCGCTCAAGTTGCCTCCGAGTGCCGCACATGCGCGTGCCGCATTTATGCGTCGGCTGAGTCTACGCGATTAGTCAACGAATGCAATAAAATCGGTCAACTGACAGGTGCCGCAGTTCCGCGTGCCGCTAAAGTGCGGCATATTTTTCCTCACCCGCAGGGGCTAGGAGTGGCCGCTTCGGGGAGCCCCATACGAAGCTTCACCAACTCGATGGCGACAGAGCCTATTGATAAGGCTACGCCTCTCGAGGATCGCGACACAGGTCGCCATGTTCGCGGGAAATCGTTCCGGTTACTCTGAGGCGCGTCTTGGGCGCGTCACGAAAACAGGGAAGGTGCCGCCACTGCGCGCGGCCGGGCCGGCAACCAATCTTGCGCCCGACTCTAGCGCGAACCTGCCATGCGATCCGCATCTCAAGGGCGGTACGCGTAGAGAGTATTGCCGATCAAAAAAGTCGGCGACGACCACGGAAAAATCGCAATCCCAGCAAAACATCATGGACACCCGAGAAGAATCGACGTCGATCGCCGCCGACTCCCGGCCCTGTCCACGATGGCCTGGAATCACTGTCCATTTTGGATGGAATACGCTCGAGAATCCGAACATGCGAGTGAGTGCCGGATTGGCGAACAGGATCGTTGCGTTTTCATCGATTGAGACGACGCAGTCCGGACTGGTTTCGGCATGCCGATAGAGCGTGAGCGCCCCCGGGCGATTGGGTTGTCACGCATCGACATAGTGCGTGTCCGAGGCCAAATCTATCCCAGAAGATATGTTTTCACCCGACGGTGAAAAAAGCTCCTTTGACATTATAACCAGTTGATTACCAACGCGTTTATTAACGTAGTCGGAATCACGCGAGATTTGGGAATATTGAGGGTCGGATCCATAATGGTGCGGTTGATTTTATTCGTGCGCTAATTTGAGTCATGTGTTTTTTGGAGATTGATCATGCTTGGACTCATTGCCCGCTGGGGCCACAACGTATTGCTTGTCACGATGGGTGTGTTGACGGTCGCGATCGTGCTGGTGGCGAAATAGGCCGTTACTGCGGACGACGTGAATCCGGCCATGAGCGAGCTGCCAATTCTCGATAGACGGCAGCCTTGAAATCCTGCAGGGTGCGAATCGCTCCGTCGCTGGCCACACTTCCCGTCCCAGGAAATCACGCCGCATGACCGACGCGGCTGATTTCACTTCGATACCGACCTCGATACGAGAGGGCGTACGGCATTGATCTGTCTCGTATTGCTGGTCGCGTCATCGAATTTTCGATAGTAAACACCGGAGGCTTCGCCCCGGCCGATGTGACCGTCCTTTTCCAACTCGACGGTGACGACTTCAGTATCCACCATCCTGTAGCCGGTGATGTTAAAGGGCTTCTTGAGCGGGAACTTCTCAACGCGGGCCGTCAATCGGAGACGCCCAACACTTAGGCTTTCCATGGCGAATCATTTCGGCGCCTAGTTTCCCCAACGCCAATCCCGACTGGATGCACGGCATCCACCGCCAGGGGCCCCTGACCAGGCGCGCCCGCGCACGAATCGGCCGCTGGCAGCTCCGGTGGCGACTCCGTCCTGCAAAGCGCGGACACCGTTCACCCACACATCCTCGACACCAGTGGTAAGTTGATGAGGGTTCTCGTACGTCGCGTGGTCCTGGATCTTTGCCGGGTCGAACGCCACGATATCGGCAAAGTATCCCGGTATCAGCCGGCCACGATGTTGCAGTGACAGGTTGGCGGCCGGCAGCGCCGTCAGCTTACGAATCGCCTCCTGTAAGGAGAGCACTCCTTCCTCGCGCACGTACCTGGCCAGAAGGTGCGAGAAGTTCCCGTACGCGCGCGGATGCTCACTCGCCTTGAGGAACACACCCTCCGGAGCGGGAGCACTCGCATCCGACCCGAAGCTCACCCACGGCAGCGCGATTTGCCGCTTTACATTGTCCTCGGACTTGACCGCGCCGGACAATGGAAACTCCTGATCCACCGACACGTGACCTGAAAAGCGACTGCTGTCGGGAAGACTATCGCCGGGGGACGCGACGATACCCGTAAGCGTCACCCCTGGCGGGATCTCGGTCAGCACGGCATCGCTGAATACTACCCACGCCGCAAGTCTGAGACCGCTCGCGGGCCTCGATTCCACTGACAGCTCTACGCCCTGACTCTTTGCACTTCCCACGTTGGCAATGTAGGAGGCATCGGTCGTGGAATTGATGAATCCCAGTTGGATGTCACGAAACTGGATGTAGTGAACCGGAGCATCGAATGAAACGGTGCGGTTGAGGAAGTCAGCCTTCGTGCCAATTTCATAATTATTGGTCCTCTCCGGCCCATATTGAGCAGGCACATCCGGTCCCGGAATGTTGCCCCCTCCGGGCGAAAACCCCGAGGCCAAACGGGCGTAGACCATCCAGTCGGGCGTAATCTTGAATCGCGGGGTGAATAGATAGGTAAACGGGCGGCTCTGCGCGTGGAGCGTGGTTTGAATATAGGGTGACGGCGAAGCATCGGGACTCACGAACGGCGTCGCGGGGCCAGTAATGGTTTCGTTGAAGTCCTGCGTGAGTCGGCTTTCGCGTCCACCGACCTGCACGTCAAATCGATCCGTGAAATGGTACGTCAGGTTGACGAAGGCCGCGTATTCGGTGTAGGGCTGCGGGAAGTTAATCTCGGCAAGTTCTCCGGCTACGGTACCTGTGACGGGATTCGTGGCTAGCAGGTACTGCTGAAAAGGGTTTGCCTGGTGCGAGTAGTAGGCTCCGACCAGCCAATCGAATTTTTGGCCCACGGAGGCCGCAAGCCTCAACTCCTGGGTCACGTTGGTGGCTCTGTGATAATTGAATATTGGGGCACCACCCACACCAAAAAGAAACTGCGCCAGAGGGCCGACCGTACTGGTAACGTCGAAATAATCGGCGGCGGTGTTGACGTTATATCCAGTCAGAGAGGTCAGATCGGCGCCGAGAACTTTCGCGTTGAGCACCGCACTGTACGCCGCGGTTTTCCTTTCGAACGGACCCGTTCCCGCCACATCGCTTTGCTGAAACTCGCCCAGAGGACGCAATGTAACGCCGTCATAAGTTTCGACGTAGTTATTCCCGCCTTTGATGTCCTGATAGAGTGCGCTCAGCCGGAGGGACAACGTGTCAGAGGGCCGCCACAGCGCGGTCAGCTGTCCCCCATGCGCGTCATCTCTGTTTATACCGTCGATTTCGCGAGATGAATTGTCAATGTAGCCTGCATCCTGACGCCAAAACGCGCTGGCACGGAAGGCTAGGTCCTCCGTGAGCGGAACATTTACCGAGCCACGAACGTTATAGCCCAAGTCATAGCCGTAACGAACGTCATTAGTCCCAGCCTCCACACGCCCACTCACTGCGTCGGTCGAGGGATCCAATGTTACGAATTTGACGAGCCCCCCCCCCAAACCGCTCGCCCCATAAAGGGTTCCCTGCGGGCCTCGCAGGATCTCGATGCGCGCCAGATTACCCGGATCGATATCGGGCACGACCCCGGATATCGGAACATCATCGATGAGCACACCGGCCGACAAACCGCGCAGATTCAAGCCCTGGGAGGATTGAATGCCCTGCGTGAGGTTCAGAGAAGGGATTTGCGTGTAGTAATCCTGGATCCGCAGATCACTATTGTCCGTGAGCGTGGCGGCGGTGATCACCGTCACCGGTATGGGTACTTCCTGCAGGTACTCCCGGTGCTTCTCAGCAGTGACGATGATTTCCGAGATCCCCTCTTTCTTAGAGGATTCAGACGTCGAATTTGAGGTGTCCGTGTTTTGCGGACCAGCGGCCGGCTGGTACTGCGGGCCCCCGGAATTGGATTGAGCCAGGCCGGCTCCGGAGCTTCCCGGCGTGTCAGCACTTGTCGCCGGTAGCGTCGTGCTGCGCGCTGATTTGACCTTGATTACCCAATTGCTCGCCGCGGTGTGCTGCGCTTCGAGCTTCGTGCCGGCCAGCACTAAGCGGATGGCTTCATCCACTGTAAATTGACCGTGAAGGGCGGGGCTGCGCGCATTCTTCACCGCCTCCGGCTCGAACAGGATATTCATTTCGGTTTGCTGGCCGATCGCGCGCAGTGAGTCGGCGAGCGCTTGTTCCGGCAAATTAAATGAATAGGTCGTCTCTGCGAAGGCTGTAGGTGCGGCGATGACGCCGCCTAATATCAATAAAATTATTGTGAAGCATCGGCGAAACCGTCCACTCATGCGTCATCCCTCTTTTTTATACAAGAGCTTCCTGTTTGGGAAGCTTCTAGTCTCAGGGTGTAGACGTGGAGCGATGTTCGATACCACACATGCGTGTGACAATTAGTTTGGAATGACAAACGACTTCGAAAGGCGTCCTTAGTACAAAGAGGCGACGCCTGAAAAGGGCGAGCCATTTAAGGCGTGGGTGGTACAGCGGAGCGCAAATGTATTTGGTCGCCCTCTTGCGTGACTTGCAAGCCGTAGAGTTGCGCCACGGTTTGCGCGAAGCCTTCGATGTCGCCGGTGTGATAAATGCCGCTGACGCGCAGGGTGGCGATGCTGTTCCCATCGATGATAAGCGGGTTTTTGCTGTAGCGATTTATCTCGGCGACGGCGTCAGGCAATGGCGTGTCGTCGAGCATCACTTCACCCCGGCGCCAGGCGGTCACGGCATCCACGCGCGGGGCATCGACTTTGGCAGGCGTACCCTTGGCGATGCGCACGCGCTCGCCGGCTGTCATGGCGTAACCTGATGAAAAGAGCTTGCCTAGGCCCGTTTTAGAACTCGACACGCTGGCGCCCCCCCCAACGGCTCGGCCGTGGACGTGACATTGACCTTGCCTTCCACCAAGGTCACATCGATATGATCGGGTTCGTAGCGAACCTCAAAGGCCGTACCGACGGCGGTGACTTCGTTTTCGCCCGCGATCACGACGAAGGGGCGTTCCTTGTTGTGCGCGACTTCAAAAAAGGCTTCACCGCGCAGCAGCCGCACTGTTCGCTTGTCGGCGGTGAATTCAATTTGAACTTGGGAATTGGAATTCAGCGCAATGCGGCTGCCGTCATCCAAGGGTACGGTACGCTGCTCGCCGATTGAGGTTATATACTCGGGGTCCTGTTCGAGGCGATAGCCCAAGAACGCAGCGGCAGCTACAAAGAGCAGCAGTGTCGCGGCGACGGCAAAGCGGCGAGGGTTTGGCGAAGGGCGTTCCCGGTGAACAACGCGCGGCAGACCTGCGATCGAGGCGTGGGGCGCGGACTCCCACACGGCCGTGACGCGCTCGAATTCCGCGGCATTGTCGGGGTTCGCTTCAAGCCAGCGGCGAAAGCCCGCTTCCAGCTCCGGCGTGCGATGTGCTCCGTGTAATCGCACGATCCACGCGGAGGCTTCGGCACGGGCGCGCTGGCGGCGGTCTTGGGTAGCAGAACTTTCGGCGGCGTCCACGTTAATGCTCTTCCAACCAATTGGTCATTGCCAGGATCGCTTTGGCGGCGTGCTTTTCGATCATGCTCATCGAGAGACCTAGTTGCTGCGCGATTTGCACGAAGCTGTAGCAAGTGTTTCCCGATAGGGGCAATTCAACCTATCGGCCCTCAGCCGCTATAGGAGTGTCTGTTCGGCGTCCACCGAGGCGCCCGTGATTCGGTGGCAGTCAGCGATGGGATAACGCAAACGAGAGCGCAGCTTCGATGTGGACGACGGACGAATTGACGTACCGAATGCCGTCACAATCGAACGCGGCGCAATCGTGCTGCGCCGGAAACGCCAACGGAAGCTCGGTGCAAGCCAAGCATACAGCAGGCGGATCAGCGAACTGGCGGAGCATGACCTCGTGAACCAGGGCTTTAATGGACTGCGCTGCACCTTCACTGTCACCGCGCTGCAGCTTGGAGATCAATGACAGCACCGCCTCACGATTGTCGGAATCTACGGGCGCGAAGGCCTCGATGTCCTGGGACGTGAACGCTTCACGCAGGACCTGGAAACGCATGGTCAGCGCCGTTCCCAGAATGAGTACCTCTCTATGGCCATCCAATCGGCAGCGCCGCGCCACGGCCTCATACATATTGAGCACCGGCATATCGATGCCCGTGACGACGGCCGAATAGCGGTGATGGGGTGTGTTGCTCGCCATTATGGCGAAATCAGCTCTGCTCGCCTCAAGGCGCTGTAGGCCGGTGCGGTGATAGTCGTCGAATTGGCGCCAGCTCGATTCGTCGCCATCGGTCCCAATCAACGAGATGGCGCGTCTCAAGTCCAAAGACTCGATGCACATTTCCGGTGTGGTCGGTATTCTCGATGCGTCGGCGGCGAGGTCGAGCGCCACGCTGCGTCGACACAATTCGGCGTAATAGTGCACTGTCGAGGGCCATCCCGTGCCGCCCAAGATTCCGATCTTTTTGGAGCGCTGCAGGTCAGCCATGAACGCACCGACTATCGGCCGGCGCCTGTTCCCGATCGTGTAGGCCGTAGTCGCGCACCGCCGCCGCGATGCGCAGTCGATAGTTCTGGAATATTCCGGAGCGACCGCTTGCTTGTGCGTTGCGGTGCTCCTCGGTTTTGCGCCATTTCGCAACCGCTTCCTCATCCCTGAAGAATGAAAGCGAAAGTATTTTGTCCGGGTCGGTGAGACTCTGAAAACGCTCGATCGAAATGAATCCATCGATACGATCCAGGCGAGGCCGCAATGAGGCCGCCAATCCTAAGTAGGTTTGCTTCGTGTGCGGATGCGGCAGGACTTCGAATATGACGGCAATCATGATTGGCCTATGGTGTTGACGTTGTGGAAAATGGGCAGATGGCCATTCGTCGACGGCTTATAGGTCCAGGCCAGCCTTGCCAACGCGCCGTCGGGCATTGTGCATCAAATAGCGCCGAAAGCGCCGTGGCGGCGATGGTGCGTGCGAGAGCTTCTCCGGGGCACGCATGCCCTCCTCGGCTGAAACTGAAGACGCATCGGTCCGGGCGCTCGAGGCGAAATCTCTCGAGATCGGGATTTTGGTGCGAATCCCGGTTCGCGGCCGCCAGCACCAGCAGAACGACCGCTCCGGGAGCCAGGTCGACCCCGCCAATGGTTGTGGGCTTAACCACAAACCGACGCGTGTTCTGAACCGGAGAATCGTAGCGGCTGGTCTCGTGAACCAGTTGCTCCCAACCGTCCGTCAGAACCCGGACCTCGCCGAGGAGTGTCGGTCGCCTCGCCAACGCCACGATGGCGTTGCCGATCAATCCCGCCGTTGCCTCATAGGTCTGAGAAAGCAACCCAATGAGGTTCGCGACGATGGAGGCATTGTCGACCCAGCCCACACTTGCCGCTTGATCTTGGACGCTAGAGATCAGATTGTCGGAATCAGGGTCAATGGAATCAAGCAAGGAATGCATCCGAGAGCGCAGCTGCGCTGCCGCAACGCTTGCCGTCGACAGCTGTTCCGGCGTGCTGAGCGGCGACAGACAGGCCACGAACTGGCGTGTCCAATCGACGATGGCCAACTGCTCGTCGGCAGAAAATCCAAGCAGATTGGAGACCACAGCGATTGGAGTATCAAATACCCAGGTGTTCAGCGCGGCCGGATCCAGGGAGGTCGGCACTGCACGCGTTGCGGCATGACGAGTCCTGGCCTCCACTTCGCTCGTCGGTATCGCCGCCAATGCGCGTTCCAACGCAAGTTTTGGCTGATCGTGGCGACTCCCGTCGGTCATTCGCACGAGGTGCGAAAAGATTTCTCCGGCGGGTAGTCCATCCAAGGTTGCTGGAACGGGCTCCGCTACCGGCCGGACTCGGCAGGCCTGGCTGGCAAAGACCTCCGAGACCATTGTGGCGCGCGCCGCGACTCACAGCCGAAGTTCCTCGTCAAAGTAAAGTGGAGGACCCGCGAGCAAGCGTGCGTAGTAAGGATAGGGATCGCGGTGCGTAACCGCCTTGATCGGGTTCGTCGGTTCCATGAAAACCATTATTGACCTGGTGACGGGTCTTCACTTCGTCTATCATCAAACAATGAGTGTTGAACTCGCCGACGCCGCGATCGCCCGCGTTGCCGGTGCCATCGCGGAACCCGCTCGGGCACGGATGTTATGCAATCTGATGGATGAGCGTGCGCGCACCAGCACTGAACTGGCCGTGATTGCCGAGATCAGCCCATCGACCGCCAGCGTGCATCTGGCACGCCTTAAGCAGCTGGAACTCGTCAAGGTGATGGCGCAAGGCAAACATCGTTACTACAGTCTTGCCGATGAGCGGGTCGCTGCGACGCTGGAGTCGCTCATGGTGCTCGCCGGCACGCGCGCCAAGTCCTTTGTTCCCAACACGCCCACTCATTTGCGGTGGGCGCGTACCTGCTATGACCATATGGCTGGAGAAGTCGCCGTCGCGTTACACGATCGACTTCTTAAGAACAAGTGGATCACAAAGACTTCGCGCGACAATGGCGCCTATGAATTGACTGCATTGGCCACAAGGGAACTGACCGCCCACGGTATCGATGTGCCGTCCATGCTCTCTGGACGTCGGCGCATCGCCTGCGCCTGTCTTGACTGGAGCGAGCGCCGACCGCATGTCGGAGGCGCCGTCGGGGCAGCCATATTGCGATCCGCTCTACAACACAAATGGGTTCTGAAGGACCTGGACAGCCGAGTCTTGCGGGTGACGAAGCGCGGTGAGCGCGAGTTTCTCGGTCGCTTCGGCGTGCAGGCAAGATCGTGATTGCCCGCGGTTCTACGGAGTCATTTGCTGGCAGACGACACCGGAAGCGATCTGGAGCGCAATCACCGCACCAGAGTGGACGAGCCAATATGGGTATCGTGCACGTGCGATGTATGACCTAAAACCCGGTGGCGCATATCAGTCTCAGTCCAGCGCACAGATGCGATCCATGGGATTACCCGAGGTGATTATCGACGGCGAGGTGGTTGAGGTTAATCCCCCGCTACGGTTGGTGCACACGCTTCGGTTCCTCTTTTCAGAGCAAAACAAAGCGGAAGGATTCACCCGAATTACGTGGGAGATCGAGCCGACGGGCGGCGGATTCTGCCGTGTCACGGTAACGCACGAACTCGAGGGTGCACCGCTGATGGCCGCTGCAACCGCCGGTAAATTCAACGGTCGAGGCGGTGGCGGATGGTCCTGGATCATCAGCGACTTGAAGTCGCTCCTGGAGACCGGAAGGCCGCTGGCCGGCTGATTCGTCAAAGTGGTCGAGATTCATGCTCATGCAGTCGGACTGCCGGGCGCGAAACGTGGCGGGGTAGCGAATGGATAAACCACTTCGGGCAACTGCGACCGTCAACTGCGTGTGTGGGAAGGTCGTCGTTGAAGCCATCGGCGCACCAATTACCAGTGTCATCTGCTACTGTGATGATTGTCAGGAAGGAGCTCGGCAGATTAAGTCGCTGCCCCATGCTATTTCTGTGCAGGACCCAGATGGGGGGACGGCATACCTCGTATATCGGAAGGATCGCGTAACGTGCCTGAAGGGCACCTCACTGTTGAGACATCACAAGATCAGAGAAGACTCTGCGACCAATCGAGTGATCGCGACCTGCTGTAATTCGGCAATGTTTCTCAACTTTGATGACGGCAAACACTGGGTTGACCTGTACCGGTCTCGATGCGAGGGAGATGTCTCGCCCGTGCAGATGCGCATTTGCACCAAGTTCAAGCCCGACGGCCGCACAATTCCAACCGATGTCCCCCATTACTCGCGCTATGCGATGTCGTTCCTACTGAAGCTGGTTCTTGCCAAGGCGGCTATGTTGCTTCACCGATAGGCGAACGCACAGCATAATTCCAAGACCTTGACGTTGGGCCGGTTATCCGGCGGCCATATAGGGGCGGGATTGCCACCAGCGCGAACGACCGCTTTGTGGGCGTCATCTCGAGTGCGTGAATGTCTCAAACTGTTAAGGGTTGTCCATTGGCCGATACCGGCAAAAGCCAAATCGCTAAACGGCCGTCACCGTCCTTCGAGTTCCGCGACAGTCCATAAGCCAGCGCGCCGTTGCAATTCGACACACGAAATCGAACCCAAGTCCGGAAATACTTGAGCTGCGGTGACGACACGCTTTTTTTCTCGCCATTTTTTCCGCGCAAAGCTCAGCTCTACGGGGTAACTCCGCCGGGGCGTCTTCAGTTACCCCGAAAGTTACCCCCAAATTGGCCGGCTGGTAGCGAACTTTGCCGATCGTTAGCGAACGTCATTTCGGACTAATTCGAGTCCCATACACCTTTTTTTCGGTGTTTTGACCCGAATGCCGTTCCTCCCCGATCGTTACCGATCGTCCCCGAACATCGCGAATTAGTGGGCCCGCTCACCATCGAATTAAGGCACAAATGGCTGGTTTTATAGGCATTCGCTCAATTCGATACTCGCAGTTACCCAGACACGTTGCCGCTTCGATTTGGCTCCATTCTAGGCCCGGAATTTGACCTGCAATCGCTAAGTCGCCTTCTAAGCGCGACTATCTGGGAATCTATCAACGGCTATCCGGGAATCTCGGATCGTCCATTTGGGAATGTAAAGCCGGCCATCTTCAAATCGAACAGGACCGCAAACGGACCCCAAGCCGTCAAAGGGCAACGTCGGCTTTGCGGCACCCCAACGGGCGATTCGCTCGAACCGACTTTAGCCGAGACCGCTGACTCGTCAGCGTCGGGGTCACTGCGCGCGACTCATGCAAAAAAAGACATCGTCCAGCGTGACGCGTTCCACGTTGAGTAGGGGTTCTGAGGCGCGGCAGTTCGGGCGGGAAGTTCGGCGGATCATGGCAGCTTCAACTTCTGCCGCCATGCCTTATAGCTCGAATCCGACTCCACATTCTGAAAGCATGCCTCTCGGTTGGGAAGATCGTGATATTCGCCCTGGTGCTTCGCGACGAAGCGGCTGAGCCACTGGATGGTTCGTTCGGTATCGTGTCGGCAGGCATAAAACGCGGCGATTCCGCTAGGATCGTCGTCGGCGTATTTCAGCTCATACGCGGCGATTGCCCGGTCAGCCTCGCTTTTGCGCCCTGCCGCGTCCAGCGCAAACAGCAGGGCGGTCTCTCGCCATTCAGCATCGGGCTCCCGTTCCGCCTCTGCAACCGCTTCAGCTGCCTTGTGCGTCGATAGCAATATATTTGCGAGCAGTGCATGTAGGCCCGCGGTCGTCGGACCAAGTTCCACCGCCTTGCGATACGCCGCTTCGGCTTCGGCGAAGCGGCCCGCCGTCCAGCCCACGTCGCCCAAAGCCGCGAAGTTCCATGAATTGAGTGGATCCAAGGACACCGCGCGTTGCGCCAGCTGAAGTGCCTGATCTAGTCGGCCACTCGCAAGCGCGAGCCAAGCATAGGACCGAAGCGCATCTGAACTACGGGGCTGCAGTTCGAGTGCCCGCCTAAATTCCCCCTCAGCCGCCAACAAATTGTTGTCGCAGTATTGGAGCACAATTCCTTTGGCTCGGTGCGACTGAACCAGTGTCGAATCGAGCTCGAGCGCGCGGTCCGCAGCAGCGCGCGCGCCGGCGCACGCCGCCTGAGTCGGATAGGCTCGGATGGCGCGTAGACCAGGCGCACGTGCCACATCGAACTTCCAAATAGTCACGAGGGCGAGCCATCCCCAGGCGGCGGCGAATTGTGGATCGAGAGCTAACGCTGAGCGCAACTGCTCGGCCGCTGCATCATAATCGGCCGACCCGTTACTCGTCACGTTCGAATGAGCCCCAAAATACAGCGTGTAGGCCTCGATGTTCGTAGTCCGTGCGGCTTCCGGTACGTAGTGGTTGAGGATGGACATTTTGAGCACCTGAACTACGGCGCCACCGATCTCATCCTGGATCTTGAATACATCGGTCAGCGGCCGGTCGAATGTCTCCGACCAAACTTGGTAGCCGTTGTCGACTCGTACGAGCTGTGCGGTAATCCGCAACGTATTACCCGCCTTGCGGACAGTGCCTTCGAGTAAATATGCCACGCCGAGGGCCTTGGCAATCTCGGGAACAGTCGCCTGCTTACCTTTGAAATAGAAGGACGACGTTTGTGCCGGGACGTGGAGTCCTGGGACCATCGCCAATCGGTCAATGAGCACCTCTGACAGTCCGTCGGCGAAGTACTCCTGATCCTTATTGTCGCTCCTATCGACGAAGGGCAGCACGGCGACCGATGTTTCGCCGACACCGACAGTCGCCTCGCTGGTTTCCTGACGTGCGGTCGTGGCCTGTTTCGACGGCCATAGCTTCCGAACAACGGGATATCCGATTGCCAATGCCGCGGCCAAGACAAGGACCACCCATGGCCACGCACGTGAATGAGTAGTCGAGGGTATGACCGATGCCGAGAGCGGGGCCTCGGAAGGCCGCTCCTCCGAATTCGATGCCGTAGCAGCGTCGTTCCACGGAGTCACTGAAGCCACCAGACGATAGCCGCGCCGCAGGACGTTGGCGATGTAGGCCGGCTCCTTTGAGGTATCGCCAAGTGCCCGCCGAAGCCCGGCCACTGCCTGATAGACGGAGTCGGGTGTGACGACCACGTCTTTCCATACCGCATTCAGTAGCTGATCGACGCTCACTACCTGGCCGGCGTGGTCAGCAAGGCACAAGAGAACTCTCATGGCGCGCGGTTCGAGCTTGACGGTCCCTCCATCCCTCGAAATCTCATCGAGCGCGGGGTCGACGCGCCAGACGCCGATTCGAAGTACCCTGTTGTCCGCGACAATCATCGGCTCAGCGATCTCCACAAGTTACTGAACTATATAGCATTCTCAGATCTCGCAAGCGCCTTCAGCGCACCTTTGACGCTTCCTCAATCCGTATTCAACGCCTCCTCAGGACTCGGCATGTCTGGAGCGCACAGCGTCCATTCGTCGATCCGAATTCGCGTCCCCAACTTAGGAGATCATCCAATGAAAACTGCTACACAGCTCGCTTTCTCCTCTTGCCTTAAGCTGATTATCGGCATTACCACCCTTCTTGCCCTATGCGTCATCGGTTCCGCAGACGCCTTGGCAGGCGCTGAGGTCGACGCCTCCGTCGCGCGTAGCTCAAAAGTGTCGATCGCAGGCCTCGATCTGTCGACGCCCCAGGGAGCACGCATCGCCCGCGAGCGGCTTCGTCAAACGGCCCGCAAACTGTGCGCCCAGGTCGCGGATGAACTCGATCTCTCGCATCATGCAAACTATTTAGCGTGCGTCGACGACACAGTAGCCGCAGCACTCAAGCAGGTACAGGAGGGAGCATCCGCATCCGGCATGCCGGTGCAAGCAAAATCCAGCGCGACACCGAGCAAGCCAGTTGCCGCCCCGTATTCGCGCACTTCGAAAGTTTCGCTCGCCGATCTTGACCTCGCGAGGCCCGAAGGGGCACGTGCGGCGCACGAGCGACTGCACCAGGAAGCCGGACGCCTGTGCAGCGAGGTCGCAGACGACCTCGATCTCTCGCATCATGCGAACTATGTCGCGTGCGTCGATGAAAGCGTGGCCAAGGCGATGCAACAAGTCGCGCCTCTCTCGATCGTTGCCGGCTCGACGGCGACATCTGCGCCGGAATCTCGGCCGTAGACTTTCGAGCGGTGGTTGGAACGAAGAAGCGCCTTGGCTCGATATGAACGGCCTGCGGGAAGTGCGACAGGCAGTGGAGAACGTCCGGACCGGAAAGGCGCAGGGCCGAGACTTTATCCTCCGCCGTCTTACCGTCAACGCGCGGATGACAATTGCGACGCTCTATCCGTTCGGGAATCGGTAGCGCTGACCGAGCTCGAGTGTCGGCTTTATGGCTGACGTTTTACGAGGCTGAGCTTCGGGTTCTGGACCGAGAGACGACCCTCGCTCAAGCCCCACATGCCTCGGGGCACGCGCGTGCGCTAGCACGCGTTACCCTGTTCATTAGAGCGATACAGTACCAGGCAGCCGCGCCGCTTTGCCATCGAAGGTAGCCGTGGCGCGGCAACCCATCTGCCGATTGCGCGCTGTAATGAGGCAATCCGAAAAAACGCAGGCGCTATCCTTCAAACGAAACAGAGCTTCTTCCAACGCCGGCTCATCCTCAAATGAAAGTTCGCGCGCCTCAAGCAGTGCGCGGAATATGCTGAGTAGGGCCTCACGATTGAATCCATAGCGACTACGCAGGACCCATTCCGACTCGAGCAGCACCAGCAGCGACACCAGCACCGGTTCATCATGACTGAGCGCTTGCTCGACTAGCTTGCGCGCCCGGCATGTATGTTCCGCATCGTCCGAAATGATCAGTCGGATGACTACATTTGTGTCGATGCCGAGCATCTGATTACGGCTAGCGCGTCATCTGGGCGATTGATACACGCTTGCCACCCGGGGACCTAAACGAAATATCTCTAATGCTTCTGTTCTTAACGCGCACAATAATCGTGCCGTCCTCAAGAACGGTGAAATGAATCCGATCGCCGGACTTGAGGTTCGCAGCGGCCCGCACTTCTTTGGGGATCGTCGTCTGACCCTTACTGGTTATTGTTGCGAATTAGTGGGCCCGCTCGGACTCGAACCGAGGACCAAGGGATTCACTCGATCCCGCCGTTTCCGGAGGGAGTGGACTATCTCTTCACCCACGTGGGGTGCGGGACGCTCTAGCCTGTCATTAAGCGCGCTCGAGCGCTCAGGTAGTCTCTGCACCTTCCGGCGGTGTACCGCCGGCTTGGCTCAGGGTTGCCATCGGCCGCGCCGTTAAGGTTTCCCTGAATTCATCCCGTCCACTTCGCACCTTGCGATGCGAAGGCACCATTATTGATGAGTCCCCTGCTCTAACCAACTGAGCTACAGGCCCGACGCCGCGCATCCTACCACGGCCGACGGGGCGCCCGCCGTAGGGTATCGTACGGCCGCTATGAGCCGTCCACCGCTACCCGCGCTCCCCATCGTCGAGGCATTGCCGGCATTGCTGGAGGCGTTGACTCATCACCCGCGGGTACTGCTGGTGGCTCCGCCAGGCGCCGGAAAAAGTACGGTGGTCCCGCTCGCGGTCCTGGACAGCCCCTGGCTCGGTCAGAAAAAGATTCTCATGCTCGAGCCGCGCCGGCTGGCCGCCCGGGCGGTCGCGAACCGTATGGCGCAGTTGCTCGAAGAACCCGTCGGCAAGACGGTGGGCTACCGCACTCGGCTCGACACCAAGATCGGCCGTGACACGCGCATCGAGGTCGTCACCGAAGGCATACTCACCCGCATGCTCCAGGACAACTCGGAGCTGCCATCGATCGGCCTGGTCGTGTTCGACGAATTCCACGAACGCAGCCTGAACGCCGATCTGGGGCTCGCGCTCTGTCTCGAGAGCCAGCAGACCCTGCGCGAGGACCTGCGTCTGCTCGTGATGTCCGCCACCCTGGACGTCCAGCCGCTCGCCAGGCTCTTGGACGGTGCGCCCATCATCACGGCCAGCGGCCGCAGCTTCGATGTCGAGACCCACTACGTGCCGCGCCGCACGGACATCCCCCTCGAATTGCAAATGGCCCAGATCGTGCGCCGCGCACTCGAGCAACACGACGGCGACGTGCTGTGCTTCCTGCCGGGCGCCGCCGAGATCGGCCGCGTACAACGCAATCTCGACGCCGCCAGCGTGGGCGCCGGTGCGCGTGTGCTGCCGCTGTATGGCGACCTGGCTGGCGCCGCCCAAGATGCCGCGCTGGCACCGCTTCCCGGCCAACGCAAGGTCGTACTCGCCACCACCATCGCGGAGACCAGCCTCACCATCGAAGGCATTCGGGTGGTCGTCGATGCCGGTTTGCGTCGCTATGCCGAGTTCGACCCCGCCACCGGTATGAGCCGGTTGGTGACCGCCAAGGTCTCCCAGGCCGCAGCCGATCAACGCCGCGGGCGCGCGGGACGTACAAGTGCTGGATGGTGTTATCGTCTATGGTCCGAGGGTACCCAGGCGTCGTTGGCGCCGCAGACCACGCCCGAAATAGCCCATGCGGACCTCGCACCGCTCGCACTGGAACTCGCCTGCTGGGGCGCGGCCGATGCGGGGAGCCTGCGCTGGCTGGATCCGCCGCCCGCCGCTCCCTTGGCCCAAGCGCGGGACTTGCTTTGCCAATTGGACGCCATCGATGCGGCGGCCCGCGTGACGCCTCACGGCCGCGCCCTCGCCCGCGTGGGTGCCCATCCACGGCTCGCCCACATGCTGGTGAAGGCGCGCGGCATGGGGGCAGCGCGCCTGGGGTCGGAGTTGGCCGCCATCTTGAGCGAGCGCGACATCTTGCGTGCCGCATTCGGCGCTCGCGATGTCGATTTGAGGCTACGTATAAGTGCGATTCGCGGCGGCACTCGGTCGTTGCCGAGCGGCATCAGCGTCGATGCCCGGGCGCTGTCGCAGGCCTCGCGTTCCGCCGCCAGCTGGCAACGCGAGTTCTCGTCCGGTACAGCCGATACCGCGGATCCGCACGACGCCACCGGCAAACTGCTGGCCCTGGCATACCCCGACCGTATCGGGCGCGCGCGCGGCGATGGCGGCCGCTACGTGCTCACGAATGGCCGGGGCGCGCGTTTCGCCGAGCCGCAGGCGCTGTCCAAGTCCGAGTTCATCGTCGCCGCGGAACTCGATGGCGCCGAGCGCGAGGCGCGCATCTTTCTCGCGGCGCCGGTGAGCCTGGCGGACCTCGACGACTTGTTCGCATCCCACATCGTCGATGCCGCCGTGATCGAGTGGGATGACCGTGAGCACGCCATCCGCGCGCGCCGGGAGCGGCGCCTCGGCGAATTGGTACTGGCTTCCAGTGAGCTTCGCAATCCCGATCCCGACGCTCTGCAGGCGGCGGCACTCACGGGGCTCAAGCAACTGGGATTGAGCGTACTACCGTGGACCGCCGAGCTCGAGCAATGGCGCGCGCGGGTCGCCCTGATGCGCCAGTTCGCGGTGCCCTCCTCGGATCCGTGGCCCGATCTCAGCGACCGGGCCCTGCTCGCGACGCTCGATGAGTGGGCGCCGCCCTGGATGGTGGGCTTCACCCGCAAGGATCATTTCTCGCGGATGGATCTCGGCAACGCGCTGCGCTCGCGCCTCACGTACGCGCAGCATGCCATCCTGGATCGGGAAGCCCCAACTCACTATGGGGTGCCCAGCGGCTCGCACCTCCCCATCGACTACCTGGACGGCGACGTGCCGACTCTCTCGGTGCGGCTGCAGGAAATGTTCGGCTTGAGCGAGACGCCCAGCGTCGCCGCCGGCAAACTACCCCTGCTGCTGAAACTATTGTCGCCGGCGGGCCGCCCCGTGCAAATCACCCGCGACCTCGTGAGCTTCTGGGCCCGCGGCTACCACGAAGTCAAGAAAGACCTCAAAGGCCGCTACCCGAAGCACTACTGGCCGGACGACCCCTACACCGCCGAACCCACGCGCCGCAGGCGGCCTCGTCCCGCCTGAGCCCCCTTGGGCACTAGCTCAAGCGCGACACCCATGGTCGCAGCGATCCCGCTCGATCTGCAGCGTGGCGTGGTCGATGCGGAACTGGCGTTTGAGATGCGGGGTCAGCAATCCCAGCAACGCGTCTTCGGCTTCCCGGTCCGGGACCACCAGGTGCGCCGTCAGCGCCACGCTGGTCGTGCTCAACGCCCAAATGTGCAGATCGTGCACGTCGGTCACGCCGCGCTGGCCCGACAGGAAGGACATGACGGCCGTGGAGTTGACGCCCTCGGGCACCGCGTCCAGCGACAGATTGATCGAGTCGCGCAGCAGACTCCATGTCGTCGCCAGGATGATCGCGACGATCGCGATGCTGACCACGGGATCCAGCCAATTCCAGCCGGTGTAGACGATGAGGCCGCCGGAGACGAGCACACCGGCCGAGATCGCCGCATCGCCCAGCATATGAAGGAACGCGCTGCGCCGATTTAAATCGCCGTGACTGCCGCCGTGCAGCAGCCACGCACTGATACCGTTGAGAACGATGCCGACGCCGGCCACGCCCATCACGGTCGCGCCCGCCACCACTGGCGGCGATGCCAGCCGCATGATCGCTTCCCAGGCAATCGCGCCGCAGGCCACCAGCAGCAGCACCGCATTGGTGAGCGCGGCCAACACCGACGAGCGCCCTAAACCGTAGGTAAATTTGCCGGCGGGCGGACGACGCGTCAGCACGATGGCGGCCCATGCGCAGATCAGCCCGAGCACATCACCCAAGTTGTGGCCGGCGTCCGCAATCAACGCCACGGAGTTGGACAGAAAGCCGAACGAGCTTTCGATGACCACGAACACCAGGTTGAGCACGACCGCGATACCCATGCGCTTGTTGATGCCGTCAGGCGTCAAGACATGGGAATGTCCATGGGCATGGGCATGGGCATGGGCATGATGCTCGTGGCTGTCCGTGTGAGCCTCATGATGCCCATGCTCCTCGTGCTCGTGCTCGTGCTCGTGCTCGTGCTCGGAGTGTGCGCCGTGTGCCTTATGTTCCATTCAGTTCGTCATCCTTCAGCTGCTCGAAAGTCTGCAGGCGCCAAAGCCGTGGAAACAGTACGCCCGCCCACAGCGCTGTCACAGTCAATGTTACTACGCCGCCCACCACAATCGCCGGAACCAGGCCAAACCACGCCGCCGTGAAGCCGGATTCGAATTCGCCCAATTCATTCGACGCGCCGATGAACACCGAGTTCACGGCGCTGACTCGTCCGCGAATCTCGTCGGGCGTCTCCAACTGCACCAGCAGGTGGCGTATGTACACGCTGACCATGTCGCCGGCGCCCAGCAAGACCAACGCGATCATCGCCACCCAAAACCGCTCGGTGAGGCCGAAAACGACGGTTGCCATACCAAATATGGCGACCCCGCCGAACATGTAAACCCCCACCCGACGGGTTACGGGCCGCAAGGCCAGCACCAGGGCGATGACGCCTGCGCCCACGCCGGGTGCGGCCCGCAGCAGCCCGAAAACCTCCGGACCGGCATGCAAGACGTCCGTGGTGAACGCCGGCAGAAGCGCGGTCGCGCCGCCAAACAATACCGCAAAGAGATCCAGCGAAATGGCACCCAGTACCGGTTTTCGCCGCCACACGAAGCGCAGGCCCTCGAGCAGGCTGTCCCAGGTCGCCGCGGCGCGGTCTACCGGCTCACGGCGCCTCTTCACCCAGAACATCAGGGCCAGGGACGCCGCCAGCAACACGGCCGCGGCTCCATAGACCCATGCCGCTCCGCCCTGCGTGCCCTGCGTGCCCTGCGACGATGCGCCGAACGCGTACACCAGGCCGCCGACGCTGGGACCTAAGATAGTCGCAATCTGGAATGTCGATGAACTCACCGCGATGGCATTGGGCAGCGCCGCCAGCGGCACGATGTTGGGCACGAACGATTGCGCCGCCGGCGTCTGGAACGCGCGCGCCATCCCGAGCAGCGCCAATACCAGATAAGTGGGCCAGACCACGCCCACCGCGGCCCAAGCGAAGCCGAGCAGCAGCACGGTGCAAATCAAGTAGGTCAACAGGCACAGCATGATGATCCCGCGCCGGTCGAACTGATCCGCCGCGTGGCCGGCGAACAGGGAGAGGCACAGAAACGGTACGAACTGCGAGAGACCGATCAGGCCCAGATCGAGCACGCGGCCGGTGATGTGGTACACCTGCCAACCCACCGCGATGATGAGCATTTGCGTTGCGATGGACGATGAAAATCGTGCACATAGATACAGGGTGAAATCGCGGTGTCGCAAGACCGCGGATCCACGCTCGCTGCCGGTGGAACTCAAATGGGGGAACGCCTCCGGCCCCCAGTGTACCGCACCCGTCTAAAGGCCGAGCGCGCTCAATGAGGGGTGATCGTCCGGGCGACGGCCGAGAGGCCAATGATATTGACGTTCGGTCTCGACGATGGGCAGGTCGTTGATGCTGGCAATGCGCAAGCGCATCAGACCGTGCTCATCGAATTCCCAGTTCTCGTTGCCGTAGCTGCGGAACCACTGGCCGCTGTCGTCGTGCCATTCGTAGGCGAAGCGAACGGCGATGCGATTGTGAGTGAACGCCCACAGCTCCTTCACCAACCGATAGTCGAGCTCGCGCGACCACTTGCGCGTCAGGAACGCCTGGATCGCCTCGCGGCCCTGGATGAACTCGGCGCGATTTCGCCAGCGGCTGTCCGTGGTGTAGGCAAGCGCCACCCGCGCGGGATCGCGCGAGTTCCACCCATCCTCGGCCATGCGCACCTTTTGAGCCGCGGTCTCGGCGGTGAACGGCGGCAGCGGCGGCCTATGCGGGCTCGCACTCATTCGTCGGCGCCTTACTTGTCATAGCCCGATTGTAGCCTCGGCCGCGGCCCCGATCTAGCAGCGGTCCGTTTTTGCGGCCCGACTCACACCGTCAGTCGAACGCCGGCGGACTGCGGCAACGACAGGCCGCTCTCCTCGTCGCCCAAAAACCCACCGCTCTGGTGGGCCCACAAGCGCGCGTAGAGACCGTCTCGCGCCAGCAAGGCCTCGTGAGTACCCTCCTCCACGATCTTGCCCGCGTCGAGCACGATGAGCCGGTCCATCATGACGATGGTCGACAAGCGATGCGCGATCGCGACCACGGTCTTGCTGCGCATCAGCAAGGTCAACGTTTCCTGAATCGCCGCCTCGACTTCCGAATCCAGAGCGCTCGTGGCGCACCGGCGCCTCTTTATCCTCGCTTCAACGCGGTGGTATATAACGTCTACGCCACAGGCCGGACTTTCGGGGAGTCTCAAGCACATGGCCACACGTTGGTTTCCACGAGCCGAATCCGGCCACCGCGCGGCGGGTTACTGGTGCGTGTACCTTGCCGCGGCCTTCGTGGTCGGCCTCACGTTGCTCGTCGGCTACTTGATCGCCTCGTTGTTCTGGTGAGCGAGACGACGGCATCTGATCGGCGCAGGCCTCCGCCCCGTCGCTGCACGGCGCACCGTCCGCGAACGCCAGCGCTGCGGTGTACAATGCGGTGGGCGCAGCCATGCGCAAAAATCCATAGCAATGAAATCGCCGCCAACGTGGACCTGTCATGAATCTGAAAAAATTCGGTGTCTGGGCCAATACCGATAGCCTCTCCGCGGCGGATGCCGCCGCGTTCGCCAAGCGCGTCGAAGCCTGGGGCTATGGCGCCCTGTGGGTGCCAGAGGCCGTCGGGCGCGAGGCATTTTCCGCCTCCTCGTGGCTGCTGGCCAACACCAGCCGCCTGGTGATTGCGACCGGGATCGCCAACATTTACGCCCGCGATGCCTTCGCCTCCGCGTCGGCGCAGAAGGGTCTCAACGAGCAGTCCGGGGGCCGCTTCCTGCTGGGATTGGGCGTCTCGCACGTGCCGTTGGTGGAGGGCGTGCGCAAGAGTCAGTATGGAAAGCCCGTGGCGACCATGCGGGCGTACCTGAAGGGAATGGCCGCAGCCTTCTATAAAGCGGTGCCCCCCGCGGCGCCGCCACAGACCGTCCTGGCGGCGCTCGGACCGAAGATGTTGGCGCTCTCCGCCGAGGCGGCCGACGGCGCGCATCCGTACAACGTCCCGCCCGAACACACCCGCCGAGCGCGCGAGATCTTAGGCGCGGGCAAACTGCTCTGCGTCGAGCAGGGCGTGATGCTCGAAACCAACCCCGCCGAGGCACGTGCCAAGGGCCGGCGCTTTCTCGAGGTGTATCTGGGCCTCCCGAATTACGTGGAGAACTGGCGGCGCTTGGGTTTCGGCGATTCGGATTTCGCAGGCGGCGGCTCGGATCGGCTGATCGACGCCGTGGTCGCGTGGGGCGACGAGAAGGCGATTCGTGCGCGCATCGACGAGCATTGGCAGGCGGGCGCGGATCATGTCTGCGTCCAAGCGCTCGGCGCCGGCGCCTTCGCCGACGAGCATCTGCTGGCGCTGCTGGCGCCGGGATCGTAGACCTGGTCGGCGCCCGCTTCAGCGCCAGGCCAACCGAAACGACTCGGCGTGATATGGTGAGACATTCCCGCTAGGCGTCAGGAGGCACGATGAGTTTGACCATGCTGGGCGATCTGACGCGCCGGCTCGAGCAGCGGCGCGGCGCCTGCGCGCTGATCGCGATCAAGGAGCGCGCGCGCTGCAAAACGCGATTGTCGGACGCGCTCGCGCCCGAGGCCCGCGTGCAACTCGTGCGCTCCATGCTGGCGGCGGTGCTGGCGGCCGCCGCGGGCGCACAGACGGTGCGCCAGGTCATCGTGGTCAGCCCCGAACGCGACTCCGTCCCGGCCGACATCCCGGTACTGGCCGACAGCGGCGAGAGCCTCAACGGCGCGCTGGTCCAAGCCCATCAAGTGCTGTTGGAATTCGGATGCCGCGAAGTGGTGATACTGCCGGCGGATCTGCCCCACATCACCGCCGCCGACATCGATGGCTTGGTGCGCGCCGGCCGCAGCGGCGGCTTCGGAATCGCGCCCGACACCGCCGGCGTGGGCACGAACGCGCTGTGTTTGGTGTCGCCGCATGCCTTTCGGTTTCAGTTCGGTGCCGACAGCCAGCGCTTACATCTGGAGGAGGCGGCACGCATCGGCCTAGGCCCGCAGGTGATCCGCCTTCCCGGCCTGGAATTCGACGTGGATTCACCGGCCGACCTCAATCGGCTCGATCGGCAATGGCTCGCGCGCCGGGCTTGAGCGCGCTGCTGCGCGCGCTCGATGGCGGCCGCCGGCCGGATTCGGCGGCGGCGCTCGATGCGCTGATCGACGCGCCCATCGGAGAACTCCTGCCCGCCGCCGAATCGTTGACGCTGGCCGGCTTCGGCACGACGGTCACCTATTCACGCAAGGTATTTATTCCGCTCACGCAGCTGTGCCGCGACGTCTGTCATTACTGCACCTTCGCCAAGGCCCCGCGGCGCCTGACGAGCGCCTACCTCTCCTCCGACGACGTGCTGGCGATCGCCCGCGCGGGCAAGGCCGTCGACTGCAAGGAAGCGCTGTTCACGCTCGGCGACAAACCCGAGGCGCGCTACGCCGCAGCGCGCACGGCGCTCGAGGCCGCGGGCGCGGCCACCACGCTCGAGTATCTGGAACGCATGGCCAAGCTCGTGCTCGAGGAGACGGGCCTGCTGCCGCATTTGAATCCGGGGGTCATGGACACCGCGGATTTGCTCGCGCTGCGGCGCGTGAGCGCATCGATGGGACTGATGCTCGAGAGCGCCTCGGAGCGCCTGTGCGAGCGCGGCGGCCCGCACTTCGGTTCGCCCGACAAGGCGCCGGCGAAGCGGCTCGCCACCCTGCGCGCGGCCGGTGAACTGCGCATCCCGATGACCACCGGTCTCTTGATCGGCATCGGCGAGACGCGGCGCGAACGCATCGAGTCGCTGCTGGCGCTGCGCGAGGTGCAGGACGCGCACGGCCATCTGCAGGAACTCATCATCCAGAATTTCCGCGCCAAGCCTGGCACCAAGATGGCGGCCGCGCCGGAACCGGATCTCGAGGAACAGCTCTGGACGGTGGCGGTGGCACGCCTGCTGTTCGGTCCCGCCATGTCGATTCAGGCGCCGCCCAACTTGCAGCCCGCGGAACTCGACAGTCTGGTGCGCGCCGGCATCAACGACTGGGGCGGCGTGTCGCCGGTGACGCCCGATCACGTCAATCCCGAGGCACCGTGGCCGCACCTCGAGGATCTTGCGCGGCAGACCAATGCCGCCGGCCGGGATCTCGTCGAGCGGCTCGCCTTGGTGCCCGCCTATGCGGCACGACCCGACACCTGGACGGATCCCGCCATGACGCCGCGCGTGCGCCGCTTCAGCGACAGCCGCGGTTTCGCACGGCCCGACCGCTGGTATGCAGGCTCGGGCAGCGAACTGCCGCCGAGCGCCGCGCGTTGGTCCGCGGCCGCCGTCGCACCCACTGTCGCATCCCCTGTCGCGCCCACCGTCGCATCCAACGTCGCGTCCGTCGCCGAAACGCCGGCCGCCGCTACGCGGTTGCATGGCGCGGCCTCGCTCTCCGAAACCGTTGCGCGCGGGCCGGCAAACGGCCGCACGCGCATCGCCTCGCTCATCCAGGCCGCGCGCGCCGGACACGATCTGATCGAAGCGGACATCGTGCGGCTGTTCAGCGTCGAGGGCCGGGATCTCGACCAGGTGATTGCCGCGGCGGATGAACTGCGCCGCGAAACAGTGGGCGACACGGTGACTTACGTGGTCAATCGCAACATCAATTACACCAACATCTGCCTGTACCACTGTGGGTTTTGCGCGTTTTCCAAGGGCCAAGGGTCCAAGGATCTGCGCGGCCCCGCCTACAATCTGGATGTCGAGGAGGTCGCGCACCGCGCGCTCGAGGCGGCGGACGCGGGTGCCACCGAAGTGTGCCTGCAGGGCGGCATCCATCCGAGCTTCACCGGCGAGACGTACTTGAACATCGTGCGCGCCGTCAAAGCGGCGGTGCCCTGGATGCATGTGCATGCATTTTCTCCCTTGGAGGTGCAGCACGGCGCGAGCACGCTGGGCCTGCCGCTCGCGACGTACCTGGAGCGGCTGCGCGATGCGGGCTTGTCGACGTTGCCGGGCACGGCCGCCGAGATTCTCGACGATGAGATCCGCGACATCATCTGTCCCGACAAACTGCGCACGGATGAATGGCTGACCGTGATCGGCACCGCGCACGAGGTAGGTCTGCGGACCACCGCCACCATCATGTACGGACACGTCGAGCAGCCGCTGCACTGGGCGCGGCACCTGCGGCGCTTGCGAGCTCTGCAGGAGCGCACCGGCGGCATCAGCGAATTCGTACCCCTGGGCTACGTGCACATGGAGGCGCCGCTGTGGCGCAAGGGCCGGACGCGCTCGGGGCCCAGTTTTCGGGAAGCCGTGCTCATGCATGCGGTGCCGCGCCTGGTATTGCACCCGCTCATCGAGAACATCCAGACCTCGTGGGTGAAGATGGGCGCCGCCGGGGCGGCGGTGTGTCTCGACGCCGGCGCCAACGACTTAGGCGGTACGCTCATGAACGAATCCATCACGCGGGCCGCCGGCGGCGTCCACGGCCAGGAGCTGGATGCGGCGCATCTGCAGTCACTCGCCGGCAGTATCGGCCGCACGGCACGTCAGCGCACCACGCTGTACGGCGTCCCCGGCGAGCCGCCTGCGACGGGGGTCGCCCGGACACCACCGTCACCGGCATCGTTCGCGGTGGCGGGCTGATCACAAGGAGATCGTCTTGCTACGATTGGGCTACAAGGCGTCGGCGGAACAATTCGGACCGACCGAATTGCTCGACTACTCGATACTCGCCGAACAGCGCGGCTTCGATTCGGTGTTCATCAGCGATCACTTTCAACCCTGGCGCCACACCGGCGGTCACGGGCCGTTTTCGCTGGCGTGGATGGGCGCGCTCGGCGCACGCACCTCCCGCATCATCATGGGTACCAGCGTGCTCACGCCCACCTTCCGCTATCACCCCTCGGTGGTGGCACAGGCGTTCGGCACACTCGGGGTGATGTTTCCCGAACGGGTGATCCTGGGCGTGGGGACGGGGGAATCGCTCAACGAAGTGCCGGCGTCGGGCATGCTCTGGCCCGAGGCGAAGGAGCGTACGGCGCGGCTCAAGGAAGCGTTGGCGCTGATCCGGCAGCTGTGGCGCGAGGAGCGAGTCAGCTTCCAAGGGCAGTATTATCGGACCGACAAGGCGACGATTTACGACAAGCCGGCGCACGAAGTGCCGATCTATGTCGCGGCCGCCGGCCCGGTGTTCGCCAAGTATGCGGGTCAGTTCGCCGACGGCTTCATTTGCACCAGCGGCAAGGCCCCGGAACTGTACCGGGACACCCTGCTGCCCAACGTCGCGGCCGGCGTGCAGGCGTCCGGCCGCAAGCCTGAGGACGTCGACATGATGATCGAGATGAAGGTTTCCTTCGACAGCGATCGGCAGCGCGCCATGGACGACACGCGCCACTGGGCGGCGCTGGCACTCTCGCCCGAGGAGAAGACCTCGGTGGAAGATCCGCTGGAAATGGAGCGGCTCGCCGATCAACTGCCGGCGGAACGAACCGCCAAGCGCTGGATCGTGTCGACGGATCCGGATGAGCACGTGGAGAAGATCAAGCCGTACATCGAGATGGGCTTTCGGCACCTGGTGTTTCACGCGCCGGGTCCCGATCAGGCGCGGTTTCTGAATCTCTACGCCGACCAAGTGCTGCCCAAGCTGCGTGCCGCGTTTGGCTGAACGCGCAGCGGGGCCGCGGCACCCCTCCTCGGCTGAACTGCGCCTGGTCGCGCTGCCCGACTTTCCGCTGGTGTCGAGCGGCGACGACCTGGCCGGCATGACGGCGGCGGCGCTGACGCGTGCCGGCCTGCAACTGCGCGCCGGCGACGTCCTGGTATTCGCGCAAAAAGTGATCTCCAAGGCGGAAGGACGGCTGATCGATCTCGCCACCGTCGTGCCGGGCGAACGCGCGCTCGAGCTGTCGCGCACCGTGCAGAAGGATCCGCGGCTGGTCGAACTGGTGCTCGCCGAATCGCGGCGCGTGGTGCGGACGGCCAAGGACGTGCTGATCGTCGAGCATCGACTCGGGCTCATCATGGCGAATGCCGGCATCGATCAATCCAACGTCGCCGACCCCGCGGACGGCGAATTCGCGCTGCTGCTCCCGGAGGATCCGGACGCCAGCGCCGCGCGCCTGCGCGAACAGCTGGGCGTGCTGACTGGCAGTACGCCCGCTGTGGTGGTGAGCGACAGCTTCGGCCGTCCCTGGCGCGTGGGCACGGTGGGTGTTGCCATCGGTTGCGCGGGGCTGGCCGCAACGCTCGACCTGCGCGGTCATACGGATTTGTTCGGGCGCGAGCTGCGCGTGACGGTGGTGGGTCATGCCGACGAGATCGCGTCGGCCGCGTCGATGCTGATGGGACAGGCAAGCGAGGCGTGTCCGGTGATCCTGGTGCGCGGCCTCGCATCGCAGGCGGCACACCAGCCCGCCGCTGCCCTGATCCGCCCCAGCCAGCAGGACCTCTTTCGATGAGCGACCACGTGGTTGCGCTGTGCGGCGGCGTGGGCGGCGCCAAGCTCGCGCACGGCCTCACTCTGGCGTTGCCGCCGGACGCCCTGTCCCTCATCGTCAATACCGGCGATGACTTCCGGCATCTGGGGCTGCACATTTCGCCCGATCTGGACTCGGTGATGTATGCGTTGGCGGGGCTCGCCGATCCCGTCAGAGGCTGGGGACGGCGCGAGGAAACCTGGACGTTCATGCAAGCGCTCAAAGGCCTGGGCGGCGACACCTGGTTTCAATTGGGCGACGGCGATCTCGCGACGCACGTGGAGCGCACCCGGCGCCTGGCGCAGGGCGACAGTTTGAGCGCTGTCACGGCCGAGCTGTGCCGGGCACTGGGCATTGCCGTTCGGGTACTGCCGATGAGCGACGACGCCGTGCGTACCCGCGTGCTCAGCGGCGACGGCTGGCTCGATTTCCAGGAATACTTCGTCCATCGGCAATGCCAGCCCGCCGTCCGGGACTTCGCGTTTGCCGGCGCCGATACGGCGCGTGCGCAGCCCGAGGCGTTGGCCGCACTGCATCGGGATGACTTGCGCGCCATCGTCATTTGCCCGTCGAACCCCTTCGTGAGCGTCGACCCCATCCTCGCGGTAGCGGGCCTGCGCGCCGCGATCCGGGCGTCGGGTGCGCCGGTGATCGCCGTCACCCCCATCATCGGCGGCAAGGCCATCAAAGGGCCGGCGGCCAAAATGCTGGCCGAGCTCGGCCTCGAGGTGAGCGGCGCCGCGGTGGCCCGGCACTATGCGGACCTCATCCAGGGATTCGTCATCGATGCGCTCGATCCGCTTCCGGAACCCCTGCGCGGAGTGACGTTCTTCCGCGCCGCGACGCTCATGCGGACCACCGAGGACCGCGTGCGGCTGGCCTACGCCACGCTGCAGGCGGCCGACACGCTGCGCGGCACCCGCGCTTGAGGCTGCGGCTGTCGCATAGTGGCGATGGCCGGCGTATCGTAACCCCTTTCCGCCGCAGCCCGCGGCGCCCACCTGGAGAACACCATGGCCGAACACACTCTTCCTGCCGAACTTCCTGCTTGGATCAAGGACCACATCGAGCGCTACGTCGCCACCGACGGTGCGGACGGCTATCTATGGGACGCCACCATCGGCGGCGGCAGCGGCATGATACCCACCCTGCTGCTGACCACCGTCGGGCGCAAATCGGGACATGACATCACCCTGCCGCTGATCTTCGGCGAGTCGGGCCCCAACTATGTGATCGTCGCCTCCAAGGGCGGTGCGCCGTCGCATCCGGCCTGGTACTTGAATCTGCAAGCCCATCCCGAAGTAAAGGTCCAGGTGAAGGCCAAGAAATTCAAAGCGATCGCGCACACCGCGGACGCCAAGGAACGTGCCGCGCTGTGGCCGCAGATGGTCGCGATCTATGGGCCCTACGCCGATTACCAGAAAAAGACCGACCGCCAGATTCCGATCGTGGTACTGAAGCCCGTCTGACCGATGACGGTTCGCGCCCCGCGGTCGGAGTCGACCGCCCGGGCGCGAGGGGCCGGACGCCGCAGCGAAACGAAACAGCGGATTTAGCCGGACCCATCATTCGCCGCGCACATGCAAGGCACTCTTGCGGGTCGTCGTGACGAGCAGCCCCGCGAACAAAGGTGCTGTCGTGGCCGGTGTACAATACTGCAGTGACTTTGCTCGTCAGTCTCGTGGAAAGCTCGCAGCGCGTAGGCGCTGCCTCGGCCCGCAAAACCAAAATCCGCGAGCTGGCGTCCTTCCTCAAAGGGCTGCGACCCGACGAAATCGAGACCGCGGTTCATTGTTTGTCGGGCGAGATCGTCCAGGGACGTATCGGGATCGGCTACTCGACGTTGCTTCGAGTCGTGCCGCCGGCAATGCAATTCCCACGTCTCATCACCGCGTCTGAGGCCGAGGCGAGCGACTTCTACCGAGCCGCGCTCGCCGCGGGACATGAAGGCGTCATGGCGAAGTCATTGGACGCGCCCTATGAAGCCGGCAATCGCGGCTCGAGCTGGCTCAAGATCAAGCGCGTCCATACGCTGGACCTGGTTGTGCTGGCTGCGGAATGGGGTCACGGCCGCCGCACCGGACTGCTCTCGAATCTGCACTTGGGCGCCCTCGACCCGGCAAGCGGCGAGTACGTCATGCTGGGCAAGACCTTCAAGGGCCTCACCGACGCCATGCTCGAACGGCAAACCCAGGAATTCCTGGCACGCGAGATCCGCCGCGATTCGGGAATCGTGTATGTCAGGCCGGAACTCATGGCCGAAATTGCCTTCAGCGATTTGCAGGCCAGCATCCGCTATCCTGGCGGACTGGCACTGCGCCTGGCGCGGGTGAAACGCTATCGGGACGATAAGCGCGTGGAAGACGCCGACACGATGGATACGGTGCGTAGAATTTACACGGCTCAGTCCGGAGCGGAACAATAGTTGTCGACCCTATCGAAATCCGCGCGAGCGAAATCCTCGCGTGCGCCCGTCATCGCATCCGTCATGGCAGCCATGTTCATGGTCTCCATCGAATCGACCATCGTCTCCACCGTCATGCCGCAGATCGTCGCGGAACTGGGGGGCTTGCGCCTCTACAGCTGGGTGTTCTCCTCGTTCCTGTTGGCGCAGACCGCGATGACGGTGGTCTTCGGCAATCTCGCGGATGTCTACGGCCGCAAGCCGGTGATGCTGGCGGGGATCGCGATCTTCCTGGTCGGCTCGCTGCTCGCCGGCTTCGCCTGGTCGATGCCGACGATGATTCTGTTCCGGCTCATTCAGGGCGTCGGTGCCGGGGCGATTCAACCCGTCGCCATCACCATCGTCGCCGACCTGTACCCGGCACGCGAGCGCGGGAAGATCCAGGGATATCTCGCCAGCGTCTGGGCGATTTCCGCGGTTCTGGGGCCCGTCGCCGGCGGTCTCATCATTCGCAACGTGTCCTGGGCGTGGGTGTTCTGGATCAACATTCCCGTAGGCTTGGTTGCCGCCGCGGGTTTCGTGGCGTTCCTGCACGAGACCGCGAAGCATGAGCGCCGCTCCATCGATATCTTAGGCGCGATTGCCTTCACCGTCGTGGTCACCTCGTTTCTGATCGCGCTCACGGAAATCGGCAATACGGGCAACACCATACTCGCCGCCGCCGCGGTCGTATTCTGCGCATCGACGCTCGCTTTCGTTTGGCAGGAACGGCGCGCCGCCAATCCGATGGTCTCCTTCTCCCTGTGGAGCCACCGGCCGATTGCAACATCCAACGCCGTCTCGCTGCTCGCAGGCATGGCGCTCATGGGCCTGACGACGTTCGTACCGATCTACGTGCAGATCGTACTGCAGCGCTCGCCGGTGATGGCCGGCTTCGCCCTGACGACGATGCTGGTGGGATGGCCGGCCGGCGCCACCCTGGCGGCGCGGTCGTTCCACCGCTTCGCCCTGCACCGACTCATGCTGTGGGGCGCCGCGCTCATTCCGGTGGGCGCGGTCTGCCTCGTGCTGTTGACCCCGCAAAGTTCTCCGGCCATCGCCGCGCTCGGCTCGCTCATCATGGGCCTCGGCATGGGGATCGTCAGCGTCAGTTCGCTGGTCCTGATTCAAGAGGCCGTCGCCGTCGCGCAGCGAGGCAGCGTCACGGCGTCGCTGCTGTTCTCCCGCAACGTGGGTAGTACGCTGGGAGCGACCGTGCTCGGTGCCGTTCTCAATCACGGCATCGCCCGCTCCGTCGGCCTCAATTCAGTCACATCGGATCGGCTCCGGCAACTCTTGGGGCCGCAGCCCGCGTCGGCCGCCGGCGATGCCGCCATTCGCCTGGCGCTTCAACACTCCCTCAACCTCGTGTTCTGGGCCATGCTCGCGCTGTCGGTGGCCACCGTGCTGGTTGCACTGCTGGTGCCCCCCGTCGCGATCACGGAGGCCGCGCAAGATACCGATGGAATGAGGGCGGCGCGAGACCCTCCGTCCGGCTCTACGAAGTGAACCGGGCGGAGGACAATGCCGATCAGGCGCGCTTGGCCGCCCGCGAACGCCCGAGTGCACCCGCGCCCAACAGACCGCTGGCCAGAAGCCAAGCCGTCCCGGGCAGAGGCACCGGCGTGGTGGCCGTCACCTGCAGGCCGATGGCGGGGCCACCGAGCGCATAACCGTTGCCCTGGTTGCTCGCAAACGCCAGCGCCGGTGCCGTTCCGCCGGTGGCCGGCGTCGGCAGCGCCAAGCCGACCGCCGAATCATTGAGGCCTACCTCCAGGGCGACCCAGTATTCACCGGCCGTTCCCGGGGTCCAAGCGAGATTGCTCGATCCGTTCCAGCCGTCGGTGTTGTAAGCCGCCTGGCTCGAGAACAATTGGTTCGGGTAATTGCCGGTGAACCCGGCAGCATCATAAAGGGCGATGGTAAAGGTATCGCCCGGCTGATCCTGGCCTGCCGTCAGAAACGCCTGCACCCCGGTAATGGTCTGGTTCGCGCCGAGATTGAACTCGGCCGCATAGAAGGTGGTCCCGTTCAAGGTGTACGGCAACCCGGCCGTGCTCGGCGTGCCGGTGTCCAGCACCACGCTGGCGCCCGAGATCTCGGGAACGAGCGCCGCCATCAGCAGTGCCGCGGGAAAGGCAATGAGGGAAATTTTCATGGATGCTTCCTAAGGTCCGGCGCTACTGCAGCGTCGCTTGAGTGAACACGGTGCCGGGCACGTTGTAATAAGGAATCGACTGCACCGGCTGGTACGTGTCGCTGAACCCGTTGACGCTCAAGGTGACGGCGCCGCTCTGGTGCACTTGCACGGTCGCCCACGCGTAATAGCGGTCCGTCGGGTTGGCTTCGTTGGCCGGCTCGAGGCAGACGCTGGCGCTGCCCGGGCAGGTACCCGTCAGCTTGTCGTCGAACGGCGAACCGCCCGATCCCACGATCACTTGGAAGGGCTTGTTCGGGGACGGCGAGGCCGTGGTATCGGTGAGCTGCTGCACGTTCACCGTATGCTCGTGTCCCGAGAAGTACGTCGCGTTGTACTGCGCCAGCACGTGGATGAACTGTTGCACGAGCGCGTGGTTGGTATTCGAATCGAGGCCACCCGCCGCAGTGGTGCCGCCCGCCGCGTAGTTGTAGGTCTGGGCCGGCTTGTGGCCGAACACGAAGAACTTGGTGGCGACCCCCGCGCTGCTGCCGCGGGTTTGAGCGGCTGCAAAATCGGACGCAAGCCAGGCGGCCGGCGCCGTATTGTCCGAGCCGGACGGATCGGTGTTGACGATGGCGAAATGCAGCAGCGGGCCGTTGGCGCCCGAGGGCAAGGTCGATTGAATATCGAAGGAATACGACAGATACGCCTGACTGGTGGTGAGCGGCCCGTTGTTGCCGCCGGGCTGCGGCGCGGAAGCCGTGGTCAGACCGTTGACGTTCGACACGTTCGCCGCCGGGATCTTGGTCACGGTGGAGAATCGCTGGTTGGTGACCAGATCCTCGATGAGATCGCCCATGTTGGCGATGAACGCCGACTCGTTGGCCGCATACGCGTGCTTGGTGCTAGGGCTCAAGGTGCAGTTCGGATTGTTGGCCGGGGCCGCTGCGTAAGGCGATGCCGTGGGGCTGCACTGGGTCTCGTGGTTGCCCGGCACCGGAATGACGTACGTGCCGGTGTTGAACAACGGCGCGACCATGCCGCGCCAGAACGCGTATTGAATATATTCGAACACGAAGTCCGGGCTCACATTGGTGGCGGGCGTATTCCAGGTGTTGGGGAGCGTCGCTGCCGCCTGACCGTTGATGTTGGTGGTCGACCACGTCGCCGGGGGCACCGGCGTGCCGTAGCCGTAGATCATGTCGCCGTTGAAGAACAGCAGCTGCGGTTTCTGCGCCTGCACGTTGCGCAGGATCTCGGAAAACGCCTGCGTGTTCTGCAGCCACTGATGGTCCTGCGGCAGGATGCTGCCCGAGAACTGCGGGATCAGCTGCGTGGCATCGGGAGCCGCGTTGTCCTGGCGGCTGTCGCCCACGGTCGCGAAACTGAAAATCACCGGATCGCTGGCGTGTGCCGCCGGGCTCAATGCGAGCGCACTCAGGGCGATCGCGCCGATGGTCATGGCTGAAGTGACGCGGCTCGCGCGCTTGAAATCCCAATTCGACATTCGATTTGCTCCCCGGCAGGTTTCGACGACTCATCCCTTGGCTGACCCGGCGATCACCGGCAACCGCCCGCCATCCTAGGGGCGCCACATCACTGGCGTCTTACACAATTAAGACGGTTCGCTAACACGGGGCGCCGGGCCGGCCGTCAGAGCGGGTGGCAGGTGACCGAATACGTTGCGCCGGACGCGGGATCCATGCCCACCCAGTTGCCCACTTCGATCACGTGTTCCGGAAAGACGGTGGTGATTTGTTGGTCCGTCACCGCTTGCTTCATTCCGTTCTCATAATAGAACCCGCTCAAGCGGGTGACGCAGCGGACGATCCGCGGGTCGTGGCTGGTCAGGACGACGGTGTAGATGATTTCCTCGTTGTTGTAGCCCGCGAGCGCCCATTTGGCCTGGCTCACCACGTTGATCGGACTTGCGGGGCCGCTCATCGCCGGCCCCCCGTTCGGAACGGCGGCCGAGATGACCGGGACGATCGGAAATTTCTCGGGCGGCATGACGAGCCCGGCCGGCGGCGCGGCGGCGGGCGGCGGGTCATCGTCGGCCATGCAGGCCACGCTCGCGAGGATGAGAACCAGACACCAGGTGACATGCCACATATCGAGATTCCTCAAGTTCCAGGGTCAATCTTGTGCGAGCGGCGTGCCCAGCGCGGCGAAGCCTGCAGCGAGGCCCGACATGGCGACGTTCGGCGCCCGGCCCGCCGACACGCGGGACGGACCGGTGTCTACCGCCGCGCCGTCGATCGATGCCCGGGGCGCCAACGCGCGGGACGGACCGCTGTCCACCGCCGTACCGTCGGTCGATGCCTGGGCCACCGATGCGCGGCGCTTCGCCTTCGACAGCGACCAGACGAAGTCGAGGGGCAGCAGCGGCGAGGCGCTGTGCCCGAGGTCGGCCTCCGCCCGAAACCACTCCGCCTGCGGCACCCCGACGAATCCCCGGCGCTCCGCGACGCCGCGCGTGCTGCCGCCGCGGTCGCGGTCACTATCGCCATCGCCATTGCTAGCGCCGCGCGTGCTGCCGCCGCTGGCGCGGTCACTGTTGCCATCGCCATTGCTGGCGCCGCGCGTGCTGCCGCCGCTGTCGCGGTCACTGTTGCCATCGCCATTGCTGGCGCCGCTGGCGCCGCCGTTGCCGTCGCCATTGCCGCTGTCATTGCCATCGCCAGTACCAGTGCTGCCGCCGCCGCCGCCGTTGCCGCTGGCCAAGATCGGCAATCGAACCGGCTGGTCGTTCCGCACACCGATGGCCGAGCGCGCGTGACAGGTGATGCACGAAGCGCTCGACTGCATGCCGGTTTCCAGTGCGGAATTGCCCAGCAATCGAGGCCGGCCCTGCGAATCGACGAAACCGGTCAAGGTCCCCCGGAGGCGATAATTCTGCCAGACCGTACCCGCAAGTCCGAGGCCGAGCGGCACTCGATTGCAGTCCGGGGCCGCTCGGCCGCACGCGAACGTGTCGCGCGAAGGCAGCTTCCAGCCCTCTCCCGCCGCTGCGTTGTCTACATGCTCGAACGTTGCCCAGAACCAGGTGGGCAGGTCCTTGGTGGCGATATGCAACGCGATCAAACCGTACAATTTCCGGCTTCCATCCGGGAGTACGACCTCGACGGTGTGGTAGCGAGATCTCTCCTGCTCGGTGATCGGACGCCATTTGGCCTTGACCTGTTGGGCGGTGGACGGAAACGCGACCGGACGCCCTTGCCGGTAGCGTTCCATTTGATCGTCCAGGCAGTAGAGCCGGGCGGCGCGAATGTAGTCGTAGACGCTGCGGTTCATATGAATTTCCGTCAGACGTTCGCCGCCGATCAGCGGCTCACTGACCGGGACCATGACGCCGCCCACGATGTGCTTGAGGTTGGGGAAATCGCTCGGCGACACCGACTCGAACCGCAGGGCCGCCGGCAGAGCCGTGGGCGCCGAGCCCGCCTCGTGCCAGGGCCCCGGATCGGCGCCGCGCGCCAAATAGACCTCGTTGGCGTCCTTCCAGGCTTCCCACACCACCGGGCGATCCGCGCCGAATCGGGCCGAACGATCCGCCGCGCGCGTCAGTGGGTCGGCCGGCCAGTTGAGGGCGACGAACAGTCGCCACGCGTACTCGTCGCTGCGCTCCGCCGCCATGGCGCCGCCGCCGGCCACGGCCCAGGCACCGGGGCTCTCACGGGAGTTCGCCAGCGGACTTGCGAGGGCGGCGAGCGACATCACCGACACCTTGATTGCGCTCCGGCGACTCATGACAGATCCATCGGCCCGCCGGCCCGGATTCGCCCGGCAACGAGGTGCGACCTCATTTCCCGGAATATCCGTCGGTCAATGTCTGCAAGAATGCGATGATGTCGTCGATGTCCGACTCGGTGAGCGCGGGGGCGGCGCCCGGGTCGCGGTCGAGCGGCGGGTCGCGATCGACGTTGTTGGGGATACTGCGCGGCATGTCGTCGAATTTGTGCACGCTGCCATCCGGATTTCGCGCGTAGTACCTTTCGGGAAAGAGGTCGCGCTCGTTATAGAAGTGCAGCACCTCACGCAACGACGTGAACACGCCGTTGTGAAAATACGCGTCGCGGATCGCGGTGTTGCGCACGCTGGGTGAGCGAAAGAAGCCGCAGAACTCATGCTTCTCGGTCATGTCCTGGCGCAAGGGTCCGCACAATCCCAGATCGTAATAATTCGGATCGGCATTGGCCGGAAGACGTGGATTGCGCGGCACGCCGACATTGACGAAATCGTAATCCGTAAAGGGCGGCGGCCTGCCGGCGCGCGTCACGCCGAGATGACAACTGGCGCAATTGCCCTTCGCGGGATCTTTGAACAAGGAGACGCCGCGCTCCTCCTGTTCCGTGAGCTCGAGCTCGCCCCGCAGGAATGCGTCGTAGCGGCTGCTGAACGGATAAAACTCCTCGGGGATCTGCTGGAACGCCTCGAGCACGAGCAAGGCGGCCGCGTAGGCACGCTGCGGATCCGAGAAAATGTCCGCGCCGAATGCCGCCCGAAACTGCGCCGCGTAGGCGGTGTGGGCAAGCTTCGCGGCCACATCGGCCGGGCCGGCGTTGGCCATCTCATTGGCCGCCAGCAAAGGCAGCGCCGCCTGTTCGTGCAAGCTGCCGGCCCGGCCGTCCCAGGTAAAGCCGCCCACCGGGCCGACATCGCCGTCGAGGAACCGGTGTTGCTCGCTGAACGCCGGCGCGCCATGCAAATAACGCAGCGACGGCACCGCGCGCGTCGCCGGCTGCGCCATGTCCTTGCCGCCGATCGCCAACGCTTTGCCGGGCGGCGGACCGTAGGCATACCGAGGATCATGACAGGTACCGCACGCGAGTTTTCCGGATGCGGAAAGCGTCGGATCGAAGAACATCAAGCGGCCGAGCGAGGCCATGACGGCGGCGGGCGGACTCTGGGCTTCAGGTGCCAGCCGCGCGGCCGGTGACGCAACGGCAGGGCCCGGCACAACGGCAGGCCCCGGCGCCGCGACGGCCGCGCTCACGAGCAAAATGCCGAGCGGGAGCATCAGCCGACTCCCCCGGACAAACCAGCCTTTCACGAGGCGCAAACGACCAAGCCCATCTGTTTTTCCATTGCCCCGCGACACGTGCTGCGCCCTCTACGGCGACCCAAGGGCCGCTAGGCTAAGGCGGGATTGTGAATGCGGCGTGACTGTGGACCCACCGGGGTGCGGATCCGGTGCGAATCCGCGTACGCGGTTGCCGCCCGCGCGGACGCGGCGACGGCGCCGCGCCGGCCACGGGCTCCTCGCCAGAATCACGGGCTCCTCATCGGAAAATGACGAGCGACGCGTTTAACGATTGACAGAGTCAGGCGAAGGGGGCGATATGGGTGCGCACCGGCTGCGAAGCGCGGACGGCATAACTCACATCGGGGGGCGCGCGATGGTCAATGAAACGGTTTACGAGGGCCGCTGCTTTTGCGGCGCAGTGCAATTCGAAGTGTCCGGCACGCCGGTCGCCATGGGCTACTGCCATTGCGATTCCTGCCGCCACTGGTCCGCCGGGCCGGTCAACGCGTTTACCTTGTGGAAACCCGACGCCCTCAAGGTCACGCAGGGCGGCGACCGAATCGACACTTTCAACAAGACCCCGATCAGCTATCGCAAGTGGTGCAAGCAGTGTGGCGGCCATCTGTTCACGGAACACCCCACGATGGGGCTCGTGGACGTCTACGCCGCGATGATCCCCACCCTGTCCTTCGAGCCGGGCGTGCACGTGAACTATCAGGAAGCGGTCCTGCACATTCACGACGGCAAACCCAAAATGAAGGATATGCCGAAGGAAATGGGCGGCTCGGGCGTCACGCTGCCGGAGTAGCCACCGCGGCGCGGCCTACGCCGGGATGGGCGGCCGCAGCTGAACGATGTACGGCGTATTTTTGTATGCAGCACTTCGGGCTCTATTGCTGTTCATCTTTGAGTCGCCCCGAAGCTTCAGTCGATATCGACGGTCATCACGGAGGATGCCATGCCGGTGAGCTTGGTTGCCTGCTGTCGGACGAATTCGGCTATTCGGGAAACGACGGCCTTCTCTCGTGCTTCGTACAGCGTCTCGGCGGCCTGTCGTTCGGCGGCTTCGAGTGCGACCGTTCCGAGCCTCCCCGTCAACCGTATCGCCCGTTTCCTGTTTTATATTCGTAGCGGCGAGATGATCGCCCTGCATGGATTCATCAAGAAGACGCAGAAGACGCCAGCAGCTGATTTGGAGTTGGCACGGAAACGGATGAAAGAGGTCACAGGATCATGAGCAAAAAGCGCAATCTTCATATCGGAAGCAGTCTCGATGATTTCCTTAAAGAGGAAGGCGTCTTCGAGGAACTTCAGGTCCAGGCGATCAAGGAAGTCGTCGCGTGGCAGCTTGAGGACGCGATGAAAAAAAGGCGCGTCTCCAAGGCAGGCGTGGCCAAGCTCCTGCATACAAGCCGCACACAGGTTAACCGTCTGCTCGATCCGTCGAGCGATATCACGCTTTCAAGTTTGCAGCGCGCCGCCGCGCTAGTTGGGCGGCAGGTGCGGCTAGAGCTGGTTTGAGTTGAGAATAAGGGAATGGTGGTGGGTCTCGTGCGTGACAACTTGGCGCGCGAGGCACTGAAGCCGCGCGTTACCTATCTCGTCCATGGCGGGGGTGAGCTACAGCTCTTCATGGCGCGCCGCTCGTGACATGCCGAGCTCGGAATTACGTTGGCGACCAACGTTGCTACGGACCATTCAACTACTCTACGGTCGCTATCGTTGGCCTTCATCCCGGCTCAAGATCCACAGCGCCGCCGGCAACGCCGTGAAGTCCGCCAACAGCGCAAGGACAAAGGCCGATGCCGACACCGTGCCGAACTGACGCATCGGCGGCAGATCCGAGAGCGCCAGCGCCAGAAAGCCGCTGGCGTTGATGAGCGTGGCGAAGACGATCGGCCGCCCCGCGGTCAGCATGGCGTGGCGCAGCGCACTGGCCGTTGAGCCGCCTGCACGACCTTCTTGCAGGTGATAGAAAAAATGCACCTGATCGTTTTCGGTCGCTCCCAGCACGGTCGACCCGATGAGAATGGTGGCGATGTTGAGGGGAATACCCGCCGTGCGCATGACGATGAACACGGACAGGATGGCGAAAAACGAGGGAATCATCGTCATCAGCCGCGCGGACGGACTGCGGAACACGATCAGGAACGCAACGAATATCACGCTGGCGGTCAGCGCGAAACTCTGCGTGAGCGTAGGCAGGAGGCGCTCCGTAATCCTCCCCGACAGCACACCCTTACCGGCGAGGCGGCCGCGCACCGCGCGCAGCGCCGGATCGCCGGCCTGCACGTCGCTCCAGGTCTGCTCGACGAATTTGCGCATCGCGCCCGCCGGCCCGAACAACTCGCCGCGGCCGCGGATGGAGAGCCGTACGCTGGCGAGATTCGTGATGTCCACGTAGCTGCGCGCGCCGGGTTCGGTCAGTAAGATCTGCTCGAGATCGCCGGCCAGTTTGGGCCACGCGGCCGCCATCGTCGGCAACTGATCCGAGCCGGACGCCACGTAGCGTGCCCATCGCAGCACCGAGGTGGGACCGTCGACTGAATCGACGCCCTTGTGCTGCTCGAGTCGTTGCGTCAACAGCTCCACGCCGCGCAGAAAGTCGGGGTCCAGCGCATGGCCGGGTGGCGTCTCGAGCCACAGATCGACCACGTCGAGGCCGTTCGTCTCCTGGAAGCGCCGGGTGTCCTGCGCCACGCGCTCGCTGGGATTGACGTAGGTCAACGCGTCGGTCTCGAGCGTGAGCGGTGCGAGCCTGCCGGGTATGCCGAACAGCGCGGCCGCTCCGCACAGCATGACGGCCACGGCACCTGCCACCAGCGGCCAGCGATAGCGGCGGGTGGCGGGCACCAGCCAATCGACGAAGCCGACAAACCATGTACCCTCGGCAAAGGAGCTCGCGCGCCGCGGGACGCGCAACAGAGACTGCAGCGCGGGGAAGAGCGTGAAGCAGCCGACCCAGGCCACGATCAATCCACACGCCGTCCACAGCCCCATCTCGCGCACGGGGCGAATCTCGGAGACCGCCAGGGCGGCAAAGCCGACCGCGGTCGCGAACATCGAGGCGGTGCAGGGCAGGAATTTGTTGGCCAGCGCGCGCGCGTGATGCTCGAGCAAGGTCGCCGTGTCATCCGGTTCCATGTACCTGGAATGAATGTAGACCAGCGTCGCCGTGGTCGTCACCATGACGGTCAGCGGCACCAGGGTGGACACCACGCTGTTGGTCCAGTCAAAGAGGTGGCCCAGTCCCACCGCCATCGCGACCACGGCGCCCAAGGTGAGAATGATGGCGGTCAGCGCGCGCCAGGAGCGATAGACGATGAACACCAGCGTCATCAGGAATATCCCGAAGAGCGGCATGAACTTCTTGGTCGATGCGCCGGTTTGTCGTTCCAACCAGGCATCGAGCCACGGCGAACCGACACGCCGGATGGCGGTGAAGGGGTGCCCCGAGACATCGAGCGGCAGCACCAGCGCGTCGATCGCCGCCAGCGCGCGGTCCCGTTCGGCGGGCGACTTGACTTCGAGGTCGAGCGCAATGGCCACGTAGTGCTCACCCAGGAGCCCGGCCCGCCGGAACAGCGAGGTGCCGGTGGCGAAGGTTCGCAGGCGCTCGGCATCGTCCGCGCTGATCGCGGCAGGGGGACTCGATCGAAAGTAGATCGTCAGCAGGCTATGGGCCACAACCCGCGGGATCTTGTCGAGCTGGTACTCCAGTCGATCGGTACCTTGCAGCGCGGCAGGGCTCAAAGGATCCTTGGCGTCGAGGATGATGAGCGCTTGTTCGCCTTCCGGAAACACGCGCTCGAATTCGAGCGTAGCCTCTGCCGTCGGGTCGCCGGCCACGATCAGCCGATCGATGGACGTGTCGGTCGGTATCCGCGAGGCGCCGTAGATTCCGGCTGCGGTCAGGAGCAGGAACACGCCGACGATGGGATACCGCCCCTGCAACACGCGGCCGAACAGCCGCAGCAGTGCGGGCGAGGCGAACATAGTCATAAATCAACGCGCCTTTGCCGATCAGGTGGTCCCTTGGGAAGAGGTAATGATAGCCTATGCCCATGACTACACTACTCATGGCGGCGGTGGCCACGCTCGTATTTTGCGCTCCGGGATATCCGGGCGGTGCCGATGACGCGCAGCCCTTGATGGATCAATTCGCCAAGGACACCATAGCATCCACGGGCTGGAGTGCCGGGAGTTTCGCGGCCGTCTACGACCCGACCGAGCAAGGGGGGCTCGCCAAGCTCGGAAACGCCGACTCGGTAGTCGCGTTCATGCCCTACGCGTTCTATGTGCAGCACGGGGACCAGCTGCATCTGACGCCGCTCGCCGAGGCGGACGTCGCGGGTATCGGCACCGAGGAGCGTTGGTCGCTGGTCGGCGCGGCCGCCGGGGCGACACCGCCGGCGCTGGCGGGCTACACCATCTTGAGCGTCGCCGGCTATGCGCCGGACTTCGTGCGGCACTCCGCGCTCGGGGCGTTGAACTTACCTGCCGATGTCAAGATCGAGGCGTCCGGTCAACTATTGAGCGCGTTGCGGCGCGTGGTGGCGGGTGAAAAGGTGGTGGTGCTGCTCGACCAGGAGCAGGCCGTCGCATTACCCACGTTGCCGTTCGCCGCGCAGCTCAAAGTCCTCGCGCAGTCGCCGCCGCTGCCGGTCGCCCTGGTGGTCGCCGTCGACTCCCGCTTGCCCGCACCTCGCGCCAAAGCTTTTCAGACGGCGCTCCTCAAGATGAAATCCACCAGCGACACCGATACCCTGGGGTCGTTGCGTCTCAAGCGGTTCGTGTTGCCGCAGCTCCCGGCTCACGCCGACAAACCGTGAAGCGTTGGCTGGGCGTCGCGGCGGTCGCGCTATGGGTCTCGGGCTGCAAGGCACCGCTGCGGCCGGAGCCGGCAACCCCGGTGCCGGCGACGGTGGAGGAACTGACGGCGGCTATCGCCGCGGACTCGCGCCGCAGCGACCACGAGCCCGATTCGAAAGTCCGTGATCAACTGGCCGCCGATGCCGGCCGCAATGCCGATGCCTGTATCGCACGCGCTCCCCAGGCCGCGGCCTGCCTTTACTATCATGCGGTCGCGCTGGGTCTCGAGGTAAGGGCGCATCCGACGCGTGCCGGCGAGCTGCTGAAGACCATGCTCGATGCCGCGAGCAGGGCCGACGCCGCCGATCCCGAGTATGACGAGGCGGGTCCCTCGCGCATACGGGCACTGGTGCTCACGCGCGCGCCGGGGTGGCCCCTGGGGCCCGGTGATCCGGACGCAGGCTTGGTCGCCGCGCGCCGAGCGGTGGCGCTGCGGCCGCAATATCCAGCCAACGTGCTGGCGCTGGCGGAAGCGCTGGCGAAGACAGGGGACGCGGCCGGCGCTCGGGACTGCTACGCGCGGGCGCGCGATCTTGCCCAGGCGCTGCCCACGTCGACCGATCGGGATGATTGGTTGCGCGACGCGGAGAAGGGGTTGCAACGCAAGTGAGCGCGCCTCGGTTTCTCAAATCCGCCAGGCGACTCCCTATCGGAACGGCATCGCTCGAAGGCGCCGGCATACGGAAATTGAAACGACGCTGGATTGACCTTACTTGATCTTGACGGCGGCGAGCTTCGAGATGGCGTCTTGCGCCATGTCTATATATTGGCGATCTCGTTCGATGCCAATGCTTTCATAGCCCAGAGCATTGGCCGCTGCCAACGTAGACCCCGATCCCGCAAAAGGATCGAGAATGATCCCGCGACCCATCGGCAGCACCGCCCGCACGACGGAACGCAAGAATGCCTGGGGCTTGAGCGACGGATGAGGGGCAATCGCACGTTCGTTGCGCGGGGTGGGGCTCGATTGAATGACGTCGCCAAATGGCCGCTCCGGCGAAGGCCTTCGAAAACCGCCGGTCGACCACTTCCGCAGGTTGTCCTGGACCCTGCCGTCGAGCCGGTGCCGCAATACCAGCCAGGGCTCGAACATCGAACGCGGCATGACGCTCACCCCTGAGAATTCTTCGTGAGCGTTCTTCGGCCGATCGCCGCCCCTCATCGTCATGACGAGACGGCACAGATAGCCTCGAATTTCGAGTCCTGCCGCACTCATTGCACTCGCGACCACGTGAACCAACAGCGGATTGCTCGCAATCAGAACGTTTGCCCCGGGCACCGTCACCCGCGCCGCCAGCTTGCCGAATTCGAAGAAAAAGTCATGCATCGCAGCGCGGTCGCCGTCATTCAAAACAGTGAATCGAGGAAGCGGCGCGCGCTGATGGCCATCGAAGGAAGGCGGGATTCGCCAAACGCCGCCCCGTCCCTTGCGAAGCTTGGCCTGCTCCTTATCCGTGTATTCGACGAGCCCATAGGGCGGATCGGTCACTATCGCGTGCAAGGAATGGTCCGCACGCGCGCGCATCCAATCGAAGCAGCTGCCATGAATCAAGGTTGCATGGCCGATTTTGAATGCCGTCATCGGGGCCGCTACGGACTCGGTATGGCGGCAACGTGGTTTGTAACGGCCTCGCGCGGTGCGCTCAAAATTTCCGGTGTATTGATATTCAAATACGAGCGAACGGAGGACGCCGGCACGTCGCCGATCTGGGCAATAACTGCTTCGCGGATTTCCGACACCGATGCACCGGCACCGGAAGACAGATAGGCGACGATTGAATCGCGCACGACGCCCGGTGCAGCTCGATGGTTCATACTTTGCTCTCTTTGAGAAAATGTATCCGGAATGCCGTCTAGACGTCAAATTCGTTTACTTGGCGAGTCGCTTGTCGAAGGTTTTTTGCGCCCGCTCGATCTCCGCGCGGTGCTCCACCGTCCAGTCATACAGCACCGCGAAGGGCTTTTGCAGGGTTCGGCCCAACGGTGTCACCGAGTACTCGACCGCCACGGGCGACACAGGAATGACCCGTCGCGCGACGAGCCCGTTCCGCTCCAACCGGCGCAATGCCTGGGTCAAAGCCTTTTGGGTGATTCCCTCGAGACGCCGCTTGATCTCGTTGAATCGCAGCGGGGTCTTGCACAGCACCGCGAGAATGAGCATGGTCCACTTTCCAGAGATCTGATCGAGCAACGGACGGCTCGCGCAGTCCGCTCGGAACATCTCGCTATTTTCCGGCATGACGGTTTCCTTGTGGATACCTGAGCCCCTTGCGGTGCCTCATTGACGCTAAGTATACACAGGATACTATGTGTGGGAATTCCACTGGAGTGATCCGATGTCCGTACCGCAAGTAGCCGCTCTGTTTAAGCCGTTTCGATTGAAGTCGCTGTCCTTGAAGAACCGCATCGTGATGGCTCCGATGACTCGCTGTTTCTCGCCGCTGGGAGTGCCGGGCGACAACGTGGCCGCCTATTATCGGCGGCGCGCCGAGGGCGACGTCGGCCTGATTCTCTCCGAAGGGACGGTGATCGATCGCCCGGCTTCGCGGAACGACCCGGGTATTCCATTCTTTCACGGCGACGCCCCGCTCGCGGGTTGGAAGCGAGTCATCGACGCCGTACACGCTTCCGGCGGCAAGATGGGTCCGCAGATTTGGCACACCGGTTCGGTCGTCGGCCCGAACGCAGACTGGGTGCCTCCCGCGCCGGTGGAGAGCCCCTCTGGGCTGATCGCACCCGGCAAGCCGCGGGGGGTGGCCATGACCGAGAGCGACATCGCCGACACCATCGCCGCCTTCGGCCGCGCGGCAGCGGACGCCAAGCGGCTCGGGTTCGACACCGTCGAGATCCACGGCGCACATGGTTATCTGATCGATCAATTCTTTTGGGCCGGCACGAACCACCGCACCGATGGCTATGGCGGCGCCTCGATCAAGCAACGCGCCCGCTTCGCGGTGGAGGTGGTCAAGCAGGCCCGCGCGGCGGTGGGTCCCGAATTCCCCATCATCATCCGGCTCAGTCAATGGAAACAGCAGGATTATGCCGCCCGGCTGGCCGAGACTCCCGCGGCCATGAGCGAGTGGCTGGTCCCCTTGGTGGAAGCCGGCGCGGACATCCTGCACTGTTCACAGCGATGCTTCTGGGAACCCGAATTTCCCGAGATCGACGGCGAGAACGGCTTGAACTTCGCGGGATGGGCCAAGAAGCTGACGGGCGCCGCCACCATCAGCGTGGGTTCCGTCGGACTCTCGGGCGACTTCATGAAGGCCTTCGGCGGCGAAGCCTCCACACCGGTCGGTCTCGACAACCTCGTCCAGCGCGTGGAGCGCGAGGAATTCGACTTGATCGCCGTGGGTCGCGCGATTCTCGGCGATCCCGCATGGGTCACGAAGGTTCAGAGGGGCGACACCGCCGGGCTCAAGAACTTCAGCCCTGCCGCCTTCGCGGAATTGGTCTGAACCGCCTCGAGTCGACGGGATGACGATCTTGCCTCGCCTTGATCGTCGCAATCAAGGGTCGAAGAGGAAATGTAAACTGTTGCCAGATCGAAAGTCTTTTGCGTTCATCTTGGCCTACGATTTCGGATTCACCATCGCGAAATGTCCCGAACACATGATCGATCAAAATCAGGCTGTTGGCATAGTTGCAACGGGTGTCTTCGTAGGTGGCTGAATGATGCTTGCTATGAGATTCGATCGTCGTCCAGACGTACGAGTACCAGCGGGGCGGGTCGAAGCGCACATTGGCGTGGGCACAGGACGAAACGAGGGTGAGGATGGTCAACGCGCAAAAAACGGCGCTTTCCGGCACGTCAAATAGCGCGACCAGGCTGATGGTCACCAGGAACAGCTCGATTGGGTTACCCACAGCGCCCTTCATCGCATTCAACTGAGTGATGTGGTGATGCGGGGCGTGTGTCCACCACAGGAACGAATTATGCATCGCTCTGTGCATCCAGAATTGGAAGAACTCGATCAGGAACACCACCAAGGCGACCTGCACGATAAAGGGCAAATGCATAACCCATAAGGTGCTCATACCGAGCGCATGTTTAGCTGAAGCCAACGGCTCGTCAGCCAGCTTCTTTACAAGTTTCACAATCACGGTGGCCACCAGGATCGTATACAAGAGGTCGGTGGCGAATTCGCGGCCATTCGTACGCCAGCTGACATGCCGCTCGCTGACGAACTCCAGCGCCACCACAATCGCCGTCACGAGAGAGGTTGCCACGATCACCGTCCAAGGATTTTGGGTCAACGGAGCGGGGGCGATGGCCCAAAACAGGACGATCACCGCGAGCATCACGGGCTGAAACAGGCTGAGCGCTATTCTCTTCACGGCATTCCCACCTTTACGGTTGCAACCGGGAGCGCGCTTCGCCTCCACGAGTGGATCTCCCGGGCTTTTATCCCGCCGTGTATCCCAGATTGATGTCTTCCGGGACTGCCTCTCTCGGACCAGCACTGAGTAGACTCAGCCGGAACCCTAGACGCACATTTACCTTAGAATGAGCAACTGCCGTGCCTAGAAGTCACCGCAGCGTTAAAAAGACGAAAAGTTATCTTAAAACAACCGCTTACGTTCCGCTTTCGAGGATCCGCGTTTCTGCCTGCGGGTCTCGAGACGCTCCTGAATGACGCATACTGGCGTATCGGTGCCCCGTTAGCGGTCGCGCCACGTGGGCCCCCTCAGCCGGCGCAGTGACTAGCCATTCATAGGGAACATCCACGAGGCGTTCTTGCCGGGTGTCGTGCCAGTGGCGCAGCCGCCGCCGGTATCCGATGTAGTATTCTGCGATCTCGGTGAGGTCATACGAGAACAGATACCCCCGATCAAAGAGCGTTGGTAGATGGCGCTGTCTCACAAGGAATGAATTATGAGCGTGGTCTTGCCGCAAGCGTTTCAGCGGGGTGCGATTCGTGCCGCCGGACTTTTGTTAGCCGTCGCTCTTTCCAACAGCGCTGGTATCCAGGCCGGAACAGCGCAAGAGGCATCTGCTCCGGTCCACAAGATGTCCGAGCTTAAGATCGCGGCTACCATTCGGATCGGAAAAATTGCCGATTGGGTTGCGGTCACGTCAAACGGGGTTTGGGTCGGCAGCAAAGAGCCCAACTCTGTCAAGCAGGTCGATCCGAACACTAATCAGGTCACTACCGTTGAGGTACCAGGCGAGCCTTGTGCCGGACTTGCTGCGGACTCGGAGAGCCTGTGGGTCCCCTTGTGTGGGCCCGTGCCCAAGTTGGCAAAAGTCGATCTGAAAACACGCGTCTTGGCTCACGTCTTCGACGTCGGGCCTGTAGCACCCGAAGGGGGCATCGCTATTGGCGCAGGCAGCATCTGGCTGATCACCGACAAGCATGGCTCTCTGGCGCGAATCGATCCCTCCAGCGGCTCGATCCTCCAGACAGTCCATGTCGCACCCGGCTCCTTTAATCCCGTCTTTAGCGAGGGACGCATCTGGGTAACACGCGCCGAGGGCTCGGAAGTGACGAGCGTCGATGCCACCACGGGTAAAGTTCTGGAACACATCGCCACTGGCACTGGACGCCATCCGCGTTTTGTCACGGCCGGCGGGGGCGCCGTTTGGACGGTGAATCAAGGTGATGGCACCCTCAGCCGCATCGATGTCGCCGGGCAGCGATCAGTTCTCACGCTGCAGCTGCATACTCCGGGTGTCGGCGGCGACATCACCTACGCAGAAGGCAGAATTTGGACCACGTTGATAAAGACGCCAATCAGCGTCGTCGATGCCGCAAGGTCGGTCATATTATGCCAATGGAAAGGCCCTGGTGGTGATGCCATAGGCGTCGGATATGGAACTATCTGGCTTACCAGCTATACCGGCGGAACGGTATCTCGCATCGCTTTGAGCGACCTGCCTGAGGATTGCCGCCCCGAAAAATGATGAATGACCGTCTACGTTGAGTTGCATCGGACACCGCGGTCAGTTAATTGCTTTCGGCAATCGTAATCGTTGCGCGTGGCTCAGGGGCATCTGGCCACGCTTTCTTTAGTGTGTCATATGCCAGAAGCCCAACGAGGGCTGCGATTACGTTTGGGGCTGTCTCCGTGAGGTACTTCCAGGTTGCATCGATTCGCGATTGGACCGTCGGCAAGATTCGTGTAAAAAAGTGCTCATAGCGTACGAAAGAACCGAGAGGATAGGTATCTTCGACGCATTCCGATGCCAAAATCATCGTTTCGACGAATGAGCGGAGCCCGATTACGCAAATGGATTGAGTAGCCGCGCGCCAGTCGGCGCATAGTGCCCCGTATTCCGGGTCACTACCGTGAGATCATGAATGAGTGCTGTGGCCGCAATTTGCTTATCGAGCGGATTCTCCGGATTCGGTACCCGCAGCCGTCCCCAAACGTGTGCCGCCTCCTCGTCGAAGGATAAAATCGACTCGGCATAGGTCATCGTCACCTGTTTGAGCCAGCGTTCAAGAAGCTTGGCCTGCGCGTCGTCCCCTCGATGTCTGATACGCTCGACGCCCTGCCGTAGCTCTCCGATCATGACTACCGACAGATAAAGATCGACCGACTCGCGACTCGCGTCAGCGAAAAACGCCCGGACACCGGGGTTGGCCTTGTCGCCTTTACGGATCTCACTGATGACGTCCGTATCAAGCAGGTACATATCAACGCCGTTTGTCGGTCTGCTCGCGTTCGAAATCACTATCCTTGCCGACGTTGGGAATCGCCGCAAGAACGTCCGCCAATTGTCGCCGCTTTGGACCCCGTAGTACCGATTGGAGGATTTCGCGATGTTCCTGCTCCGTGCTGCGATTGCGTTTCGCAGCACGTTGCTTGAGCGCCTTGACCAGATCTTCCGATAAGTCTCGTACGATGAGTTGTGCCACCGAAACCTCCTCCGTCGTCATATCCAGTAGTTTTAGCTCTTTGACAAACCAGATGCTAGCATTGATAGCAGTAAATCGAAAGGATTCCGACTGGGGGGCGTTCGGGTGTCATGCGCTCGCCCGCGCGATCGGCGGGCGAGGACCGAGCGCTGCGAAAAGGCGTCGTCCCGCCACCGCCACCAATCCGCGAGAGTTTCCGATGTCAGGGTAATCCGATATAACAATCTGGCCGGAGCGTAGCCAAAACTGAGCGAACGGCTTCAATTATTTTTCGTCGCGATATCGATGCACGGATCGAGCGGCAGATCGCCGCGCTACCCGAGGCGCACGCCGAAGGCGAAGCCCGCGAATCCGCACGGGTGACGGCTGTGAGCGTTGAATCGGCGTGGCTCAAGCATTGTGCGCCACGGAAATTCACCGGACGCCAGGTCAATATTATTGCCGGCCGCGCCACGCTGCGCGACGGGAAGACCAAGCTGTACGCCTACGTCGGCAAGCGGGTCCCCAGCGCAGCGGCGCGGTTGGATCACTTCTTGGCTCGACATAGGGTCAATAGCGATGAACGGGTGACGGTCATCAGCGACGGTGCCGGTGAACTCACGAAAGCCGTTGACGGCAGTCGGTTCGCGCGAGGGCGCATTCTGGATCGGTTCCACATCGCCATGAAGTTCCGAGCAGTTGAGCAATCCATCTTGAACAGTGGAGAGTGGTCCAATCCGGGTGCTGGATCGGAATTTGAGCGGGGGCGGCATTGATGTTAGCGTCGGGCGATGGGCGCTGAGGACAAAATCGGTGCGGTGCAGCTAAG